>Ga0247780_1000548_pt1 | contig 34176 bp, 29 predicted proteins | sample UWRJL079202R5_FD_179927 | JGI IMG/M metagenome (GOLD analysis project Ga0247780, IMG submission 179927) | Plant litter microbial communities from Arlington Agricultural Research Station in Wisconsin, United States - UWRJ-L079-202R-5 | ecosystem: Environmental > Terrestrial > Plant litter >...
GCCGACGAATTGCTTTGTTAGGTTGAGAGCGGTGGGGTGGTGAGTGCGAGGGGGATATGGTGATGGGGCAGGGATAGCGGAGAGGAGGGGGGGTGGTGATGAAGGGGAGAGACTCTTGGCTGAAACGCTTGGGCGGACGGCGGCACTTGGGAACTCTCCGGGAATGTTGCAGGTTGCGAGTGAACATATGAAGAACATTGCTGGGCCGGGGATCGCCGTTGGGGGCGCATCTCTGCAAATGCTTGAATGGGTTGAGCGGGTGTGTCCTCGAGTTGGATTTTCCTTCGATCGCTCGATGGGGATCCTGGCCACATCCGTTCGTCCAGGACGAGGGTGTCACCCCGAGGCTACTGTCGGCCTTGACGTCAGTTGCAGTCCGTCTCACACCGCCTTTCCTTGAAACAAAGTTTCTAATCAATCGCTCCAACCAGATGTCTCGTCACGAGCACTCATTGACAGTGCGATATCATCTCACCTTGATCGCTCATGTTGTCAGTTGACCATATCTGGCTACGGCTTGAAGGGTTGTCGGCTGAGACGTCCAAAGTGGGTGCAACTGCCGAGAGCTTCAAGATGAATCAGCTATCTAACTGGCATGTAGGTGAACCGACGACTTTGAGATTGACATCGATAGTGTAATCACCCCGCATTTTCGTACACTTCATTCCAAATGCTCGGTAACTACACGGGGGTTGAGGTGGAGGAAGAGTGAGAGTCCTGGGGTGTTGATGGGGATAGATAGGGGCTGTCTTCCCTTGATCAGGTCTACCTAGTTGCATCAAGCAGTTGCCATCCATCTCCTGGACCTCCTGATAACCAAGAGCCCCTCTCGAACCATCTACGACCACAACTACCCTCTACTTTGGAAAAAAGACAATCCACCATGCCTGCCGCAATTGAGTAGGTTATTTCAGGTCCATGACATGCACGTTTTACCTCTGACCCGATTTCAGGTCCGTTATTCTTCCAGCTGCCTCGCTGGTCAAAGCTTCGAAGCTCCAGGCTCATGGTCTCACGGCTTCCGACATAGTTGCACCCCAGGTTGACACTACCGCTCTCCCGAAGGCCGAAGACTGCCTCGCGCATCTTGGGTTCCTCGAAGCCTTCATCCAGCTCAGATGCCAAGTTGCACAACTGGCTGGTTATCCCTCAACCGAGTCGTTTGAGTCGTCCCAAAATGTGTGGCACGCGTATGTCAAGGCCTCAGCGGGCCGCTTCGCCGACTGGGTGTCATCGCTCAGCAAAGGCTCTACCACTGCCGAGCTGCCTTCCCTCGACGTTCTTATGGTCTGGCATGCCTTCATGCTCAATCCGGTGAAATACGCCCGCTTCGAGAAGCTCACCAACCTGCCGCGCGACGGACTGAACTGGGCCGCTTTACCCACCTCCTGGAACCAACCCATGGAACCCCTCACACTCCCCTCCTCCAGCACCACCACCGTCACATCCCCCACATTCCCCATCACCACCAAAGCCGGCCACCTCGCCACCATCGACTTTGACCTCGAAGCCGCCGTGCACCGCCAGCACTCCTTCGCGACCAAAATGACCCGCTACGCCTGGCACCGCAGCCCCGACGCCCCTATCATCATCCACAACGCCACCCGCCGCTACACCAACTTTTTCTCCCTCATCAAGTCCACCCGTGGCAACATGAAGATCGTCCCGACCCTCGACATCGATCTCATCTGGCACACCCACCAGCTCCGCCCTGCCGCGTACCGCTCCTTTTCGCGCGTCGGCCCCGGCAAGGGGTTCATCAACCACGATGACACCATCAAGGAAGATACCTCCAGGATGGAGACCTCCTTCTCTGATACACAGGACGTCTACCGTCGCGTGTTCGGAGAGGAATACTCCATCTGTTTGTGCTGGGCTTGTGCTGCTGCTGCTTCTTCTTCTTCTTCTTCTTCGGGTCCGGAACACGTCGTTGACGACGTCCGTGGTCTGCAGGCCCAGATAGAAGGCGCCATTGAGAAGGAGCACATCCGGCGCCGAGCGGCGGGGATGAGTGTCATGCCAGAGCTGGCACTGCCGGGCTGTGAGCAGTGCGGAGGGCATGGAGGGCGGGGGTGTGTTCGGGGTGCGGCGAGCGGTAACTGCGTAAATTGTGACCCCGTGCAAGCGGGCTGCGAAAATTGCAAAGTTGGGAGGGCAGAGTGACATAATGGCAGTGGCATGAGGTCGGACTGCAACGATTGCACGGCGTGACGATGAACTGGAGTGTCTGTTCGGCTTGAAGGCGGATGGGTTATTGGGGTACAGGAAGGGGATTTTGATCCTTCCAGTTCTTGTCTTCTTTCGTTGGTTTAGGTAGTACTATACTGCCTGATAGGTCTAGCTACGTCGAAATGGCCTTGCGGTTGATGCTTGAGGGTGAGAATGTTCTTGAGGTTGCTTTTTTGGTCGGGAGCTTACTTCTGGGTATTTCTACCATTAAGGTACGCATTCATTTGTCAAACTTCATGTCGTCTACGCTCCCACTGATTCCTTCGCTACCCACCGTTCGTGAACACATGCTCTGATTATCTAATTACAATTACACTTGAATTTCTACAATCTTCCCGTCCCGACTCCTTACAGCTCGCACAAACATCTTAGTTTGTGTTCAGAGTCAGGTACGTGGAGAATATCCTACAAACCAGAGTCCTCATCTTTGTCCTCCGCGATACGAATGTCAGTGATCAGCCCCCCCTGAAAACAGCTTGATGTCGTCCAGCACATCTTGTATGGGTGTGATGTAGGTCCAAGTGTGAGGCGAGCGCTGAGGCTGGTGCCCCTCTCCCAAAAGCAGACCCACGACTCTTCCACGGCCGTCAAACGCAACCGATCCCGCGTCTCCAAATTGGCGCCCCTTCCGGAAAATGCTGTGTGTACAAATGCTAGCTCCTCTGATTTGCCCTGCTTGTCGTCCTTGAAAGTAACGTCGACCTTTAGGCGCGACAGTTCGGCCGGAAATCGGCCCGTGCCGGCGCCGTTAATATGAATTTTATTGCCATTGGGAAACAGACCGTCAAGGAAGGGCGCCTTGAGAAACTGCCTGAGGACTTCATGGTCTTGACCTATATTCTGTCTATCATATGTGAAGACACAATTCTTTCCGGTTCGGGCGCTATCCAGGGGTTGGATCAGAACCCAATCCAGTCGTCCGTTGGCCAGTGGTCTTCGCGTGAGGCCAGAGGCTGCAAAAATGGTTCCGAATCTCTGTTTGCCCGCTGCAAAGAATGATCTTTGACTATGGGCGAGCTCTTGTTCTTTGGAGTAGTAGCTCATGTCACTGTCGTTTTCAATACTAGCCAGCATCCATTCGCGGCTGCACCGGGCGATATAATTCCCTGGGCCATGATGTCGATGAAGCGCTTTATTTGTTTGATTGCCCGCTCCCAGGCGATTGGTGTCAGAATCTAGCACTCATGGCCAATTGTGGTGATTGTTGTGTATTGTTGTTGTTCTGTGGAAGAGAATCTCTGGCCTCCAGGGTCCCCTATTGCCAAGCCAGCTACTTCCGCGAATGGCTCCAATTGCTTATATAAGCTGACAATTGGCGACGTAGCGTCGTCCCACTCGGCGGTGATGCACATGGTAGGTTGGCCATTGCGCTCGTCGCCCGGGACGTGTCGGAAGGTCAAGAAAGGCTCGTAAGTGTTGCCCCAGCCGTTATCGATGATGTCGTCGTGCTCATACCCGTAGTCGGGTTCCGGTATCTCAATGCCATTCAGTTCCAAAATCTTCTCAATCCCTCGATTGAGTGTTGCTCGCGGAAACAGAGACTCAATCAGTTCCATATGGTCATGACGGTTACAGGAAAATGGCAGTGGTATGGCTGGCGGCGCGGAGACGCGGTATCGGACAGTGGACACCTGGAAATGGCCGCTTTCGTCGGTACACGAGGGTGCGGTACGCAGGTATCGCGCGGCGAGGGCGCTAGAAATCTCTGGGACGTTGGGTGCCATCTTAATGTGCAAGTACTGCAAAAATACGCGGGCCTGCTTGTGTCGATAACTGTGGCGGGTTTGTGTGAAGAGCGAAGGGAATTAGCGAAGTCGAAATTTAGATACCTTAGTTAGGTGCACCGAGGTGGGTAAGTCATAATCGGATGCAGGAATCCCACCCTGCTTTGTCACTTGAACAGACTTTGCGGATGTTTGTTGCAGGTCGGTCGAATAAGCTTGGTGCTGAAGTCTCCTGTCCCGCCGGAGACAAAATTCTTTTCTCCACTGTGAGTCAAGAACGCAGGGATGACCGGATGAAACTTTTCCATTCCTTCCGCAATATCTACCGCTTGGAACAACTCGAAGCTGCGGAAAATGACGAAGGGGGGCTCCAGTCTGAGTAAGAAGGTATGTTTCTTTCTTTGTCGGGGGGGGCGGGAGGTTTGAGCAGGAATTGGGAGTTTATGTCGTTTAATTATGCGATTGTACCACTAGGAAAATATCCAGCGATGCGCTATCTCAGTGCCAGACCGGGACGACTCATGTCGACACAATATATTGCACATACCCATCAAGCCATCGAGACCACCGCTAGCGACCCGTCGGGATCAACGCCTAGGCAATAGTTGTTCACCCATATGAGCCCCACCACTATCACAAAATTTGAACATCCGTTTCCTTTCCGCTGAGATGGGCTTCACCGTCCATCATACCATGGACAAAGCATTCGCCCACCAAGTAAAACTGCTTCGTCTCGGCAGTGGGTCGCAGAAGAAACGGGGCTTGGGCTCCGGGCACTACACACAAGACATCGCCCACGTTCGTACACGGTGGTACAAGCCCGATGAAGCCCTGACTGGTCAAGCAAAACCTCCTACCACGTGTCGTTTTGACTGCCTCTTCGGCAAAGAATTCCATGTCCGCCATCTTTCCCGTAGGCCCGAGTGAGGAAAAGTCTGCTGACATAACGTCAACTCCAGCCCGGTCGAATATGGCCAACACCCTCCACAGGTGGTATTGGCCGCGTGGATCCGGCCCTTGGGTGGCCAAGAGTTCATCTCTCGCATCCAGGAGACGGTAGATCTCGTCGCACTCTGGGGGGACTGGTCGGTCTTGTCTCTTGTAATGGGTATCATCGAGGCGGTCAGCAACCATGGTTCGCCAGAAGGCCTCTTCGCGTGTCTGGATATGGCCGGCGACAGGATATCGCGCTCTGCTGGCCTTTGCGATCTCCTTGGCTTCGCATCGCCATTTCCATGCCGAGACGCTCACCTCCACGTCAGCCATGCGGCCGGTCCCGTCTGTCTCGAGCCGGTAAACAGAACCGAGCTGGCGTATTGTCTGACCCGCGAGCACAACCCGAACTCTCAGGGATTGGTTTGAGCCCTCGCGCATGAGCACTGGATTTGCCGAGCCGGAAGCACGCCTGGATTTGTGGCAAGCCCGATACTCGAAGCCCCTTTCTGTTGAGTCTTGCTCTGAAGGATAGCCGGACAATCTGGAAACTTCGAGTCGTGAGGTTGCCCAGTTTGGTACCCACGATGGCAGACGGACATCCTCCAAGGTCGAATTGTCCATACCCCATCCGATCCCCGCCTCGCAGAGGACCTCGCAAAGCTTCCCCTTCTCCACAAAGTATCTGGCAGCATCGAGCATCACCTCCCCGGTCGGCTTGGAGTAGTCCGCCATCAGCCTCTTGTCTTCTCTACCGTCTTCGGAAAGCCCAACCAGCGCAAACACCTTGTCCCTTGGGTTCGTCGCCAGAAACCCCCGACACATGCGCAGGAGCTCGGTACTGTCGACTCCTCCGCCTTGCCCAGTCCTTTCTCGCAGGCGCTTCCGATATTTCTCGAACATGGCCGGATGATAAAGCTCAGGCGTCTCATCCCGCCATCGCACTCCCACCGAGCGAATGTTCCCACCCCGCCGCAGCATCTCGCCCACGAGAGGGAATCGGCTATGCCGTAGACATATCTCCCCCGCACTCGCAACCAGGTGCCACGGCAATGCCCTGCCACCATACACGACGCGCACGTGCCGTGCCAGCACGAGTTCCTGGAACACCCACACGCGTGAGAACCAGGGACGCGTGAGCAGTATGCGCAGTGCCTCCCACGCCTCAGCATCGCGGAGCCGCACAAACCACGTGCTTGCAAGCGCGCGGCAGAACATGGATGCATCCGCGGCCGTGCTGTAGAGGAAAAGCTGCCACAGGCGGCGCGCCGCCAGGGCCGCTTCGCGTGCGGAAATACTGCCGTCGCCGAGCCATACGGTCACGCCCCTGGCGTTGCGGTAGATTTCGTCCATGCGGCGCACTTGAGACGTCTTTTCGTCCCTGCTGCGCTGGTTGATGCACACGGCGTCGATCCAGATGTATTTGGCCGTGTGCTTGCGGCGTGGGGCGTGAAATTCGATGATGCGGCGGACATTGCTGGCCATGGCCATCGATGCGCCGTCGATGGTGATACTCTGCGAGTTCCAGGTCTGCGGCGGGCCCCATGTGTAAGAGATGGCAAAGTATATGGGCGGGTCGGCGTAAGGGGCTAGCACGAGGGAGATGGCAGGGGCGTCGGGTGAGGTAGGGTCGTAGGTGAGGCGAATGAGACGAAATGTTTCTGGAGGGAGAGGCTCGTACTCGTAGCTGGCGCTTCCTGCCGTGGTATTGCCGGGAGGACCGTTCGCTGAAGCCACTTGGGGAGATCGGATCAGGCTTCTGTCGAGGGTTTCCTCCACGTCAAATATGGAGAGCGTTGCCCACTCCCGAAAGAGAGCATAGATAACGAGACATGTCACCCGTCCCACATCAGATACGGCATTCAGTAGCAGTGTAAGTAGGAGCCAACTCCACGGCGAGTAAGCAGGAACCCAACGCATCCACCAGTAAGCCTCTAGCCGCTCTTCCAAGCTGGCAACGACAAACGCTGCTACAGGCAAAAGGCTCATCCAAGTTATTGTAATTCGCTTGTATTTCCGAAATTCCATTATGTCGGGAAGGCGTGTCGGGGTGAAGACCAATGTAGTGATGACTGTTGCTATTGCGGTGGCGATAGTCCTGGAGAGCCCGTTGATCCAGAGACTTAGGCACACCATACCAAAAAATGCGAGGCTACTTAGAGACTGGAACATTGCGGATGGGTCCTCGTCCAGTTTCATCCATACAACTTGTGATTCGAAACGATGCATCGCGAGATGTGGGTGAGAGAGAATGGTAGAACTCTTCTTTGACGATAGAGAATGACAGAGCATGACAACAGAACGATAAAGTGCGGAAAATATAATGGCATGAGAGGGATCAACAATCATTGGCAGGTAGTGCCCATAGCCTTGAAAGTTCTTAAAACCTGAGTTCATGTCTCACCGCCACTTCTTAGTGCAGGCGACTTCTCAGCTTCCCCGCTTTTCCCCGCTTTTCCCCGCTTTTCCCTGCATGCCGCTGTCTGCTATAAAACCGCTATAAAATGCGGTCTGCAGATTATAGCACGAGGCTGCGTGCTTTCTGCCGAATGCACGAAAGTACTAGGAAGCTGACTAAAGAAAGTTTCTCCTAAAACGCCGTGGCTCCTAAGGCCTGAGATACGAGACATATTTGGGTGGTCTAGAACAACGGCGGAGGAAGCTCGGAGGAAGCTATGGGAAGCCCCCAGAATAAAGACGTTGGACGCAAGTAGAATTGACAGCTCAGGTCCTAACAAAGCAATGAGAACCATCTCACGGCCCTTAAAATGCTCACGCACTTAGCAGCACGAAACAATAATAGGTGAACAAAGAACGCGTGGAGGAAACTAACCATTTTACGACCAAGCCTGCTGCTGAGATTGTGAGCAATGGGCGCCATTGAGCTAGACACCAACGAGGGTCAGGATGTCGTGAGAATACTGTTATGATCACTTGATGCTGACGCGTTGAACGGGATGGGATTCAGCAACTTCATGCGTAAACACATAGATCTTTGTTCCAGCACTTCAACCTAGCATTATGTGGTCCGTGAATGAGACCTAAGGACAATTAAACCGATGGCAATACGTGATCCTTGCAAGTGTTTCCACCGGGCTCACTACTTCAAGTTCGCCAGGTCACCAGCCACCACTTCTTGCAACGTGTGTTTCACCACCCTAAAATCGACGACCACCCATGCTCATAGTCACGTGACTCCTCGTCACCTTTGATCAGTCCAGCTCAGCTCCGGCTCAGCTTCGGCTAATATCTGCCCATTAAACAGCACAGCCTTCCAAGAAAGGTGCAGTTTTAGCCGAAGGGCCCAAAAATGGTCCCGTGCAAGCAAAGGGCCCAGAATTAGGACATTCACACCCGCAATAACCACCACCAAGAACTTTCATGGACAATTCGTCTAGCCTTCCACTTAGGAATACTTATATCTATTACGAGTCGTTAATACTAGGGATATTTAGGAGATGCCTTTGCTAGTAGGCGTCATTAGGAGATAAAGGGTATTTGTTAGAAACACTGCACACTGGAATTTGTTGAAATAAAAGGGGTTGCAACTGCTTGATTGAATTGCCTCTGTTGGTTCTGGCTTGCAGCTAGAACCTCTTTTTCTTATAGACCTATTCTCCAACTTCAGCCTTCGGCCTGGCGGTGGCTGTAAGTCCACCAGTACCAGGCAGTGTAAGGCGTTCTGCCAGCCACAGGCTCACCGTTTTAGGGCCTGGGGCGTTCCGGCCTCTGGCCGAAACCCCTTTCTTTCTGACAGCTTCCTACCCGCAACTAGCGACAGGCACTGATCAAGACGGGAATCAACAGTAACTCGACAGATACTATTCTCGATAACAATTTCGACAAGATTCGCAAGTCTGCATCTACGTCTGCATGGGTTATCGACACTTTCAGGACATCTTGGGAATTCCTGGTGGTCTCGGCAAGCGAGTTCGCCGCAAGCACGAGATGGGTCGTCTTGTCACTCCCTCACCGAACATCCTGCCACGTCCTACCATCCGCAACCAGCCCAGCTTATTGGATAGCTACAACGAGCCTCCTATCTTGAAACTTGCTATAATTGCTATACTGGACATTGTTGAGGGGAAGTCATGTTGTACAAGGGAGGAGCCATGACGAGATTGGTTTCCGTAGATAATAGATCTCTCAATGTTGCTGACTTTGTTCCCTTGCCGCTACAGACTTCCATCGTCCCAGAACAGATCTTCTTTACTTTACCATCTCGATATTGCCGAGCAATACGGTAACTTTGCCCAGCTTCACGTCCCAGCTGAAGAGGGTACAGTCCCGACCTTTTTACCATCATCTGTGCTCGATGCCCCCAGAGATCGGAAATTCCTCCTGTGCTTGGAGCAGGATTTGATACTTCCCATCATCACACGCTGCAGTTAAGAGAGGAGTAGGGTTCAAGGTATGAACATAGTATCGGGTGGGCTTGGCAGGCAAACGAACTGCCTCCCCAGCCAGTAATCCTCGGTCGGCGGATAGGTCAGTCGGCTAGAATGATGCCCTGATCGTATCTGCGTTGACGCACTAGTCCCGTCCACCGTTAGGCTCTCGTAGAGTCGTTATGGTCTCTATCTGCAATCTTCCTTTCGGCGGGCATGGCCTGTGCATCCCTTTGTCACCTTCAGAACTGGCAGAAGCTCTGCAAGATAGAAGCGTGGAGAGGGCAAGGGTGGAGCCAGGTATGTTTCAAACGAGGACCCAGGTTATATAAGTGTAACGCGAGAGCATGGTCGTGTTACAGCCTGCTTCAGGGACACAGGGTGATCCTGATGAAGACAGAACGTAGACCAGGACGGTCAAAGGCGTTAGGGGGCAAGATGACTGAATAAAGGCTAACACAACTCTTAAGGGGCAATTACACTATCACGCAGGTTGTAGATCTAGAGGTTCCGAATAATAGATCTCAACTGAACAATGTATTGCTAATGTGAGGAATCAAAAGGGTCCCTCACCCATTATGGGCACGATGATGGTATCTATACTACAGTAGTAACTAGGTAACTTGTACTGACCTCTGTTATCATAAGCCTCTGTGCCTACAGAGGCTTTCTTCCGCAGGGGCTCCAGGTCTCTGTCCCCTTAAGGGCCTACAGAGGTCCCAGTGCGAAGGACAGTCTCTGCACTGTCATCTGTACGGTGGCTGATGCGGAGACACATCGGACTGTCACAAGATAGCCTTTGGGTTTGCGGGCCGCCCCCAACAAAGTTCAACCTGTTGCTATAAAACCACCAATCCCACCATTTCTTGAAACCTGACACCACACCCAACTGAACCAACTGAACCATTCTATCTTAGGTATTTTGGCTAATCCCTAACCACCTCAGTTGCAACAATTCGCCTACCTACCTACAACTGCGATGGATTCGTTCATGGATGAGCTGGAGAACCTGGCATCTGCCTTCAGCGATCAGCCAGAGGTTGAAGCGGACGACGCCACCGTTGGCAAGTGGCAAAGGCTCTTTGGATACTCGGCGTCTGAGGCTACGAAGCAGCTGCAAGAGCATCGAGCCTCTATTTTATCAGTCATCTCGAACGAGCACTGGGAATTGGTATGTGGTCACGGTGATTCCCTCCCATCATCATTGTCAGCATCAAATAACAGGGTGCTTGCTGACCTTCTTCCAGGTGCGTGCAGAGAAGGAGGCCCAAGGATTCGACAAGGAGGCATACGAACACTTGTGCCAAGCCCAATCCCAGTCAAAGACGCGAACAACACCAGTCCCTTCCAGAAAAGCGGCCAATTACCTCCTCAAGATGGAAGGGCCACTCGTTGACCTTGACACAATCAGGACGGTCGGGCGTATAGTGTTGAAGATGGCCGAGATCCCTGGGACTGACGACGAAGGAAACCACACCAAGTTCTGCATTGTAGATCTCTCCGCCAAGGCCCATATTGAAGGCTGGCTTGCTGAAAAGGGGATTCCGTTTCAGCCGACCTTTGTTCCGTATTCGAGAGCAGATAAGTCGCTTTCATCTATTTCCCTCGCTCCAACGCTCGGCGTGGATGCTACTCTGCCCCACCTCCGAATTGACAGCACCGCAACCGAGCCGCAACCGACTCAAAGCCAGTATCCTGTCTGGTACTTCTTTTACGGCACTTTGGGCGACCCCGATGTCCTCAAGAGGCTCTTGGGCGTCGATCCCATCTACCGACCAGCAAGCGTCACAGGGGGGAGGCTGATTGAGTGGGGTGGAACGTACAAGGCGTTAATAGACTCCCCCGGCTTAGCCGTGGAGGGAGCGGCATTCATGGTGGAAAATGAGGAGATGGAGGATGCTTTGCGTTGCTATGAGACGGACAAGTATGAGGTTGTGCGCTGCGACATTGGAATGAAGGATGACAAATCACTGGCCAAGGGCCTAACCTTTCGGTTCGTTGTCTGAGTGTCCTGAAGGCTCTGTCGATGCTGGTATTCTGAGCTAGGTAGCTGCACATATGTTCCCGAGTTAGTATGTCCCGCCCCTTCATGGTTGGTTCCCCTGTACAAATCACTCCTAGATAGCTGCAGGACAATAGGGAGTGGGCCCGGAGTGCTGTGCTTGTGGTAAGCGGTAACAAATGTTCATGTTTCATTTCCAAAAACTCCAAAACTCCCAAAAACTAGTTAACACTATCCAAAAACCTAAACCAAGAAACAAACATCCAAAACTTCAACACCCAAAAAGCAATACTCAACCCCTCAGCTCCCCCTATTCACACTCCACTTGTACCCCAACCCTTGCCTCTGCAGCCAACCAAATGACTGCTCGGTCATCATGGTGATGTGCAATTGGTCAGGGTCATTAACCTGCTCCAACCACGCATCCAGCTGCCAGAAAACGCCTATCTCCTTGGCGGATTCCAGCAATTGCTGGCGGAAATCGGGGTGCAGAGTCTCCTCAAGCTCAAACTCAGTCCCAAGCCAGCCGAGCTCATCGATGAAGTCTTGAGGGCCCAACTTCATCGACATCCACACAAATGCCATGGTGAAGGCGATCCAGTGCTTAGCCTTCTTTGCCGAAGTAACTCCGGGAGGTCGGCGAAACTCGATGGACCCAAGCTTGCCAGTCTTTGCTGGCAGGAAGTTCCACGAGCAATGCTTGCTCGGGCAGATGAAGTCGATCAGGCGGTTCCGATCTGTGAAGGCGTCTATTTTGTTAAAGACATCCTTGATGCCCACTAAAGGGCCGCGAAGCTCGAATAGACGCCGAGGGAGTGGCGCACGGAGGTTCGAGTTGCAGAAACTCGTGACATTATCCCTTCGGGACAGCGGGCAGCATCTAGTGGTCGCAGGCTCCTAAAATGCGACGGCCTTTGCCATGTTCTTGAGCTCCGGGAGAGCAAACTGGCCGCTGTGTAGGGATATGTGGATATGAAATCCACAGGTGGTGTCTTGGCGAAACTCGAAGTCCGAATGCATCGCCGCCCAAAACCCGTCGATGGTCCGTGCCCAAACATTGTCCACACGGAGAACAGGCGTCACAATCTCAACCGGGTCTGTCACGTATAAGTAATTAGTGCCAGCAATGCAATGGCTATGACTAGTGACCAGTCATTGATTAAGGGCAGGGACTTACAGAAGCTATCGCGAATGTGAGCCTTGCTCAAAGACCCATCCAGCATCACATTCCATACAATGTAGTCAGGAGCGTCCTGCTCCGACGGGTCGAAAACGTTCGCTGCGTACCCTGCAGCGCGGAGGGACTTTGCAATATCGCCGAGAAGCCGGAAGCCAAAACGACGGCGCTCTGAGACTGATGCCTCAGGGGCAGGGAGTAGTGACGTAGCCTTGGGCCGAACTATCATCTCAAACTCGCAGCCGAAGTAAAAGTAATCCCGCTTAGGGTTAGACTCGGTCGGCGTTCACAGGCGTGGCAACGGCTTGGCCACCCCCTACGGCCGTGGTTTAGCTACCCTCTAGAGTAACCCCCTCCCACTGGGAGGCCTTACGCTGTATAGAAGGCCGTACGTCTCCACGAGCACCACCCCGAGCACCACCACGAGCACGCCCCTTACGGTTGCTTCCTCGGCCTCTGGTTGGCTGGCTAGCGGGTTCGGGGGGGGTCCTCGAAGATGCATCGTCATCGACATCGACCTCGGGGTCGGCTTGCATCGCACCATCGCGCAGCGGGCTGTTTTCTGCCATCTAAGCTCAATTAGCCCGGAAATAGTGCGCCGAATGATTACTTACCCTTGGGCGCAATAACTGCAGTGTGCGCGACCGTGGATGCGGTTGGGCATTTGAACGCGGGCGGGGGTTAGGGTTATGTATGGCGTGGTGCGGGGTCATAGTGCAAATAGACATTCTCTATAATATACATGATTTATCGACATGTTAAAATTGCAGGTTTTTTTCTCTCCTTTAGTTGGAGTAAATGAAAGCGCGGCTAGGTGGTGGTAGAGGTCCTAAAACTGGGTCCTCGTAACTCCACCGCCATTTTAGACCCGTGGCAACTGTAGCCGAGGCTGCCTAGAACTGTGACCCCCTCGCTCAGTCTGGCTCAGTTTGGCTCAGGCCAAGGCGGCAACGGCTCAGTTCCGAAGAAGGAAAGGGAAATTCATGGTGTCGATTTTAGGGTGGTGAACTGGCTGTTTCTGGACCCTTCGTTTCCAACACCCGCGAAGCTGGTGTTCTGGCACTACGTGGCCAGAACCCCTTTCTTTCTGACACTACCCACCCAAAAAAGCATGGGCACCCACATGGGTACCCATGGGTTATTCTAGGGCCTAGATCCGTCGACTATACATCCGTTATCAATAACAGCAGGCGTCATCACCGTCGCAACCATCGCAACCCAGGTCTCCCTCGTTCTCGGCGAGATTCGCGGGGACTGGGATATGCTACCTAGCTTTAGGTTCTCCGTAATGCCTGCAAACATAGCGCCTATCTCAGTCGTAATTCAGTAGCTATACTACGGTAATAAGGTTATACCCCCTTAAACCGACAATACCTAGGGCTTTTACGTTACTTACGAGGAACCGTAATTACCCCGTCAAGTGCTAGTCAGAAGCGACGGATCCCTACGTAACAGTAACTATAGCCTTAGAGATATCTACCCTAACTACAGACGTAACGCCCCATTACAGCAGCTAGCGCAAGTAGAAGCCCGTACCGCAGGCAAGATTAAGCACGTGCGCGCTAGCGGTATATAGAGCGAAAGCGGAGCGGAGGTTGGCGGTCTCGACGTGCGTTGTCGGGAGGCGTTTGATGAGCTCGTAGTTTGCGGTGGGGGCGTTGTATTGCTTGGGTTCGTAGCGCGTTGATCTGGTGCATTCGGAGTCAGCCAGGGCCTAGGAGGCACGCGGGGCAGTGTCGTTAGCGAGCTAGGTTGGGTTCCCGGCCGTCATGGTGAAAGGCTTTCTCTTGCTCAAATCAACGGAGCAACGAAAGTCTGAGCTTGCGAAATACGTGCACAAGGGAAAGAGTTAGGGTCCTAGGACGGGTGGGTGGGTGGTTGGTGTGAAGTAAGATGTCGTGGTGTATGCGCTATTTTGCCCCCGAACCTTGACCCCGCACGGATCCAGATGCGGCGGAAGGAACACGACAACAAAGATTGCCCGGTCCTAGCATGGCAATCTGAATTGATAGCGTGCAACCCCTTGAAGCAACGATTACGAATCTACAGTCCCAAGTTCGTTCTCAAAACCAGCGAAGCAAGTGTTGTGGGGCTGGGTGGCTAGAACCCCTTCTCTCTAATAATATGGGGCTAATTCTGGGTCCACTCGGCTAGAGTCGAGTCTGAGCAAGCAAATCCTGAGTAAAGACTTCAGATATTGACAATACAGCTGGAAAACTACTTCTGCTCATGGAGTATGCTTTTCCCTAACGTGGCATTCAACTACTGAGGAGTATCACATATTTCCCTTCCGGCGGCACAATGATAGCCACAGGTCCGCAGTATTGATCAGGAATAGAAATGTCACCCGACAGCCTCCGGTGACCCCAAGCACACAGATCTGGAAACATCACGCCCGTACAAAACAGAAAGAAACTTGTCGTATTCATCAACCATTAGTTATACACCACGGCCTTCAGTAGAGCGCTTCTTCACTTCGTTAGGCAATGGTCTGTCGCGTCCGGTTTCCGAATGTAGTTGCTGCGCGGCGTCCCTCACCATGGGGTTTGGAAGCCGTGTTGCCTTCTCCCGGTTGTTGTTGTTGTTGTTGTTCTTGTTGTTGGCGGTTGATGAAGTCGAAGTTTCGGCTTCGGTCTGGCTAAGGTTGCTAGTCACTGCACCAAACCTGCTGCTGTAACGATCCTTGGATAAAATCTGGAGTGTTTCGTCGCTCATCGAGCCGACCAGCTGCGCTCCCCTATTCTTGGCGAAGACTCTACCGACATCGAACAGATCCGCGAGAGTTGTGACGACTATCTGATCCGTGTCATCATCGGCGATTACTTCTCCAATGGTGTGTATCTTCCGATAATGTACCTGCTGGGATGCCTCTTTGCACACTTCTAAGCACTGCCTGGAGACGCTGATATCTTCCTGTAATTGTGAGACCAGACGGTCACGTTCAGGGCCGTTTGCTGAGTTGATGGAAGAAAGACGTTGCTGAAAGTGGGTGATGCTTTGCGCGAAGCTGCGCCGGCTCTCATCCAGGATTTGGTTTGTCTCGAGCTCAGCTTCAAACTGTTTCTGTACGATTCCTGCAAGCTGCGGTGCTGCTCCTGACCGAGAGGATGGCTGCCGACCTTGTAAAGACTCGAGAAATGACTCGGCGTCTTGACAAATGCGAAGGCACTGTTGAGTCACCTCCCTCTCATCTTGCAAATTGATGCTGGGGTCGGAGCTAGTTGTGTTGCTTGCAGCCATATGCTCCTCAATACGGTGAAGTCGGATCTTCAGATCGTAAGCCGTATCCTTGATCATCTCACTGTAGTCTTCCAGGGCTTTTTGGTTGAGCTTGGCGTGATGCCTCGGGGATGGTTAGCTACGGCTTTGCAGAGGGTAATGTGGTGCGCTGACATGGTAATAGTACCCAAGCCGACCAAAATTGTCGATTTGTAGCTCGCAAGGGTGTCCATAAAGCCGTTGATGTCATCTCTCATGAACTCCATCTTGGCCCAGTCTCTGAACCCCGTCTTTGACATCCCGCTGAACGTTTTCATCGCTTCCTCAAACTCCCGGCATACTTGGCTACACCGACCAACAGGACCTTGCAGAATCGGTAAAATTGGGGCTTCGGAAGCAACAACCCCCTCAAGGGAGCTGAGAACGTTGATGAGATCTTCAAGCGCATGTTGTAGCCTGTTCAAAATTTTATCGCGGTCTTTGTATCGTCCCACGGTCGCGGAGAGCGATTTTGTTGACTTGATAGCAGCCGTAACGACAGCAAGGACCGAAACGCTAATGCTCAGAGGATCCGCCATGTCTGAACTTGAAGAAGTAGTCCCTCAGCAAACGTTTTGATGATGATTTAGAGACGATGAAATTGATGGGAAAGAATTTCAGCTTGTGCGGGGGTTCGATGGGCCCCCTAAGGCAGAAACACGGTTGTTCAACCAAGCTAGGCAAAAGCGGCTCTAGCTCGCATTTGGTTGGCTCTCTTGCCGCCCCGAAAAAGCGGTCTAGTGCAATCACACCAATGAAGTTGAGGGTGTTCTGACGGGAGCATGGGCTTTGTGGCACAGCCCGTTGGCTGTGGAAGCGCCCAAGTCGGTTGGAGTCGCTGGGGAAGCGGCACATCAGTTTGAGCACTTGCGGACCCAAGTAAACCAAAGTGATGAAATAGCCTCGTGCCAGAAATCTGATATTCAGATCCCCGTCGCCCTACAACGTCATCCCCCGCTGCTATAGTACGTATTCGAGCCAGCTGATACTGCGCTACATTAATTGCTGTCTCTCAACGAGGGACGCACGGTAGGCTCCCTGCGCATCTCGTCACATCAGCCTGTGTCACCAGGGGGCCCTGGTCTCAGCGTTCCTGAAACTGGAACTCAGCGAGCGCCAGAATCCCAAACTACAGGCCCTCGGAGTTTCAACTCTCGATCAACTAATCAGCTATTATGTATGGGACAAATGCGTCGTCGACCAGCTCAAACCGGTCCTTACTCCCCTTCGGGACATTCGATTTCTTCCCCCCGGAAAGAGAGCAGCCTAGAGCTCTAACCCGCGAGAAGTCAAATGTATATGGATGAAATCCGACAGACATCAATGCCATATCCCTCTGCGACTCTGCCCCGAACTTTCCTCTGCCTCCCTTAAACTCTTCCACACCACACTGATCTTTAGTACATCCTTTTAAAATCGGCTAGCAAGTCTATCTCTATAGTCACACCCGACACTTTTCTTTGGTCGAGTCCGTATCAGTCGCAGATCCTGAGCAATAGGTGAGCCGCCCTGATGGCCGCCTGAGCCGAGGTGAGTCCCGGCTATACTTGCCGTGACCATAAATGGGCCGGCGTGGTTGTAAGGAGGGTCCTCTGACTATTTTTAGGACACCAGCCCCCCTGCACGTAACGGTCCCTTTCCGTCGCCACGTAACTACCGTTTTCTCTTTTTCATCCGAGAACTCACCGTTAGCTCTCTATCAGGCTATCTAGTACAGGGACTGCGTTACAAAGGCAACAAGGTAAATGCTATCACTGGGAATGGAGTGGGAAAAGAGGTATCAAGTTTATCTCAGCAGTGTACTCTGTGGTTAAATATTTATCAGTCACGGTCCTGGAGCCGGATCGGCGTCTCCCACCACACAGTTGTATGCGCTCACCTTCTGAAGATGATCGTCGATACGTAGAGTGCATTCATCTAGCACCTCCGTATAGTCGTTGAGAAATGGAGTACATTGGGCTTGGGCATCCTCCGTCTTGCTTGGTTGGAACGCCATGCTGAGCTTGGGAATACGCCGTGAGCGTCGCTGAGGTGCATACCCGTTGAGGGATGGAAAATTTCCACCACCGCAGGAACGCCCGTAAAATCGCTGATTGACGGGCGCCAAACATAGCTGTTATTGGTCTACACCTGTACTGTACATTATACAAAACAAATGCTAGAGGTAATTACATAGGGTCTCTCCATCCGTCTCGAAAATCTCCACTTCGGTGGTGGTCGAGAAGTGACTGCGGTTGGTAGCTTCCTGAAGAGAAACCTGTGGAACGTTTTGGCTGAGGAACGAGGGGCTCAGGAGCAGCGGAAGTGCAGTTGCAAAGTGACTTGATTTGGTAGAAAAGGGGAGTGCGAAGCACTCCCCAGTTATATACAAATGGAAGCTCCCTGTGTGTGGGGAGAGCACATGATCCAAGGCCCCTGCGCTCCAGCCAAGCCTGGAGCGGTAAGGCGCCTGCGCGCCTGAGCGCCAAGAACTGCCGCTGCAGTTCGACAAAACCCTGAGGGTGGCCCATTCGTCCTCGTCAACTCGCTTCTCCTCGGAATCGTTCATCTCTATGTGCACCGCTCGCTGTTGGGGCGAAGAGACAGAATTTGGGGTGGTTTCAAACGGAGTCGATTTGGAGAGAGATGCTGTCATGAAGGGCCAAGTCGTGGTTATCCAATCCTACTATTTTAACGTCCAGTAATATAGCATCTAGTAATCTGATGCTTCTGGTAACAGCAGAATTCTTAATGGGTGTGGTAGTTTTCGGCTGGGTATATCGGCCATACCTACCACTGAAAGTCGAGATATTTTCCTCACCCCATTCGACCGCGATCCGATGTTGGGACGCGTCAGGAACATATCACACCACCCCTTCTCTAAGTCGAATGATGGGAAGTGTTTGTCAAGTCCTCGCATGACTTACCAGCCTTAATGTATACAGACATTATAACATCTACATGCTTTGGTTAGGTTTCAGCAGGCCCAAATTTTCATTAGACTGTCCCTTTGTTCTACGAAAAGGGAAAAAAAAGTCTACCGAGTAAAATATTTCCTTGGTTACCGGCTTGGCTTCGCCATGAAAAGCTGGTAATGGTTTAGTGTCTTATTTAAGGTTGTTTGTTAGAGCCAGGAGTATTAACGTTAACCAGTTGGTCGATGAGTTCTCAAAGGCCTTGAACATGGTCCCATAGCTATTAATTACCCATAAGTCGACCCCACCTAACTGGGATGATGAAATCCAGGTCTCGGGGAGCCTCGTTGAGTACCGTGCCCGAAGCGAGATAATATTAGACGGGCCTTAACCAGCAGGCGCCATCGACGGCCCGGCGACAACAACCCTCTCTTTAATCTACGCCGCCACCTCCCTCGCAACCTCCTCAACACCTCTCTGCCCCGTGTCAACCACTATATCCACGCCCCTCATCACCCTCTCCTCAAAGCCAACATGTTCGGAAATCCTCTCCATCCCTATTTCCTCAGACATCCTCCCCTACCGCGGCCTCTCCTCCAACCCCTACCTCCGCTCTACATCGTAGATCTCGTCCACCAATCCTCTATCCACACATGCCTCCAGTTCACCCTTCTCAATCACACCAGCTAAGACAGGGGGATGTCTGCCCTGGGCACTCGCGTACGCTACGCGGAGCTACCGCTTTAGAAAGGCGTTGCGGTTGCGGTTTGTGGTGTTAATGAGCAAGTCGCCGCCTACGACGAGATATTTAAGGAGTAGGAGACGTAGATGGGGGATGAGAGTGCTTTTGCCGGTTCCGGAGGTGCCGGTGATGAAGAAGAGGGGTAAGAAGACCGGGCTCTATTTCCGCCATAGACTACCCAGAAAAAGACCAAGAAGCTTCCCTTTATCGCCAGATTTCTTCTCCTGAATTTTATCGTTGCTTCGGCCCTCATTTTTGGACAGCTCATTACTAAATTTGTTGCTAGGGCCTACAATGCCGTTCTACATTACGGCTGGCCTCGTCCTCAGGCGCCCATCCGGGTTGTTAACCCTGCGCCCGTCGACTCGAGCAGGACCAATTTTCCGGCAGCAACCACATGGAAGGTAGACACGATAAAATCCCGTAAAGTAAGGCAGATTCAGTTCGAGGAGCTCCGTGGATTGAAAAGCTGCGCCATGCACCTCCCTGACAGTAATTATACCTGGAAGCCTCGAGGTGGCTGATCTTATGCACCGTGGCTGTATTATCACAGCTCTCACACCCAATTAGCGGGAAACCCGTGGGTTGACAGGCTCCTCTCCAAGAACTACTTAATGAACCTCTTCAGTTGCTTCTTTGGCTTCCCCGCCCGTTTTCCGTTCTGCTATCCCATTCAACAAATCGGAATACAAAATATATCATGCAACGGGCAAAGCACACACCCAAGCGTAAAATGCCCGATGAGTTCTTCTCCACCGGATACGGCAAAAAGACTGTTGTCGGCACCTCGAGTAGTGGCTACCTAAAATCGTATAATGACGACACTACGGACACCGAGGACACCGAGAATAGCGATGCCGAAACTGTCACCTTTGAACCTGCCTTAACTAGAAGGTAATCGCCTGAATGTATTAATACCAGCTCTTTAGTTGCTTTTCGGCCTCATTCTTCATTAAATATTGCTATAGCGGAGGGCTGTAAGAAAATCCATCAAAACCAAACCCTAGCGGTTTCAGCAGAGGTCTTAGCCAGCTTACAGACCCCGATCAGGCCGACTATTTAAAATGTAATCGAAAAGGATGGCGAATTCTTATTTCCGGTTGATATGGAGTCTCCTATCTGGACAAGTGAAACAAAGCTCTCAAGTTCCACTCCAACCGAGCCGGCTACTTGAACAACCTTGGAACCCAGATTCAACAGCTATTCTACTAGACCGGCTCCATGGACGACCTTGGTCGTGCTATCAATATTGACGGTATGGCAGTGGACATAACCCTACAGGAACATCCTATCCGAGCTGCCTACTTAACTAACCTCAGAGACTTTAGTCATATGCTCTCCTTACACACAGGGAGCTTTCTTTTATATTTAGTCTGGGAGCTTCGCTCCCCCCCTTTTTACCTAATTAAGTTACTTTACAACTGCACTTCCACTACTCCCATAATCTCCGTACCCTTAGTGAAACGTTCCACACATACCGACAAGCAGCACATGCTTGCGAGATTTGCTGTCCTGGCTTTAATGGTGGCGGCCACGGCTCTAAATGCGAAAATAAACCCGCACACGCTTTGCAGCTTCTCGAACTTGGTCGTGGCGTTATTGCCGGTCTGCTTATGGACATGCGCGGAGATGTTTCCGATCTCAAGCGCGAGCATCCCGATTTGGCAGACGAATTCACATCGCTCCGAGACGAGATAGTGACGAGTAAGAAATGGAGAAAGAGACGCTGACGGCCATTTGACAAAAGATTTCCAACCCCTAAAAAGTACCCCTGTTAGTGTTTCTGAGTTTATCATGTTTCATACTGTTATCTCAGGGGTTTCTAGTCCATATTCAATTACCCACCATACCATATACCCTCATCCATCAACCCCTTACACGTCGCAATTTAAGTCTCTGTACCGTGTAACGCGGATAGAGCACTGAGACTCTTTAAGGGTGTCTTACAAAGGGATACGCACTTTCGGCGAAGTTCACAGCGGCGAGGTACTTAGAAGTCTCGTTACACACTATGGTCGTCATGGGTGGCCCCGGAGTGTGTTAGCCCGACTATCCTGCTGACCAGAAGTTCAGCGTTTTTCCCCAGTGAATCCTATGTGTTCCGTATCTGGCGGAATGTACTCCCCGTCCCTAGATCGCCTCAACGTCGTTGATCTCCCAATTCCGGATACTGCAGATACTGCCCCTGCTGTTGGTACACGCCAGGGGGGAAGCGGCCTTCATGTCCAGAATATAGCTCCTGTACCATTCCCTGGCTACCTAACTCATGCTGGCCGGGCAAGGCAACCGGCGGGCTTGGGGTGTGGTCCGGAAACGGATGGAGTTGTGTCCCACCGAGTTCTCGATAAATTAGTTGCCCTGTCAATTCTTGTCTCCCTGGCGCAGGAGGTGGTGTCTGGTTCGAGAGAGCAGGTGCCGGTATAGGCTTCCGTGTCACTAGCTTAGTAGCGGAGGCAGCGGCTTGTTTGTACTCCAACTCTGACGTCGATAGATGTTGTCCCACTGGTGGTACATCATGATATGCTGGCTTCGTCCCGGGGACCTCTGGCTTTTTCGCAGCACGGATGCAGAACCATATGCTCGTTCCGATAATGGCAAGAGCTGCCGGGATTCCTAAGCCGAGGCCCAAACCCAGGGCGAAGCTTGATCCTGAGCTGCTGCTTGCGAGGGGTTCTCCGCTCGGCCCAACCCGCATGGTAGAGGTAGTCTTGACGGTGACTGTGTTGTTCCTGATCAGCGACAGCTCGGTTGACGCAGGTTGGTTCCATAGGTACCTAGGACAGAACCACCACGCAGACCACCATAAGTAAGCCCCAATACTCACTCAAAGTCGGGTTTACCGCGCCGCTTCTCGAGGTCTCGGTTACAACGGTAAGCTCCGTCGTCGTTGCCGGAGCGCTAGGCGGGTCCGTCCGGCCAGGAGATGCAGGTGTCGTCACGGCTTGCGGGTTGAACCAGTTCGTGGCACCCGGCTGGGTGAGGCCGGCGCCCATGCAATACGACGCGTAGACGGACCCCATGGCAGACAGGTCCATGGAGAGGTCACCCTCGGCGCATCGGGACGACACGCACTGGGAAACCCACGATGCCGCACGTGACGCTGACGGGGCTAGTGTCGCGCAGTAGCAGTCGTTTGCGTAGGGGGTGGCGCACTTCATGATGCTGCCCATGTCCTCGTACACGCCGGGGCTCGACAGGCATCTCCTCACACAAGTGTGGGGGTAGTTGACGGTGATGCTGACGGTGGTGACTTGAGCGGTCGTGGGCAGGGCGTGGGGAAGCAGCCAGAGTAATAGGGGTAAAAGCGTAGATCTGAGGTGGACTGCCATGGCGTCAACAAACACCTCAATGGCACATATGTCAAGGGAAAGAATGATGCGAATGTGGTTGACCGTCGGTCTGCCAGGGGAATTTGTTGATTTATTAGCGTTGGAGTGCAATAAGGGGCGTGTAAGATGGAGGGACGTTGGCCCGGTTCCAAAATTGTGACCTGAAACGCGACGTGGCGAAGTGCCGGAGTCTCATTGGCTAATGGGTCCTGGAAGATTACTCAAGGGGGCACTCTGTGCCTCTTTGACCTTGAATACTACCTTGCGGAGACTGTGGCCAAAAGTTTATCCTCAGCAAGCGCAGACTCTTCTCCAAAAGGGGGCGCTACGTACCCCACTCCCTCGGACCTACACCACGGGTCCTGTGGCTTGCGCGTATGTAGAAATGTCAGAAAGGAGGACTTTATCAAGCAATGGAGGGTTCGACAACGGCAAGAACCATAGAAGGGCACGTTCTCTCCTCCCCTTGTACGATACACATTCGAGCGACATGACATTCTCGAAGGCGGCCAGCCGCAGGACCAAACTTGTCGTTTTCGTCGAGCAACTCATCGCGCTTCTGTATGCACTTGCTGTATTTCTCTGTATTTCCGGCGTCTAAATGTTCCGACGCCCACTCATTGACTTTGTTTATGGTTATCCCATGCAGAGTCTTGCATCGACCTAGGACTCCCTTCGTAGGCAACCATAACAATGTCGTTTTCGAGAACAGGAATGTGGACCCATTCGATGAGGACAACAGAGGGCCTTAGTCTTCTTCCCAGCTTCGCGAGCTCTGCTGGTGAAACACCCTCGCCGCTGTGAATGTCGAGGAATGGTTGGGAAGGATGGGAATTCCGCCCGAAGGATGCCCGTTAGCCTCTGAAACTCGTCTCGCACCGGGATCTGCTCTGCTATAGCGGCATTCTTTCTCTGGCTTAAGACGTCAATACATTCTCCCCACAGTTTTGTAGCTCTGGGTTCGTCCGGAAACAAATCGCGTAAACTTGCCAATTTTCATGGCAGGGTGAGCAGTGGTGAGCCAAAGCTGAGCTGAGGGTGAAGCGGCCCTGATTTAAGGCTAACTATTTTTGGACGGGACCCAGTTATTTTTAGTCTTGTCAAATTACGTAATCATTCCTTAGTCAGCCGCTCTGCGAGCGGTTGGGCCACAATTCAGGGGCTCGCGGTCGCGCAGACCGCTTGAAGAAATGGAACACACTTTACGACTTCTAATTACTGCGTTTCTGGTTGACTGCGTAGAATTCAATAATTAAGAGTCTCAGATAAGCGAAAACCCCTGCTTTTCTACCGTAAATAAGCCGCGTGCGTAGTAATTCACGCAATCCCAGAACGCGACAAACCTATTCCAAACCCATCGTTAACAAGCAGCCCTATAAGGCATTTAACACTCACATACCGAAGCCATAGCTACTATAAAGGTTATTAAGGTTATCTATAACGGACCAGAGGATTAGTAACTTTAGTCGAGAAGTTTTAAAAGCCACGTAGAGAGAGCTAATCTCTAGGTGTTTATAAACCTAAAGAGCAGCGTACCCTGGCTAATAAGGCTAACCTAACCGTCATTCTCCTCCTTCCTAGAGAAGACCTTTAATAATATAAGACGGTATCCCGAGAAGCTTTTAAAACTCACAGTAACGTAAGCCATTAATTATAAGAACGATTAAGCTAAATACCAGATAAACATCATAGAGTTTAACTGCTTAAAGAGGAAGTTTAAGGACTTAAAAGACCTCTTTTAGAGCTTTATAACTCCTTGGATCTATACCTTAATAATAGACGTTAGAGAGAACTTAAAATAATAATACTAATTGATTATAAGTGCGAATTAAGGTTAAGAGAACATGAGGATAATTGATACGTGTAAGCGTTATAAATAACACTTACTTATGTTTGTAAAGAGTTATAAGAAGATTAAGAACTGGGTTACAGAGTGGTAGCTTATAATAAGAGAAGGTATATTAGTAGGAGTCCTAAACTGTAAAACTCTATAGATCTGGGTAATAGAGTTAACCAGTACTTTATAAACGTAACCGCTACTCTAGATCTACACCTCTTATTTAATTGTAAAGGATCAGATGATTTATAATAAGGAGCTTAATTACATTTAGGTTACAAATAACCTTAAGTTGTAGCTGGTTATAATAAACGCGCTTATAAAAGTTATTAGTAAAGCTTAGAAAGCTAGCTTTAGGACCTAAAGCTCTTAAGAGGATAGAGATACTCCCACCTTTTACAGAGAGAGAGCTCCTCTGTAAAAGGGTAAGAAGAATGTAAATTATAATATTAATAAGTATAAGTCTTTAGGAAATAATTATAAGAACTGTAAGTTAAGAGGAGGAGCTACGCGGTGTAATTAATATGTTAGGTATAAGAATTAAGAAGGTAAAGGAGGTTAAGGTAAAGGAGATAACTTTAAGAAGAAGTATTACGGAGAGCGCAGCCTTAAAAGAGTAAGGTTTAGTAATGTAAACGTAAAGTGTTACGTAGTTTATAATTAGCTTTATAATTTTAAGGATTATTATCTTATATTTCCTAAATTAGCCTTGTTTAATTAAAAGGTTAGCAGATTAAGTAAGAACCTTATGGAGTTTTAAAAGGAGAGTGATAAAGTGTTTTGTAAAGTAATTAAGAAGATTAAGGAAGAAAAGATAGTAAAGGATTAATAATCCACTTAAAAGGTAAAAGTAAAGGTAGAAAAAAGAGTTTATATAAGCTTTTTAATTATAAACGGAACTTTTACAGCAGTTACTTACCCCTTAAAAAACTCCTTAATTATTAACTTAAATATTACCCTTTATATTTTTAATAAGATAATACAATTTTACAACTTCCGTTACACTTTAACAAATAATTACGTCTACACTGGAGATATTACTGTTCCTATCCTTAATTACAGTAAAGTAGATCTTAAGCTTATATATAACAGCAAAAAGAAGCTCTTACGCTTTAAAGATATAACGTTTTACAAAGCTTTCGCTTACAACCTTATTTCGATCCAGCAGCTCAATAAGCAGGGTATTTAGTAGAATAATAAGCCTCTAGCTAACTAACTGCTTATTATAGACAGTACGATCCTTACCGACTTAACGATCTGCTTTAGTCAGTTCGTCCTTAAATACGTAAAGTTAAAAGCTAATTAAGCATCCTTCCTCACGTGTAAACGCTATCACACGAAGAATTGTGAGCTTAAACCTGTAATAACGACTTTATACCTTTAACATCTCCACCTAAGTCACCCAGGTAAAGCTCTTATAGATTATCTAATTTATAACGTTAAAGGAGTATAATTTAAGACCCTTAATAAAGCAAGAGGCCCTATAGGGTAACAGCTTTATCGTGGAGAAATTGATTTTACTAACTACGTTACCTTAGCTTTAACGTTTACAGAGTATGATAACTGCGTTAAAGGTAAACTTAAGAGGTAAGAAAGTAAACGGCTTAAATTAAGACTACCTACTTCCTATATGTGTTAGGCGATCGATTTCCTTAATTATTATGAAGATGTTAAAGGGTACTGGAAGACTATATTCTTTACAGACTGTTATAATGGTAATATATTAGAAACTTATTTAAAGGATAAGAGAGTGGTAACCTTAATTAAAGCTTTAAAACACTTTTAGGAAACTTATAACACTTAGTTTCTCTACTTGCTTAAAGAGATTAAATCCGATAATAAGCTATTTTAAATAAAGGCCTTTTACTTATTTTTCTTATATAAAGGTGTAAAAGTTAAACCCTCTGCTTTTAATACTTAATAGCAGAATGGGGGTGTGGAGCGCTTAAGGGGTGTAATTAAGGTAAAGGTAACCTTTATAAGGGCAGGTTTAAAGCTCCCTCCTTATCTCTTTCGTGAAACAATCTCCTACGTAATGTATCTAAATAACAAAACCCCTTAGTAATCGCTAAACTGGATAACGCCTTATAAGAGCACCTAGAATTACGTTATAAAGTTTAAAGGCTGACTAAAGTAGAGTTGAAAGCCGTACCTTACTTACCTTAAGGCTTACGGCTGTAAAGCCTTTACTTTTATAATAGTAACAGTCCTTAACGAGGATAAGAAAAATAAGCTTAAGCTGAGAGTATAGGTTAGTTACTTAGTTAAATACAGGTCTTTTAATATCTACAGGATTTAAAACCCTTTTATAAACTAAGTAGTAAGTATGTAAGATATAATTTTTAACGAGATTAAGATATTTTATAAAGATCTTAAACGTTTAAAGGGTAATTTAAAAGATTAATCTTTTAAGGAGATAAAGGAGCTCCTTAAGGAACTTAAACTCTCTGCTTATAAGTAAGATAAGTACTCCTTATACTTTATTAGAGAAGAAGAAAAAGAAGATATATTCTTTCTTAGTCTTAGTAAAGCCTTAAAGCACGTTAAGGAGCGTTTAGAACGATTAAAGAGTAATGTTATTAACTAAAGTACTTTTAGTAGGTATAAGTTAAGTGTAACTAATTACTATAATCCTGCTTTATTACACGAAGCGTTACTAACTCTTAAAAGCACGCCCCCTCTTAACGTAACGATAGTAGCCATTATTATTAGAAAACTTCTTAGCTTTTATTACCACAGTGACGGAAAAGCGATTACTGTATGTATTAAAGTAAACCACTCCTCTTACGATTAGTGTAAGATAGAGTGATAAGGTAGACCCTGGGAAGTGGCGTTTAACGCTAGCAGATTAATAGTAAGTATTAGAACGTTAGAGGGAAAGTGTATTATTAAAAAAGCTTTTAATAAGGTTTTAAACTGGTAGAGTAATAGTAATAATAAGGACTTAAGGTTTAAAGTTAATAAGTAAACGCTTAAAAGCTGCCCTCTTTAAGGCAGAGCCTATTACTGTAATCTGCCTCCTCTTTTAAAGAACCTTAAGGAGCTGCAGTCTTACTTATAAAACTTAGAATTTATTAAGGTGTAGAGAGTCTATTTACAGAGTTATAAAGAGATAAGATCTTAACTTAAAATAAGTAAATCCACTGCTTAAGGCTATTAAATCTTTAATTATATATAAGTGATAACTTATAAGTTTAATAAGCATAGCTTTCTGTAGAAATGTAAGGTAAGGTTTATTATTTAAGGAGATTAGTAATACAGCTCGATTCTAGAAAATACGTACGTTTTAACGTTTATAAGGCACTCCTTTCACTCCTTAATAGCAATTACTACACGTTTCGATTTAAAACTGATTTAATATAATGTTATAAACGCCTTCATTTACGTGGAGCTCCTTTATAAGATTTATATATAAATATTATTAAGATATAAGAAATTAAATATTATGCTCCTCCTTTATAAAGTTCTTTACAGACTTAAAGAATCTCTACTCCTTTAGTAACGCTATTTTAATATTTCCTTTAGGTGAGAAGGATATCTTCTAATACCTTATAAACCCTACTGCTTTATTAAGAATGGAATTATAATCTTCTTCTACATTGACGATATAATAGTCGTTTACAGTAAAAAGTGTAAATAAGCTACTGTTAAGTTAATAAAGTACCTTATAAAGACTTATAAGCTTTAAGGTAGTAAGCTGCTTTAGTGGTTCCTTAGAATAGAGATCCTTAAAGACTGTTAAAGGCGATTAATTTAGTTAAGCTAATTTAAGTATATTATAAAGTTAGAATAATTACTCTTTAATAAACAGAGCGATTGTAAAGAGATAAGGTGACTTCTAAAAACGTTAATTACGATTAAGAAGCTCCTGCCTTATAAAGAAGATACTCTTATAACTTTAGTTACAAGTTACTAACAGAAGGTTAGATTTATCTTCTACGTTATAGTAATCTTTAAATTAGATATCGCGTTTACAGTTTTTAAATTATTACAGTTTAATTATAATCCTAGCCCTTTTTATTATTAAACGGTTAATTGCTATATTCACTATCTCCTACTTACTTACTAATTTGTTTTAAAGCTTGGGGGTGGAGATACCTTTAAGACCTGGAGTGATATTAGCTTTACCGATAGCTTATAGGATCGTAAGAGCTTTTAAGCTTACATTATAAAGCTCTTTAGCGGAATAGTTAGCTAGAGGGTAAATAAGTAAGATACTGTAACGACCTTAACGATAAAGGTAGAATTACTTACTTTTACATAATTAGTAAAAGAAGCTATATATACAGATTACCTATTTTACAAACTGGGTGTAAGGTTCTAGAACCGAAGTATCCTGCTTTAATACGATAATCAGTAAACGATCGGCTTGGTTACGAAAGAAACTGTAACGTTACGAACTAAGCTTAAGTATGTCGATATTTATAATTACTGGCTCTAGTAAGAAGCTGAAGAAGGCTGGATTATAGTGGAGTACGAGCTAAGCGATAAGATGCTTACTGATAGCCTTATAAAGGCGCTTTTAGTGATTAAGTTTGAGCAGTTCCGTAAGGTGATAGGTGTGGTAGATGTGGCGTAGCAGCTTGCCGCGTGCGCTGTGAAGGAAATAACGGCTGAGTGATTGGAGGCTAGAGAGGACCTATTTGAAGGAGGTGAGGCAGAGGTGGTAGACCACCCTCCTAATTTGGACGTCAGAATGGATGAGAGTAAGGAATAACGCGGTTGAAAACACTAAGAATTTGAGGATATTAGCGATTCAGGCTTATTTTTAGAGTTAATCCTCTACTTGAATGTGGAAGATTGAGGGGGTGTGTTAAATTACGTAATCATTCCTTAGTCAGCCGCTCTGCGAGCGGTTGGGCTATAATTCAGGGGCTCGTGGTCGCGCAGACCGCTTGAAGAAATGGAACACACTTTACGACTTCTAATTACTGCGTTTCTGGTTGACTGTGTAGAATTCAATAAGTCTGAGACTACCTAGGTAACTAACGCGCAGAGATGTCCAGCGACCAATCCCACATCCTCGCAAACTAGAACCTCCGCAGTTTCAATTTCACCAGCGACTACAAAAGCGCAGTTAAGTTCCTCATCCCAATCGAGACGGCTACGGTAGGGGAGCGGTTAAATGATCCTCATAGCTATTATAAACTTAATAATATAGACAGGACCATTTCTTTTTCTTCTTCGACAGGACACCACACAGGACACCACATAGGATTTAACACAGGACTCGGTTGCAGTGATTTGAATCATTGCTCCATTGATAGGCGACAGATCTAGCCATTGACGTATGTGTAATCATTCTACACCTCCCTTCTAGACCTCCGACTACTTTCCTTCCAGCCACCTCCTCGCCTGTATGATTGAACGAATCCAGTTTAGGCCAATAGTTCTAGTAGCTAAGCCTATAAATGCTTAATCCAGTGGAGCCTATAACCTGTAAAGGTTATAGGCTATAGGCCTAGTAAGCCTGTAGGGCCCTGTAAGCCTATAGCTTGTAACAGGATTGCTTGAATTACACTAGAGGGTACGCACCAGAGTTGTGGTCCCTGTACTGCCTAGAGGGCCTATAAGGCACAGAGCATCCACTAATTGATCCCGGGGTGTTAGGGTCACCACGCCTCCAGCCCGTACGTGAGGTGTGGCGCGTCGTCCGGTCGCCCCGGCCCAAGTAACTGCCTGCAGGGTCGTCACAAAGGGGTTCTTTTTTGCACAATACAGTGGTAAGCGCCGGCTTTAAATGAGTTTCTAATCTTTATTTTTTTTTTGTTTTTGTCTACAGGTTGGAGGGGAGCGAGGCTCGATCGGGGAGTGCATCTAGCTAGGTGGATATTGTTGCGTAAAATTCGCTCCAGAATCAGCAACCCTTACATCCAGATTCGGAGGCCCAGCCTCCACGAATGGAGGTGAATTTGCGGGAAACTCCTACTTGGGCTGTAGTCCCGGGGCCCTTTGGCAGCAACGGCAAAAGATATGTCTCGGGAAAAGTGTTTCCCTGATCGCCGACGTCCGCGGTCCCGCTGTTGCCCATTCCCCCATTTTGACCTAGATACTTCTCGACCATCCCATGTTTCTTTTCCTTCGTAATATCCAGCGGGGTTCGACTAAGCTCGTCCTTGGCACTCAGGGCGTTACGTCCCCGCGCATAAATTACGGCGTCGAGGATGACGGGATCGCCGTATTCGGCGGCCAGGTATACTAAGTTCGTCTCTCAGGGAAGCAGCCACAGAAAGCCCACAAGAGCATCCAGGGGTACCGTCTTGGGAGGTCTAGGGGGTGTGGGTACTGGTTTGGAGCAGGCGCGCTTGTGATTGATGTACGCTTTACACTTCGAAGCATCGGCTTCGAAGACGCACTGTCAATGAGTAAGAGGTGGGCCATGTGTGCAGTCCACGAACAAGCAGCCCGCGACGCTCATGGCAGAGTTCCAGCTCTTCAGTGGCCAATTGAGCAGAATCCTACTCGCTGTCGCCGTCAAGAACGTATCGAGCATCGACCAGTCGGCTAGTTTAAATTGGTCCAGAATGACCAAGAGTCGCAAAGATGGCATTCTGTTGAGGGAGGGAGGGAGCGTGCGAGGAGGAGTGCTGCCAAGGCCGACTGCTGGGGAAGGAAAGACCGTGGTGAAGTGCCTAAGGCATCAAAATCACATGCCTCTTGAAAGTAGGTACGAAGACTCGGACTAAAGAGGGGGTCTGTCTGCTACCCGTGGCAGGAGATCTTCGCGTGGCCAACGGTAACGACGTAGGCCTTCAGAATCGACCGTAGAAGCTTCGGGATACCCACTCCAGAAACTGGGCCCTGAGGGAGGGAGAGGGGGCGAAAGCAGTGGCGTGTATATGGGGGAGTTTCTCAGTTCCTAATTCCAACAGAACACCTAAGGTCACTTATAGTGTAGTTGGAGTGTCGGACGACCTCGCTGCGGACCCGGCTTTCAAGGAATACGAATGGCGAACCCAACTTCTGTTTTTGGAAGTTCACCGTTCGAATCCTCAACCAGTAGCTCTGAATTCTTTTTTCTTTATATTTATTCTAACCCTCTGTATCCGCTCTTCGGCTGCCAGCAGAGTCGTGTAGGTCTTGCTTGTGCTCGCCGTCTTAGGTTGGCGAGACTGCAATCTCTACTGTACAGGCGGGGCATAAGTAGTTTCAATTTCGAATGGTGAAGTGGGTGTGACTTCCGCAACGTCCCAAATACTGGGCGCGAGGGACATTGGCTCATGTAACTCTTTGTTCGTGCTCGTCAAAAGCGTTGTGAGATATTAACATGGGTAAATCAATCTTGCTATCTGCGCTAACCTACAAGGTATCATCTCGTCATTGTCCCCTTCATATTGGCTCCTTCGCCACAACATCAATACCATACCGCCTCCGCCTAACCTTCCCTGCTCCCTCCCCTTCTTCCCCATCACCCCACCAACCCAACCCAAACGTCTCACCTTCCAACCCCTTACCCCCGTCACCAACTCTCCTCATCCTCGAAACAATCTCACTCCCCGCAAACAACCCCATCTGCGCCGCGATCGACCCAGGATCACTCGGAAGTACCCTCGTCTTCCCCACCAGCCAGAACGACAACCCCGCGCAAATCGCAAGACAAAGTAACAATCCCTCTAGAACCCGTGTCGACGGTCCCCGCTGTATAAGCCGGGACACTCCTTCAATTGGCGTGGATATCGTACCATCAATGGTCCCTGGCACGGGACGTCCCCGGGTGTCGTACGCGGTTCTGCTATCAGTATCAAAGATGCTATCAACGCGGTAATTCATATGCAGTGTTATGGCCGCAAGGTCTTGGTAGAGATTGTTGACACGCTTGATCATCTTGTCCACGTTAGACCGCCCGAAAAGTTCCTCGGGTGGGACACCATCGACCCCGCGCGTCACGGTCATGAAGAAGGAGTCCCAATTCTTGCCGCCGGCGGAACTAGACGTCGGGTCGGGCAGGGCGATTGAGTTGTTGGCTTTGTTGCTGACACTCCAGGGACGGGGCGTGCCGACGACCTTTGGGAGAGGGGAAGTGGTGTCGATGAGGAAGGAGGGGAGGGAAAAGGTTGCTTCGACGTCGACTGCCTCGACAAAGGGGAGACAGTGGAGGACGATGAGATCACGGGTCGTGTTCGCGAGCTGGTTTCCATAGACCATGAATAGATGCTGGGTACTGTCGTTGCAAACTGTGTAGGGCTCGCGGTTGGCGGGGGAGTATGAGCCGTCGCTGTTGAAGGCCGCGGGGATGAGATTCCATTGGAGGAGGGATACGAAGCCGAAGAGACCCTCGTTGGGGACTCTGCCGGCGGGCTGGCCAAGTTGGATCCAGCTGCCGTTGGTGCGCCTGTCGTTCGGCCCGGGGGTACAGCCAGGAGGTGGCGTGACATAAATGTCCCAATTGCGACTGGTGATAGAGTTGGTGCCGAAGGTTTCCCGGTAGTCATAAAGGGAGCAATTAGCCTGCGCCCGCGTCGCGGGGATTATGCCAGTGAGCTTTGAGGACGGCTTCTTTCCCGTTAGCCAGGATCGGTGTGGTGTGCCGAACGCAAATTCGTGGGATGTCCCCGCTGGGCGTGAGAGATTGTAGAACTGAATAGCCTGGTTGTACATTTCTTCTGATATACCGCTTGAACTTCTTGAGGAAGATGGGAATCGTGGTGGTTCAATGTCAAACCACGTCCCGGAAGCAAGTGCCTCCTTCTGCAGAAGTTGAGCTGGCACTGTTGAGTACAAACCGCTTGCGACGATAGTCAGGATAGCACCAAGCATTGATGTGGCGGTAATGGCCGATAACCCAAATCGGTGTCGACGGAGTGCTTGTATGAATGCGACCGGAGCGACACTGGCGTTGGGGTCGAATACCAAGGTGTCTAGGTTGTTATTCTTTTGTGCACAAAGTTCTGAGAAAGGATGAATAGTGCGCGTTGCTTTATCCATTGCGACATAAGCAAGCCCCAGAGCGGATGTGAGGGCTGCTGGAAGGAACAGCCAAACGTAACGGATGTAGGTGGTTGTATCGACGTCGGTGAGCCCCTTGTTCTTGTCAGAGAGCTGATAGAGCGCTTCCAAAATAGCGACGAAGCCAAGCGTATTGATGAATACCACAGCCCTGAATACTGTGCTTGCAGCTGTGGGTAGCCACCAGAATGTGATTTGTTCAGTCTCGGGTGATAATTCTCTGTTCTTGTGCGCTGTGCCGTCGGTGGTTCTCGACCGGACATGGTCAACCTCAGTTTGAACCGAAACAGGTTCCGGGGTTGAGTGCAATAGAGAGCGGTCTAGGCCTCGGGCCAGTGTCTCTAGTCTCGGAATTGGGTCCCTGGATAGTGCCTGCTCTAGCTCGGAGTTGCTGGCCAGTGCCGCAGCTGTTGCGAGGAGAGACGGTACCTGCTGGTAAAGCGGTCTGAATTGAAAGAGACAGAGTGAGAGTGATGCCAATACTAGTAAACAAAGAAGAGCCTCAACGACTCTCAACGCAAGAGGCGGAATTACAAGGCGGGTAACTTTGGCAGTGACCAGGCCCTGAACAATTTCCCTGTCTGTGTCCGGGACAGATGTTCGGTCTCTTGTGATTGCTAGTACTGATATTGCTTCGAATGTCGTCTGGAACGCGGCGGTCAACACATCTGGTTCCACGAATGCCTGGAGAGCGACTTGGGGGGTCGTAAGATTCAT
>Ga0247780_1000549_pt1 | contig 34164 bp, 24 predicted proteins | sample UWRJL079202R5_FD_179927 | JGI IMG/M metagenome (GOLD analysis project Ga0247780, IMG submission 179927) | Plant litter microbial communities from Arlington Agricultural Research Station in Wisconsin, United States - UWRJ-L079-202R-5 | ecosystem: Environmental > Terrestrial > Plant litter >...
TCAAACACCGTCGTCACCCTCGCCAACTGGTAATAATACCCCTGAACATTCATTGTTGGCCTCCCACACCATAACAGTAGCCAGGTAGATAGATATGCACTCACCTGCAAAATCACCACCTCCAACGCCCCCTCTCCCCCAACACCTCCCTAACCCCCTCCCAAACCTCCCTCCCCACCCTCGGCTATTCACCACCCCCTCCAAAAACACCATCACCTTCACCTCCCCTTCACTAAAACTCTCCTCCCTCGCCCTCCCCTCCATAAAATGCCCCCCATCCCTTCCCGCCCTCTCAATCTCCGCCCGCTGCTCATCCGTCACATACCCCTTGGAAATCTCAACGTGCTGCAGGTGCTCGTAGGCGGATTCGAAGCGCAGCGAGGAGTAGAAGATTACGAGTTCGCGGAGGCGGGTTGAAAGGGAGAGGGAGGTGTATTGCGTTTGGCCTTGGGCGGCGAGCAGCGGGAAGAGCGTGGGTGCGTTGGCGAGGAGGCGGAAGATGTTGATGGAGCCCGGGCCGGGGATGGAGGTGGGGAGGTAGGGGAGGCGTGCCATTAGGGGGGCGGGATCTTTTTTTTTTGGTTGAAAATGGTGTTGTGTGGTAGAAGAGGTGGGATGGAGAGAAAAGTGTTGAGACTGAAGTTTTAGTGGGGTAAGGGGTCAGGGCCGGATGTCATGCTTGAGGAAGGCTGGGATTTATGTCTGGCGAGGTTTAGGTGTTGCAGTTCTTTGTGCGACTTGTGCTCGGAGTTTCCGGCTTTGTGGTTGCATAGGGCTTACTCAGCTCGATCGCTCACCTCGTCTTCATCACATCGCGGCTTGATTTCAGGTTTTCGGCGTCGTATGACGATACGGGAAACGCTTGATGACAAACTTGTGGAAGAATTTCGCATTTTGCTCGGCATTGTAGGTAGGCATTGCGCTGCTGGATTGAATAGGCCGTAGTACTAGGTACTCTAAGATGATATGACTTTATGGGGAAATTCAGGGTGCCTACCTACCTACATGCTTGAAAGACATTGTTATGTTATGAATAGACATTCTGAGCTTTGGAAGAGGCATTCATGTCCTTGGGAGAGGCATTCTGATCTTCGGAAGCGACAGTTTCATATTCTGAAGAGGCATTCTTACTTTTCCCAACGGCATGTTATAATATAAGTGCGGCCTCGTACAGTTGCAGTCAGGTATAAGCATTGTCCTTTTAGGCTGTATCGCATCTTCACGAGGCCTTCAAACTCCTTTCGCAGGCCTTTATACATTGCTCGGACGGCTTCCCACATCACATAGAGGCCTTCTCAATTCCTGAACAGGCCTTTATGTATTGCTCGGACAGCTTCCCATATTACAAACAGGCCTTCTCAATTCCCGAACAGGCCTTTGTACATTCTTCAACACCCGTGTTTATAATGCACTTACGGCCTCCTGATTTCAAAAAACACCTTTTCAGTCCTGCGCAATCCGTACCGCAGTGACACTCCCGTCCGAAAACGCCTTAATATCCTCAAAGACATCATGAAGCGGCGTCACAAAACACTGTCGTCCCGCCCAGTGCCTCTGCCCCCCAAAGAGCAGCCCAACCGCCCTCCCCGCATGATCGAACACTACCACTCCCGAGTCTCCATTCTGGGCGCACTGCCATGTATGCTTCACGCCATACCCATCAAACAAAGAAACCTCCTCTGATTTCTGAACCCCTCGGTCCTCCACAAGCCTGACGATGCTTGGATACCCATGGAACATCCCACTCGTCGCATCCGTCATCGCGCCCTTTTTATAGAGAGACCCCCCCTGCCCAACCGTTGCGAGCAAACTGGTCGTGGGAACCTCCCCGAGATTTCCGCCCCGAACACTCGTAGGGGGTGCGTTGCAGATCGATCCGGTCGCCTCCCACTCCTCCCTTGTTGGAAGGGTGTTCCGCCCGATGCGCTGCGGGTCGTGAGGCTTGAGCAGCGCCCAATCCAGCCTGCCATTCGTCGGCGACCGTCTCCCTAGCCCTGAGGCGGCGAAGATCTTGCCGAACAGGTGGCGGTCCTCGGAGATGAACTTCTCCATCGACTCGAGGGGCTTTGTGACCTTATATATCTCATCTAGTGGCCAGACCTCGCGTTCAATTAGGTCACGGAATACGTGGACCGCGTAATCATGTTTCGTCCGGCCTGGGCTCTCCATCTCAGCAAGGCGCAGCGGCTTTTCTGCGTGGGCAGGCGAAATCCCCTGAGCATCGGCTTTCATTATGTCTTGCGGGTCTTTGATCGTACCGCGAACGACGTTGTAGCTGGTCAGGGCGTATTTCGTCCAGGTTGGCTTGTTGACGGTCTTCAACTCGATCCAGCACCCGAGCGTTCCGAGAAGGGTGAATTTTCCTCCACCTAGGGGGTCAGGGGCTAGCCCCAAGTCACCTCCGAGATTGACGGCTGTGCTGTACGGCGGACGCAAGTCATCTCCGGGTTGGAGATTGGCCTTGGTGTAAGGCCGGTCAATGCTACGACAGAAGCCGGCGTGTTCCGATATTCCAGTTTCGTGAGACGTTGTTTTCCCCAAGGGTTGGGGCCCGGGGTAATGGTCCGAGCTGCTGTGCTCCATGTGCACTTCGAATTTGTGCTGAGATACTTGGACGGTGAATTGCCGTATTTCCTCGGAGATTGGCTCCCACTGGGTCTCGTCTGAGTCGTAATCGAGCGAAATGTGAATGGTCAGGGGGTTTCTCTCGGCATACTCGCCGGACCACCATCCAAGTCTCACGAGGCTGATGTTGCTGAACTTATTGCGGGTGGCTGGATGCGACTCGAGGATCTCGTCGACTTTGTGTCTGATGACGTCCCAATCCGTGACAAGAGTTGGGCTGCTTAAGGTTTTAGGGATTGCGCGAATGTGACTCCAGACTTGCAGCTCGATGGCAATTATTTCAACTGCGATGTTGACACCCTTCAACTCGCTGTAGGCGAGAACTGTCGCGTCGACGAACTTTTTGGCCTGTTTCACGCCTTCTTCCCAAATGATCCGAGACGACTCCTCCCAGTCGGATGCAACTAGGACCGTGACTTGTCCAATGGTGCTGTCTGGAACATGGCGGAACGTGAGGCTGGGTCCTTCCTCGGTCGCAATACCGATGCGCGACAGGACTTTCTCCACGACATCTTCCAATCGGAGGCCAAGATGCTTCCGAATCAAGTCGCATTCCGCATTCCAGCCACGGGCGATCGGGAGGGGAAGGGCCGGGGGGGCTGAGACGCGAAACTTGACGTTCGAAACAAGAAACTGGCCAGCGTCGCTGGAATCCGAGGATGAATGGCGGGTGCGTCTGTATCTTGCGCGCTTGCTGAGTGCCGGGCCGTCAGTAGAATCACTCGTCCACGGCATGCTGGGAATGGTCGCGGCAGCCATCTTCAGAGGGGGGTTGGTGTCGACTGAAAAAATGTGGTTAGTTCTAGGTTCAGAGCGAATGTAATGAGCGGCATGAAAAGACTCCGAGAAGGTACCTGTAGGTACCTAGGTTGGGGAAAACAAACTTGCAGGAGCGAAAACTTTCGCAGGTAGAGGAAACTTCTCTCTTCCAGAACTTAAATGGAAAGATGAGAGATAACCGAAAATCCCCGCCACCTGCGCCTGCAATCTTGGAAGTGGGCAGAAAATATCGGTTGTTCGTTGCAGGAAGAAGGCTGCAATGGCCAAAGGGCTGGCGAGTTAAATACTTTCAGGTGTGGGGCCTGGCCTCAGGCTCAACAAAATTCGGCAAAGCAGCATGACGACACTGGAAAATGCGGAGTTATCAGATGGTGAGCATATTATCTGCACAGGAGGCGGAGAAGTGGCATGACTCCTCACCTTCCGACAACAGCCTCGTTGTCTGAGACGAATCTGGGCCTGAAAAAATTCCTTTTTCGTTTATAATCCTAAGTTGGGATGAGGTGTGACCGATTTGCCCTGAGCTTTCCCTAATTCTTCCCTGAGCTGAGATGACCCGATATATGGGCGCTGCACAGCCTCAGGGGCCAGTTTTCAGTCCCCTAGCTAGATTTCCTTTCGATGGACGGTAATGTGCTGCTTCTAGCCACGTGGATTTAACACTCATTTTCACACGGTCGCAGTGACATCCTCCTCCCGGAGAGTTCAAAGCAAGCTTTAAGGTTTGTAGATACAAAGGAGCATCCGCCCTTAGGACCACCTCAAGGGTTCCGCTTATGTGGTGGTGCGCATGCAGGATGTGTTAGCAGCAGAGGGTCAGATGACCGGGTGGTAGTACAAATTCGTACCTGTCAATGGGTGCATTTACTGGAGTTGCCGAAGTACCGAGTAGGTAATGTGTCTCTTTTTTTGTCCACCGTTTGCTCTCCGTTCTGGAAATGACGTCCTGTAGACTGGCTAACGAACCATAGGTGAGTGGTGTGACATTGGCTGGATGGCGACTAGATCGGCCAAGATGTGCAGCAAATGGGGTAGCACAGTCCCACCATCTTGAAGTTCCTCCAATAAACGGCCGGTTTTCGATGTAAGGTTTTCATGACGGTCTCGTGGTTCACCGCCCGATCGGGACGCCCCGGGTGCGTCTCAATACTCCAACCCGAGCCCTCGGGCCCGAAGTGCTTAAAAGTGGAGCTGCCCGGTCGAAATTACCTTGCCCAGAGTTGTTAGATTTGGCAAATCCAACCCACTTCACGTCCTGCCTGCGAGAAATCGACCTGCAATGTCTCCCCCTCTCGATATCCAGCTCACGATAAAGCCCCCTCCCGACCCTCCTCGTCAGCCGGAGGTTGAACATATCGCTGAGCTATCCCTCAAGGAGTGTGTTGGGGGCGGTAAAACCGCCAATACGTCAATCAGCGCCTTGGGAGGTGTCATCCGAGTGGAGCGTGAGCATGACGGCAAGAAAGACGACCAAGACGAACAAGACGATCAAGGCAACAAAGACGACAAGGACGGCAAACCCGGCAACTACCGAATAGTCGCAAGCTTCCAGCTACAGGTCAAGATCCACGGATTCGAAAAGGGCTACTTCAAGACCCACAACCGACTGTTCGACTTCGTCTCCCTCCGCTACCTCTACACCAAAGACGAAAGGCACGAGATTCTTCCCAACTTCCAGGAGGAGTCACTGGCTACAGAGGCTGAAGTCACCGAGGAGTCGACGAAATCCAGCAAGTGGGATATGGGACTGTCCAAGCCCGCTGCGTCACCAGCTGTCGCGCCAACCCTTTCTGTGCAGGTCGGAAGGGATCGAAAGCTGACGGTCAAGCGCACGATGAAAGCGTGGAAGGGAGGCCTCTCTTACGAATCCTGGCACCCCCGAAGGTCAACGAAGCTCGATCATGTTGGCGAGTACCACGGCGAGCCAAAAACCCAGCGAAAAGACCGATACCAGAAGAAGCACAAGACGTTCCAGGTCCAGACACAGCATCGCAAGAACTCAACAGGATGTTGCTGCGACAACCCTTTTGACTTTGAAAACTGCGAATTCCGTGATGCTCACAAATTCTACGACCGTTGCGCCCACTGGTTCTGGCAAGTCTCGGCACGACCTCATTTCTGGACCCCTGAGATATACGAGAGCACGACCTTTCCCGTCACCGTGACGAGGATTATCGAGCCAGAGAAGATGGTATTCCTTAAGCAGGGTCAACAACATTTCCACTTCGACTTTGTGCTAAAGACGCGACTACGAGAACTTGGCTGGTTGGCCCGGGACCGCTTCCCATCCTTTCGCCCGACAAAACCCGCCGAGGTCAGATCACAGGATGATTACGGGTATCCACTAGGTATCGAGAAGATCAAGTTCTGTGTCCGAGCTTGTCCGGAGGGTTTTGAGTATTGGCCCCATCACCCCACACAAATCCTGCAGCTAGAGGCTGAGGAGAAGTTAGCATCTTGATACTCTGTTTGTCGAGGTACCTTATCTGACAAGACTGTAAAAGGTATACGGCAAAAGCTTCGTGCCACGCCAGTTGCCCAAGATGATACCGGAAGACCCAAGGACCAATCAAACACCCAGCGGAGGTATGGGATTTGGGGATGGCGGTGCGAACGGGAGGCTAGAACAAAAAGTGCGAGACATGGAAGCCAACATCAAGCGGCTCAAACGCAAAGCTTCCATCAATGGCATCAAACGGAATTTGGATGCGGTAAAGGATGCAGTCGCTATGCTTTCTAATACGCGTCGGGGCACGTCGTGTCGCTGTGAAAGGCGCTCATCGCGTTACCATGGTGCAAGAGTCAGGCTCTCGCGATCATCATCGTTCTCGTCCTCATCGTTCTCATCCTCATAGCCTCACTCGATGAATCTGCGGGGCGGGGCCGATTCTGCTGAATACAAGAACCTAGTAGGATATCGCGGTCAGCGGGACCGGTATCGGCCTCGAAGAAGTCGGTCACGAGCAGAAGACTACCGCTATCCTCGAGCATCATCACCCCAAGTATATGAGACGGAAGAACGATACAACATGGCTGGGCGGCAGGGGAGGGCCGATGAGTACGAGCACCGCGGGCGGCCCCGGCGCAGGTCATACATACGCCGAAGATCTTCCTCCTCCACGGACCACGAGCATGGTACACATGATGACGAGCGTGAGCTGAAATGGCAAGCCAGGCTTGAAAGTCGTATTCAAGAAGCGGAACATCGGTTGGGCGAACAATTGTCCAAAGCCAAGCCCGAGGAGGAGGAGGAACTAGCCAAAAAGGCAGCCGAGGAGCGTGAAGCACGGGTACACCATCACCAACGGACCAGATCGAGATCTCAATCCAAACACAGATACGTCTTCATACCCGGGAAGGGAATCCAGCAGGAGAAGACGACCATTCTGTTTGAGCTGACTGACCACGAAGATTCGGGTCCTCGACAACATTTCAGTGCCGCGCACGGACAGGGCCACCATCAACATCATCGAAATCACCAACACCATCAACATCATGATTGTCGTGATCACGACATCCACCATCGCCACTCCAGGATCAGGAAGGGCGCAAGTTAGCACCCAACCATAGCAAGTTACCGGAGCATTTTGTCGTGTATAGGAAATGCGGTGGTTTGGATCATGAACCGATACGAGACTACTATCTGGCAACATAATAAGAGATAAGACGCACGGGTCCAACTGATATGGCGATAACAACCAGCGGCAGGTAGGCGACGTCTAAAATAGAAATTCTGCCGCACAATGACTAAGTGGCTGACAAGAGCAGAGAACAAAGTTGTGTTCCATTTACCCGCGGACCCACACAATGGCCGGCCGGGCCGCTGTGTCTTATCGTTGCCGGGAAAACATCCCGTATCTTCGTACTGTCACCTCACTTTCCATATGAGATACGCACCTAAACTGGATATTTGCTCTTTGCACTCCTCCAACAAGTATCCATTCATGATCTCAAGGGACACTTCAAGATACCCTCATTTTGCCTAGCACATCTGTAGCCTTGGGTTGTATTTGTATCCCTCGACAGTCTTCTCCGCACAAGCGAGTAACCCCTGACAAAGACCCAGTTTTATCTCGGCTGCTTGGGCCAGAATGGCAGCTGGATATCTCAGCATCCCATCAATAGCTTATTTACCGTATATTAAGGTCTCATTCGCTACCCAAACAACCACCGGTCGCTTCGCCCTACACGAGTCGGTGCAGTTACGAGCGCTCAAGGCATTGGTCGGAATACTCGCAAACATCAGCTTCAGTTTTGTCTAATGAACTGAAGCCACCATTTTCATGTGCCTCCCGGGTTCGTGTCGTCAGCCGTAGGGCTAGATGCGACTGTGGCCCACTTCACGGGGGACTTTTGTCCCTCGCGTAAGATACACCCAGTCAGCAACCTCGGAACAGGCGTCGGAAACGGTCCGGTGTGTATTTCGTGGAATACTGCCGGCTAGGGAGGAAGACTTTCGAGAGGATAAATACCCCTTTGTCGCCCTGACTTCGTAAATGATCAACCTGCAAGCTCGCCGCCCACCACAACGACTTCCCATTACTTTGGTCTCTGCCCGTTCCTCCTTTCAACCAAACCTCCCACAATGTACGGTCCCAACCTCATCGCAATCGCCGCTCTCATCAGCGGCGCCCTCGCCAGTCCCGTGGCTGCACCAGCCCCCCTCGGCACCATCGTCAAGCGCGGCGAGGGCATCCACCTGGTCAACTGCGTCAACTATTCCGCTGTCGTCGTACGTGGTCCCACCCCCCCAAATTCCTTGCGGACGTCCATCTAGTGCAAACACCCCACCATATTTAATTCTCTCACTAATGACCCCCGGCCGCAGTACTGCGCCAACGACAGCGACTGCAACCACTTCCCGGGTACCGGCAACCAGTGCGTGCCTGGCAACGGCCTCACGATTTGGGAGGGCACCAACAAGCGGTGCACGTTCCCCGGCACTGGGACTGAGTTTACCTGGTCCATTCGCACTGATGCGCAGAATCAGAAGACTTACACGCAGGTTGGGTATGTGATCCCCCTTTTCTGGACGTTGGGTAGGTAGGGTAGTTTGGTTTGCTGACTTGGCTGTGTGTGTGCGTAGGAGCGGCAGCAATGGGTTCCACAGCTTTACGATCTTCAAGGACGACAAGCACAGGATGTACAGCGATGGGAACGGGAATCAGTGCACGAGCATTTACTATGCGCTGCCTTGAAGGGGATGTCGGGGATGAGTGAGATGCAGGATGGAGAGTAAGCTAAGGTACATGTAAAGGTCACGTTTCGAGGCCTAGTGAAGTGTGACAAGCAACGAAAGACATAGCACGAGAAAGATGCATTGTGGATTTGAAAGATAGAAATTAATTAAACTAGATGTTCTCTTTTGGAGTGGATGGAACGCTGTGAGTTTGACGTGTTAGGAGCTGTGACATGAGCGGATATCACCCCTAAATGAAATAAAAAATTGAAGCTGAGCAGACCTGCTCTCAGCCCGTTGAACAAACTCCAAACGCTGCAACTGGGATCTATCATCAAACAATATATCGACTAACTGATGCCATCACCAGTGCCGCCGCCACCACCGCCGCCGCCACTGCCACCACCAGTCTTAGGTGTGTGATGGCCATGATGTGTGCCACTGTGAGGGGGGTTGCGAACGTGGTGAGGCTTCGGTTTGCGAGGAGGTTTGTTATTGCGAGGATGTTTGTGACCCGAATGAGTTGTATGACCTGTAGGAGTTGTAGTACTCGCAGGAGTTGTAGAACCTGCAGGAGTTGTGGAACCTGCAGGAAGTGTACCCCCAGTCGCTGGCTGCTTGACGCCGCCATCATCAGGAGGATTAGTAAATTTCACCCTCTTCTCCCCCCTCCGCGGTTTCTTCTTCCTCCTCTCCTCCTCCTCCCCATCCACCTCCATCCCCTCCACCGCATCACTCCCACCCGGCGGCAACATCGACCACCCCGAATACTCCGTACTCTCCCTCAGCGTCACCGTCACCCCACCTCCCGCCGCAGGCACGCGCATCCCCATCGAAAAAGGAAACGCCCTCGCCCTTACCCCCTCGGCATACCCCCTCTCCCGCTTCGCCTCCTCCTCCTCCACCCCCGCACACAGCGGATTAAACCTGAAGAAATGCCTGCCATACGCCCAGTTCATCCACTCCAGACACTTCGCCGCCGTAGGTCTCTCCTTCGGATTGACCGTCAGCATCGTCGCTAAGAGCTTCACGAACCGGTCGTCGGTATCTGTGCCCATGAAGTTGGCGAGGCGGAGGCTGATGACTTGCACGGAGTCAGCGGGGGAGACTGCGTCGCCGAGAAGGAGGGAGACGACAGACCAGGCGAGGGCCCAGATGTCGGCTCGGTCGGCGGTGGTGTAATCCGCTGTGACGGAGCCGGGGAGGAGCTCCGGGGGGGTGAACATCCCGGCGGGGTTGTGTTTGCGGCCGCGGTAGTGGAATGCGTACTTGGACGTGGCTTGGTTGAAGTTGGACAGTTTGAAGCGCAGCTCGTCGGGACGGTCGCCTTTGATGAGGATGTTCTCGGGGTGGATGTTGAAATGGATCATGCCCTTTTGGTCGTGCAGGTAGGCCAGGGCGAGGAGGATCTGGTGCGTCATTTGCAGGAGGGTGGTGCAGACGTGTTGCGGGGTGGGGCCGAGGAGGTCCGGGTCGGGCCGGAGGTGGCCGCGCTCGCAGAACTCGGTGATGAGGAGGGAGTCGGCGGGGCACAGGTCGTGGTAGCGGACGATGTGCGGGTGGGAGACTTGGCTGAGGAATTTGAAGTCGGGGTGCTCAGTGATGTCGGGGGAGACTTTGAGGCCGGTGGTGGCGTCTGGGGAGGTGAGAGGAGAGGGATCCGAGGGGAGTGGCCGGACGAGCTTGCAGGCGTAGATGTCGGGGGTGGTGAAGCTCATGGCGAGGGCGACGGTGGTGGTGTTGTCGGCCCGGTTGATGATGTGTTGTGGTCCCATTCCTACAAGGTAGCCTCGGGGGTCTTGGCCGCCGCGACACCAGGCTAAGGGGACACCCATTGTGTTTCTGTTGTGAAGTGAGTAGGGAAAGGATTGAGCTTTGATACTTAGTCTGTAGCGTAGGTGCGGTTCAAGCTGGTGTGATCCTCGAGTCGAGCGAGGAGCAGTTCGAGTTCTATACGAGTCAATGGGGAGGTTCTTCGAGTCGAGGGAGACAATGCATATATAAGCTGGGGGGTTCTTTGTCTGTACAAGAAGGGTATTGTTTGAACAACGCAACAATGGACCTGGGTAAATCGTCTTTGTTCGGGAACCTAATTCTGAGGAGGTGTGCTATCTAAAAATAGCCCCTTTGTTTTGTGGCCTTGACCCAACTCTGCAGACACAGCTGGACAAAATCAACATCTAGTGCTCAGACGTCATGGGATAACACAGGCTGATATGCGATTACCTGTATCACCCATGGTATAATAACGTGTTTGGTGCGGGGCGACCGCCACATATCGGACATTCGTAGCTCGCCTGTTCCCAGTCAAAATCCGAGTGAATCTTGACGGGAACCCTTCTAGCGGCAAGCCTGAGGTTTTCGAGATGATGATGCGACGGAGAAAGTTCTCTCTCGGAAAAATCGTCCTCGATCTCGACCTCGAGCAAGTCCAGCAGCTGGCCGCCAACGTGGCAATTGACCCGATAGGGATACCCGGGATAGTCGCCAGTATCAAAATGTTTCCTTTGGAAACCAACTGCGAACTCTCGTAAGCGCCTGCCCCGGAGGCCGACCGCTAGGCATCTGAGCATGAGTTGCTGGTCCCTCCACTGCCATGACTCTAGCATCGTGCCGAGGCCCACAGCCGGGTGCGCTGGGTGATCTAGTTCTATAACTAAGCGTAACTTCTCCGGCACGCACCCCTCGAGCAACGTGCTGAGATAACCCATACACGTTTGGCGAGACTTGCTCCCAGGTAAGGCTAAGGCCCGAATTGAAACATGAACCTGGATTCGTCGCGCGTTGGCCAAGAATCGCGACACGTTGGCTTGCATCCTGTCCAGCGGTATCGATTGAGGTGTGGGTGGCGGCCTATGTTTCCAAGCAGGAATCATATCAGCGATGTCGTAAAAGACCCAGCTGTTCTCAGAGTACATGATGACTCTGGCGTCTTCCTCCATCTGTCGGTCGACCAGAAACAAGGAGTCAGGAAAATGCCAATGGTCACAGGTCCAGCCTGACGAAGAATGGGCGCTGGACGAACAGCAGCACACAACAGGTATGCTCGTAAGGTGTTGGAGTGGCTCCCAGTGTACGCAGAGGGTAGGACGCTTGGATGGCTGGTTTGATTCCCGGCTGAAGCTGAGGTGGAATGGTGCGACCAAGTCCGAGTTGCGGAGAATCTCGAGCTGTATTTCCCGCGGTAGGTTTCGCAAGCCGAAATGGCGTGGAAGGCCGCGCACTCGCAGCGATGGGTTTGCCAACCTGGCCTGCGTTTCTTGCGCCAGCTCGCGGAGCTGAGGATCCGGGGCGAGAGAAAGAGCGATGGTGCACGACAGCAAGGATGGTAGTTGCAGCAGAGCCTCCATTAGCTTGGTCGCAAGCCCGTAGTCCCTGACCTCGCAGGCGAAGGTGAGCTTGAGCTGGTTGGCGGGGAGGAAACGTGCGAGATGAGCACAGACATCGCGGAGACTCTGCCAGGCGCAACGATCGTAACGGCTTCCGGGGCGTTTGCCAAGGGGCTCGTCGTGGCCTCCAATCCTGCAGATTGAGTAGCACTCAGCACGGCGATGCTCGGGAAGCGTGCAGGCTGGGCCCCCCGCACAGCAATGGAGATTCAAGCGGATGACGAGGTTACGCAGCGAAGCGATTGCGAGCGGGCCGAGCCGCTGGACAGGATCGAACCCCCCGGGCGCCGTGTATACGACTTCGAGCCGCGCCTCGGAGTAGAACAGCCGCGCCGACTCTTCATACAGCAGCCTGCATACGGAAAATAGCTGGTACGGGAAGTCGCCGTAGAGCGTCTCGCCGTGGTCGAGTTTGCAGAGGTAGCAGCAGGGGCCGGAACATTGGCTGCACGGTTCGTAGTATAGATTGACACCGCCACAGCAGACACAGGTGAGGGGGTCCATGGCGCCAGAATGGCCCATGTGCTGGCACCAGCCGTTGACGATGTCTCCGTAGTTCATCGTCATGCGCTCCATATCGGTTTGATCAAGAGGCAGCAGTCCAGCATGACGGTATATAAGTGTCCGCGCCGAGGCGGGCAAGTCGAGCAGCGTGACCCGCGGTTCTAGACGCGTTATCAGCTTCCGCGGGCGAAGAGGGCCGAAGTAGCGGTGAAGCGTTTGTTGCTTCATTTTTTGCTCTTGCAAAAGCCTGAGGCGGACCAGACGCAGGGAGGTTCATGTAGGATTGTTGCGCGTGGCTGGGTTGAACACTTCGACCGGTGGCACATTGACATGCGGTCTGAAATGTTGTCAAACGCTTCACGTCGCCGGCTTCGAGCAGTGGGTGCAATGAAAATTCGAAATTGCGGGGGCGTCTGACGCAGACCTGTCATCCACCAGTTAAGTGCAGTTGATTCGTCGAAGTCCGCGACGCACCTGCCCATCAACCATCAACCAAGCTAATTTGGCAAGAGTTATATGAGACCCACTTTCCCAATCGACCTCGTTACACGGGATCATGTTCTCAACCAGCTTGAGGCCTGACCTTTAAGAACCGAGGTAAACTTTCAAGAAACTCATAACAGAAGCGCTTCTTCGGGTTTATCGCGACTGAAGGAGACTCTAGAACGGTACTACTATCTAACAGCATGTTCGTCTCCTCATCCCTTAGCACAACTTCATCTTCTGACACAACCACCGCCGCCTCTACCTCTACCACTGCTCCCTTCTCCACAAGTTCAAGATTGTCGCCATGCTCACGGACCTAGTTTGATATGGCATGGATAAACGCCAAGGCCAATTTGCATGATTTGACTTGGTGGCGAATAGGAGTTTCAGGAAGAGACTGTTAAGCCGTTAAAGTAAAATACCGCTTTCCCCGCTCTAAAGACAATCTCCGCTCACCTCTCAATCCAAGGAACATGAAGCCACGGCAGCGCGCCCATCCAGAGAACCGTCGGTGACGAAAAATCTCCACGAAGCTCTAGCTCGTCTCCGGTACCTCCCAAGCAATCCTGCTCAAAGGCAAGGGACAAGTTGTCGGATACGTGAGAAAAGTAAACCCCTGGACGGAGAAGCGCAAGCCGTACGTATGGGTCAGCCAGCAACAAAAGAAGTCTCAGATCACCATCGGGGTGGAGCACCTCAGGCCGGTGGAAATAAACGACCTCCCGATCTGCCTTGAAGCGCCTGCGGCGGCCGGACAGCAGGCGCAGTCTGCTTTTTTCAGGATGAAAGGAAACTTCTTCGTCCTCATCGCTGGTAACACGACTTTCAACCACAACTTGGACTGGGCTAAAGAGGATAGGGAATCGGCACTGCAGCACGAGCTGTGGATTGTCTGGGACTGGAGCGGCTGCGCTAGGAACACTAGTATCGACAATCTCGAGGATTTTGCGAGCAAGTATCTGGACACTTCTAGGCCTAAGGAAACGGCTTCGCAGTGGAAGAAAGCGGGTCTGATTCTGTGGAGGGTCATGGACTCTTACCCAAAGAAACTAAAGACCTGGTACAGTCACTCGACTCGGAGCGTTTCCCAGACAAGGCTGCGGAAGGATACCGCAAGGCACTCGAATGGGCAAGGAGATCCGACGCGGACATTTTGAAGGGCGTCTTGCCGGAAAGTGAACAAAGGGACGAGATCATCAGATTCTGGCGGTTGAAAGAGCTGACGCGCCAGTACTTCGAGTCCCTGGAAATAGCACAAATTCGAAGATCTCTGTTGCTGGCCGCTACCAAGTGGAGGGGCTCTACGTTGGATACTCTTCTTGCTCCGGGGGAAGTAGGGGAAACAGAGGTGACCCGGGCTATAGGTAGACTTCAGGCCTGCTCAACTCTAAGGTATGGAGGGATATCCTGCTGCCGGTGCTGGCTATAATTGGCAGACACCGTGGGTTGCCGATCCTCAAAGCAATTACAGAGGCCGTGGTACCAGAGTAGAGATATCCTGGTGGTCTGGATACCGCCAACCCCAATGCCGGTAAGGATCTCTATGACGAGGTTGAGAAGTATGAAGCCACCTCGTCCTGAAGAGAATCCAGACTCAGATTGATAGAACACATCAGGTTATCATACTCTTGTATCTCCTCAAATGATACACACCCTCCCTGCACTTGGGTTAATTGTCACCCGGCGGATCCGCAGGATTCGGGATATCCCAAAATAATATTAACAGATGGTGAAGCTCCCGGGTTGTGTCATGAACTACCGGGGCTGAAGATACTAATGGAGCAGCGGCCCAGTGGTGGAAACAAAAAGAGGGGTTGGCCTATAATTACCCTTTTAGCCTATATCGAACCTCCTATCACAGCCCTTGTTACTCAAAACGCATACCTTCGACTCTACCATATTCTGCTCTCCGCCGCTCGGCTAAGCATTAAGTAAAGCTTAATTAAATTAAGCATTCTCGGTCCTGTCGCCGAGGATTTATACCGGGGTGCTTCCCGTTCTCCTCGAACCTCCTCGGCCGCCACGATTCCTGGTGGTGAGAGCACATGCATTTCGTCCAGCGACGATGTCAGACCTCGAGCGCGAATTTGCGGACGTCGAGTCCGCTTCGTTCCTACACAGCGAAGACAAAGAAGCCCCATTACGGGATGGGTTGCTCCGTCCCGACTCGCGATGGCGGCTCTGGCCATTAATATCTCGTCTCTTGCCGTACGTGGTGTTGATGCTTGCATCATTTGGCGTGGGCAGATACACGTCTGGAAATGAGGCCACAGAAACAAGTCTCCGGCCACCCCAGTCCATCTCCGGCTCGAGCAAGATTGTCGTGTTCAAACCCGACGAGAGCTACAACGACGACCCGTTTGGGCCCGACGGCCGGTACAGCGCATGGAGCAAGCTAACGCCACGTAAGCCGCCGAACTCTTTTCAGAACCCCAGGCGCTGTCGAACTGATCCAATGAGCTAACCTACCCGACATTTGCAGCTGGGAAAGGGCATGTCCGAGTCGAGAACCCCGCCGCGTGGAAGCTCTCGGGGGGGTTCCCCCTACACGACGAGACCCAGCCCGAGGCCGAGGAGTACACGATAGCCGTATTCCACCAGCTCCACTGCTTAGCAGCAATCAAATCCAAAATGTCCAAACTACAAGACTGGTACAAGGGAGATAACGACCGGGAATACCTGGCCTTCACCCTCGCCGAGGAGCACATGCGGGACGACCACGTATACCACTGCTTCGATTACATCCGGCAGGCGCTCATGTGCAGTGGTGACACGACGCTGGAGAAGGCGAGGACGGTGGACGGCAAAGTCGCGCGAGGGGTTGACGGGTGGGACGTAGAGCACCAGTGTCGCGATTATGATGCGATTTATGCGTATGCTGCTGCGCACAGGAGTAATAATCTCACGGGGATTGATTGAGCCGGCGAGAGGATGAGCTTGGAAGGACGAGACGCCGCCGGTGCTTTTGGAACTGACGACTGTGGGCCACGCGAGTGATTATCTCCGCAGGTGGCGATTAGGAGCTTATCCTTACGTGATCGGAGTTCCAAGCACCGTTTGGCACCTCACACCGCCGTTGTGTTCTCACGTATGTAGTGCAGCGGTGACCCAGACCACCTGGCAGGTAGTTCTAAAGGTAGTTGCAGGCCCCGCTGTGGGGAGAGCAGAGAAATACATTCATCATGTGACTGACCACAGTCAAGACCTCTTGGTTGCGGTTTTCCCCTGCAGCCGATTTAAGAAGCCTTGCAAGGGCGTTGCGGGAGAAGGCATGAAGTCCACGGGTAAAAATTGCACGCAACTCTTCCCCGCTGGGGTTTTTTGTTTTGGTGGTTCTCTTTCGCAGTAGCAGTTTGTGGGCTCCGTCCGGTCTTCTTTCATGTTCCTTTTCAAGGGCTTTGTCGACGTACTTTCGTCTGAAAATGCAGTGAAAATGCAGCAAGAGAAATTTCAATCAATCAATAAATTGCGCACGGATTGATCCTTTGACCAAAGCTCTCTCTCTCCCTCTCTGTGTTCCTCTTTCGCTTGGTATCTCGCAACCCCCGGCGTGCATCGTTGCATCGTTGCATTGTTTGCCACTGATTTCCCCAGTCCGCGAACTCCAAGATGTCGGCGCAGATCAATCGCGCCAATATGGTAAGCTTCCGTTCTTTGTCTCCCTCATCTTTGACTCGCCAGGTACACAAGCGCAGCGCGGGTAGCGCGCATCAGAAGAGCTTTAGATTCCAACCGGACGCTGACATCCAGTGCAGCCTCCTCAGGATTCCGCAGGCCCCACGGCCCCTCGCGAATGGGTCGCCGTACAAGCAATCCTGGAACTTCAAAAGACTCTCAAACCCCAGCGCCTTGCACAGATCCTTGGGTCCCTTCACTACCTACTCGCATTCAACACCGAGGCTCAGGATTACCACTTTCTCGTCGACCCAATCGACCGCACCACCCTCACAGGCCGTCGCATTAGGCAACTCGAGCAGCTCATCAACCAGGACACCAACGGTGCCATTCAGGTGGTAAGCATAGGAAATCTGCTCTTCAGCGCGTATCCTTGCGGCATAATGGCTAACCTCGGGGGATTCTACAGCATTACGCTCCTGAAACCGGCGTCATGACTATCACCGCCATCTCCAGATCTCTCGAGACAGCCCTCCGTTTTCAGGTGTGGCTTTCGGTCAAGGAAAATATTCCCGGAATACCTGATTTCAAGCTCAGGCCGGTTCACGATTTGGAGGTGGCCCAGTACATATGTTGCATCGACCACAAAAACAAGCCTTATGGCTTGTTTTTGCTTGCCAACCCAGGTACCGCCGACATGCCCGCGACCTCAATCGGCTCGACTCTCAACGATATCGCACGCAACCATCCCTCTATCGAAATGGTTGTTCGTCTGGAGCTGGGCGGCCTCGATAGCAAGATACCTAAGGACCAGGACGGCAACATCGAGGCTCGCGTTCATCGCGTTGCTGAGAAATCTCGAGTCCAAGTTTGGGTCCGCCGAAACGCCAAGTACGTCAACGATAAGGCTTCCTCGTCGGACCATCTGCACGAAGGGGGCGAGCTCCGTCTACCCCTGCCGCAGAGCGATGAGAACGCTCAGGGCAGCCTCGTATCCGTCCTCAAGTTCTCAGACATTCTCCAGGTGGTTCGCGACCACTGCAAGGAGGGCGTTGCGCTCACTGGCCACCCGGACAACAAGGCGGTTCTTCAGGCCTCCATGTTTCCGCTACACACCTTCAACTTCGGCTTCGCAGCCCGCACTACCCAACTCCTCGGTCTGCGTGCTGCAGGGTGGAAGTCCCTATCCGGCGGCGGCGCTCTCGCTAGGCGCGGCATGCCCAAGTCAGGCGGCAGCGGTCGCCTCATCCACCCTGCTATTACTGCCAGAACCACCGGCTCCCTAATGAGTCTCTTGCCGGCCCAACGTCTTCTCGCCCGCCTTCTTCGTCGTTAGGTAATTGGAATAGGGGTGTGTGTAGTGCTAGGGAGTTTTGCTGGGTCGGGGTTAGGGCGTGATGGGAAAAACGCGCTCGGAGTGCCATCTTAGACTAGATGCCAAACAGGAAGCTAGATAGTTATCTTAATGGATCCGCTATCCCCTTGTCTTGATTTTTCGACTCCTGTTTTGGCTGCGTTGCGCATCGCGTAGAATCTTGCCGGGCAGGCCATCACGACACGTTCAAACATGACAAACCTACCTGAGTCATATCGTTACACCAGTGAAACAGCCTAGTAGTCTGCGACGAATCTGGGCACACTAAATTTCCTTTTTCGTTCGTAGTCCTGAGCTAGGGTGAGCTGTTGCTGATTTGTCCTGAGCTTTCCCTGATTCTTCCCTGAGTTAGGATGAACCCATACGCCACGGTTTGCACAGCCTTAGAGGTCCGTTTTCAGTCCCTCCGGCTAAAGTTTCCTTTCGATATCCCCCACGATATATCCACATTTCTGGCATAAACTAGTACATATTGTGGGATAGTAAGTAGCATCCTAGTCTAATACTTAATATCCTGGTACTAAAACTGGGATGGCATTTACATACCAGTATATCATGTAGGTATGGTGCACAATAGGCTAGCACCTAGAATATACCAGTATAAACATGACTCGTGGGCCCGATTCTTGGCCTTACGTTGGCTTAGCTTCGTGGCCCAGAAACGGGCAGACACGTGCGGATCAGTCTCGCCGTGTGCTGCTTAAGCCAAGGGCTGGGTAGAACTACATCGATTTAGCCTTTAGTCCAAGCTTTGTCATCTGGGTGGGAGGCGTCCCTGAATCAGAGGCGACGGGAAGGTCAGAAAAGAGGAATTCCTCTCGGTTGGAAAGAAATGCAATAGAGCTTATTTGTTTCCTAGTCTCCACCGCACTTGTTATCCATCTGCTTGAGGTTAGCACCACTGATAAATCTGAATGATTCAGTGTTACCAAACTCGGCAAACATGCCCGTGCCTCGCCATACATCAACTATTTCTCAATAAGTCTCATCCCAACTGCCCCACCCAGAACCCTTGGGTAGAACCCTTTCTTCCTGATAAATTCTAACCAATTGTGCTGCATGTCTGAGCTTGTCTATTTTTCCAGCTCGGTTGATTGCCCGCCATATAACGCATGTGTTCCAAACAGTATGGGCAGCTCGGAGCCGTGGTACGCTCCTATCCAGGGTCGCGGGCTTACATTGCTGAAGTTGCCTGAGTACAGGTACCTGAAGACAGGTATGTTGGCACGTAACCGTGTCCGTGCCGCCTGGAGCGACGTATAGTAGAAAGACGCGCGCGTTGTCTTGTCGGCAGCTGCGGCGTCTACCCCTGTCGGATCGTACGGCTTGAAGAGCACACCCTCGTTGCGGCTTGTACCGATCAGTGTCGGGAGACGTGTAATCTGGCCGGCCTGCGCCTGCGCGCTATAGTTGGATAGGACGGTACGCTCGTCGATGACGGGAGAAAAATATACCGCCGGTGCACGGCCGGCGTCCGAGTGTCTGTATATGACGTTCTCAATCGCATGCGCGTCAAAGCGGCGCATGCACGCCAGCTCCTCGGCCGGGGAAAGGTTACCGTAGCCGACCTGCGAGGCGATAAAGGTGAAATTTCCATAGCCGGGGTCCCGCGACAGGATGTCCATGTGCTTGTTGCCCGACGAGAGTATGACGCTGCTGGCGATGGGGTTGTGGATGTACGTGTAGGTGTAGTAGGCGATAGCGATGCTGCCGGAGCAGTGTCCGAATAAACCGATAGTTGTATTGTCGCTGCCGAAGGCGTGGATATTGTTGGCGACCCACTTGAGGGATGGACGCTGGTCGAGCAGGACGACGTTCTGCTTATCGGCCGTAAGGCCGGCAGCGTTAGGGAAGCCGAAGATGTTCTCGCGGTAATTGAAGGATATGACGATGGTGTATTGAGTCCGTTGCACCCATTGTGCTGAGATCTGGTAGGGAACGTTGGTACCACCACCCTGAAAAGCGCTACCGTGGAAGAAGACAAGTACTGGGAGTTTCGTCGTTGGAGCTTTTGTGCCCCGGGGTACCTAAATGCTGAGGCTCAGGCAGTCTTCACTAATGGGGCCGGTCGTACCATTGATGCCTATCGGGTTGAACTCGAGAACATCACGAGTGGTGTATGTAGCTCGGTGGTATCCGCGTGGCGTTGAATTCACCGAACGGCGGTGCTGACCTCGGGGGGTGGGGGGGCAAATCGCAGCTCGTTGAGCGGCGGCTGCGCGTACGTTATGCCAAGGAAGTGGTGCACGTCAGGAGTAGCCGGGTCGACGCCGCCGTAGATTAAACCGCCCCTGGCTTCGACAGCGAGATCGATCTGAGCGTAGCTAGCGGATATCCCGTGATGCGCAGCCGTCACTACCAGAAAGGCCGTTCTTTGAATTGCATCACAGCTCTGCCCGAGAGTTCAAATGGAGAGTTAGCAGAAAGCGCACTGCTTGGCTATGATTTCGAGTTCGTGTTTTAGGCGTCTGGGACTCTCTCATCAAAGTTCTGTTTAAAGCTCGGTGCGCGGTGGCTCTACGGCAGGTAAAAGTCCATTTTACGCCCTCGCGTCGCCTTTGCAACGTAGCAGCGCGCTACGTCACTTCACTACGTGACACGCTGAAATTTGACGCCGTGTTGGCAACCACGACGAGGGTAGCTCCATGAGACCCGCACCGTCGGCTCCAGACGTCTTGCGTACTATATATATGATCCACCTGCCTGCTTTCCCCTAGAGTACCTACTAGAGGAAAATCCGGGGCAGGATCGCGATATAGAGGAGTCTCGAGGGAGTTTTTGGCCTCTGGCCAGTCGCTGCGGGCCGGCAATACCGAGCTCTATATAACTATATTGCGCCGTAGGTTTCTTCCGCCGTTACCGCAGATAAATCGTTACGTATATCGTGTCGCGCCTACAACTCCTAGCAAAGACATGCCAGAGGCTGGAGATTTTTAAAATGCATGGTGCCATGCGAGTGTTTGTTCATGGAGACGAGGAAGCCGTGGAGAAAGGGTCTGTGGACCAACCCCAGTTCCAGGGCATGTTTGACGCGTTGACAAAGCTGGCAAAATACCACAGGCCCTGCAGCCCGGATAGGACAGTGTAGGGGTAGGATGTATTCTTTGGTGTCTTGATCGACCGCATGCGGGTGTTCTCGCAGCTGGTGCAGCAGCATTGAACGACTGCTTCGACGAAGGAAGTCGAGAGGTTGCAGGTTGCGGTGGTCAGCGCGTTCTAGGTGTATGACGTGAAGGTAACTTTTCTAGGGTCATTGCTTGGTGGCATAATGAGAAGCGTCTTGTAATTGCTGAAGTTTACGGGGTAGGCGTTGCGAAGATAGGCCAACCACTCGAAGCAGTTCAGGTTTATGCGATGGCTAACGGGAGAAGAAATGGAAGTCCGATGAGAGAGGAATAGGTGATGCTTTGTCTTCTCCTTAGACCAAGCCTGCCACCTTGATCCTTATCTGCGGTATCCAAGGGAGTGTTTTCGTGGGCTCGATCATGGGTATTTTGATATACCCAAATAGATTCTGACTCGAAGCCTTGAGCTCTGGCGGGCTCGTCAACGTCGCGGGGAAAAGCCCAAACGCCGCAGGGAGCACCTCGGGACCAGACGCGCCGGCGATAGGGCCAGTATGTGGAAATTGAGACTCAAATTCGAGATACTGCAAGGGCCACGGCTCCGTCCACCCTGACGGCCCAATCTCGATGATACGAAGCGCCGCCTGGCCATCTTTATGTAACGTAGTGGTGGATTGAGGAGGGTAACAATAATTCCTAGGGGCTGGTTACTACAGTGGATTCAACATCCATTGTAAAATCAACATTGATTGTTGGCCCCCAGCCTCCTGACTGGCCAGAGCCCAGAGCTCCTTCCTCGATGGCAACCAGCCTACATCAACAGCAAGAACTCTGGCCGATTCTTAAATTCTACAGGCCAATGGTCTAGCGGTTAAGTGATCGCTCTTTCTATCCTTTATTTCAACTCATCCAGATCCCCAGTCCAATCCCTCTTCGTGCCAATTGCTCCTTTTCTTCAACTTGCTACTATTCGTAACAGTTGCGAATAGGGGCAATACTTCTTTGCCGACCAGGCCAAGGATGGCCCCATTTCTTTTGGCCAATCAGAGGCCTCGTAGGCCAACAATCAATGTTGGATTGACACTTTGGCAACGAGTGCTGAAATACTAAGTAATATTTTGTTTACAGTGGATGTAGCCACCTAACAATCGTTCTTGCCCTCCTTAGAGTATGGGACCGAATCTGGGCCCCCTCGGCTATAGTTGAAGCATTTCAGCATGCTGCGGCGCAAGCGTGCCGAAAATGGAACTTAGCCTGACCAAATCCTGAGCCGAGACTGAGCTGGGGTGAGCAGTGTCACGTGCTCCAAACACGAAAAAGGAAATTTTATGTGCTCAGATTCGTCTCATATAACAGACAATATACACGGCTCGGTACCTTGAAAATCGATCAGAAATTGGAACGTGTAGATTAGACGGCGGAAAGGACGGAGATAATTATTCTAGGAGGAGACCGCCTTTCTGGGTTCGCGCAGCAAAGACAGGGCCAGGAGGGTACCTTAATTTGGACCTGCTAGCACCTACCATGACGCCACCGGGTTTGACAAACTTACTTGAAAGAAAACCCTTTCATATCAAGACAACTGCTGTCTTCCGCCATTGTACTTCATCTCTTCCATATATCTTCAAGACCTGGCCATCCATAAGCCCGTGGGCGTATGCCGGTCCGACCACGGAAAAGAACCCTTCTGTTCCTTTTGGTAACGGCTTTCCTTGAAAAGCATCGCCGTGGTATCGTAACAGGAGAGGCACATCGGCTCCTCTAACAACAGCCACGACGTCTCCTTCCTGAACATCGCCGTATGCAAGGACGAAGACTCCATCCTCAGTGCTGCAGAACGTCCAATCGCTCCAGCTTTTGAACAGCCATTCCAAGAAGACGTCCTCCCAGTATTTGTCCTTAGGGGCTGTCTTGTCTTCTTTAGATGAGCTGCTCACGTTGAAAGGGCCAAACATCGAGTTAAAGATGGCGTCAAATCGCAAGAGATCCTCCTCGCGAAGTCGCCAGGTGCTGTCCTTGACCCAGATGCAATCCTTTACCAGCGTTCGCCAGATTGCCCTGATCATGTCCTCTCCGCCGATGATATAGGCCACTGGCCTCTCCTGCAGCGTTTCCACTACCCCCCGAAGCGCCGTTACGCGTCCAAAACAGCGGGCGGTTCCCAAAGGCGACGTCGACCAGATTTTTCCACACAGGATGGCAGACACCCATAGCCCTGACGGGATCTCGGAGAAAACCTCATGCTCATCAATCGGAACTCCTCCGGATGCCGAGTAGCGCGAGGTAGCATACTGGAGGTTCACCATAGACTCTTTGAGCGGTTCCGAGTCCCAGTCTGGAACCCAGCTAGGCACATACTCCCGTTCTACCAAACCTGTCCGTCGTTGAGGGCGCTCATTATCACACTCCCGGGGGCGAGCCGCGCAGATGCAATTCAGGCTCTTCGTATCTCGAATCATGGCAACAGTGGCTTGTCGATACACCTCGGACACGGAAAGCGTGTAGCTCGGAGCGAGGATGGGTTTGGGTGTTGACAATAGATTCACCGAGGCAAAGATTCGATCCCTCGGGTCCGTACACTTCTTCCTCGAGAGACCGCTGACGACACGAAGCAGCGTTTGCTGCTCTGTCAACCAAGCGTGCTCTCCACTTTTTGCCTCTCGCCATTGGTCCATCTCCTGAGCTGGCTCTATGATGCCGGACGGGAAACTGGGTTTATTGGCACCGCCGAACTGGAACCGGCGGGATATCGATTGGATGATTTCCCAGGGAATCTCACGGTTTCCGCAGACGATGGTTGCTCGAGAGGCGTAGACGACTTCCTGGACGACCCACAGGCGGGACCAGTATGGTCGATCTGTGAAGATTCGTTTCAGTGCAGATGCTTCGCTTTCGGAAAGAGTGGGACGGTCCTCGCCACGGAATGGCGATGCATTTATCTTATCCCCGTGCCGGCTTTCATTTGAATCTTCTGCCCAATGAGTAAGAGCAGTCTCAAGATCGTCAAAGTAGAGTACCTCTTTTGACGAATGGATCGACGCATCATATCTCTCCCTCGTGACCTCCTTACCCAACGTCGCATTTATCCGTGCAGAAAACACCGGAGGCCGACAGTCCAGGCCTTCGTCCTCCTCCTGCCACTTTTGCAGCTTGTCAAACACCTCTTCTTCAGAGCTATCGGCTTCCCCTAGCCACACGATAACGTTGGACGCGGCGGCATAGATCTTGGGCATCGTCGCCACCTGGGATTGTTTTTCATCGTCATCGTATTGGTTGATGCAGATGGCGTCCACCCAGAGGGTGCGGGGCCGATCTGGGTAGCGCAGGTGTCGCAGTGCGGAGTGTAGGTTTGTCGTGACGTTGAAGGGTTTGCCGCAGAGATGGGCCTGCTTGGTGACTGAGGCATCGCCCCAGACGTAGGAGAGCGCTTCGAATGGGGTTGCATTGGTGAGATTTTTTGGCGTGAGGTCGAAGCGGATGGGCGATCCTGGTGGTCCAGGGCACAGGGTTAGGAGTCTGACGTGGAAGTTGCCGTCTTTGGGAAGCGGGCTGTAACTGTATGCGACGGGTTTTGTCGCTCCTCGCCTTCGAAGTATGAAGTAGGAGATAAAGACTGCGACAAGGGAGCTGAGCAGGATGTAGGAGAGCATGTTGTGTTCGGGCCAGCCAATGATGACATTCAGGTCGGTGTTTGCGGGCTTTGGTCGACGGGAAGGGAAGGCTTCTAGGTTTGGAAGATAAAGTGGGGTAAGCGATTCTATGGGGCGGAACTAGATCCGTACCAATCCGGTGAACTGCTGGCTTGGCGACGGCCTACCTCTATCTTCAGCAAATAAATTTTTTAGCACCTTACTTTGGCTCGAGTCTTCCGCGACTTCATCTGTTTAGCAAGGTGGTTCCAGGTCTCTTACATCTGGATCGACTCGTTACCTAGGTATGCATCATCCAAGACTGATAGCATCAAGGACTGGCAACAAGAGGCTGGGGATGGTAACCATCTACCAAAACTCTTTTCCGACAGTTGCCGCCGCAGGACCAGCAGAGCCAGCAGACCCAGTGGATTCACTCAGGTGTCGCACCGTCTACCACCACTCCCGCGCCTTTGGCGATAGCTGCCGCCGACTCCTTGTCCTTGATTGGTATTGCCCCCCGGCTCGCCGTCCTCTTCGTTCCTCTCTTCAGCAGTGGCTGTGTATACCAGGAACGCCTTCTCCCGCCTCGGGCTCTGTACTTTGGGCGAAGCGAAATATCCTGCGAGTTTGCAGGACCATCTGCATTGGAAAACTGCAAATAGGAAACGACGCCGCCACACCCTTTAGTGATCTGGTAGGCTCACAGTGCAGCGCAGACCACTGAAGTATTGTCGGTTGCACGCTAATGCACAACGATAATATGACATGTGGCAGCACGGCCACCTCATCATGGGGAGGGCTGGCCTATCCCGCAAGGAGGAAATCCTGCACTGCCACTGCAAGAGCCCGCCCGACATATTCAGATTCATTGGCATCCGACAACACGGTCCTCGGGAATTCAAAAGGCACGCCTCAGGGCCTGATCAGGCCATTTGAGAGTTTGCCCGCCCATTCCCGTCCTGCTGTTGACTCCAAACATCAAACCGTCCCAACAGTCTGCACCCATGCCTTCGTTCAGCTACACAGCACTCACCCACCCCGATGAGATCAGAATCCTGACCCTTCTTGGAGAACCAAGAGATGAGCGGCTCCAGGCTTCAATGAGAACGATCCGGATCCCACCTTCTCAGACGCTCACCGAAACTCCAAACGTTCAGGAGCTCCATGTGATAAAGGCGGTGTGGAATTGGCAGTTTATACCCGTAACGAACACAATCCAAACAACAACCATAACGAATGGATACACTGGGAAACAGCTTGGTTGTCTGCGACGAATCTCGGCATACGAAATTTCCTTTTTCGCTCGCAAGCCTGAGCTGGGGTGAGCTGTGGCTGATTTGTCTTGAGCTTCCGCCTGATTCTTTCCTGAGCTAGGGTGATCCCACACCCCGCCGCCGTATAGCTCCGCGTTCTGGCTTCCAGCCAGAACCCCGTCAATCCAACACACCCCCTCAGATTCAAGCCTGTAGGTGGAATCTAGACCTTTCTGTTTCTTTCTTAACTTCCAGACCTTCTTTGCTTCCTTTACTTCCTTTACTTCCTTGCTTCCTTTACTTCCTTTTACAGCCTTGCATTAGCTATGTGGGCAGTAGGTCCTTAATCTTTGTAAGCCTCAGTTATGGGTTCTCAGGGGTACTTAGCTCTTCTGAAGTCTTTTGACTTTCTTCCAAAGCTTTGGATCTTCCAGAGCCATTTTCACTCTTGCTTGGATTTGATCCCTTGGTTCGAAACCTCAGGAGCTTTTTCAGGAAAGATATAATAACATCTTGACAGACGGTGGAACAGGCCGCATACAGGACATATACACTCTACTTGTTTAGCAGCACGGCCACTTGAGAAGTCATCCCATTTGCGCTTCCGGCCAGTATTACGCTCCCCCTCATCACTACCAGGCTCAACATCGTCATCAAAAACGTCCTCTTAATATGCATCTGTAAAGGAAGGGCTAAATACGCCTTTTACACTAGCAGATTTTGCCTTGCGAGCTTACCGTACTTCCTTACGAAAATCGCTAGCCACTTCTCGGTAACTTAAAGTTAACTGTAATGCTTTCAGTAGTTTATAAGATGTAACCCAGTAGCTTTGAATTAGCTTCACTACATTAAGGAAATCGGAAAGCCAGCACTTTGCATTCAGAGCCTCAGAGACCCCTTTCCGCTGTGCAGCCGAAATGGCATACTCCCAGGATTCTGACCATTAAATTAGGTCCCTGGGGGTTCTCTAAAGTGGTGTAATAGCCAGTCGGTAGGCTTCTTAGGCACGGCATACAGCTTCGTCGTCACTGATACCGGTTTATTGATTCAGGGCCGAATACCATTGCGTAATTGGCTCGAGTGGTTCACAGGCTGTGAGTTATAGGTGCGAGCTAGTAGTGTTCAGAATCCACTGCTTTAGTTGCTGAATGGCTTCGATTTGCTTAGTGTACTTCTTGTCGTCGGCTTAGTAAATCGTCCAATCCATCTAGTATGTGCGGAAGCCGTCGGCAGTTAGATCCGTAGTCGTAACTGGAAGGTTTGAATGACCAGGCTCATCGTCGCTGGCTGCAGAGGCCGTACTAGCCATAACTGTGGCAGTAGATTGGCTCGGAGCCTTGTGCTTATGGTCTTGTAGATTCAGAGCCACAGGTTTGTCGAAGAAAGGGGTCACCCCCTGAACTTGGCTCTACAGCCCTCCGGCTACGGCCTAGGCTTAGAACTGCAGGTTCCACAGCTCCCAGTCGTCAGATCTAGCCAGAAATACAGCCTTGTTGTTCTAAGTAGCCATTTTGGTATAGTTGGATTAAAAGCAGGTAGATTGAACTGGTTGGTGTAGAGAGTTCCAGTAGTGCGAGTAGTATTATTTCTTGTTAGTAGGTTAGGGTTGGCTGACTAATCGGCTTACGTGAGCGTTGTAGTGCAAAAGGTAGTGCAAAAGGTGGTGCGAAAACGATACGCCAGAGCGAATGAGACTTTTAATTGTCAGAAACACTGCACACTGGAATCTCGTGGAATTAATAGGGGTTATAACTACTTGCTTCCCTTACTTCTAGACTCTCTGGTAGAGCCAAAGAGCTCTTACTATAGTACTGCGTGGTGGCAACAGTGGTGGCAAACACCAGCTCTGGCCAGCTGAACTGACTGCGTCAGTTCAGCTCCCCTGAGCTCCATTCAGCTCGGCAGGCCACATCCTTCGCCTCCGCGTTCTGGCTTCCAGCCAGAACCCCGTCAATCTGACAGTTTGCACTGCAAGATGGTGGTTCGTATAGTAGGGGGTTGGGTAAGTGATCAATTGAAGCCTGCTATTTGCTCTCTGGCTCCGCCAGTGAGCTCTTCTTATACACATATCCTAGGACCTATCTTGCGTACTCGTAGTGGCTCGGTCTGACTAGCGCTGTGGCAGTGCCAGGCACCTGGTCTGCTCCGCTGACTAGATGCCAGGATTCCCCGCTCCCGCCACCATGGCTCTGGGTGTTACAAAATACTAGCACACCATCTCTTAGGAGATATCTTGATTGCAGGTTGAAGTATGCCTTTAAATATTCTTTAGCTTTTTACAAGCTAGAATATAACTTATTAGCTTTTGCTTTATATATTACAATGTGTCAGAAAGGAAGGGGTCTGGCCGGAGGCCAGAACGCGCAGGCGAAGGATGTAGCCTGCCGAGCTGAATGGAGCTCAGCTGGCTAGAGCTGCCTTTTGCCACTATTGTTGCCACCACGCAGTACTATACTAAAGGCTCTCTGGCTTCGCCAGAAAGCCGAACAAGGCAATTCAATCAAGCAGTTGCAACCCCCTTTGTTTCCAAGAATTCCAGTGTGCAGTGTTTCTAACACAATGTAATAGTGTGCCAGGAGGTATGGGAATTCCATTACTAAGAATATATTACTAGATACGAACTACCGCTACGCTGTAGTTTTGTCAAGTTTCGCCAAGCTACTACCTATACTGGAAGATATATAATATGGTTATTTAATATATAACTGCCTGGAGCTCGATATCTGAACGGATTTAAAACGCAATCTAACTGGAGAAAATATATTAATAAATGCTTCTTACTCTATATAAACCAACCAGGAAAAGCAGATATATCTGCGTTTCATCGAAAGACAACTTTGGCCGGGGAGACTGAAAACGGGCGTCTGAGGCTGTGCAGTGGCCGCATGTAGGACCACCGAACAGCCACGCGTGGCGGCGTGAAGTCGATAGCCCAAGATGGCAATGTCTTGCGCAGGGACGAAAGAATGCAAACAAGTAGCTAGGTCAAAGCGGTCGAAAGGAAAACAGCAGTGGGAAACCAGCTGGACGGAGTGAGGAGAGCAGCGAGGCTGGTTAGAGGAATGGAGACGAGCGAAGATGACTGTATCTTATCCCAGAGCTGAGGTCGCTAACATATGTGATGCTGGCCCGTTGGCGGACTACTACTACGGTAATTACTCTTGTTTAGATGGTTATAGGTCCTATGCATTACGCGCCGTTGGAGACTTGCAGCTAATTCCGATGTCGAGAGGATCACCATCCGGGGGCTGGTCAAAGACCCAGGGAGAGCGGCCCGCCATTCCACAGGCTGCTATTTGCGCTAGCCTTCGAGAGGTGCCCCGCCACTCCATCGAACTAGGGACGCGACCATCCAAGTTCCTAGGCGCAGGGTGCATGAGATAAAGTTAAGCTATCATCTCGTCCGAGTACGAAGAGAGATTGTATCGCGTACTTGAAAGCCTTTAGGAAGAAGACACTGGGGCAGAAGGTCCCAAAAAGGATCCAGGTCAGGACGCGATTCGAGTTTCAAGCCTATAAAAAGCTATCTGCAACAAGGAGCAAACTGGGAAGGACTACTTCGAAGTTGTGACACAAAGAATTGCTCTGATATATTAGTCACCTGCATGCAAAAAAAAAGAGGTACTGTACTTTGGTGGGCGCTTTGGAACCATTCTAATGGCTATTGATGGGCGGGCACCCACAGCCCAAAGTGGATATACAGGCACCCACAAGGGTTAGGGTTATATACGGCCACCTTTCATCTGGACTCAATACACACATCCACATCAATGCCAGCCACATCGTGAAAAATCCTTTAACTTCCACCAGGCAACACCCACGCAACACCGGTACGTCGCATCGCCTCAATACCTTCGTTACGCCTAATCTAACCGATCTAGAATGCTACGGGACCTTCAGGATGGCCAGAAGCCCTCGCGCCGTCGCTGAGAAGCGCGCTCGGCAACGTGCAGCAATGCCAAACGATGCAGCGCAATCCCTGCCGCTGCCGCAGGCCAGCCGCGCCAATTCCGCGCGTGCGAGCGATTCTGGGGCCCCAGGCGAGCCTTGCGCTGATTCCAGCGATTTCGAGGACTTCCAGACTACGTTGGAAATGGTCTACAAGCCGCGCCCACCGCCAATTACAATCAATTCGAGCGATTCTAGCGATTCTAGCGATACTAGCGATAAACGCCCATCACTGCTTATAGCCGCCAGAGCGAATGCGGCCAGACCCACGCCCTCAGCTCCTCCGAGCCCTCTCCAGAGCCCTCTGGAGAGCCCCAGAACAGGGCTACGACGGGAAAGACATCAAGAAAAGGCGCTGCAGAGAGCAATCCTGGCCCAGAGCGCCCCGCAAAGGTTACGCGGCGTGGTCGATTGGTCCGGACGCCTGCTAGATTGAGGGATTAGATGGGGTGCATACAGTGCAAGGGAGCTAATAAGAGTAGTTTTGTAGCCAGTACTGTGTAGAAATTTATCTGTTTTACTCTACTTTTGGCTGTTTTTTACTGCTTTTGGCCTTGTTTTTGACTTTATTTTATTACTGTAATTTTGCAGTATAGGTGCCCATATCGCGAAATGTGGGTGCCCACCTATCAATAGCCATTCTAATTGGACCGCTTTAAAAGCACGGTCCTGGTCCTCCAAGCGCCTGGGCATGCTGGCAGCAAGGGCTTGCCTCCGGCACCCCGGAATGGATTAAGTCGGGTGACCGGCTTTTCGACCGACCCAATTTTTAACCACTTCCTAAATCGCAGCCCCACTACATCACTAACTTCAATTGCCCACAACTTCGTCAATTAGATAGCTACGTCAATACAGCTTACAGTTTCAGATTCCTCTTCTCCTGAGGATTTAAAATCTGTAACATCCTCTCCAGTAGCTAATCTCTGTACGCGGCAGATCTCAATACCAGCAAAGGCCTTATTAAGGTCGATTTCCACCCTCCTTCTTTTCCAGCCTCTCACACGTTCAAGGTCTTCCTAGACCGCTTACAATTATTATTAAATTATAGCCAATTAGAAGGCCATATTATCAAATCCTTTATAAGCTTTCCGTATAAAAAGTCACTTACTAATAGTACGTTTAGTACCGCGTAGAACACGCTCCCCTTAAGCTAAGAAGTCCTTAGCCTTTTTAAGGGTAAATTATATAGGCAGGTCCTTTAAATTCTTACCCAGAATTGGGTTATTAAACAACTTAAGGCTTATAAAAAGTGTAATAGCTACCGTACTAACACTGCTGTTAGAATTCTTAATAATAAAGCTGTTACTTAAAGGCTTCCTTAAAGAGACTGGCTATAACCTTAAGGCCTTCCAACCAGCTTTAATGTTTAACTTAGTTATTCCGTAGACTCTGGTAAGCCTATAGTGTTTTAAAAAAGCTTGTTTTCTAGCTATAGAGTTGTTAGTTAGACTAGAAAGGCAGTTATTCAGCCGTGCCTTGTACTGCACCTTCAGTAAGCTAAAAACAGCTACATTTACAAGCTAAAGAACGTAAGAGGTGTAAGCTAGCAGAAATAGTAACTATACATTATTAGTAAAAGCTAGCTATATAAATTCCTTAATAGTATAACTGTTATAACTATTTAAAATAAGGAGGTGTTTCTCCTAAGGGTTAGCTAGCTAAGTAGCTGGAAGAAAGATTTCACAGAGCTATTTAACGGCAGTATTATCGTTAGTCTACCCGTTTTTAATTAGTTTAAAAGTTTAACCTTCAAATAGGGTTAAGTTACGTAAGTACTACTGTTACTAAAGGCTCCCACCCTTAAAAATAACCAGTGGGTTTAAAAACCAGCTATCGGCCGAAACGCACTCCAGAATAGTAATCTAAATTCAGTCTCCAAACTTCTTCTTTTATAAAAGCTTTTTAATTTAAAGCTTATAACCAAACCGTTATCTCTAATACTATTAACTATACTAGTTTTATCTATATTATACTTATTCTCTAGTAAAATAGCCTTAACCTCTGGAACCTCTAAGTAGTTAAACTAAGGCTAAATAACAGCCTTACAGGCTCAGTTAGCACGGTTTACGTGGATTCTACATAGTCTTTAAGTAGAAATAAAAGGATTTCGCTTTAAAAAGCTGCGGCATTAGTGTTTTCTAAGGTGGGCTGGCTTTCCAGAGGCGGTAAGTATTCTTTTACCCAGTTTCCAGATTTGCACGTGGCTTGAAAGGTTACTAATAATCCCCTAGAAGAGAATCTATTCGGTAAGACGTTCTTCCAGGGCTGGAGAAAGCTTCTAATTAGCGATTTAGGCGTAGGAGGCTGGATTGGTCCCTTTGGATCGATAATATAAAGTGTTATGGAGGATGCTGTGGTTTTTAGCCGCTTCGCGGAGTTTGCTGGTTTTAGCATACTCAGCGAGGGCGTTCTGCAAATCCAACTCGGTATATGGCTTCATTTTTCAATTACAAAGCCATTGAAAAAAGAAGGAAACGGATTAGAATTAAATTCGTTGAGTTGTGGGCGATTGAAATAGGTGAGTTGGGTGGCAAGGGTGGCGAGGATGAGTCAATCTGCGTGGTCAAAAGGTAGGTCGGTTAAAAAGCCGGTCACCCGACTTATCCCGAAAGAGGAGCTGGCGAGTTTTGGGGCACGGATGCTTTCGTTTTCGTCCATTCACCAGCTCCTAGTCCTCAGACGCACACGATGACGACGGGCGACCCCCGGCAACTGGTAGAGAGCATATTTTCCCTCTCTCTTGAGCAGGACACCGACCAGTATGAGCGCTACTTGTACACGCCGCTGTCAAAGGCCACGAACGAGATTAGGCTCGTGACGCTCCTTCCTACATCATGCGGCGATGCGATCCACATCACCATCTCTCACTACCGCCTTATTGCCCCAACTGCGGCCCACGCTCCAAAAAGATTGCTTCTGCAAGAGATTCGCAAGACCCTTCCGCCGAATTGGTCCGCGTACGAGACTAACGAGGGCCCCATCATCTTTTGGTACTCCCACAATGGCAACCGAAAGGTTTCATGGACGCATCCCAATCCTTGCATCCCGCACGATTCCTACAGTATTCCGTCTTCGGAAGCGAAGGCCGCAGCTGAGCCACGATACGAGGCCCTTTCCTACACTTGGGGACCAGCTGGCGGCCAAGAGACGGCCCTCGTTGTTGAGACGGACGATACCAGTGCCGAACACAAGCCTCATTGTCTCCCGATCGGCCAGAGCCTCGCATCCGCCATCCGGCATCTCCGGCTGCCGGACCGTCCTCGGGTGTTCTGGATCGATGCCATCTGCATCAACCAGGATGACCACAGAGAGAGGAGCGATCAGGTACGCCGTATGGGCGAGATCTTCTCAAACGCTGATCGCGTCATTGCCTGGCTCGGCCGCAGTTCTGGGACTAGCCGGCTGGCCATGTCAACAATGGCGCATCTCGGCAGCCGAATCGTGGTTTCGAAGGACTCCTTTGTCTTACCTCATCCCGACTGCGCCGATAGCGAGATGGCGTGGCATGATATGAACCGCAAGTTGCCATACGATGAGGCCACCTGGAGTGCTATCCAAGACCTGTGGCAACGACAGTGGTTTGAGCGGATGTGGGTAGTGCAAGAGATCCAGCTAGCGAATAGCAAGTCCATCATCCAATGCGGCCATGACATCGTCCCCTGGCCACGATTTCGTGACGCGGTCATTCACCTCTCTTCAGGGAGGACCGGCACGCCGAAATCGTTCAACGCGGCCGCGTATAACGTCTGGTCCCTTTGTGATGGAGTTCGAGATGCAACACTCGAGATTCTGTTACTCAGGACAGCCACACGCAAATGCAGCGACGATAGAGATCGGATATACGGCATCCTCAGCATCGCGCCGCCGTGGCTTGGGAGGGAGCTTGTCCCAGACTGTGCGCTTTCACTTATGGATGTTTACAAGACCGTCTTTCTCCTTCATACACGAAATACAACACGCATCAGTCTTCTGCCATTCCTTCAATCCTCAGCAACACCAAACTGGCCTACATGGGTGCCTGACTTTCGTTCCAAATCTCGTCTCTTTGAGGGCTTGCAGCTCCATGCGTTCTGCGCGAGTAGCGTTTCAGGAGCTGTGGAACGTTTTGACTGAGGAACGAGGGGCTCAGGAGCAGCGGAAGTGCAGTTGCAAAGTGACTTGATTTGGTAGAAAAGGGGAGTGCTTCGCACTCCCCAGTTATATACAAATGGAAGCTCCCTGTGTGTGGGGAGAGCACATGATCCAAGGCCCCTGCGCTCCAGCCAAGCCTGGAGCGGTAAGGCGCCTGCGCGCCTGAGCGCCAAGAACTGCCG
>Ga0247780_1000550_pt1 | contig 34155 bp, 35 predicted proteins | sample UWRJL079202R5_FD_179927 | JGI IMG/M metagenome (GOLD analysis project Ga0247780, IMG submission 179927) | Plant litter microbial communities from Arlington Agricultural Research Station in Wisconsin, United States - UWRJ-L079-202R-5 | ecosystem: Environmental > Terrestrial > Plant litter >...
GGGGGGGGGTGTGGGGGGGGGTGGGGGGGGGGGGGGGGGGGTGGGGTGGGGGGGGGGGGGGGTTGATCTGATGGAGAGCAGTTTGGTTTTCGGTCCTGACGAGGAGCTGGGCTGGACTCAGAAAGATCGTGGTGTTGACGGAGGGCGATGAATTAATGATTTGATGATCTGCACATTGATACTAGGTATACTGCATAGGTAGCTACTTTAGCATGGGACGAGGCTGTGATTGGGCATAAACAGAACCAAAAACTTTACCTTATTTTGATTTTCGCACTCCGCGCCCCAGCTTCTGTACCTCCAATGGTGAGCCGGCCGTTAGTCTGAAGTTCGAGAAGGAAACTTCGCTTCCAATGTCACACAGGCCCCACCAACTCCATGCGCGTCAGGAACCTGGCCCGGGCCACCACCTGCCAACCAATCCTAGATGAGACGGGGACGCTTTAAAGTGGCGGCCATGTCGATACGGCCGCGGGGGACACTTACCGTCAAATTGATGGAGATGCATCGTACCATGTCAAGCATGCTAGTGAAGAAAATGGCGTCGCAGAAACAAGGCAAACGAAGCAGAAACCTGGCGAAACTAGTGGAAGGTGCGTCTGCACAAGCCAAGCCCACCCCCGTTGCTTAACCACAAGTTTGGGGAAGGAGCAACTTAGCCCCCATCCGACTTTTCTCCCCGGATCCGAGTCTGCAGCTTTGAGACAGAACCCTTCACCAAGCCCCTTGAAATGGTGCAAAAACAATCTTGCGAGACCCAAGACAGGCCAAAGTGTTTGGCAACCAGCCAATCCCTGTCTACCCCGTGTCCAACCCCTTGCAGGCCTTAAGCTTGTCGACGTAGGGCTGAACTCATCTTCATTGCTCGGCATTTGGATGCCTCGGACGAAGCTGACTCCTGTGGGGAAGATGGGTACGAACGAGGGGAGAGTTCGCCAATCGACCACTCGCATCCAAAGTTCTGCCCCCAAACAGCTGCCTGACCGCCGCCCAGCACCCGACATGACACTGCAGGTCATCTGCGTCAGCCCTCCCGCTTGTCGCCCCATGGCGTCCTAGGTCTCGGATGAGAGGACGCCACGCTCTGGCACCGCCTCCTTCCAGGTTCAGCCCGCATTTGGTGTGCGCGCCAACCCTCTTGTGCTCGCCGTGGCCGCCCCGAGAGCCATGTCCGATAAAGACGCACCGGCGCAGCTGCGGAACCCCGCTTTGGCTCCCTCATCAGTCTCCCCGCCGATTTGACAAAGACACGCTTCGTTTGCGTCGTCGGTTGGGACTCGTCGCAAGTTCGAGCAACAATCGATGAAGTCTGCACCTCGGATCCCCTTGTGCCTGCTGCCGATGCCCACAGCGACCGATCGTCGTCGTGCAGAGGACCATTGAGCGAGGTCTGCCAATCGGGAGACCGGCACTTGGGGTGGGGTGGCCGCGATACGACGCGAAGTCGGTCGGCACTCGGTCGCCAAGTCGACACCCCGGAATCCGATTCCATCTTTAATCTGCTCGCCCCTCTCCATCGAATCCGGGCCAGGACGCGGGACGAAATTAGCGATAGCGACCAACTATGGAGCCGGCGCCGGGAAGCCAAAGGCTCTCCAGGCTTATCGAGCACGCTCTTTCGGCCATTTCCAGCACGACTTCCGCCATCACACGCTTTATCCGTGCCGTCCGCTCTTCGCACGCCGACTTGTCGGCCGTAACTCACGAACTTGCCGACTTGCGCCTGGTTTTGGAGCTTCTGCGGGATGACCCCAGCATTCCACCCATTCTTCAGAGCTGCATCCCAGCATTACTGGACGCCTGTGGTGACAGTCTCGTTCGCGTCGATATATCCTTGACCCACTGTGCCGATTCGACGCAATGGATGTCCGGCCCGAGCAGAGAGGACATCTCGACACAACAAGGGAAGCTGACGATACTTCGACAAGCCCTTGCGCTTGCGCTCGAAGTCGTGACTCTGTACGTCATATCCAACGTTATGCTGGCTGTCATTAGGTGGATGATATGCGCTAACAATTCCCTGACGTAGAGTAACCTCTCAAACAAGTGAAAACGATGCAAACGCTACCAGGAGACATGTCATTACCGAGGTGGAGCGTATAAGACAGCAACGTAGTAGCGATAATGAGGCCCCAGCCCCTGCGCTGAGTGTTTACCTCGATGCCATCATTCAATGTGTTGGACGACATCAGGCTGGTTCGCATTCAGCTGTTTCGCAAGAATGGCCTGTAGCGACCGATTCATGGCAGACAAGCATTGAGTCTGGACTCGGAGCACTGCACTTGCAAGAGCGTCGCACCTTTCCGGGAGTGCAAGGCGACATCGCGAATCCCGGGGGAAAGAGCGACTTCGGCCAGTTTGAAACACCTGGACCATGGTATCCATCTGGGTCTCCGCCGCTTCCAAATTACAGCCCGTACCCGCAGCCCGTGTCTTTTGAGCAACTAAAACATATGAAAAAGAGCCAACAGGCGTCACAACATCATCCCGAACAGACCCAGGGGCTACATTCTTTTCAACACTCGGAGGAGGTCAGGCCAATGAAGCCATTTCAACAGACGAAGGAACAAGACGAATGCTCTCCAGTTGTTCGGCCGCTATTCGCGAGCTCGCCGGCGATTCAGTCTTCACCATCAATGCAGCAGCAAACCTCAGTCCCAGCCAGCATAGGCTCTCCATTTCGTCCAAGTTGGGCAAGCAACGCGTCCCCGAGCTCTAAGCCAGAATCTTTCGGCATTGGGAGGGTAACAGCATCGCCGGGATTCCCGCAAGAGCCGTGGTCAGAGCATCTCCAGGGTCCACGACACGCACAATCTCCCTCCGCCGCTTCTATCCACTCTCGGAATCCGTCTGCCCACTCCCCTTTCCAACATCCAAGCAGTATCCGGAGTGGCAGTTCTGGCCATGGCCACAGTCCCAACATCAGCTTGAGTTCACTAATGTATCCGTTCGGCCCTGGGAGCCCTGAACTTTCCCAGTCTGGCAGTCTTACACCAGCCCTGAGTTACCAACGCCCAGCGACACCCCAGTCAATAAATACATTCTCAGACCAACGCCCATCGACCCCTCGTTCAATAGCTGGATTTTCAGCCACATCCGCAGCACCGGCCAAGTCATTACAACCACACTTAGGAGACAATTCCTCGTTTCTCAATCTTAGCAGCCCAAACCCGCCCAAGCATGCAACAATGGTTGATATTACGCCAACTGGACATCTTGCAGACAAGGGTAAAAACCAGGACGTTGCACACATCGATATGTCACCAACGGGCAACCTGATGGCTACGCGTCACGCCAATAAGTACCTCAAGATTTGGTCGATTCCGGGGGGCGCGATACATACCACGCTGAAAATAACGACATACACCCAGCCGCAGCCACGATCGCGCGAATACTTCGTACGGAGCCATGCAATTCTTTCGGAAAACGCCAGTCTCATTGGCGTGAGCACTCATTTTGGGTTGACACTCGAGATTTACAACTTTTCCAAGGGTGGTTCGGGTGCGAAGAAGGTCCAGGTGATCGACGACGCCCACCGGTGGGCAGCCAGCCAACTAGACGCCTACCACACAAACTATGCGCCCCTGGTTGTCTACCGACCAAAAGGGGATCGAATCGACCGGTTCTTTCTCACCCGTCACCCTGGCGCTAAGAAGCCGTTTTGGGAGGATGCTACGAATGGCATTGATCTCACAAAGGCGGACTTACCGTTCTTACCTAAGTTCCCCGAGCTAGCCTACAGCGCCAACTCACCTCTCCTTGTGGCTGCGGCGGGGCCTCGACCAGGCGAGCCTCCACGACCATATCCCACCATTCTTATTGCCTGGCAGATGCCCCCCATATCCGACGCCAAGCTCCAAGCACTCAGCCCTGTCGAATCGATTCGCTCCGCTGATCCTGACTCTGAGTCGCACCACCGCCCATACCGCGTCTGTGTGCCCGAGTACTCTGCGCTACAGACGGCTTTACCGTCCTGTCTCGCTGCTCGAGGCAGTCTAGCCGTTTCGATATGGATCCCAGCCAACCACACTGAAACGCAGTTGCCGGGCAATAAATACAAGCGCAAGCCGATGCCAGCGCCAGAGCGCTTCGTTCTGTCGTGGGACGTGCAGAAGAACACGACAAATCTTTTCGCGATCCCTAACGTGCAAGCGTGCGTATCACCCGATTGTCGACGAGTGGCATATTGCGACGCCAACGCCGGTCGGTTTATCGTACTGGATGCTTTTACAGGCGATGAGATTTGGCGATGGCCTGACGCGGCTCGCAATCCGGGATTCGGTTCATACGGCCTGTTAGAGAGCCTTCACAAGGTGACTGTGTTTGAGTTCTCGGCCGACGGGCAGACTCTGATGGTGGGGGATGTTAACGGTGGCATTGACATGTACTCAGTACGCGAGGCGGCAAAGGAGCCTGGGGTGGTGTATGAGCTGCAGGATACCACTGCTGATCATCGCTTCTCGAGTGCGAGTCTTTTTGTGCCGTTGGTCCTTGACAGGCCTAAGATTTCGGAGCTGGAGTCGTAGCGGCCGAACGGTATTGCTGTTAGCGGGACGTCGTGGTGTTGGATATGATGGTTGGGGTAAATTTGGCTCAAAATCAGCGCTTCTGGAGGGCTCTTACCCATCCGGTGATATAACTTGGACTAGTAATTTCGTGAATGAAGGCTTAATGTGATCACATCCGTTGACTACTATGAGAGATTTTCGATGCCGAAATTCAACGAATGAAAATCTTTATCTCGGCGGGTCTCAGCGGAAGGAGTCTTGGCGTTGATACCTGAATCCATGACAAAAAAGGGGCGGCGCTGTTGTGCTGTTGTCCACAGTGCAGTGTCTGAAACGGGGCACACTGTAAATACACACTGTGCTGATGACTCGTGTTAGCGACTTATCAGTAGTCAGCACGACGGGATGCGATGTTTTCAGCAGATAACAAATTGTCAATGATGTAAAATTTACGAGGAGAAGTATCACCAGAATTCGGAACATTTGGTCCTTTAGGAGCAAATGCTCCTGTATTATGCTGTGGCTTTTTTCTCATTCAGATGTGGCTCAACATTATGATGGCATCTGTGGCACATGTGGCTGGTATGTGGCTACAGTGGGAGGATGCGGTGTGGCTGGTGCGGGGACATTTCTCTCCTGGGGGAGGGCAGTCGGGGGAAGGTGCGGCCGGCCTCTATCTTCAGAACCTTCGAGTGCCTTCTGATGCGCATCGTCAGCACCCGTCGCGGCCCGACAGGTTCAGCATGCATCCACCTTTATCAAGCATTGGGCCAACTCGAGGCACACCTGTGTGAGAACACCCTACTCTACCAAACACCACAACACACGCGATACAAGTCGTACAGTAAACCACACAGCCTTGCACGAGACGACCTGACGATAGCATACTTTGCCGATGGATCGAGACCAGAACAGTGTACCAGATCAGCCCGAAGATGGACACGAGGATGAGGAAGACGGAGGGTAAGTTGCGCTCCCGAAGCGAGGATTGACCCTTCAAAGCAGTCGGGGCTGAAGACCGAGTGCGTCTGCCAGAGTTGACACGCCCACTCTTGTTGAGCTGGAGCAAGAGATACGAGACCGAGTGTCGAACATGAACGAAGAAAACGCGGCTTTGGAGAACCAGATCCTCGAGCTGGAAGCCACCGCGTCCATGCTCAGGGCTGTTCTTGCCAGCCACGACGGCTATCACGGCCGTCACGGCCACCACGAGAACGGCGGTTCGGCTTCTCATCAGGTTGGTGTTGATTTCCTCTGTGAGTTCACCCTCATGTGCTAGGGTCGAGATTCTAACCCAGCTGATGTGTAGGCATCATCCGAGAACTCCCACACGACAGACGAGACCCATCGCCGAGGCGCGACCCAAGCACACGACGAGACTCGAACACAGGAGCAGGCTCCGTCGCAAGAAGATACACCGGCTCGAGAAGAGACACGCAGACAGAACCAAGACGAAGATCAAGACCAAGACTAAGACAAAACCCAGACGCAGACTGGAAGCAATACCAGTGTCGCTCGCGGGAGTGGGGCGCTTTGAGGTGGAAGGCAGGACTTTTCGTTCGTTCAAATATTGCTTGCAGATTGTGGCTATCCAACATAATGAATCTCCAACGGCTACATGATTTCTTTGTGCTTCGGATGTCCTTCAACGTTTTCTTTCGCACAGGAACGCAATCGGAAAGCCCAAGCCAATTGTAAAGCGAAAACCGCAACATCCCCGGGAAACAAGCCATGAGCGAAAAGGCCGTCGCAGACCCAAACAGCGGGCTCCACAGCAAAAGGACGATATTATTGCCACTAGCAAGGAGCGCGCTGATCGATCCAGAAATAGATGCGGACGGGAAGAGGGCATGGCACTGGAAGAAGCCAGAAGCGCCCACTGTAGGAACTGTCAAGCCAACCTCCTAAAGTCCATTTTGAGCTCGCCTTCTCCGACGCACTCGCTGGAGGAGCAGAGCTCGAACGATGAAATCGCCATTTTGATTCCAACACTCTTAATATATAGTGCTGCGCACAAAACGGTAAGCGCCACCAAGACAACAGCAGACCGACGCAGGCGACAGCCGTCACCGCTGATGTTGTTAGGGTTTGCCGCGCAAAGGCGGCGACACCGACACTGACGCCCAGTGCCCCAACAGCCCCCGTAATATGGTACCGAGTGACGTACTTAAAAGTGGATGTTTTCTTGTTCCTCTCGCGTTCGACCCGAGTGTGCCACCTTCCTTTGCTCCCAGTGGCATGATAACACTGGACTGCAAAGCAGACTTGCTCACACAGGCCGCACTACGCCCAGAAACGTCATAATCCGAGGGACGAGGCGGATATTTAAGAAGACGAGCGTCGCGATGGAGCTTCGATTGGCGGGGTAATATTCCCGGGCAGTGATGGTGGTGAAAGCGCCCGAGAGCCAGACGACAAGGTGTTATTAGCAACGTTGGGACGAGTGCAACTCATTGGGTAGGCGGCCATGCTGAGGGAAACGCGCGCCAGGGGCTCTCACGCCATCCGGGGAGCATCCTTTCAGTTGCGAATGCACTGGCGAGGTTTGATGGGAACGAGGTGGGAACGACGGGGGCGTAGAAAACGAGCTGCGCGATGGCCGCTGCGCGGAGAAGATTCATCTCAGCGACGGATGCACGTCTAACATGCCGTTCATCTCACTTCTGCCAAACTATAACGAGATGCACGCGCTTTTCGTGGAGATGGCCGACTTATAAGTTTTCTAGCCATGCCTGTTTCTCAAGGCAGCTGGTTCTGCGGTTGGGTGGTGGTGATCTTCTATTGGCGTGCGAGCTTGAGACCCTTAAAACTGGTGGATCCTCGCCGCAAGCGGCTTAGCGTAACCGTCATCCCTCGTTGGACCCCTGTGGGTCTCCTGTCGCCTTGGTGATCTGCTCCTTCTTCGCATCTCTATCTGATGATCATCAACGCCTCGCCGGCAGGAAGCCAGCGGCAGTCGTCACAAGGCAATGCGGCGCACGCCACCTCAGGCCGTTGAAGACCAGGTCATAATACCAGCCGATTGATTGGCAGCCTGGATTTCAAGACGAACCCGGCCGTGTTTGTCCGGTCCGAGCTTCGCCCGCCAAGATGGTCGGGCGTATCCGGGGAGGCGGAAGGTTCCAAACCTTGCCAATTCCTCGATCCCATCGCGGGGGGCGAGGTTGCATGTCACGGATGCGATGACCAGTCGGGGGGCGTTATCTGCCCAAAACGTATTTAGGGACCGGATGTTTGCCTTGAACGTCGTTTTCGACGTTGCATTGAACAACGCGTTCAGTGTTGCCATTGGCGAAGCCGACCACAATGACTCGGACTGGATACGGCAAATGCTGCGACTCCCCGCCTCAAGTTCAACACTCGCCCTTGAGACTGCTCTCCCTCCTGCTTGGTTGCACAGTTGTGCGCAAGAGAAATTGAATACCACCTGAGGCGGCTGTTCCAACCGCAACGGGACATCTCAGGAATTCAGCGTGGCAAACTGACGAGTGCCTCGCTCCCTGTCTTGTCTTGCTGCTCCAGAGATAACAGAGTGTCAGGGGGTACGCAGGGCAACTGGCCCACTACCGACTGCCGATGGACCATAGGGATCCAAGGGGCCAAGACGCACATCTTCGACCCTGCACGCAGCATTCTCGTTTTGCGCTTGCACAGCGTAGGGACATTCAGCCACCCTTTGATTTCCGAAGCTAGCTGATCATTTCTCGTTATTCCTAGGCCAAGTCTGAGTCCGGTTCCGAAAGATATTCGTGGTCAAGCCCGAAAGCTGATATTCCGTGTTCTGCGATCCCGGGGGACAAACCCATTTTGACATCCCCCGACGTCTCGTCCCCACGCCAAATCATGCAGCAACATATGGCCGGCGACAGAATCTGCGGCTTGCTACCCAAACCTACGCGCCGGTTACAGCGGCGATGCTGCACCGGAAGGACGATTCACCCGCTTCAGGCCGACCTTTCCAAGTGATGCGTACCGCCCCGAGCTCTCGATGACCAACCGACAACGTAGTCGATGCCCCTGAACCTGGGACATTGTTCTCTGTAGCCTTCCACTTCCTAGCCTTTGCCATCGTCTCGAATGTCGTCTACAACTGGCGTTCATATGATGCACGAACTTCTAAGTTTTACCCATGTGCACCCTCTACAACTTATCACGACACTCTAATCGTTTGGCACAGATGGCCACCTATCCATGCGTCTATCAACCTGTGGGGGAAATGACCATTGATTGACTGTCTACGGCATCTCAGTATGGATTTACCCCCCTCCTGGCTGGCAAAAGAGTGGCCCAAGGAAATGGTAAGAAACCTTCCCGTCGAATATGCTTTGCGGGACAGCGCGCGTGATAATGGGTCAAGGAGCATGTCGCCAACAACGGCGCTTGTGAGGGGGATTTGGAAATACTCCCGGGCGGTTGAGGTTGGGAGTCAGTCCTTGGCTCGACAACATGTTTGGTCAAGTACACGCGCTCGTGGTTAATGGCATTGCACAGGCACTCAGGCAACGTCCCCTCGATCCAACGACCCACCCCATGACAGACCAGACGACTTTGACTTTTCAGAAAACGCCTCGCGGTATTACGTAGGGCGTTTACACGCCCTTTGAAGTTACGGTGACTTATTACCTCGCTACCTACTCTGCCCGCCAAGTTGAGGCTCATCTCAAGAGTGCCGTCAAACAGGATTGGGATTCCGCCTACCACCACGCCCTGCCGGATGTCAAAATGCGGCACAACACGCCAGCCACTACCCCTAATCCGGCAGTGCAAGGAGGATCCCATTTTCCAGCGGCGATGCAGCCTGTGTGCAAGTATCGCTGTATGCACAGATGCGGCGCAGGATCTAATGCGTTGGTTTTCCGGCAATCTGGCTTCTTTGTGTCATTAGAGGCACTTGCACTGCCACCTTGCTGCTGCCTGACGTCCTGTCTCAATTTGAGCAGTCAACCCCGACACTCAGGTAAACCATGTGCTGTCCAATATCTTGCTGATGCAGCTGACCCCTTTCAAATACCCCATCAGCCTGGATTTACCTTACACTCAAGATTTGAACCACGCTTAAACACATCACCGTCAACCGATTCCGTGACAGCATGTCGACTCCGGGTGTGGGCATTCGATGCGAGCGGAAAACGTGCCGAAAAGATGGCGCGAAGAGTGACAAACGAGAAAGGGATCAGTATGCGCTCGTCTACGAAACGTTCGACAATATCCAGCGGCACGAGAATCCGGTGCTCTCGGTTAATTCCCCTATTATCTTGAAGGCCTTCTGCAATGTCATCGGCGTTGATGCCAACCACCTGTCCCAATTTCAGGAGCCATTTGAGCTATGCAGCCCCTTTGAGCTGCTCCATCACCACTGGGAGAAACTCGAGGAATACCACCGGCTGGCAACTGACGATGATGTACGCGCGCACCTGCAGCTGCTTCTCGAGTTCATGAACACCGAGCTTGGAGTCGAGCGCCAGAGAATCCGATCCGTGACCCAGCAGCACCAGATTAGCTTTGAGCATCTGTGGTCACTGTTTGCGCCGGGCGAGGAGCTCTACCACTCCGATGGCGACCACCCGTGGCTACTTCGCTGCAGCAAGACCACTTACCAGGATGACCCTGTCGGTGGCCCTGTCTGCATTGTATCTGCTCGATTCACCGACAGCAGCGGTGAACTTGAAGGCGATACTGAGCTTCGAACTGTGATCCAACGGAAGATCTTCGACCAGAACGGCTTGATCGGCATTGCGGAGCTTCCTATCTACCCCTTGACCTTCTGGAACGGCGACTATGTCTCACTGCGGAAACGTCTGGAGGCAAGGGGCTCCAAGTATCTTGCCATCAACCGGGATGTGCAGTTCAAGTATTACGACGGCGAAGCCAAGTATTTACAGACGTCATCGGACGGTGCTCTTCGCCCGATTTCGGATGCTCATTGGCAACCCTTCTTGGTAAGAATTTTCCCCTCGCTCCACACACAACGATGTTAATTCGGGGCAGGAAACTGGAAGGATCATCCTTGACCGTCGCACATTTGACAAGGAGGTGGTGTTCAAGACTGCTGTCATCAAGACGAGCGGCGAGGCAGATCCTCTGCTATGCCCGCCGTTTGTGGTCGGATACTCGCCCAATAAAAAGGCGTGGTGCCGGTACTACCTCGATAATCTCAGCGATATTGAGTGGAAGGAATCCCCCTGGGACTCCCTACTAATTCCGGACCGACACAAGCGAACCCTAAAGGCGCTCGTTGGATCCCATGTCTCCCCTGAGAACTTCCACGATGATACCGAGCAAAAGGGCAAGGGGCTTATCATCTTGCTCCACGGAAGTCACGGCACGGGCAAGACACTCACTGCTGGTAAGCTCATCCCCAATACACCAACCCCACCCCCCCGCAGCAAAACTAACACCCTCGATAGAAACCGCCGCCGAAGGCGCGAAGAAAGTGATCATCCCCCTCTCGCCAGGCGACCTGAACCAGAACGATTCCCTCGCCACTTTCGAACAACACCTGAAACAAATCTTCCAACACGCCACAAAATGGGGTGCCATCCTCCTCCTCGACAACGCCGACACCTTCCTCCCCCAACACCACGCCGACCTCCCCGCCCCCAACCCGCACCACCCCACCGCTCTCATCCGCCTTCTAGAACACTTCTCCGGCACCATCTTCCTCACCACCAGCCGCCTCTCCGCCCTCTCCACATCCCTCACCTCCCACATCCACCTCGCGCTAGCCTATGACACCCCCGGCCCTGAACCCCGCCGCCAACTCTGGCTGCTCTTCCTGTCCCTGATCCCCGAGGCAGAGCTCGATATGAGCCCCGACAAGGACGTCGATCGCTGGCATCTCATGGCTGAGAAGCTCAACGGGCGGGAGATCGCGCATGCGATATGCACTGCGAGGACGCTTGCGCGGGCGGAGGGGGTGCCGTTGCAGTTGGATCATTTGCTTACGGTGTTGGGGATGCGGAGGGAGTTTGAGAGTTCGGTGGTGAGGGAGGCGAGGGGGGGTGAGGGGCTGACGTCACCTACGCCGGGGGATGGTGGGACTTGGAAGGAGGGGATATTGTGAGCCTACTCCTGACTTGAAATAGGGGTATTTGGGACGATGCTAACTTGTGGTTATTGTTAGGCCGTCGCCGAATTGGATCCCGGCTTCGATTAGCAGTTTGCCGAGACTTGCTGTGGCCAAGGCGAGGAACCCGTTTTGAGGACGTCGGTGGAGTTTGGAGTTACCTGGGCTTCCCGAATTCTGTGAACTGTTGGTCTTGTTTTTGGAGTTTGTTACTCTTTATTAATTGGAATGCCTTTGTGCATAAGTATCTCGCAGCACGGCTAATAGCCTTGGAGAGGAATAGCTGCAACATGAAACAATCATACAAGAAGTGGTGGGGTCGAAGGTGCCTGGGAGATGAATGCGGCTTTGACGAAAACCGGATGATGATTTAGCCATGCTAACAAAAAAGGGGCCCGTCTCCCATGTTCAAGATGTCCTTGGCAGTAATGGTTCGAGGCAGCCCTCAGAGCAGTGGCTTGGGGATGATTGGCTATACTCACCTATAACCCAGCGAAACAGCGGTCTTGCTACCTAGACAAGATAGGAAGGGCGGTGGAAGACAAACTGCAACTGTACTTCACGGTTGAGCTGCGGGTTTTATCCGCACCCACACACCTGTACCTATAGGGCTTTCTTCACGGCGGCGAGTTCCTTCCTCACAACAGTAATATCGCCATTCCACTTCGTCGTCTGATCACCAGCAGCGCCCAGGGCTTCTTCCATTGCCTCGCCGGGATTCTAGGTCCACCTTGACATCGTGAATGTGATGCTCTGGGTCAACACTTTCGCCAGTCAAGCATCGCCATATTGGTCTACTGGAGCTTGGAATTCCATGTGTACCAATGGAAGAACGGGTGTGGCATTAAAGAGTTGGTTGGATGCATGTGTTCTGTCCCTTTTTGGACGAACCGCTGTAGCCGCGGGAGAAAATAACATCATTGATGCCGCAAAGATGACTTTGGGGGCATTGAAGGACATATGCAGAAATCGCTCGCCACTCAAGTGCACGTGCAAGACACCACTTGCAGCACCGGGCCGTAAATACGGGGGTGATGCTGTGTAACCTCGGTCGCAGCGAGCCTGGCTTCCAACAGCCCGTCAGCACGTTGAGCCCCCCTTCACGTCCATCTCCTCCGGCCCCCTCATGTGACCCATGACGTGGGGGCTCATCAAACGGTTTGGGCTGTGTCTAAACTTGTGACAGAGCAACAAACCTGGAAGTCTTGGGATGCCACTTGAGCTACCGTCATTAGAAGGGTCGACTGGCGTAAGTACCTACCTTACCTTAACAATCGCGAGAACAACTCGATGACCAGAAGTGCAACAAATAACTCGAGACATTGTCTTGCTGTGCTAAGTACCTAGGTAGGTAGGTAGTCTAGATGACCTGGAATAACCCCAACACCGACTGCATGAAATCAGCACCGGCCTTGTTCCCCACTCCCCTCATTTTCGAATGCAAAGCTCCGCGTCACAAGACTTGACACAAGGCTTGATTGCATGTGCGCGGCGGACAGGCAAGTCAACCCCCTGAGCAGACCGAAAGGCCAGAGTCAGCAATGTGAAGAACAGAAAACGAGGTAGAATTGGAGGATCCTCACTCTTGCCAATGTTGACGCCCTCTCCGGCCTCACTGGTCTGGATGCCGTCTCTGTTCTCATTGCCCTCCATCTCAAAAGGCTCTGAGTCCGTGTTGTTCGTCGAGGCCTGCGGCTGCCTGGCAGCGGCGGGAGGCGGCGACGAGACCTGTTTGTCGTAGCCAATACCGACATTAGAGCCAGCCCCGACCCGGCCTGACTATTAGATGCCGTTGCTGTTGGTATTCTTTGTTCATCTTGAAGCCAGCGATTGTTTCGAAAGGGTGGTATCGTGTTTCTTGGAGTGTCTGAGTCAAAAGCCGTTCGAGTCTGGGGTGCTGCGGAGAAGGGGGCGGTGGGTTGTCAGGGGCGGGACTGAGGCTCGTTCGTTTAAATACCCGTGGTCGGCGAAAGGGGCTGGACCTTGGGGGGTACCTATTCTAAGGCCACCTGCAGGTGCGGGGTAGGCCATATCTCATTTGCGTTTCCTCGAACACGACACGGCAAGGTATTGGCTGTAGATGCGTCGAATGCGAGCTCAGAATTGGCTGACAAGTTGAAGTATTGGTAGTTGGAGGGTGGCGTTGGGTCGGAACGCGGGAGAGGCGGGTAACAAAAGGCCTCGGCGGGCCACTTGGAGCTGTCGAGGCTGCTGGCATGTTGCGTTATGATGAAATTGAGCCGAAGTGAAATGATTATGTATCTGTTGGAGGCCCCAGTCCTCAGAAGATTGGAACATCAAAGAATCCACGTACATCATGGGGATTCACCTTTGACTTTTAACCGCCCTTGCCGCAGCGAAACCTCGCCATAGGTCACCATAGCCCGTTTGAGATGGAACACAATTCGAACAGTAACGGTATCCAACTCGGTTCCGCCGGCAGCAATAACTGGATTGCCACAGCGGGAGACACACACTACAATTTCACAGTCTGGCTCTCTAGCTTGAGCTCAGCGTCGACGAAGCCCCGCAGTGATCTCAGAGTCTGGATTGAACCAAAAGGCCACTCTATCGAAGGGCATACGGCCCAATGTACCCTCACCTTCAATGGCCGCGTCATATGGGGCCCCCACGGGTGACACACCAACACGCACCGGCTTGCAGCTGCTCTCTCAGCCGCGGATTCTCGCTTTCAACTCACTATTTCCAACAAGCGCAAGTCGATCGAAGGTCACATATGCTCCATCAGCGTCACGTCGAATGGCCGTCTTATCCTGGACCGACTCTCCACTCATGACAACATGGTTGGGCTGTGCCAGGCCATCAATGACTGTCTAGCCGCTGAAGAAGGGTCTTAGCAGGTTTCTTGGAGGCATCATGACCAAGATGGTGGAATTCACTAGTGGGGGAGTGGCGGTGGGTGTCTTCGCAATCTGTGCCCCGGAATGTGACATTTTCATCCTCTGTGGGCATCGATGTATTTTGCAGCCTAATTACTGGCTTGGTTCACAATACTTATTAGAGGGAGGGCGAGGTTGCCTTTGATGACCTTATGAGAACGAAGCCGGCAATCAATAGTAATGCTTCTTCTCATGTTAATATGGTGATGTTTAGTTGGGTAAAGATGAGCGAGGAAAAGATACCCCAGGCTTGAGATGTATATCGATCGAGTATCTCCACTACCCTCGGGAATATGATCTGTTTCATATTAGAGCCTCATCGCGATGCAGTCCAGCTGAGCCTCGGGTCTTGATTGCGTTTGATGCACCCTGATGAGGACATTCTGCCAAAAACTCATGTATCACATCCTCTCACAGAGCAGGTCTATGGATTGGCCTTTTATTGAGGCTGGAGAATCCGTTGCGCTTTCTTTCCCCGATTGTAAGGTACCATTCCGGTTTCAGCTTCTACGGCCGGACATAAGTCATACCAGTCATATCCGGGTTCATAAAATCCCGCAGTACCTCCTCCCATCCCTACCCAAAACATCCCGAGAGCCCTAGTAGTTATTGGAGGTTGTAGTACCCTGTATTATACTCATTAGAGTACTCGGGCCAGGTAAATGGACAGCCAGGGTCCAAGTTGTTCCCAAAACACGTGTCGACAGTGTCCATCAAGTCCCAGGACTGAAATAGTGATTCATCCAGGTCTAATAGGAACTCTGAGTTGGCGCCAGCAGATCCGAGGAGGCCGTCTCCTGTTGCGCTGAAGGAGGGTGGATATGGTGAGACGCTTGAGATGCAGGGGCTTGTTAGAGTTTCGCTACCTAGGTCAACACTATTGACGCTGTCCTGCACTTCTGCGGGAGATCTTTCGGTTGACGGGGACGATGAGTTGTTTGGAAGTGGAAGCTGACTACTTCGCGAGTCGCATGTTGTAGTCTTGTCGGTTTGGGGCAGACAGGCACTGTCTCGGGTACCGTCAGCCCCTTGAAAACGGACCGTACGTCCTTGAACCGCCTTTTGTGCCCTGCGGAGTCGCTTCGCGCTGGGGGCGCTGTAGTTCGACTCGCCCCTAGACCGTGCCGTTTTTCCCCGGTTCTGATGCTCGACTTGGCTGACATGGGCCATCACTGCGTCTCCGAGATTGCTGTTGATACGTGCACTGGTCCACACCTTGCCGAGATCAGCGAGAAGCGGGAGGATGTCCGTGAAGTTGTCCTTTCCGCGTGAACGAAACATGGGGGTTTGACTGAATCGCCATTTTCGATAAGCAACAGTCAGGGAAAGTGCAAGTGCGTAAGGCACAAAGGGCATCGGGCTAAGATGGTAGCGTTCCCGCTCGTTGATGATGTCGAAGATTCGGTCCGAAGAGTGTGACCTTCTAGCGTTGAGAATGCTGGGCGGCAGATGGCTATAAGTGACACCCGGGACGTCATCCATTTGAGGTGATGTCTTGAACCTATCGCGAGGCATTCTGACTGAGAGCACGCACACGGTATGGTAGAGAACCTCCAACGTTGCTGTCAAATATTACAGTTAGGCCAGCCGGCGGACATGGCCCCGGGGGAGAGAAAACCCACCTAATATGCCATCAGGCTCATACTGCGCGCCGGCATCCAGGATCAAGCGCTCAAGGACGGGAAGGTCGATGTGATCATCTTTGGCATGCGGTCGGTAGAGATCGATTGTCTTGTCAAGGTACATGATTATCGACATAAACAGTTTGAAGCTTGGAGTATCGTTCTTGTCGGATTGCGGGATCTTCAGAAGATCATAGTTGTGGAACATGAGAGGCCTGCCGGAAAGAGCTGATGTTAACCGGTCCAGCGCATAGAGACATCTGAACAGCCGGCCGACGTCACCCCGGCCGATACCCTCTGGATTGGGCTTTTCCTGATCAACAATCTCCTTGAGGTGAATCCCGTAGGTGTGGACCATGCTTGCGATTCCGCCATAGAAGTCGAGCGGTTCTGTGCGCGCTGTCGGCTCGGGCTGCCAGTAGATACAGGTGAGGGCCATGACGCGGATTTTGTTGAGAAGTTGGCGTGATTCCTTGGTCTGGAGCAATCTCACGCCTTCTTTGATGAAGCTCACTAACGTTTGACTGTATTCAGTATACGAGACGAGCTTTGACTCCCTGTCCCAGGGTCCCGATATCGCTTTGTTGAGAAATAAGTATGGGGCTGCATCGCTGTCGCTGGCAGCAGCAAGACAGACAGAAGCTTTCATCAAGTCAGGGAGAGGCTGGGGACTTTTCTGCATACTCTCGTCAACAAGGCAGCGCTCCTGCCAAATGGGGAAGATGGGGTATGTCCTCTTCATGTATATTTGCCTCAATGCGGCCCATGCGGCGTCTGATGGGCGTACCACGGCGGCGAGCTCCTGAACAATAGCTTCAGCAGCATGCTTAGCGAAGGATATCGGATCGGTGACAGGAATGACGGCCCGGGAATCACCGGCGCCAGGCACAACGAGATGCGGTGTGCGCTGGACGTCCTGGACCGGGACGGGGGTGCCAGCCAGCTGGCTAACTCCGGCGCGTCCGTGAACTGTCTCGGCAACGGAAGTTCCCCAGATTCCAATGCGAGCGTCCCCTTCGGCCTCGACCGGGACAAGCTTGGTGACCTCAGTCATGGTTGCCTCGACGAATACTCCCTCGGGATTGAGGTCGCCAAGAAACGGGGCAGCACGGCCCTGTTCCGGGCGGTGGCCGGCATGGCCGGAATGGCTATCAGGACTAGGGACCGCTGTCGAGCCGGTAGCGGCCGGCGATTCCCTCCCGGTACTCTCAGATGCAGATTGGAACTGCAAAAGCCGGGCGGCGGCATCGGATGCCTCCAAGTCGCTGTCCAGGACATGATCGCAGCGTTTCTGTCCCTGTTGTCAGCGGGTGGATGGGACGATGAAGAGTACACAGGAGCGTTCACCTTCCTTCTCTTACACGACTCGCAGGCTTGGTGGACCTGCTTGCGCTTGACGGGCAGGCCAGCGGCGTCCTGGCCCACAAATCTCACCGGTTGCGCGGAGCCACGCTTCGGCACGGCCATATTGAAGTTGAGCACAGCAGGTAAACCCCGCAGGGCAATTGGATGTAAACAACGGCCCCGACACTTGAGCGGACGATGTGACGAGAAAGGAGCCTCCGCAGGTTGGTGTGGACTTGTCGGAATTTTAGCAGTCGGCGTTCATTGAAATTCGGCTGGATGACTGCAACCGAAAACGCGGAGCGCGACGACGGCTCCCACTTCCGTCGGGCCTTCCTCTTGTGGGCTGTCCGTGCAGGGACCACAGCGGACAAGCGGAAACTTGCAGTGGGGCACAATGACGTCGGTGGCCAGCGCCAATCGCACTTTCCTAAAGCAGCATCTCCGCCCGCCCGCTCACTCACCTTGAGTCGGCGGCGAAGGTCGGCGGCGACGACAATGAGAATGGCTACTAACGTGGGCAGCTGGTACAAAACCCCTCCGCCGTGCAGCTAGACCGGAATGGACAATAACGCCAACTATTGATTCACGCCAAGTTCTCAAAATGCTTCAACAGCGTGCTCTCCTCGGCCGTTCCTTCCGCCACCTCCCACGGAAGTCGATCGCGTGCCGCTCGGCAGGCGTCGCTTCCATGGCGTCAATGGGTGTCAGCGGGAAGCGTGAAGGTGACATCTCAGATTCATTCGCCTCGCTGTCCGGAAAAAAAGCAGAGCCCCTTCCCGACCGTTTTCGCCAACTCAAGCTCCAGCTCGTCGCCGGCAACGAGGAGGCAGTCATTGCTAGCTGGAAGAAATTACTGGCCGCGCTTCGGCGGGAAAACAAGCTAGTAGCGGAGTGTGGGTCAAGTGTCATCCCCGAAGTGAACTTCGCCAATCTTCATGATGACCTCAAGAGAAAGGTCACCGATATCAAGAAAAGGGGCGTTGCAGTGGTCAGGGGGGTAATCCCTGAGGACGAGGCCAGAGCATACAAGTTCGAAATCGAGGAGTATGTGAGGCGGAATCCACAGACACGGGGTGAGTATCTTCACGCGAAGCCTGAGCACTCTCTCTCGAATGCTCACTGATGATTGCTGTGGCAGGTTTCCCGGCGAACAACCCCCAGGTGATTGAGCTGTACTGGTCGGCACCACAGCTTCGCGCACGCACCCATCCGGCAATGCTTGAGACACAGAAGGCTCTCATGACATCGCTGTGGCATACTTCTGATCCGGATTCTCCCATCTCTTTGCGCACCCCGTTATCTTACGCCGACCGTCTTCGCATCAGACAGCCTGGCGATGCTCGGTTCGCTTTAGGGCCCCATCAAGATGGCGGGAGTGTCGAGCGGTGGGAAAAGGACGGGTACGGTCGGGGAGGGGTGTACGACGATGTATTCCGCGGCGACTGGCAAAAGTACGACCCCTTTGACGCCAGCGGCCGCGTGCATGCCGTAACAGACTTGTACGGCGGTCTCGGGAGTTGCAGCATGTTTAGAATGTGGCAGGGCTGGTTGTCGATGAGCGATGTGGGACCCAGAGAGGGGACACTGTTGGTCAACCCCCTCTTGCGAGAGAGCACAGCATACTCGCTCCTGCGACCCTTCTTCCGTTCTGTCACACCGCTTGAGGGGTCTGCACGGGACGCGAGGTATCTCGACGCCGAGAACTGGGAGTTTACCGCTGACGAGGGAATGACAAGCGACTTGCAAGGCGCAACACCCGGACACGGACAGGAGTTCCCCGACGGCTTACACCCACACCTTGAGTTGGAGAAAACCATGGTACACGTCCCCAAGGTGAAGCCTGGGGACTATGTAGTGTGGCACTGCGACAGTAAGCTCATTTATAACCGATGTTGCACAGGAGTATTCTGACATATCCAAAGCAATCCACGCCGTCGATAAGGTACACAATGGTGTGTCGGATTCCAGTGTGTTGTACATACCCGTTTGCCCAACTACCGAGGCCAGTGCGAGATACGTGGCACGACAGAGGGACGCGTTCCTCCACGGAACCCCGGCTCCGGACTTCCCTGGTGGGCAGGGTGAATCTGAGCATGTCGGGCGTCCAACAGCAGAGCATGTCAGGAAACATGGAGACCCCATTGGCGTCCAGTCCATGGGCCTCGATACGCTCACCGTCGTGAACGGAGAAACGCCTGGCGGCGAGGACGCTGTCAAGCATGCCAATGCGGTGCTCGGCCTTTGAAGCAAGTGGGGCCGCGCGGGGAAGGAAACGGAGGACGCTCAAACGCTTGATCCCACAGATTACGAATTATGACTGACGATGTTGTCGTCGACCAACACCTATTTGCAACTCAACAATACGCTCAACAACTCTGCGTTGAAATTTTGTGTCGATACCTGCTTTGTTTTTTTCCGGCAATTTCCCAAATGATCCTTTTGCACGGAGTCTCCCACCAGGCCAATCCACCCCCGCACCGGCATTGAATGGTTGCACCGCTGCCGTCCCTAGTGGTACTTGAGGCCTATTGCGGAGCAACCTTTGATTTATCAGCAAGGCACAACTACCCCTGAAGATCACGGATGACTAATTCAATTAAGCGGTAAGGCAATTGCAGTCCGCGTTGTTTGCACCCCGTTCCTCTCATCCCCTTGTTCATTGCGGCTCTATCTGATTATTAATCTGCGCTATAGGGACGTAAGACACTAGGAACTCGGGGAAACAAACATTCCACGTACAGATCTGAACGCGATCGCGGCCCAATGCTTTAGCGTCGGCAAACCTTTTTTGATTACGCGGTTTTGGCGGTTTTGGCGTGCAGGAGATCGGTGATGGAGCAGCCGCTCCACTTGTTTCAGGGGGTCGGCGACTGTTCAGCCATTGGTCCCCGAGGTGTGGATCGCCTGTCGATGAGGAGTATATAGAATGACGAGGAGTATTCGCCATTCTGACGTATAACCCCCTCTCTCTTTATTCACATCATCTGAAGTTTACCAGAGCCTACACCAAACCCAACATCTCTCATCATTCATCTTCCTCATATTCCCCCACACAACAACAAGATGGCCCCCGTCAATCTCTTCGACGCGAGCATCACTCAGTTCATCAACTCCTGCAAGTCCCTCAAGGCCATCCTCCAAAAAGCCAAGGCCCACTCCCCCACCGAGGAATATGCCACCCTCCGCCTCATCGAGGACATGCTCCCCCTGAGCTTCCAAGTCCAGACCGTCTCCAACACCATCAAGAAAGCCCTCGAGCGCATCGTCCCCCAAAAGGCCCCCTACCCCGTGTGGGAGGACAAGGAATCCACTCTTGACGAGCTCATCGCCCGCGTCGACAAGACCCTCGCCTTGCTCGAGACTATCACCAAGGAGGACCTGGCCGACAAGGACAGCGAGGTCGTCGAGATGAAGCTGGGCCCGAGGGGCACGGCTACGGCCGAGATTAAGGGCTATGTATTTGGGTATTCGCTCCCGAATGTGTACTTCCATACTACCGCGACGTATGCGATTCTGAGGGCGAAGGGCGTGCCCGTGGGGAAGATGGACTTTTTGACGTCGTATTTGGAGAATAACCTGTTGACGCCGCCGACGTTGTAGGTTTGGTTGAGTCCAATGGCTGCTATAGTGTGGTGTGAAGACTTGGAATGGAATCGAGTGGAATTCTGTTGCTAGTAGCTTGGGGAAACGTGAAATCAACGCGTTCTTTGAACTAGGTGTTGTGTCTTTGAATCTTTTTGCATTGTTGATTGCTGGAGGGTGGTGAGTTGGTTGTTTCAGGAGTGCGATGATGTTCCAGATTGTGGTAGAGTATTGGAATCAACAAGAACTGCTGAACAAAGAAAGCCTGGGTCGGCAACGCAGGAGAACTGAGGTGCATAGGTATGCATATAAGAAAGGGGGCGATACTCCCTTGACCTGGCCCTCAGACAATAACTGCAGTCACCGACATCGCAGAGCCGAGTTCATCTGGCAGGAAAGGAACCTCGACCAAGGCAAACCCAGTCCCCCTTGTTGGACTGGAAAATGGCGCCCAACAAGAAGCAGGGAGGTTTGAATGCCTCGATGCACAACCCTTCTCGACAAGTCGAACCACTCCATCAGGATACACCCTCAATACTAAAGTCAGACATTGGCCGTAATGCAGATATGTCTAAGCTCAAAATGCACCAAGTCCCACACGACGTACCCAGACCTACCCAGAGCGGTGCCCCTGACCCCATCACCCACCAACCTTTCGCTTCCCGCCCTTCAACTGCCAACCGCAGCGAGCGAGAGGCCGAGCTGCACACCGAAATCCACACATTGCTGAGACAGCGGTACAAACTTCGAACCCTCGCCTGCACAGCAATCGAGTCCCTCTCGCAAATCCCAGGCATCCCCTCGAAACTTCATGACTGTTTCCATGGCAGGAAGCCCTACAGTGAGATTCACCAACTTGCCGTGGATCTAGATGGGATTCGCGAGCCGACAGACGACCACGTTGAGCTCGCGAACGAGAGGATGAAAATTCTGGCACAAAGTCAATGTCATGGATACACCCGTCATGGTGATTATGCCCGTCTTCAAGAGAGAGTGGACAACTCGGATCGGTTGCGTAATTCTGCGTATGAGCTGGAGAAATCCACTTTGGAACTTGCGGCCTTAAATCGGATGTTGGCTGAATCGTACAGAAAGGAGCTGGGGGAGGTGAAAGCAGAGCTAGAAAAAAGGCGGCAGGAACTCAAATGCCAGGAGTGCTTTCGGGAAAAGGAGGATAAGGGTGTTATGGAGCCATGCATACATGGGATCTACTGTGCTGAGTGTTGGGATAAAGTGAAGGCCACGGGCTATTTCATCTGTCCGCGCTGCGGTGGGGAGGTTACGGGGTTCAGAAGACTGAGGAATGGTGGGTTTGACTACTTGAGCTGGCATTTGTAAATCCCTGGATGGATGTACCTTCCATCAATCAGACGGCGCTCAACTCCCCCTCTAAGCCAAGGAAGGGGTCGATGTTGGCAGGAAAGGCGCGTGGTGCGAAACCCACCCAACCCAATGAAACCACAATATTGCTGTCATCACTAACGCGCCAATGGTCCAATATCACCCAATGTCGAATAAGCCCCACCTGGGCTTTTGTAACTAGACCAGAACAACCTCCTGGACCTCAACATCACGAAAGAGGTCATAGTCTCGGAACAGCGGCTGTTCATCCTCGACACACCCAACGCCAATTCTCCGGTACTCATCCCGAGAACCCCCAGTCGGCTGGAGAATCAAGAAATTGTGCGTGTTTTGAGATGTGAACCCTCTAGGGGGGTTGGTAGACAGCTGAAGACACCATATCTCTCTGTTGTGGCTTGGACCCTGGCCGTCATCGAAGAAAAGATAGCTTACGCGAGGGCTTGTCCAAGAACCCTCGTGAAACAGTTGCCCATGGGGTAGATATTCGAGGTCGCGTCGCCAGGTGCTCCCGTAATCGAGAGAGAACATCTGGGAGTATGTGGTGGTGTAATTTGCTTGCTTGAGACGGCCTTTGATGCGTAGTGAAGCTTGGGATATTCTTGATGTGAATTGCTCTCCTTCCCAGCGAACTGTGAGCTCTTGAGGTTTGACAACAGCCTGGGTGTGTAAATCCTCGGGTTGACCTTTGGCGCGGTGATACAGCAGTCTCACAGGGCCGTCAACCGAAGCCCAAGACCAGGACGGGATGTCGGTCAAGGTTCGAGCCGCCGGCTTTGTTGGCTGCCATAAGAGTCCGTGATGTATGTCTTCCATCCACAGCCCCACAGCAGGTGTCATCTTGGCCAGACTCTGGAACTTTCGCGTCAAGCCAGCAATGGCCGGTAGCTTGTCTTGGGGCATTGATAGTTTCCGCCTTGAGTAGTCTTCCAACCAGGACCACCACAGATTATGGGCGGCGACTCCAGGCTGTGAGCAGAGTTCTTCCAAGGTGCTGGTCTCAACGATATACATTTCATCCTCCGAGTGATTTACACTGCGGCAGGACCAATAAAGCTGGTCTTTGGCAAAGTGTACCAGACGGCGAGACAGCACGGTTTCTTGTAGGGTCCAACCACGCTGGTAAAGTGGCTCTTCGAGAAGAGACTCTGGATCCGCACGCCGCCGAACATAAAACGGCTGAGTTTCATCCATGCACTCGGCGGGTTGACGACTGAATCGGATGCCCTCCTCGCAACTAGAAGATGCAGTAGCAGCAATGGTAATGAACGCGTTTTCGTAAATTTCGTTCATCTTCGTCGACTCTTGTTTCCAGTCTCTAGCATCATCCTGAATGATACAAAGGCTGTCGATCCACAGGTGATGAATGCCAAGCCTCCAGGCCACCTCGGCTGCGTCCTGAAAAGAGTTCGGTAATCTCTCGAACGATACAGCGCCGAGGTGATCACTGTAGTTCTGCAAAGTTGTTTTTGCTACTGTCTCCGGGGATCCCCAGCAGTGGCTCAATGCAGCGTATCGGCCCTGTTGGTGATTTCGATTGTCAACCAGTCTTAGCTTTCTGTCAGGCTGTGTAAAGTCGAGCTCCAGCAGTCTCTTAGGGAAATCGGAATCCCCAATGTGGCAGTGCTTATGGGTGGAGCATTTCTCAACCCATCCTTGGATAACGCGAATACTCTCATCAAGATCGACTGTATGGCTGCTCCGCCAAACAGCTTGATCGACACGGCCCTCTGTCGGTTCAAGTTAGTAGGTACTCAAATAAAATCCCGGGTGGCAACATACCGGTGGGCCAGTGGTAGGTGATGCCAGGCTTCGCCTTGATTGTTCGGGTAAAACTCGTCGTGGTGGTTGTGATCAGAACATCCCAGTGTGGGAATTGTGACCCGTCGATCTCTATTTCGAGCCAACCATCACGATTAGGAGTGTTCCTTGTGGCATGATCTAAAATGAAGCGACATAACGTACATGTCACTTTATCGGAATCTAAGGGAAACAAGAGGAGTGAACGGTGTCGTCCTTTGAACCCGCCCAATTTTGATTTATTCCTCAATCGTTGACAGAACAGGCATAACAGCTGGCCCGCTGGAACGAGGGGAAGTCTTTTTAGAAAAAGGTCCATGATGGGGTCATGACGGGCCTCTCTCTGTTGGAAATGACGAAAGGCCAATTCGAACGGAGACTTCCCCTTGTCGTCAATAATCTCCGGATCGACGTCATCTCTCCCTAGAAGCGTCTTCACAATACTTAACCGTCTTGCTTTTGTAGCAAGGAAAAGTGGCGTTCTGCCATCCAGGTCCTTGGGATTCGGGTCGATTTTGGCGTCCAAAAGTACCTTGATCATCTCAACTGTTCCGTACTTGGCCGCGTGCGCCAGAAGCCCCGTCGGGTCGGGATTTCGTTGTAGAAGTAACGCCGCAACTGCTAGATGGTCCCTCTTTACAGCATGTGATAAAGGTGTTCGGCCATCAGTGCCGCTTAGGTCGACGGCAATTCTCCGACTTGTCAACAAGGTCTTGACGAGTTCGAGATTTCCGAGCTGGACTGCCGCAAACAGTGGTGTTTTGCCCATGAAGACGGGGTTTGGATCAACTTTATCGTTGCTGAGAAGAAGGTCTACCATGGCCAATTTTCCCTTCTCGACTGCCCACCAGAGGGCCGTTCCACCACCATCCAGGTACTCAGGGTCCTCTCCGGCATCAAGAAGAGCTCGGGCGGCATCAACATATCCGTATCGAACAGCATACGATAATGGCGTTCGGCCTTTGCTTTCGGGGTGAAGTCGGCCAAGTACTATCCTAACCGTGGCGACATGCCCATGCTTCCCCGCAGCCAGCAGCGCCTGTTCCAAAATGTACCCGTATGCCTTGGGCCCAGGCCCACGGAAAGGGTAGATATCTAGATGGTTCCAGGAGGGTGGGTCAGGGCTCCTGATTAGCTCCGTCATTAGATTAGAGCGACCTTGGCAAGCAGCAAAGATGAGCAGGGAGTCTGTGATGACGTTCAAGTTCGATTGGGAGGAGTCCGCATTTTGGATCAGTGAGAGCCGACGCCATCTCTCGAAAAGCATATCGAACTCGTCAGGGGTGATTGGAAGCGGTTCTGTCGGTAGTTTGCCTTCTGTAGTTGCAATCCACCACGGCCACATTGCTGGTAATACGCAATTTGCGAGGTCCGGATTGTCGAGGATCTCGGTGAGTAGTAGTAGAGCCTCAGCCTGTCGGTCGTTTTTGATCGCCCACTCCAGCGGTGTCCATCCATGGTACCTGTCGGCAATAAACAACAAGTGGACATCCGCTTCATCCTTGGCCAGTAGTAGTTTGATGGCCGCTGTGTGCCCATTCCCAGCTGCCCATGACAGTGGTGTTCGCCCAGTAGAGTCCTGGGCGCGAATGTCAACCCCTCCATTGTCAAGGAGTAGCTGCACGATCTCGGAATGCCCGTTCCCGGCGGCCCATGATAGTGGTGTCCTCCCATCTTCATCCTGGATTTCGAATTTTGATCGGTTGGCGTCCGAAATGAGGATTCTTGATCGAAAAGTCTTGATATTCCCGCCCCCGGCCCGCCCTAGCAACATTTTCATGGCCGTGACATTGCCGTTTTTGGCAACTCCTAGAGGGCTTATCTCGGGCCGACTGGCTCCAGCTTGTGCGCCCGAGGAAGCCATCTTGTGGAGGTCGAGATGGACAGCGTGCAATGCGCTTAAGTGAGTAGGTTGCTGGGCGAAAGCGATCGCGCGGGCGGGTGGCACTGGAGGTCGCAAGCCGCAAAAACCAGTCGGGTTTCCGGATCAGCAGCTGAGGGGTTGAGGCCTCAGCCTGATTCGAAGTGGGATTGACGAGAGGCACCCTCGCACTTGACCGAAATATCAGAATGCAACAAACTTGAAAACAACAACCTGTCTATGGCGGTCTGGGTCGCCTTGGGGGGAAACCACTGCTTCAGACGGATGCAGTGCGAGAAATTGGATTCTGCCTCACATCTGCCCAACGGAAGGAGATAGCGTGACGCCCCGCATCCAATGAGCTGGGCGGAATCGTTAGTCCTACGGCCATTGGTTGGGCCACAGCTACCTGACCGTCCTGCGTCAAAGCGGTGTGCTCGCGGGGGGGGGGTTTGCAAATGCTTCCTTCCCCCACTGCCCTGGTCAACTGCGCAATTGTCCTTGAACTGTTCTGCACCCCACAATTTCATAGGCGCATATTCCTGCAAGATGCGGGCGGCGGGGTTGTCAGAACTGTGTAGGTAAATGCCAACATACAAAAGCCCCTTCCTATATTTCCACAAATCTCACTTCACTCCAACTCCCTCGCACTCCAAGCCTCCATCCTCTCAATCTCAAATTCCACAATCCAATTCCCCCTCTTCACATCCGCTTCATACGTCCAACCCTCCTTCTCACGCTCCTTCCTAGCCCTCGCCTCCTCGAACCAGCCCTCCTCTCGATCCCACCCCCTTGTCTCATCCTTCTCTTCTTCATCACCACTGTCTACAACAATCTGCCTAACACTTGCCCTTCCCACTCTCCCCTCGCCTCCCTCCTGTCTCGATCCCGAGCTTGGCAGAGCCAGAGTCATAGAAACACCAGCTCCCCCAACCTCCCCAAAAACTACCGTCTCTTCGTCAAGCACGCTCCAAGCTGGCTTGCCGATGGTGCCGCGGAAGACACCGTGGACTGGTGCTAGTTGAAAGAGCATGCAGCCGTGGTTCCCAAGTACGTGTGGAACGGAGACGTCTTGGATTGCATCACCGTCTGTTGGATATGTTTGTTAGTCACTCGAGTTACACTGGCAAATGGGGTGTATGTGTGGGGGTGGGCAGTGGCAGGAGGTGATACCTTTGTCCGGATGAGGCGTAAACAGCCCAAACACAACCCGCTCAGAAGTGACCGTGCTGTACCCTTGAAGGAGCAGCAGTGCCGGAGGCTCAAAGTTGTTAGGCGGCACTAACGACTTGATCAAGCGTGATGCACTCTCAGCAGGAGCCGACGGCGTGAACATGGCGTGAGCTTCCAAGCTTGTGTAATCGAAACTCCAGCACAGGAAGGCCGTAAGCTGAGCAACCAGAGGGATCGTGAGGATGCTGTCCGGGCTTGGGGTGGACGAAAGGTGTATCGGTGCATCAATATTAGCCGAGAGGTGGCCGTGTGTGCGCCCCAGGAAAGTTAGCGAAAGAAACTGGTGAAGAGGGTCGAAGAGGTATGGAGCGAGGTGCTCCAATGCGCTCTCAAAAGACGGGTGGGTGATAAGGTGGTGAGTGTCTGGTGCCTCGAAGGCGGCGCAGATGGCGACAGCCGCAGGGGTGAAGGAGAGGAGATTGACAGGCTCTTCTCCAGTGGCTGGAGGGTGGAATTGCATCGCCAGCAAGACGCGGATGAGGGTGATAAAGCGCTCAGTTGGGATGCCGAGAGTGCGGATGACGGGGAGGTCAGTTTCGGTGGAGATTCTCTTTGCCAAGGGCCGGAGAGAGTCCGGCCTAGCCCCCAGTCGGCCGGGAATCTGGTCCTGGCTCGAGTAGAGAATCTCTAATAGGTCGTGGAAACTCTCGTCGCCGTCGTCATCGTAGTTCATTGCAGAAAGGTCAGCCCCAAACTCTTGGTCTGTGTTGAAAGCATTGCGCAGTGCCAACTTGCGTGCGATAGAGGCTTCGTAAAGCGGATGGTCATGTCTCAGGGCGATGCTTTGGAAGAGAAGCCTGCGATGATCGGCCGGTTTGCGTGCGCGAGAGAAGTTGTCTTCTTCAAAGAGCCACCCCGAGGTCTCGGGCAGAATCCACACCAGCGCCCGACTGAACTCGGCAAAAGTAATGCCCTCAACATGGGTACCTATTTTGGGTCCAAAGGGCAGGGTACTGAGGTATTTCAGGGCAGAGAATATGATCTTGTTGGCTTCGGCGAGCTCAGGAGACAGAGCGATGGTTGATTTCCTCTGCAACAGCACGAGAAGAGAGGGTTCCGTCAACAGCCCCTCGTTGTTTGCAGCCGTGTCAAACACGTGTCTGAGCTCTAGTTTCGCCTCATCCGGGAAACCAGAGCCTGTTGCAATGGTCGAGTCGAGTCGCTGCGTGATAAACTCGATGCTGAGCTTGCCCTGTGCAACCAGTTTGTTGACCATCTCGTACTCCCAGTCTTCACATGGCGCCATTTTGTTGCCCTAAGTCGTGTTGTGTTGCTTGATGAGATTTGGGGATGGTGAGCGAGCGAGTGCAGGAATGGGATGCTGATGCTAAGTGGGCCGAATACGACCTACCTAGTTGGCTTTACTCCGCGTATCTGCTGACGGTGGAGCAGAACGAGGTGAAGAATATGTCTTGATTCAGATATTTTGGCGACTCAGAGTTCAATTTGGCTGCGGCGTTAGTTTATTACGGGAGGAAGGAGGCAATCAGTCGCCTTGACCCGGAGTCGTTCGATTTAGCCCCACTGCACATGCGGTGGGACCCGGGTTGCCGCTCTTGCCGCTCACCCTCCACGGGCCAGCAGGCGCAGTCAGCGGGCCAACAGGCGCAGTCAGCGGAATTAGAGTGCATTGTCTTGGTCCCATTGGCTCATCCTGCTTAATACCTCCGGAGCCGCCCTAGGCTGACTGAGTAGTTCGGTTCAAGCGGGTACGAGGATGAGCATTAATATCGGAATCGCTTACAAGATTACATAGCAATCAAAGTATAGAGAAACGTCAGAGACTTGTATAAAACGTGGCACATTGATCAGTGTCTAATTGGAGGATATTTTCTTGGCATATATGAGGCGGAGAACAGGAGCTGAGGAGTGAGCACTACTGAGGCCTAAGCCACTCAAAATGTCACGACTGCGACAAGCGATTGAGCCGTCTGGATCCTGCTGTGCACAAAGGTCCGCGAGGTGCATCAAGGTGGTGTAGCCCACGATATCTATGGTGGAGGGAAAAAAGAATAAGTAGCAGCATAAATCTGCCACAATTCATGAGGAGTGTTCATCATCACAGCCCGGTCAGCAGCACAGGTCTCTATCACACCCATTCACAATGAAGTTCTCAGCCCTCCTTTCCACCCTCTTCGCCGCCCTTGCGGTTGCAGGCCCTATCGCCATCCAGGATGTCGCAACTGAGGACGCCTACCTCCAAGCTCGCGCGGATCCTGTGATCGACGAAGACGCACACTGGATAAAGGCGTTTGGAGTGGCCAAGGCCGCTGGTGTCAACATCGCGGCGAACTCCTACCACTATTTTCAAGTCGAGTGGCCCCTCGGCAGCACACAGCCCCCGGCAAACAAAGAGACGGCGGCCGAGATCAAGAAGGTGCAGGAAAAGCTTGGTTTCGACCACGTCGCCGTGATTGTCGGCCAGTTCGAGGAGGTGTCGACAACCTCCAAGGTCACCAAGAAGAACCCAGTTGCCATCACCACCATCACCCGCAAGTTCAAGGCCCGTATGTACGACCTCATCAAGATGACGGACGGCAAGACCGACATCAGGAGCCCCAACTGGGATTCCGCCAAGGGTGATAGTGTCGGCAAGACGCTGAGATACGTCGGCGCGACCACCAAGGCGAAGCAGGACAAGGTGCCGAAGACGGCCACTGACTATAAGACTGACAATCCTGTGTATAAGGCCGACTCTGTCAACTGTGGGACGTTCAGGGATGCTGTTGTCAAGGTTTTGAAGTGATGTAGACGAAATCGGTAGACTATGAGATAGACGGCGCCTTGGAGAGGTGGGCTTGACAAACTATATTCATTCTCTCCAACATTGATTGCTGTCGATTGGGCGGCGTGAAAGTCTGAGTGCCTTCGCCAAGTGCTGATGAGTCCCCTTGTTTCAGGAGGCGGTCGCGGTTACCTGATCGTTAAGTCTCAGGTACATGCAGGTACTCAGCCAATGACCAGGAGCTGCTCCGCCCCAGAACCCCACCGCTCGTCCAACCGCGGGGCCAAGTCCCGTCGGTCCACCTTCGTTCCTGCAGAAACAACAGGCTCGGCACCCGCGTACCCAAAATCCCGCTCCCATCAAGTTGACCAGATGGAGCCACAAATCTGCGTAAACTGCAGAAACCTCCTGACCTCGGGTTGGAGCCAAGGGTTCCACCACCATCAAAAACCCTCTTCCCGGCGCATCAACTTTCTCCGCTCCTCTCAACGCTCCGCGCCCCAACACCCCACCTTCACCCACTCGGGTCGGCGTAGCGCTTTGTCGCAGTGCGACTCAGAATCTTCACAATGCCCCCTGTGCCGAGAGCTCCGTGCCCTCCTTGTCGCGCGGGACCGTAAAGGCCGCAAAGGTCCCGGGCAGGTGAAATGGACGAAGCCCACGGTCGCGTCCTTTCCTCTGGGGAGGGACCTGGTCGGACGAGCTTCGGATGCGCTCGATGCTGTCGCCAAGCTGTGGCGGGACCCTGATGTGTTCACGGTTCGGTTTGAGTATACCACGTCGGGTCCGAATCCGAATCAGGTGTATATTCATACTGATTCGGGGTGGTCGTTTGCTTGGTTCAAGATTTTTGTTGAGCGTGGTAAGTGAAATTTCTGGCCAAGTGAGGCGACGAAGGCTGATATGGAAGATATGCAGACTCTGTTGCTGCTGAGTTTATCCCTGGGAGGCCAACTCTTTGGGATACCACGTCGGATGACACTATCGGCTTCATCCGCAACTGGATCAAAGATTGTGATACGAGACATTCCTGTTTCGTTCCTCCTACGCCTACGGGGCGTCCAAAGCGCCTCCTTAAAATTGGACATAGAGGCATCGGGGGAGCACCAGACGTCCGTCTTATCGAGACAGAAGAGGTTCAGGAGAATCCCCTACGCTACATTGCGTTGAGCTACTGCTGGGGCGACTCTGCTGTGCACACTCCGCTAGTCACCCTCCGCGCCAATGTCGACGCTCATAAGAAGAACATTGAGTTCTCGTCCCTTCCAAAAACCATAAAAGATGCCATCACAGTCTGCACATGGCTTGGTGTGACGTACGTCTGGATCGATGCCCTCTGCATCGTGCAGGACAGCGGCCAAGACAAGATACTCGAAATTGCCAATATGGGCAACATCTATGCCGGTGCCTACCTCACCATCGCCGCGAGTGTCGCTGACGGTGCCAGCCGCGGCTTCCTGCAGCCGAAAACCTGCCCTTTCTTTTCAGCACCCATGATCCTCCCAGACGGTAACATATTTGAAGCCAAATGGTGCGCCTACGGCCGTGGGCTGATTGGCTCAACCAAGCAAGTCGTCCCCGCTTCAGGTGATGACCGTCGTCCACGCGCTGTTTCCGAGTTCGAACCCCTTCACCAGCGTGGCTGGACGTTCCAGGAATCCATGTTATCCCGGCGGATCCTCCTCTTCTCAAGCTTCCAGCCCTATTGGGTCTGCCGCAAGGCCTCCCATTCCGGCGGCGAGCCTTCACCAGAGGAGTTCCTCACCGCTCTTGACCTGGGCAACATCATCTCACCTCCTACCTCGAAACCCACAGACGAGAACACAAAGCCATGGAGATTCGGCGGCGTCGGCGATCCTGTTCTCCAAACCCCCTCCTCCTTCGGATATTACTGGCCTTGGGTGGCGGAGAACTATTCCGTCCGAATCCTCTCCATGCTCGAAGACAAACTCCTTGCCATCCACGCCGTCAAGGACCAATACCAAGACAACAACACAACCTACCTATGCGGTATTTGGCTCGAGAGCGTGCACATCGATCTCCTCTGGAGTACCGTCCGCCAGCACCCGCGTCCCGCCGCAGACCTGCAGCGATTTGGGAGCGGTTGGAATCACAGCCGCATCACTCACCTCCCTTCATGGTCGTGGCTTTCGTTTGATGGGAGCGTGAGGAATGAGATCGTCTGGTCTGCGTTCTATGCCGGCAAGGCGCGTCATAGGGATGAAGTCTCGTCTCACATCTCGGTCATCGGAGTCCCCGAGACTGATGGATTCGGACGGCTGGTTGGCGCGCCCCTGTGTATCCGCGGCCGACTGAAACGCATCCTGGCAGTACCTGTCACCGGGGCAGGCTGGGAGGGGCGTTACCAAGAGCGTCAATGCTACGATATTTCAGTATGGGACGAGAAAGAGAGAAAATATGTTGCCGACATGGCGGATAGGTCCTCCTTGGAGAATAGAATCGGCATTGTGGTGTTCGATGACTTTATTCCTCAGTTTGTCAAGGGTGAGGCAGCGAGGTCGTTTGCAGCGGGGGATTTGTTCGATATGCGGGAGGACTTTGAAACTGAACCGCAGTTTGTGGATTGTTTGCTTGTTGCGACAGTGGGGAAGAGGGATGGGAATGGGAATGGGGATAGAGGGGTTGAGGGGCATGGTGATGAGACGGCGTATGGTTTGGTCCTTGGGGGTGTGAAGGGGGGTGAAAAGGACCGTAGGTGTCGTGTGGGAATGTTTAGGGGGGATGAGGGGGTCGCACGGTATTTCGATGATGCGGAGGAGATGGAGTTTGACTTTGTTTGAGCCTGGTGCAAGTTGCTGTCGTTGTTGTTGCGATAGGGTCGTTGTGAGGGTTGAGGTTATTTGTGGGCATCTTACAGTGATGTTTCACATGCCGAAAAGGCCTCTTTGTCAATGCTGATCCAAATTGCTTTAGATATCACCGCATGAGGATTGTTTACCCAAAGAAAGAGCCCTCATTTCGGCCTCAACGTCGGAGCCGCCCTCGATGCATACCATTTTAGGAACGATCGGCTGCGCCTAAGATCGGATGGGATACCGAGAAACGGCAGTCGAGATCCCGCTGCGTAGATCGGGGCTGTGCAAAGCTTGGTTGCTGAACCCTGCTGCGTACCAGGCCATTCAGCTTCAGGTTTCCCACACGAAATTCCCCCACCTCACCTGATGCAGCGTCCTACGGAAAAGCAAGATTGCTAAAGACAAAGAAAACAATGTCAAAACCCATTCCACTTCCGGAACCGGACATTCAAGTCTAAAAAGGGAAGCTCTGAAGTCTCATAATTCGCGTGTCGTGTCACAATTCAAGCTTCTTTGTCAACTCGCTGGAAGCTTCAAGTTGTGCTCCCTTCAGCCCTAGGACTGCACAGCCCGCCTTAGAGGACGTCCCGTTGGCTGTACCCGCGCTGCCCAAGAGCTGTCCCGGACAGTGCTTCCGCTGCGGGGTGAACCGCCGGACGCCTCCAACTTGCTGAGCCACCAAAGCCCCTTGGTGCGGTAGCGATGCCCTCAAAGTTCCGCACAGTCGGGTGCCTCAGTTTTAGAGTCGTTCTGAAGATAAAATATCACAACCCCTGATGATGAAGCTGTCTTGAAACATTATCGGCATCAGCATCAGCTTCAAATCAGGGCCAGCATCGTCCCTTTCTTCTTTGCATCACCTCCTCGCAAGCATCAACAGCATCCGAAACTTCACTATCAGCTCCACTCCAAATCCATCGGAACCACCAACGGACCACAATCCCACCTATTTCCTAAAGTCCTACCCAAACAATAAAATGAAGACCCCCTCCCTCCTTTCCACCCTCGGCTTCACCCTAGGCTCCCTCGCCGCCCCCGTCTCAGACACCCCCCTCTCCAACAGCCAATACGCCCCCTTCATCACAATCTCCACCTCCCCCTCCCGGGACGCAACCAACTGCCTCCCCTCATCGTCCCCTCAGAGCGTAAATACTGCAACACCGCCAGCTACACGAACTCAGACATATGGGCACGCAACGGCCAGTGCAATGCCTTCGCTGACAGGTCGGTTGCTATCAAGGTTGAGCAGTGGGAGGACGGTCGGGGTGAATTGGTTGCGTATGAGGGGGAAGGGTGCCGGGGGAGTGAGTGGCATTTGGGGGGTGTGGGGGTGTTG
>Ga0247780_1000551_pt1 | contig 34041 bp, 20 predicted proteins | sample UWRJL079202R5_FD_179927 | JGI IMG/M metagenome (GOLD analysis project Ga0247780, IMG submission 179927) | Plant litter microbial communities from Arlington Agricultural Research Station in Wisconsin, United States - UWRJ-L079-202R-5 | ecosystem: Environmental > Terrestrial > Plant litter >...
CGAGCAGACCCACTTTTGATAATGAACCGACCAGTCCTAGGTCGAGTTGAATTTCCTTATCATTTTTGACTGAATTTCCCATAGTAATTTTTTTTTTTTTGGACCACCCTTACAACAAATTGTCCTCCGGACAGGATTATTTATCCTTATCTATTTTAATTAGGAGTAGTAAATAATAAGTAACTTTACTGTTATTATACTGGTATAAGCCTCTTTCTCTATTTCGAATAGGAATAGCCTCTTTATACTTTTAGTTAAGGAGTTTCCTTCAGTTAACTAACAAGGGGTATATTAAGTTAGAAGTATTCTTATTATTAATTACTGCTTTTACCCTAAACGGCCTCCCTCTTCCGTTTATTATGTTAATACTGACAGAATAGTGCTTATACTCCTTTAATATTTAAGTTATAGTAATTATCTATCCTTAAGGTCTTATACGGCTTAACCTTTAAGTACCTTTTCTTCTTCTTAAGGTTTTTACTAACTAGTGAATTACTAGTTTCCAGTTTTTCTAAAAGGCCTATAGCCTTTTCCCAATTCTTTCTAAAAAAACAGGTAACTTTAATAAACCTAGTGATTAACCTTTCCCAAGTTTTTACGCCTTAACGTCTAATTAACTTTAAACAGTATAATATTTTAGAAATCTTTAATAAGTCGATAATATACTTTGTAAAATTAGATCGTAGTAATGTCTTTTTACTTTTAGATCTGTTAGTAATCTTCTCGCTTCTACTACTCTTTAACTTTTCCGTTAAGGTATAATAAGCACATTATAACTAAGCAGTTATTAAGTATTCCTTTTTATTAATATGTAGTAAGGGCTTAATTAATTACGGTAACCTTTTACTTATTATTAAATTCTTTTGTTAGAGAGTAGAAGATTTAGTAGTAAGCTGGTTTTAACTTTACTCTCGTAATAACGTAGTCCCACTTCTAGGTGTTAGGGAAGTAGTTATAAAATACCTTAAGCTTATAATGCTAATTAAAAGCGTAGTTATTATATATATAATTAATTTACAGTATATCTTTATAATTAAAGTAATCGATATTAACTATTAGTGTTATAACTATAAAGTATAGAATAAGAGGGGTAACGCTTTGTTTCTTCTCTTCTTCCACTTACCTTTAAGTGCGTTATTTCTCCTAAACCTCTTCTTAAAACTCAAGTAATAGTAACCTAACTTATTCTTTTATAAAGTAGCCTTTTTTAATAAATCGGTATTTAAGTTAATTAATAAAGTAAACTTTATTATAAAGTTATAACTTAATTTCCACTATTTTATCTTTAAACGTTATAGTAAGGCTCTTAACTTATAAGTCCTTCACTTTATTTATTAACTCTTAATGTTTCTCTTTTAACTCTTAGACCTTTTATTAATATATTTACTTTATACTTTCTTAGGGAACCTTTAAAGTACTGGTCTAAGGTATACTAACTTTAATATAAGGTAGTTATTTAAACTGTCTTTCTTCTAATAAGGTAAGGGTATTAATTTACTTAATGTACTTAAAGTGTTTAAGAGTCTTAAGGGGTACTGTTAAAAAGAACTTCTGTTTCTTTAATTTAATTCTTTTAGTTTGTTCTCTTTTACCTTTTAAGGTTTACTTTACCGTTTAGGTAGCTTAGAGGGTTAGTTCTTTAACTCCCTTTACTATTTTAGTAATTTCTAAGTTAGGGTCTTTCCTAGACTTCCTTAGTTCCTGGGCTTATAAGGTAAGGTTTTTAAAGCTTGTAATAGCTAACTGGAACATTTCTTCTTAAAGTTAGTCTTTTATAACTTATACCTTTAGTGGTTTTAAGTTTTTACTTTAAAGTTAGTCTGTAATAACCTGTATCTCTGTAGTTAACTTTTCCGATATACCTTTAAGGACTAGATATATTATATCTTAGAGCTTTTCTTCTTTCTTTTCCTTATCTCCTAATTTATATTTATCTATCTAAGTGTAGTTTTCTTCGTTTCCTGTTATTTTAATATAGACGTCTCTTAAGTTAAACTTAATATATTTCCTTTCTTTCGGAATGGGCTTTTAACCGATTTGCTTTAGCGATAGGTATTACTATGCTATATGTCCTTTCTTGTTGTAATTAAAGTACTGGATCTGTAACAGATCTTTAAGCTATTTTTATTACTGTTATCGTTAAAGCTTATTACAGTTAGGTCGGTTCTGACGATTTATTATGCTAATATCTATTAGTTTAGGGTAATAACCTGTTGCGGTTAACTGGTTCCCTTTCTTTAGTTTACTTAGTTAGTAAAGGGTCTGTTTCTTCTAGAAGCCCTTTTAATAATAGTAATTATAGTATTAGTTATTGGCTTTAATAACTATCTTGATTAGCTTTTAAAGGCGGTTTAGTTAATCCTCTTAGTAAAGGTCTCTAGTGACGTATTCTTTTAGACTGCTTTAGAATAGCATTATTAGGGTCTTTTAGCTGAGTTTAGTCTTTACTGTTTTTAACTTAAAACGCGTAGAGAATTTAAAGATTGAGGATGTCTGCTTTAACGTTATAAGGTGTTATTTAGCCTGTCTTAGGGTATCTAGTTCTTTAAACTTAATCTAGAGTTAGTTAATGAAAATGTCGAAATTGTTGAAAAGGGCTTAAGTCTTAAGGGCTTCTTTTCAAGCTCTATCTATAAAGAGGTCGTTAATTATTTTCATATAGGGTTTATACTAGTAAGCTGTTACTCTGTTTAGTAAAGCTTCTGTAAACTTAACCTTTCCTTTTTCTTTAAAGAACTGCTTATTATAATAAGTGATATAGCTTTAAAGTTAGGCTATTTATAACTTTAACTGCGTAAAGTCTTCTTTAAAACGTAACAGTAAAGGGAGCTTTACTTATTTTTTCTATAAGCCCTTAAGGTCGTTATTTTCTAGCTTAATAGTGTTAAGTTAAGTTTAAAGTTTTTCGATAAGACTAATATAGCTCTTAGTATCTCTAGAGAAGGCTTTATTAAGTTCTTTAACTAGTTTTTATTAGTTAAGGTTTAAGTCTTTAAAGTGTGCAGTTAACTTATCGATAGTGGGGAGTTAAGGTTAAGCTTACGTTTTTTTAATCTCCTTTCCTTTTTTAAAGGTTAATATATTAGTAAGAGAGGGGTAGTGTTTAAAGGTTTAATAAATAGTGTTTAAAACTGAGACGTTAGTATTGTATTATAACTTACACTTAATATAAGCCTTAAAAAGATTAGTATAGGTTAAGACAGAACGTATAGTAAGACGTTAACAGGTAAAGGGTGTTCTAAAGACAGCTTATTAAGTTAACACTTTTAGATAAGGGGTTTAATATTACTGTAAGTTATTATTATTATAATATATAAAGGTAAGTTTAAATAGTAAGATATAAATGAATAATTAAATATTAACGTAAGGAATTAAAGTCCTTTATAGTGGTTGTAAGTATAATTATAACTATTTATATTAGTTAGTTAGAGGGTATTTTATACTTTGATTACTATGCTTACTTAATATAAAGAGTAATTATAGTGATCAGAATGCCCCTAATTACTGTGATTACTGTGCTCTTAGCGAGATCAGAGTGATCACTTAACGATTAGTTATAAGGGCTTCGGGTCTTTGCACCCCTGGCCCAATACGCAGTACTGTGCGTACTACCTTTCTGCACTGTTCCTTCTGCGGGGGATTCGTCGGGCCGCCCCGGCCTAAGTGACAACCTGCAGGGTCGTCACATTAACTTTTTACTTTTTTCTACCTTTTAAATTATTATTTAGGTAATATGGTAGACTTTCTAATCCTTTAACTGTCTTTATAAACCTAACTTAAACTGTATTTAGTTTTAAAGGTTTAGTATGCTTTTAAGTGCTTTATATAACTTTAAAGCGGTTTAATACCTTTTTAGCTTTCTTTAAATAGTGATTATAACTGGGGGATTTATTAAAGGTAAGGTAGCCACTCTTTTAATTAATTATAAGGTTATACTTTTCTAGCTAAGGTAAACTTAGGATTATATTATATCTTATAATTAGTATAACGTTAAAATCTATTTATTATTTATCCCTGTCTACTTTAATTAAGAGTGGTAAGTAGTAAGTGACTTTACTGTTATTATATTAGTATAAGCTTCCTTCTTTATTCCGAATAGGAATAACCTTTTTATACTCTTTATTAAGGAGTTTCCTTTAGTTAACTAATAAAAGGTGTATTAGGTTAGAAGCACTCTTATTATTAATTACTACTTTTACCTTAAATAACCTCCCTTTTTTATTTATTATGTCGACACTAATAGAGTAATACTTATACTCCTTTAACATCTAAATTATAATAATTATCTGTCCTTAAGGTCTTATTTAACTTAACCTTTAAATACCTCTCCTTCTTTTTAAGGTTTTTACTAATTAGCGAACTATTAATTTCCAGCCTTTTTAAAGGGTTTATAACCTTTTCTTAATTCCTTTTAGAAAAACAGGTAGCTTTAATAAACTTAGCAATTAACCTTTTTTAGGTTTTTACACCTTAGTGTCTAATTGACTTTAAATAGTACGATATTTTAGAAATCTTTAATAAGTTAATAGTACGCTTTATAGGATTAGATTATAGTAATATCTTTTTACTTTTAAATCTATTAGTAATCTTCTTATTTCTGTTATTTCTTAGCTTTTCCGTTAAGATGTAATAAGCACGTTATAACTAGGTAATTATTAAATACCCCTCTTTACTAACATATAGTAAGGGCTTAGTTAGTTACGGTAACTTTCCACTTATTACTAAACTCTCTTATTAGGGAATAGGAGACTTAGTAATAAGCTGGTTTTAACTTTATTCTTATTATTACATAATCCTGTCTTTATATGTTAAGGAAGTAGTTATAAAAAGCCTTAAATTTACAGTGTTAATTAAAAACGTAATTATTATATATATAGTTAATTTATAATATATCCTTATAGTTAAGGTAGTTAACGTTAACTGTAAGTGTTATAATTATAAAGTATAGAATAAGGGAAATAGTACCTTATTTCTTCTCTTCTTCTACTTACCTTTAAGTACGTTATTTTTCCTAAACCTCTTTTTAAAACTTAAATAGTATTAACTTAGCTTATTCTTCCACAAAATAATCTTTTTTAACAAGGCAGTATTTAAGCTAATTAGTCAAGTAAACTCTATTATAAAGTTATAACTTAATCTTTACTACTTTATCCTTAAACGTTATAGTAAAACCTTTAACTTATAAATCCTCCATTTCGTTTATTAACTTTTAATATTTCTCCTTTAACTCTTAAACCCTTTACTAATATACTTACTTTATACCTTTTTAAGGAACCTTTAAAGTACTAATCTAAAGTATACTAACTTTAGTGTAAGGTAGTTATTTAAGCTGTCCTTCCTTTAAAGAGGTAAAGGTGCTAATCTATTTAACGTATTTAAAGTGTTTAAAAGTCTTAAGGGGTATTATTAAGAAGAATTTCTATTTCTCTAGTTTAATTCTTTTAATTTATTCTCTTTTACCTTTTAAGGCTTACTTTACCGTTTAAGTAGCCTAGAGGGCTAGTTCTTCAACTCCCTTTACCATCCTGGTAATTTCTAAGTTAAGGTCTTTCTTAAACTTCCTTAGTTCTTAAGCTTACAGGGTAAGGTTTTTAAGGCCTATAACAGTTAATTAGAATATCTCTTCCTAAAGTTAGTCTTTTATAACTTATATTTTTAATAGTTTTAAGTTTCTACCTTAAAGTTAATTTATAGTAACCTGCACTTTTATAGCTAACTTTTCTAAAACACCCTTAAGGATTAAGTATATTACATCTTAAGGTTCTTCTTTCTTCTCTTCCTTATCTTTTAATTCGCACTTATTTATCTAGGTGTAATCTTCTTTATTACTTACTATTTTAATATAGATATCTTTAAAGTTAAATTTAATATGCTTTTCTTTTTCCAGGATTAGTTTTTAGCTAATTTACTTTAGTAACAGGCACTATTATACTATATATCCTTTTTTACTGTAATTAAAGTATTAGACCTAAGATAAGTCCTTAAACTACTTCTATTATTACTATTATTATAACTTATTACAGTTAAGTTGATTTTAACAGTTTATTATATTAATATCTATTAATCTAAGGTAGTGGTTTATCATAGTTAATTAACTCCCCTTTTTAAATCTATTTAGTTAATAAGGGGTCTGTTCCTTTTAAAAGTTCTTCCAATAATAGTAATTATAGTACTAATTATTAGCCTTAATAGCTATCTTGACTAGTTCTTAAAAGTAATCTAAGTGGTCTTCCCAGTAAAGATCTCCAGTAATATATTCTTTTAAACTACTTTAAAACAGTATTACTAAAGCCTTTTAGTTAAGTTTAATCTTTACTACTTTTAATTTAAAGTGTGTGGAGAACTTAAGGACTGAAGATATTTATCTTAAGGTTATAAGGTGTTACTTAACCTATTTTAAAGTGTTTAATTCTTTAAACTTAATTTAAAGTTAATTAATAAAAACGTTAAAGTTGTTAAAAAGGGCTTAAGTCTTAAGGGTTTCCTTTTATACTCTGTTTATAGAGAGATCGTTAATTATCTTTATATAAGGTTTATATTAGTAAGTAGTTACTTTATTTAATAAGGCTCTAGTGAACTTAACCTTTCCTTCTTTTTTAAAGAACTATTTATTATAGTAAGTAATATAGCTTTAAAGCTAAACTATTTAAAACTTTAACTATGTAAAGTCTCCTTTAAAGCGTAACAGTAAGGGGAGTTTTACTTATTTTCTTTATAAGCTCTTAAAGTTATTATTTTTTAACTTAATAACGTTAAGTTAAGCTTAAAGTTTTTTGATAAGACTAATACGGCTTTTAGTATCTTTAAGGAAAGCTTTATTAAGTTTTTTAACTAGTCCTTACTAATTAAAGTTTAAGTTTTTAAAACGTGTAGTTAATTTATTAATAATAGAGAGTTAAGGTTAAGCTTACGCCTCCTTAATCTCCTTACCTTTTCTAGAAGTCGATATATTAGTAGGAGAGAGGTAATATCTGGGAATTTAATAAATAGCGTTTAAAACTGTAACGTTAGTATTATATTACGACCTGCACTTAATATAAGCTTTAAGAGGATTAATGTAGGTTAAGACAGAACGTATAGCAGGACGTTAACAGGTAAAGGGTGTTTTAAAGATAATTTATTAAGTTAGCACTTCTAGATAGGGGTTTAATGTTACTATAGGTTACTGTTACTATAATACATAGAGGTAAGTCTAAACAGTAAGATATAAATGAATAATTAAATATTAGCGTGAGGAATTAAAGTCCCTTACAGTAGTTATAGGTATAATTATAACTATTTATACTAACTAACTAAGAGGTACTTTATACCTTAATTACTGTGCTTACTTAATACGAGGAGTAATTACAGTGATTAGAGCGCCTTTAATCACTATAATTACTATGCTTTTAGCGAGATCAGAGTGATCACTCAACGATTGGTCGTAGGGGCTTTGGGTCTTTGCACCCCTGGCCCAGTGCGCAGTACCGTGCATACTGCCTTTCTGCACTACTCCTTCTGCGGGGGATTCGTCAGGCCGTTCTGGCCCAAGTGACGGCCTGCAGGGTCGTTACATTAGGTAAAAACGTTATAAAGAAACCTATAAAGCCCTCGTTAAAAACTAAGTGGTTAATCTTAATTTTATTATAAATCTAAACAGTAAGCGTATAAATTGCTAACTTAAGCAATTTAGTAAGAGCTAACTGTCCTTATATTCTCTTACTTTATCTTAAAGTAAAAGAGTAGTTAATTCGTAAGTGCTTATTACGTGTTTCTAACTCTGCTACTATAATAGTATCTTTAGCTAAATCTTCTAATAAAGTATCTTTATACTCTTTTAAAGCTTTATACTTAAAGGTTATAAATATCTTATTATAACTATCCTTTTATAAGTAATCACTTTCCTTAAGATTTATACGTAACTTTACATTATTAGTAAAAGCCTTATCTAACTGTTTTAAAGTTTTTTATTATTTAAACCCTTACTTAAAGAGCTCTTTAATCTCTTTAAACTTATTACAATTTATAAAAGGTAATTTAACACTCTTATTAGCTAAGTAAAGGTATAAGCTTTAAGTTTAAAACTAAGTTTTAACCTTTATCATTAACTTTAAAGTTAAAAGTCCTAATTTAGTACTTACAGAGCTTTCCTTAAGCTTTATAAACTTATCCTTAATTTAAAAAAGCGCTACTCTGTCTTTAAGCACACTTACCTTTAAGTTCTAACCCTTAAGATTATCTTTATTATTAGATTTAAAAGTTGAATCTTCGTTATTAGTAAGTGTAAATGCAGTATTTAAGTTTAGAACGTTAGTAAGAAGTTTAAGTATTGATAAAGCGTCTTATATCTATAACTTAATTTTAATAAAGCTAAACAGCTGTCAAGTAATTTATACTAATAATACTTTTACTTCTTTACCCTTTTTCTTATAGAAGAGCTTCTTATTAAACATTACGTTACGTATTGTAAGTACTGTTTTTAGTTATAAGTATTAAATGTAATAGATAAAGGCTACATATTTAATTAAGTACTTAATATGCCTTTAAGGTTTAGTCTTAAAACTAAGCTTATTTTACTTTACCTTTTACCTTTTATTAAGAATGTAAACTTAATACCTATAAGTGTAAATCCCACTTTAATTTAAATAATAATTATCAGTCAAGCTTCTATTAAGCTTACCTAGTAATGTATACTACTAGAAGTATTATTTAAACTATTTATAAAACTTCTCATTAAGTAATATCTAATCGTTTCGTTAGCTAAAGCTTATCTATTACAACCTGCACCCAACACAGGCCTCAAGAGGACTGGCGTAGGTTAAGACAGAGTGTATGGCAGGACGCCAACAGGTAAGGGGCGTTCTAAAGACGGCTTATTAAGCTAGCACTCCTAGACGGGGGGTTTAATGTCACTGTAGGTCGTTGTCACTATAATGCACAGAGGTGAGTCTGAACAGTAGGACACAAATGAACAATTGAATACTAGCGTGAGGAACTAGAGTCCCTTACGGTAGTTATAGGCACAACTATAGCTATCTTATACTAACTAACTAGGAGGTACTTCGTACTTTGCTCTGTCTGCTCTCCTGCTCTGTGACAGAGCAGCCAGAGCAACAGAGCAGCTTCTGATTGGTTGTAGGGGCTTCGGGTCTTTGCACCCCTGGCCCAGTGTGTAGTGCCGTGCGTACAGCTACTCCGCACTGCTCAGTCTGCGGGGAATTCGTCGGGCCGCGCCGGCCCAGGTGCCGACCCTGCAAGGTCGTCACATTATCCTATATAAGTAAATAACTATTACACACATTTAAGCTAAATCGATTTAGGAAAGTTTACTCCCTCTTTTATTTTAATAGATTTTACAATTAGCTCCTAACCTGCACGCTTACTCTTACCGTTCGGTTTGTGTATATATAACGAAGTGGCTTCGATTTCGATCCCTTCTTCAATCGTTTAAAGCTGATACGGTATATATCCCCTAATTACGATCGTTAAAGTCTCTCGATCTTAACGTACAATATATACAGTAAGCTTAAACTGCTATTTCACTTAGTTTATTAAGCTCTTAATAGTTTTAAACACTTCTAGCTCTTTTTTATCTTCTAATAGATAATAAAAAAGCTTCTTACTATACTTATCTTTAACTACAAGTAAGTAAATTAATCTAATTTATGCTCTTTTAAAGTAAAAAAGATCTTAACTAATTCGTAGGAATAGTTTATAAGAAAATCCTTCGAAACAGCGCCTCGAAATGACTTAATATAAATGCGTAAGTGCGTAGTATTTACAGTTAATGATCATTATACCTATAATCACTACGTTACGTACTTACTTAACAAGTTTCCTTAAAGCATTTAGACCTAGGTAGCTTATATGAGCGTGTTAGAGGCTCTTTATATCCTCTTATAAGCGCAGCTATTAATGTAAGTGCTTTACTCTTTATATTATTATAGTTATTAATATCTTATTTATAACGCTTGTAGTAAATAGTATAAAGAAACTTAAGTAAGTAATAATAAGAATGTACTGTAAGAACATTAAGTTATACTATCGCTTTAACTTCCTTAACATTATGTTCTTTTCTATATTACTGTAACGAAATATATAATTAAATTTATAATACTAAGCTCCAACTTTAACTATTAAAGCTTTTAAGATAATGTTAACGTAAAAGCCTTTATAATAGTAACTTTATTAAGTATTAAGTCTTTACAGTCTACTCCTTTAAAGTTTATAAATACTTTCAAGATTATATACTTACTGTATTTAGTAATTAGGAATAAGCTAACCCTTACTTAAACGTAATCTTTAGCTTTAACATGCTAAAAGCTCCCTTTAATTAAGAGAGACTTACGATTAATAAAGTACATTACGCTGTAATTATCAACTAAAGTGCTTTTAAGAGTAGGTATTTAGTAAAACCTATAATAAAGAACTGCCCTATTACTTTAATAATCGTTTTTATTATGTAAATGTTAATTATTATAACTTTAATAGATCTTAAGAACTTTAAAGCGCTTAAGTAGTCTTAACTTTAAATAGTTAAAGCGGTTTCCCACTTCTCTTAATAAGATTAACGAACTTTTAATTACTTAAAGCTTATAAATTACACTTCAATTTTCTCCCTTATCTTAGATCTTAATATTTTGGGTACGTTTAGTGTAAGTAAGAGTATTTAAAAGTGATCTAATGATTATTAAGTATAAGATTTAGTAATTTATAAGCTTTTATAAGTGTTTTCTTTTATAAAAACAGTCCTTTTTAAAGCCTTAATTAGTCTTATTAAGTACTTTAAAACAGTTATTAGTAAAGAAAACTCTACTTTACGTATTACTATTAATAACGTATTTCACTTTATAAATCTGTGTAAAAAGGATATAAGTGTAATTTATAATTCTGAACGTTAAACGTTTTATAATTTCCTACTTTATTAATTTAAAAAGCTTTTAATTCGCTTATTAAGGCGTTATGTATACTGTAATAGTTTTTAGCTAATCTTTAATAGTTAAGGGCCTTTAGATCTTTATAATTTTAAATGCTTTTACCTTATAATAAGCTATTTCTTAATCTTTAATCTATTACTCCTTTAATATATTAATGTTCTTAACCTGTTTTATTATTACGCAATACTCTTAACAGATTTAGGAAGTGAAGCTTGTTTTATTAGGTTTAAGTCGTTATTAAAAGAAGTGTATAAATATTTAAACTGTATATTTACTGTTTTAGATTATCTTTTATATAGTTAGTTTTTTAAGGTTTTTATTAACTGTATAATTAACTTAGTTTTAAATATATTAGTATAAGTTAGTAGTTTTAGTAATAATTATATTAAAAGTAGTAACTTTATTTACTAAATGCTTATATTCCTCCTTAATATCTTATTATATAATTATAATAAGCTTTAACCTATCTTTAACTGTTTTTAAAGATAAAGTTATTAACTTTTAGTATTTATAAGTAAAAATGTATAATTTAGTTACTTTCTTTTAAAGTTTACTAATAAGTTTATAAATTATTAGAACGATTAGTTTAATGTACTGATTAACTATGTTAAAAGTAGTAAGATTAATAAAATGCTAGATCCCTTAATTTATCACGTAGTACTTAAGAGTTTTAAATTAAAAGGGCTACTCTTACGCGCTTTTAAACTTCTGACTGTCAGCTAGACTACTTTAGTAAAGGGTGCTTTTTTCCACTATAATAAGCGATTTAGAGGATTAATAAAAGGGTTTTACAAAGGGTATTACTTATAAGCGTTTTAATTAACTAGTTCCACACTTTACTCAGTTAGACAGAGCTAGGCTTATAACTATAGAACGTTTTAGCTGAGGAATAAAGGGCTTAGGAGTAGCGGAAGTGCAGTTACAAAGTGACTTGATTTGGTAGAAAAGGGGAGTGCGAAGCACTTCCCAGTTATATATAAATGGAAGCTCCCTATATGTGGGGAGAGCACATGATCTAAGGCCCCTGCGCTCCAGCTAAGCCTGGAGCGGTAAGGCGCCTGCGCGCCTAAGCGCTAAGAACTGCCGCTGCAGTTCGACAATTCCCTGCGGAGGAAATATGTAGTGAGTAATGTCCCCACGAACCTTAGCTTGCCATTTGCTTGTGTTAAGATTGCTGTCTCGGTGTGAAGTTCCGGCAGAGGACGTGCGCACTTGCGTGAAGAGGTTAGAGAAGAGAAAAAGCTCTGTCTTATGTATTTGGGGGGTATAAGTGTTGCATGCTGTGGATCGAAGGCTCTGTCGATGGAAAAACGAGTGTGTTGATTGCTTCAATCGGTTGGAAGCCGAGGGCTTCCAACCGCTAAATACTGCGTACAATGGGGTAGTTCCATTCCTCCGTTGTTGTGGCCTGGAATGAGCCACGCAGTAATTTGATAGAATACCAGCGATCGGTCCGATCGCTAGTATGGAGGCTATTCAGGGATTGGATTCGTGTGACAATAAGGGATTTATGCCAGCAGACAGCCCCTTCAAGGATTCCCAGAGCCTTGCGTGCCATGTCATTACGCGGGTGTTGGTGCCCGATGTATGTAGCCGGTGCGAGATGTGTGTGGTCGGTGCCAGATGTGTGTGGACCTGATGTATGTATGTGACTGCAATGATGCATGAGGTTTCAGAAAGGCCGTCACAAAAACGGAAAATGCTTAATATATATATCTCTTGGCCACATCACACTAACACACACACAACGACAGACAAAGATGCCTATTTTGCTCCCAGAAATTAAACGAACTAAACGTTACCTAGGTGTATTTGCAACATCCGGCGTATTAGCCCAAGTGGCAGATAGCCTCTAGCCAGGGAAGTCTTATGAGTTCAGCCACTTCGCCTCTGTTCTTGTTACTGAAACGGGCTTTTCGCAATTCTAATCCCAATAAGAAGGCCACAGGTCACAGGTCCGGGCTGTTCCACCTTCCACTGTAGAAGTTACCATTAAGTTGTGTTAAATTTCCCAGATTCTACTGGTTCATCCTTCGTTTGGGTTCAAGGTCATCAACACGCAGCCTAAGAACCCTCCAGTCTGACCATTAGGTGACGCCAACCTCAATAACACGACTGGCCCAAGAAACTTCGCCACACCCCGCTAATAAACATCCCCATTACCCACACCTACACCGTAACAGCCAGCAAATCCTTCTGCGTCGTATACCACCCCGTAGCCCAGTAAGGCGGATCACTATTGCCATTCCACGTATCGATGCTCGTGCCCCAGTCGACGGCAGACAGCTCCGCAATCGTAGGGTTACTATCCGCGCTGATGTAATACACTCGCATGCTAGTGCCGCACCCGGTGGCCGCGATTCCTGACCTATAGTTCTTGACCCAGGCCACGGAAATGGGCGTGCACCACCCGGGCGCCATTCCGGGGACAGCGGAACAGGGGGGTTGGCCGGTCCAGACTGAGTCTGTGAGCTTTTGGGGGTGTTAATTGTGAACACGGGACGGATACAAGTGATATCTGGGTGGGGTGAGGCTACTCACGTAGTTGTATATCATGTCGTTGTTGGAAAAGAGGTGGATGTACGGCCCTGTGCCGTATACACCGCCGATGGTGGAGCCCGTGACAGCCGCGAGTTGCGTTCCGGGAGGCGCACTCATCAGGGTGTTGCCTACATGCCAGGCCTTCGGTTAGTTCTCTGATTCATAACCTGAAACTGATGAGACAAGCAGCACTCACTCGTATCCCAAACCGACCCGTCAAAGTGGTGCTTCGCAACGGGGTTCGGTGCCACATTGGTCTGGTACCAGATGTGCCACCTGCCATCTCCGTCCACGAGACCGGTGATGCCGCTGCCGTCGTACGCATTGGTGAGTGGGCCAGCCTGGGGATTTCCTGCACAAATCTCGCCATTTGCTGGGGTGAAGCGGCAGCAGCGGATAGTGCTCGGGTCGGACTGGTACCAGACTACAAACTCGGAGCCGTTGATGAAAGCCCCCAAACTTCCGGGCTTTTCCGCGTTGGTGTAGACTTTTGCGCCGAGATTTATGGCGCTCCCCCTGAAGAAGGCTCTGTTAGTTCCTTTCGTTGTCTGGGGAGTTTTGACATTGGGTGAAGGGTGGTCGGAACAGGGAGCTTACCAGCCGTTGGTATTGCCTGGATCATATCCGATCACTGACAAGAGTCCGTTCTGATCGACGAAGAAAAGCTTGATCTGTGGCGTGTCAGTGTGATTGTGCCTATACTCTCGGCGTTCTGGATCCCCAAACCCGATTCGTGTTCCCATTAATCGCGGAGCCTGTGAAATGCACGACGGCCAATGGGGTCTGCGCCAAGACGGTGCCGCCTCTGAGAATGAGCCTCGGCTGCATCCATGTAGCTGACGCAGCCTCGTACGACACCTCGTAGATGTTGGTATCATTTGCTTGGTAGTAGACCCGCGGGATGTAGGTGTTTTTACCACACTCTGACCATGCAGCGAGTCTTGTACCCACGTCCGGTGGAGAGTATGCGTGGCTCAGCCATGAGAAGCATGGCAAGAGATAGACGAAAAACAGGACGATGGCGGTGCTGCTCATGATTGCTGTTGATGTTTAAGTCCATCCTTTCGCGGAACATGGCGGCTTCAAGTTATTTGAACTAAAGTCAAACGTAGGCCAGCCCCCGATGACTTACCGACAACCCAACTAAGGTGTCAGTTGCGATCCAGTCAGAGTACTTGACAAATGTCAACCGATCAAGAAAAAAGGGCCGAGGTTTTATGATCACCAGGACATTTCTATAGTATTTTGGCTGGTTGTGACCAACCTTTGCAACTCTAGCACAGAATGAAGCTTGCTGTGCGGCTTACAACGGTTCTATCACCAGCTGAGTGCAAGGGGGCAGCCAATGGGACCTTGACGTAGAGTAACATCAACCCGGATAGAGTTGCATCGCATCATCCCCAGCAGCATAACCCGTTGAGTTCAGCCCATGCGGGTCGACAATCCATTACCTCTTGAGGATACCCCGCATTCCTAATGGACACACGGGATAGAGTTGGATGGATGATAGTAGGAAAAGTTCACATCAGTGTCTAGCACGGACTACTCTTCCCGAAGCGCTGGTACTTGACTTGAACTTATACATCACCTCGGCCTCGCCAACTTCAAAGCGCAAGCATCACCCTTACTACTGTCACGAGCTCAGCAAACCCCATCAAAATGGCCGGCTCTTCGCCTTTCGTCCGTTTTCTCTTGGCAATCACTGCCTTACTTTGTAGTGCTCTTGTCTATGCTTCTCCACGAGTCCATGCGCACGATCGCAGAGACGACACGACGTGGACGGCGGCTCCGACAAAGAGCTCATGCGCCAACTGCTATGGCATTGACGCTACCTGGACCGTGACGAGGGTGACAAGCGCGGTGAACACGACGCCGTTGACTCTCACGACTGTGACAAGCGCCACGGTGCTCGCGGTCGTCACGGAGGTGCCGATACCAGGAGGGTCGGTGGTGACCTCAACGATGTGGCCGCTTCCACAGGTGTCAGTGAAGGTATGGCCCGCAGACAGCCTGATAATGCGTCATCCCACTGACTTGGAGGGTCCATGGCGTAGGTTGGTGAGCGTGTGCGCATCACGCTGGTGAACGATATCACGCCGGCTGAGGATGTGACACTCCACTTCCACGGCGTGGTCATGGGAGACGGCTATGTGTCGATGGACGGTCCAGAGTCCGTCACCCAATGGTATGTGTCCCCGTTCTCTGAATGTCCAGCCTCCCAGCAGCCGGACGGGTTTTAGTTCTAACTCGCACGGCAGTGGTCTCAGTCCCAAACAAGGAGAGAATGTGCTTGTCTACGACTTCCCAGCCAAATATGCCGGAACGTTTTGGATTCACAGCCACGACCCAGGGCAGTACCCGAAGGGCCTGCGGACTTCCCTCATCGTCACCGACGAAGACGGAGACAGAAAAGCCTTGGGGCTGGATGGCCCGGGTGTAGTCTATGATGATTCGCATGATCCCGTGACGCTGTCCGACTGGTATGCCGACTTCTGGGGCGTCGAGGCCTCGTACCTCCAGTCCACTAAGACTGGAAACGGGAAGCAGTTCTGTGGCCGCGGTGTCGAGATTTCACCCGACGGTGTGTTTTCCCTTTTCCTTTTCGAATTTTCCATCTTCTCGGCCTTGGCAGCTTAGCACCTGGGACTTTGACTAATCATGAGATAGCCATAATCCTCAACGACTACATTGCGGGGGTCTCGCCAGCCAGCGCCGCCGTCACGAGCACCGGATACACATTCACAGCTTCCAACATCAGGAACACGATAGTCAACAGGTTGCGGTTCATCAACACCAGTGCCTTCTCGCAGTACTTTGTCAGGATCGACGGCCACTCCATTAGGGTGGTCGAGCTGGACGGCATCTTGGTCAGTGCCACGGCCACCGACGGGTTTGTGATAGCGCCCGGCCAGCGTGTAAGCGTGTTGGTCGACAGCCTAGCCAACGTAAACGCGGGTACCTACTACCAGATCATCGCCGCCCGAGGTCAGTTAGAAGCGTCCCTTCTATCGTTGGGTGTCGTGTGTCGGATCGCTAACAGACAGTATTTCCAGATCCCAACCTCGGCCCGGGGACCAAAAACCGCACCGAGTGCAGCATGCCAGGGGCCCGAGGCGACGGCGAATGGAACACCACGCTTTACACATGGGGATGCATCTACTACGGCAGCATGCCGTCAACCATGTGCCCTGGGCCCTCGCCGTCGTTGCCCATGTTCCAGTACAAGCCCATGGGCCCGAACAACATTGCCAAGCTCAACGTGCCTTGGTCCAGCAGCACACACACCGAGCTGGCTTACCCGTGGAGCTTCAACGAGCGGACAATGCGACCCTTGGTAGCCGCACATTCATACGAGGAGCTGTTGAACGTGAAGCGGAAGAACGTCCACTGGCTTGAGATTCGCGACATGCAGCCTCAGCCGGACCCGCTCGACCGGGGGTTTGCCACGATGAACCAGGAGCTGTAGGCATCACCCGCCCAGGCTCGCGTTTGACAATTGCTGACTTATACGACTACGCCGCAGATGGGAGGCTCCCGACCTACCGGCTTTTCTCAGGGCCACACAAGACGGTCTGTCCTTGAGCGACCTCCGCTCCCCTGGGACATACGGCCGCTACTCCAATACCATCATTGTGGACAGCGATGACGCACAAGGAAAAGAGGTTGTGTGGCTCGTGTTCCAAGACTCGAACGGCGACCACCCGAGTAAGCGAGGACAACACACCTCTCTCTTTCTGTCCCCACTTACTGACAGTAACACCACCAACAGTGCACCTCCACGGCCACCACTTCCAGCTCCTCTACAAAGGCTCCGAAACCGACTACAGCATCGGCCTCTACCGCCAAGCGGTGCACGAGTATAACACAGGCACAGGCACTCCACCCGACATCTGGCGCCGCTTCTCCGCCGGCATCGGCTACCAACTCCAGCAAACCCAAAGCTCACCCGCTAACCCCATGACGCGCGACACCCTCATGGCAGAGAAGTACCAATTCACCGTCGTCGCCTTCGTGGCTGACAACCCGGGGGTATGGGCGTTGCATTGCCATAATGACTTCCATGCGCGGTCGGGCATGTTCAAGCAGGTTGTGGAGATGCCTAGTCGACTGGTGGAGAATCTAGGGACTTGGGCAAGGGATGCTTCGGCCCCGGACGGGTTTCGTTATACGCCGCCGGTCAACAGGACGTGGAGTGAGGATGGGGCGGTGTTGGCGTCTTGGAAGAGAAATCTGGAGCAGTGTGCTGCGTCAGGGGGTGTATTTTGAGGGGAGGTGGTTTGGATTTGGATTTGGGACCTCCCTCTCCCGTCGAGGGTAAAAGTCAGTCCATTTTGGGGGGGGATCTATCCTATGGACTGATTTAGTTTCTCGACGATTGCTTTAGCCGCAGCTTTGAGGCTGTCGGCGACTGTCGGGGTTGACCAAGAAGCATTTGGAACTTGAAGTCGACGGCCACAGACGAGTGTCTTGGATGCTCATCAGCGCCCATTGTTAATGCAGAGCACCGATATTATTCCCAGAACTGTTTTAAAGAGAGTGATTATGTGTTTGTATTTTTGGGGGTTTTATGCCAATACCGAGCTATTCAGAGAACGAACGACAGAAGGTGAGAACACTAAAATGTGTTGACCCTGAAAAACAACTAACATTTTCTCCCACTCTCCGTCTACCGACGAAATGAAAACACAGCCCCCCAATCTTCAGCTTCAGTTTCATCTCCCCATTCATCCCGCGCCACAGTGAAGTCATTCAGCGGCCAGCAACCTTTATTTTCAACGATGGTAAGTTTTATAGTGTTGGCTCAGGTGGTCAGGTCTGCTGAAGCCTCGTAGGCCAGACTCGCTGCGGCAATCCGGGAAAGTGCATCGGAACGTTGTTGTCGGTGTCAAGCGGTTAAGGTGACGGTTCAAGCTGTCAGATCGAGAAAATATCTCGCCGCAGCCGCAATCCTTGTGAGTGCACATGAAGATTGTTGTCTGTGTTTTCAGGTGACGGGTCAAGTTGTGCGGGTGGGAAAATTTCTTGCCGCAGCTGCAATGCAGGTTATCACCTTCGATGCGCCCGCACTGGGCGGGCACTGGGATGTCCGGGACATTGGAGGAAGTGGCGTCGGTGACGATTGGTTCCGCGTGCGCAATGCTCAGTTCCGCGGGGGTGGCAATTGGTTCCAAAATACCTAGGGTGGACGGCTGATGCAGACAGTCCTCGTTTCTGCCTCAACAGTGGGGTCAGTAAAAAAAAAAAGCCACTCACAGGGCGGCATTTTCCACGCCAGGAAATCGCGGATCGACGGGGGGGGATGCGACCATCATCGCATGAAAGTGGCCGTCTGGGTGCCCCACTGGCATCGTCAACAGTTCTTCGGCTTGGGTTGGATCAAATTCCGAGGAATTGAGATGCAGCGACCAGATGGCATCGTCGAAGTGTGATGGAGTCGACTTCTCGACGAAGTGATCGGGTGCGCGGTCGTGTTCCGAGTCCATCATGGCTGGCAGCTGGTGGGTGGAACCTTGTTCGATGTCAAGCAGAGGTGGGAGTGAGGGTTGAAGGTCGCAGGTTGAGAGAGAAAATTCGGCTTTGTGCTCAGGTGGTGTTAGGTAGACAATAACGGCAGGAGTGTATCTGGCGGTGTGATTTGGGGGCGGAAGGGTGGATGGGGCGAAAGGGTGGATGTCACATGTCACCGCCCCTGAAGGCCGGTTACACAAGGCCATCGGAAATTTGTTTATCCTATTGGCTCGACAGACATATTTGACAGGGTGCTTTTGCCCAAGTCTTGCTCTGACATTCGATTGATCTTGACATCAACTCATGCCCCATTTATTGCCTACATCTGAGCAAGAACTGGACTCCCAGCGGCAATTACAAACTTTTTTATCCTACACAAATCCACGTCACTCACCGGTCCCCGCCACACACACCTAATTTGCCAATTTTACCACGCAAGCCATGGCTCCTGATCCCGCGCAATACATATGTCCTGGCGATGGGTGTGACAAAACCTTTAAGACCCAAGCACAGTTACAGTAGGTACCTTGCATGACCTTGCCCCGTTCATTTTGGCGCACGTAGGCAGCTGGGTACTAACGGCCTTTAGTAGCCACAAACGGTGGCATATCAAGAGTCACCCGTGCCCAAAGAAGCGTTGTCGACGCAGCTTCGCCTATGAAAGCGAATTATCACGACACATGGATACACATGACGTGGACCGGAAGAAGCTGCGGTGCCGCTATTGTGAAGGTACTTTAAGCCGAATTGACGGTTACCGAAGGCACCTCCGGCAGCAACATAACTATGGCTTATCAAGGTCAGCTCAGATGGGAGACGAAGCCACTGTCCGGATGCTGCTTGAACAGAATCCAGATACCGCCTCAGATGACCCAAACGACTCAACGCCACCACTATACCTCGCAGCCAAGACAGGGCATCTGGGTATCTGTGAGATACTCCTCAGTTACGGAGCAGACCCGGATTCTCGGGATCGCTGGTATCCTTATACAGCACTCTCCAGTGCCATCAAGGTGGGGAGTGAAGAGATCGTGAGATGTCTTCTTGAGAAGGGAGTCAACGTCAAAGTGGATAACAGCCAGATATGGGCGCCGTTATACCTCGCGACGCATACTGGACATGAATCCATCGTCAGACTACTTCTCGACCATGGAGCAGAGGTTGACTTCCGAGTTTTGGAGGTATCAAGGTACAGAAATCATGAAGCTATTGAAAAGTTGCTCCGTGAAAGGGCCGACACTCAGGTGCGAGACGCCAAGACTGATTGACGCGGGGGGGGGGGGAACAGTACGAAGTTCCGCCGGGAGGGGGGCATGTGATGAAAGGTGTCCAGAAGAAGGTGGGAGATAGCAAGTACAGTGGGGTCTTGACTCATTACTTTCTTTGCGATGGCTACATTTCAAAGCAATGTTCAGTCGTTGTTTTTTTATGAGGCTGTCACAGTTGAGACGTATATTGAGGAATAACAGTAGGTCCCCTCAAGTGGCTCAGCGCCTGGCAGATCTTCAACTTCACTGCTGAGCTTTCAGTTGGTATGTTAGCCGGTGAACTTAAGGGGGGTCATTGCATAAGTCAATGAATTTTAATTCCTTGTTAGGCGTATTGTATCCAAGGCCCGTCTCAGATCACACCGCAGCAGCACCAAATTCCCCTGAACCCAACGTATACCCCGCCCCTTCCACCATCTCTTCACTTTCAGCTTTCTCCCGCAGGCGCATAGCCGCCTCTACCCGTTCGTCAAAGCTCTTTTTCCCCTCCTCTTCACCCGCCACAGCACCCCGGATCCGCTTAAAGACGCCCACCGCAGAAATCACAGACACCACCACCTCCCAAACCAGCAAGACAGGCAGTGCATGCCTCAGCTGCGGGTTACACCCCCTCGACCAGATATCAATCAGCACCTGATACGTCTCATGGGCCGGAAACATATACCCCACCCGATAAAACGCCGGACTCAGCTCAAACGGCAAGATAGTCGACGTAACATTGAAAATAATCCACGAAATCAGACCCATCAGCACATACGGATGCGGCAGCCACACCGTAAACACATCCAGCGTCTGGAAGTTGATATGCCCAAACAGCCAGAGCGTCACCCACGTCAAGGCGAACTGATTCCCGTCCACGTCCCACCCGGAGCGGAAGGCCCATATCGAGCCGGTCACGCAGAACGAGCCGATCATGCAGTAGGTGAGTGAGAAGAGAGTGCGGACGGCGATGATGCGTGCGGGGTGTGCCTTGTGGGTGGTGTACACTTTGAAGTTCTGGTGCAGGGCGTTGAGCATGCTGAGGAAGAAGAAGTCTTGGATTATTACGAGGATGATGGCGATGGTGTTGTAAATGGCGCGGGAGCCTTGTTTGGTGGGCTGGATGTTGGTTGCGGAGAGCTCCCAGGGGTTGGAGAGGATCGAGAGGGCGTCGGGTGTTGGTGGGGCGTGGGAAAGGAGGGATTGGAGTTGGCCGGTGCCATTGGCGGTGGAGTAGGCGATGCGGGCGGCGGCGGATAATGCGGCGATGTTGGAGGCGATGGCCGGGCCGACGACGGTGGAGTACCGCGCTTCGTTCCAGATGAAGGCTAGGGCGTTGTGGCGGTTGTAGATGGTGGCATTGTCAACCAGCGCATCGTGGAGCCGTTCGGAGGCGCCAGGGAGGACGTAGATCGCCGCCCAGTAGTCGATGTTGCACACGGCCGACTGGAGAGTTGCTGGCGCTGTGTACTCGGATGCTGGTCTCTCTACGAGCGTGGGGAAGGTGTCTCCCTGCATCGAGCTGTAGGCTTGCCGCACGGCTGCTCCGATGGCACCGCCATCATAATCGACAAAGGCAATTTGGAGGTTGTGCGTATGCGCGTCCTGCTGGAAGAGGGAGCCGAAAATATAAGCAAAGAGGCCGAGGAAGAGGACCTGGAGGAGGATGAGTTTCTTGGTTACCGCACCGAGGAACTTCCGAGAATGATGAGGTGTGTCGGTCATGGCTTCAAGTTGTTGTTGTTGTTGTTGTTGGTGGTGGTGTTGTCGTTGTTGTTGGTATTGTTGTTGGTGTTGTTGTTCAGGCTGGTTGAGCAGGGTGTGTTTGGCGGGTGATCAAATGAATCTGTTTGAATGATCGGTAGGCTTGAGAGAAAGCGGATAAGTTGAATTAAATATGGTTGAATTTAAACTGCCTTAGCTGGACGACTTACAATATGTCCCGGACACTTTTATGGTGTGTTACTCTGATCCGGACACTTTGAAGACGACCTGCATTGCGGGTTCTCTCCGAGTTTCTGTCAGCCATTTCATCGTCCAATAGGAGCCTTTCCATGGTGGGCGGGGCCCCCGCCAAACGAATGGAATGCCAAGCCGAAGCCCGAGACCCGGGGACATCCCGACGGAATCCCGTGCCTTACAGAGCAGGGCTTACTTATACTCTGAAAAAGTCAGCACCTCAAAGGTTTTGCGCTTCAGATGGCCGCAGACGTTGGTAGAGCGGCTGAATTTTGCAAGAACCCAATTCTCTTGTTTTTTGAATCAAGATAGCAGAGTGGATATGCCTGAACAATAACCACAACCACGCAGTCCCGCACACACTCACTCCAGGTGGAAACGAAGAAAGATGCGATCACATATGTGAACTTCAAGTCTTGGACGAAAAATCAGCTCTCCGGGTGCAAAGCTGAATTCATGGTGAGGCTGCCTGGAATGTGAAAAATAACGAGCCACTTACCATGCACGATGGAGACGCATGCATTGGTTATATGCATCATGATCATGATGGCATGCATGTGATGCGTATCGGGTTGCCGGGCCTGATCAATGACTAATCCCACCTGTTAGTCGGAACCTCAACTCCCGGACACGGCCCCGCACCGCCAAATTGAAGTGGGGCCGTTGGATGCCTGCGCCGACGTCCGGAGTACCGACTGCCGCTTTCCCACCGCGCCTGACCGGACCACCACTGCCAAAATCCCCCCTTTACCGCAGTCATCTAGTTTCCGGCTTATATTAGTCTTGGGGCACTTTACACAGTTGACCATATCGCCCACCTTTTCTCAACTGCAGGGCAAATGTGAGCACCCAGACATCCACAATCAGTGTTACGCAACGTTGATCGAAAATATCGGTGTCGAGTTGATGCCTGGACGGATAGTACAACGACGAGTCTGGGCTTGGTAAGTACCATGACAGGGAAATATTCTCACCTGGTAGCAAGGGCGTGGAGGTCATGATGGAACTGCGTATTGTCTCTCGCCTAGGGAAAGGAACGACACGGGAGTATGCAAGTGCCTGCTGAACAAGGAGCTCCTGTATTTTTGTTTACTTGATGTGTATCGACCTTTTGAGTCTAATGCTGGATGCCATCTAATCCAACCCAGACCGTAAGCACCTATTGCGCACCTAGGTCCATATCGCGGGAAGCGCATGCCTTTTCGTACAACCAGACTCCCTATAAAGCTTCTGCATATCAGTGTACTCATGCCGCCTGTCCAAATAACCCTTCTTGTTGTGTAGCGAGAGTGGCCTTGAAAAGAGCGAGATAGGGGGCGGGAGTGTCAGGCCTGGGACAGCAGGTCGTCTAGTCTCGCGAGCTCCTTGGCGATTCGCTTCAGGTGGGCTGCCTTAGCGGCAGCGGGGCCCGTCGTGTTATCCGAGAGGCCGACGAGGGTGTTGCCAAGTGTTGAGGGTTCGGCCAAGAATTCTGATATACGGCGACCAGCAGGGGATCGCGGATTGAGGGTATAGCGCTTGGTCGGCTTCGATGGGGATGACGTTCCGCTCACGGCGCTGTGAGATGATTGGAGTCGGGTTAGCTTACTGGGAATGAACGGGATGTGGGATGGACGACGCTATACCATTTACCCTTTCCTTGAGTGTGTGGTGAAGACATTGGGAGAGGGGCTGCGTTAAGTGGGAAAGTTTTGGTGGTCAGGACTCAGAGGGCGGCAAGGCACCAATATTTGCGAAATTTTGCAAAGACCCAACAGGGCAGGTGGAGAGGCAGTAAGTCGTGGAAAGCTCTTGGCTTGGACGATTGTGAAGGGTTTCATTGCGTTGCACTTGGTAATCTGAATTGCTGAATTTAAATGAAGGGTACTAATGGCCCAGGTCACAATGGACTTGAGCCGCAACTTGGATGACAGCGGCCACCCGGACTGACTACCCGAGCTTCACTTTTGCAATTCCCTCTTCCATCTTCTTTTGCCGCAACAGACCATGCCCAAAACACCGCCAAAGACCAATGCTGCAGGGCAGAGGCCCTCTTTGAGGGATGTTCCCCGCTCGAGGGCCGTCGTCTGTGATGTGTGATAGGCATGCAGAAGGGTCGAAGAATTGAGACATGCTGGAACCACAAGGGGCGTGTCGTTTCCTGTTTCAAGGCTGCAGACGGCGCGTGCCGTTATTGAAGGTTTCGTTGGTTGCGCACCCGTGGTCATCATTCCGGTTGCGGGTGCGGCGCGGCCGATGCCGCCGAACGTGAACCCGGCGCCGGCATCCGCTAGTCCAAATACGATTTGAGCGTTCCAACGATGGAGATGATCGAATCGGACGGCTCGTATGCGAGTCAGTTGCATTATCGGTGTGTGAGGGGCTCTGGGTTGAAGGCTTCGACTGCATGCTTTGAGCGAGCGGCTGCCAACGAGACCCATCCTCGGTGTCGCCGGACGGTAACTTTACTATCCGGTCTCATTTTCGACTTTCCCACGATCAAATTGGCACTCATTTGCATGAGGCTGGCTGCAGAAACAATGGGTTGCGTGGTCCAGACCGAATTGCGCATCACTGGATTTCGCCATTTCGAGCGGTATCGGACTTTCAGCGACTGTCAACCCCGATTTTTGGCCAGTGATGCTGCAAACAGGGTATCAGTAAGCTGCATCAACCTGCCGCGAAGGATGGCTTCTAATTTTACTCACCAGTCTCTGTTTGTGTCTTGATGTCTCGTCCCGCCACTTCTCCGCCAGGACAAGGGTCAAAATACCGCATTTTGGTCGACCACTGCCATTCGACCACGTCGACAAATACCCGGACGCGTCGGAACCGCCAGACAGACCGTGTTCAAATGTCGGTGTGATGAGTTCGTCACTCTGCAGTTTCCCCGCTCATAGCGGCGGACGGTCGCTGCCTTCTTGCCTCACTTCGAGTGTTGATGGTTCGCCCGAAGGTTCGCCGAAGGCCGTCTTGGCGGTGATGGTTGCCTAAATGTTGTTGCCTGAGAATTGCACCAGGCATCAAGGGCAATCGCCGATCAATACCCGAGAGCGAGGTCACGTGCTAAAACACGTGTCTCATCATGTGATGACAGACTGAAACGCAGGTTTTGACGATGGCGAGACGTTGCCTCTAGGGGTGGAAAACAGCATTTCTGCTTTAGTGGCGGAGGGTTGTGAGCAGAGTTGTGTTTGCAGGTGTGAGTACAAGCGCTGGCCGGACGGGAAGATGAGGGGTGCAAACTGAGGAGGGTACCAGAGGGTCAAAACACCTGTCGGCACAGAAGTTTGCACCGTATGAAAAGAAAAGGCTTGTGAGAATCAAAAGACCAGAATCAGAGAGGGGGCCGGACGATGTGGTCATATTTGTAGAGGTAGGTTCTTTCGGCTTTTACAAGCCGCGCGGGCAAGATCGTTGCCGGTGTCCACAATTGGACACCTAGACCCTTATTTCGGGCCTTTTTGCAGCGATCCGTCGCAGATTTACAGGCAAGGCTCCGAAAACACTGCTGTGGCTTCAGCGGCTGCTGACCCTAGCTGCATACGTGCAAGGGGTTGATTGGACTGATCAAATCGGTTGGCAAATAGAAAGCGGGAGATGCGGGAGATACTGAAGTCTGGGTGGGGCTGTGGCCACACCCGAAGCACACCATTTTCCTCGGATCTGTCCCCGACTTCCTGCAATATGAACCAGACTTTTCTCTTTCATGCACATGCAATGTGCAGGGCGAGTGTAGCAACCGATTGGGAGTTCAGGATGAGGCCGGCGATGATCCGCGAGGCAGCGAGCGAAGGATAGAATATCACCGTAGCTACATCCGTCCGGCGGCGTGCGTCCCTGTCTTTTGCCTGGAAATGTTCCATTCTGAGCCTCCGGTTCTCCACTCCCCTGACCGTTGAGTGAGCGTGACTGGTATTGTTCTGGCTTAGCAGAGCGTGTCTCCTGCGGAGTCCGTGAGTGTCCGGGACTACCCCCCCGTGACACAGTCGATGTGGTGGACATGACATGTCGGGGAACGTATCCATGTGCGTGGCCTGCATTCACCTGTGCCCTTAGCCAGCAGAAACATATTTCTAGGTGGGTGCAAAGATAACAGGACTCCCATTACCAAATCAGTGCATCAACTGCGACTGGATGCAACCACGAGTCCCGTCACCACCCCCGTACTCATATGGCCATCCTTGTGTGATGCACTCGTTCGTAAATGGGTCCGTCTGGCCAACTTGAGCCTGCGCCTCCTCTCTAGAGCTATTGTGACTTATTAGTTGTTGGAGGATGCAGGACCCGAAAAGCACTAGCCTTTTACATGCTGACCCACCCGCGCAATGTCGCCGATGCTTATACGCAAGCTGAGACTGCTCTTCTGGGCCATCGCCATCCGATTACACCCACATCACGATACTATTCATCCCACTGTTGATTGCCAACATGCATTAGGCATACTGTGACCGGCGAGGAAAGTGCTCGTTCGAGTTTGTAGGTATACAGGGGTACCTTAGGCACCGAAGGTACGTATACCTATGCCTCCAACCCCTAGAGATTCCAATGCAAAGCAAGGATAGCGCCGTCTGGTAAATACAGGGCCAATATATTGTTCATGTCACGTTCCGGCGTTTACGGCAAGCATAAAGGGGAGAGTGATCTATACATTACACTGGGGTTGGGGTGTTTAATCGTTTTCTTCCAGTCTTAAGGGCATGAGAACGGGAAAATCCGATGGTAGCCGGAGGTAGGAAACTTGGAATGCATGTTAAACATGCTGAACATTACAAGTGAAGCAAAATTCCGGCAATTCTGTCTGGGGGAGAGCTGCAGTAAAATTTTCAGTGGGCGTGTGTGCGATTCCAAAACCCCAACTCGCCAACCCTAGCCCAGACCGGCCGGCCGGCACGGATCGACCGGCAGGCAAAGCGCTTTCCGTGACAAAACATTGGTAACTGGTCGTTCGTCTCGCGCTTGCCCACTTTCCTGCAGCGTCTTGGAGTTTGTTCATAAAACTCATTTGACGCTGGCATGCTGAGGTGTAGCATCGGTTGGGCATCCAGGCTCAGGGCGCCGGTTTAGCGAACCTGTGCAGCAACCACGTTGCACCTGGCGGCGACCAACGCAGAGGGTGTTCTTGGCAACCGGGTTGGCCAGGGTACTGATGTCTATTTTGAGAATGATCTACGTACACTGGTCGGGACACCCCCGTTCGTCAAACTGAGCGCGAATTTCGGGGACGGGGCTGAAGGCCATCGCACGCACCGCCCTTCATAACGAACTGGAAGTTACCTACCTTTTCCGGGTTTCGCCATGGACGGATTGGGCACGCACACTGTCTGCAGGAACGGACGATTTACGATCAGTCTCGTCATTGCCACGAATGGTGAGCAAACTGGCTTATTAACAGACGGTCTTCGCTGCATTCTCATCCTGTTAGGCAGATGAAATTTGGTACGTGTCAGCTAAAAGTCTTTGCCGCCATTCTATGATTGCATGTGTTTGATGGAACACTACCTGATCAGCGAAAAACCGGTATTTCTGGCCCTGGAACCGTACTATCGACTTGGGGCCTCAACTGATCACTTGCGCTCCACTCGACAGCTGTGTGCGGTATTTTCTCCGCGACCCTGGCCAACGATCATACCTACATTTGCTCTACTAACGTGGCGAACTTGTTGGTAGATATGACAATACTTATCCCTCACGGCCACCCCTGTGCTGTGCGGGTAAATATTGTTAGTTAGATGGCTGGTGGAACATGCCGACATACATCAAACCCGCTCACCTCCCCGAGCCAGAATACGATGATGAGCCCGTCGCCTCTCCCAGATTCCGGTGTATCAGCGCCCCAATGATGTCGCCGCCTTTGGAGGCCACAACACTGCAGTTGCCGGCCTTGCATCATTCGCTGGGGACATGGAAGTGGAATCGGATAGAGGGCACCTCCAGCTAATTCTGTATGCCACTATGTTCAAGCACGCTGCTTTCATTCACTCAACCCATTCTCACTAGCTGTGTTAGCCCCGGTTTAGGATGTAAAGGGTTGAATAGACCTGTTCCTCTAGGTTTGTGTATGGTTAAAGTAGTGTTTGGGGTTTCTGGTTAGGTCTTAATAGCGCTCCGTGCGGTTACGAGTGAACCAACGCAGGCTTGGGAGTAGCGGACAGTCTTCGCAAAGGCTCCGGCTGTAAGAAAGCGTAGCCTCAGTTAGTGCGGAACACGTGTTCTTACTTCCAAGGCAGTCTAAGACTCTTATTATTATGGCCCGCTCTTGTTCTGAAAAGGCCTCTCCGCATTCTCCGACGGACTATTTCAATGTAAACAAGGCCTTTTTCTATATAGTCAAAACTTGTGATATGATGAAACAGGCCTTCCTGCTCAAGCGTAGAACTATGTCAGGACACCGGTGATACATTGGGGAACGGAGAAAAAAAACCCTCTATTTACCGCAATGCAACCATCTTCCCACCACCTCCCACCTTCCATGTTTTGTCTTCGCAAGCTTATGCCTGCTTGTGACACCGCGCTTCGCTCTCCGGTGGTGCCCTAACCGTGGTGAACAGGCGAGGATGCATACCAGCTGTCTACCATGCTGCCCCGTCCTACAGGTTTGGGTACGTTTCTTCCAATTGTATCACAGCCTGGCGAGCCACTAGGGCGCGACGAAACGTCATTGTCTGATAGGTGGGATGTATACTATACGAGGCTGCTTATCATAGCAAGCTTAGGTGGTATTTTGGATGCCTTGTTTTTGGACGGTTGGAATGAGTGCGGGAGAGGGGTCATTTCGCCGGCCGACACAAATCCGGAGAGGGCTAAAACAGAAAGACAGCCATGGCTGTTGAGAAATGGAAAGCTACCAAGATGTATGCTTTGTTAAAGAAATGTGACAGAAGATTGACGTTGGTACCATCGAGAGTCTGGCGGTAATACCACCTAGTTAGTGACAGATCTTCTACGCCTAATTCAACGTATTCAGCACTCCATTCACCCGGATACGCGACCACCTTATCCCAGCTCAGTCCCTACTAGAATATAGTCCCCCAGAGTGTTCTGTCATCAGTCAGATCCTGGACTAAGATCCTCCCGCGTCCATTCATGTTCTTCACGCTCATGCTCTGCATCCCGCAAATCACCGAGAAAATCAAGGGGCTGATCGAAAGTCCCTACCGGCGCAACGCGGCGGAGGTATTCCTCAAAAGCAAGAACCGGGTCGAGAATCGTGTCCTCGGGAACGAGCTCGGGCATGGATTGTAGGATAGGCTCCGGGTTGAGAACCGCGTTCTCGGGACCGAGCTGATTCACAGATTGCAGCATAGGTTCCATCGGTGGCTCTGTCTGTGGCGAAGGCGCTGGTGCGGGGGTAAGCTCATCTCCTACGTGGAGGGCGAGCTGATGGACGCGGTCAGAGGGCGTGCGAATTAGCTCTCTGCGAAAGGAGCCGATGATTTGATCGAAAATCTCGTTGACCAGCTGAAGCGCATACGCCTCCATGCGAGCCTGCTGGCCTCGGTGGAGGTCTTGGAAAGTGGAGGAATCGTTGGAGAGACGTTGAGTGAGAATTCGTTGGGATTCAAGAACGTAGTACTGGTGAAACCGATCCAGGAGTTGCACAAAGCCCGTGTTGGAGTAATCTGATATTGTTAGTTGTACATACTGTAAACAGGTAGGGAACGCATCGGGGTTATAACTTACGCTGTGGGGGATAGGAGTCTGGGTCATCGCGAGGAAACAGAATGCCGAAGATCTGGTGCCAGGTTCGAACTGTCTTCTTTCCCGAGTCTCTCCTTCTGGGAGTCTTCGAAACCTTGGGAAGGGTTGAACGTTGCTCTCCACTGCACGAGGTTGCAGGGTTGGACCGATTGCAAGTGCTGGCTCAACGCTTCCCGGCTTTCAAATATCTGCCCGCATCTCAGGCAGGGATGAATGTGATGTAGACGGTAGAGATGTTCCCTAGCGTCGTAGTTTTGTTAGCATTGCTAGGGTACGCAGCGAAGAGCGACGGAAAGGTTGGGGGACGTGGGGGAGGGGCTCTCACTTCAAACGCGATGTCCTGTCAAACCCAGGTCCCCGGCAAGACATGTTAAGCCTAGGGGAGTCCAGATCCCGCTGAAAATATGGGCAGGCCAACCGATTCCAGGGGTCATCTGTCTGCTTCTTATGCTGCGATTCCTCGTCATCTTCGTCGTCCTCGCCCCGCTTACGAGGTCCGCCTCCGCGCTTTCTTTTGGCAACAGATCTATCCTTAGCAGATGATGGGTGGCCATTTACTGCTCCAAACTGTGAGCCCAACGTATGCTGGTCATCTCTCGTTGTCCCTGTATCTCCGCCCGTCAAGGGGCAAGTGGCTGGACCACAAGGCGCATTCGCTCCGAGTTGAAGAAGAATCTCGCTGAGGAGAAGTCCCTTATGATGTGGAGAATGTGGTCAAGAATGGTAGCTCTGCTCGGTATCGGCGACGGAGGCCATCCCAGTTGTCTCGGGGTAACTGGAAATATCTGAGTGGCGCTGCTGATTGCCTTTTGGATGTTGGTTGACGTTCCCGCTGCGAATAAGGAGGGCCAGGCCTCGGTGTAGGTAATGCGAGGGTAGTGCAAGGCCTCGTTGGCGAAGAGAGCGGTTGTTGTTCGAGCTTCTTGCTTTCAGTATCCCTAGGATCCCCCGGAATACCGTTCGCGTCGACTTTGAGTAGTCCGGTTTGGGAACTTCAATCCCGAAAGCATCAGTGAGCCCTGACAGTGCAAAAACTCGATCTCTAGGATCGGTTGTATTAAGCGTTGCGGCGAAATCAAGCATCTTGGCCCACTGGCTCGCTAGCACCTTATCCGAGGTAGATACTCCAAATTTCTTGTACTCATTCTCAGGTTGGATACCAGCTAGTCCGCGTGAAGACGCGATTAGCTTGACTGAGGACGCGACAGTGTAGAAGTGGAACGCCGGCATGCTGACCAATGGGAGAGTTCGGTGCCCGCTGAGAATGGTCGAACTGATGGTTTCGATGGCAGCGCGCTCCCAGAATCTCTCCCACTCTGATTCTCCGTCGACGAGGAGCAGAGATGCCTTCCTTGAAAAAAGAAGCTCTTGGAAGACCCAAGCTCGGCGGAAGACTGGCGCTTCTAGGTACCTCAGAACGCTGCTGCGAAGATACCTGTCTCTTTTTGTGCGCTGGCCTTCGTCGAGTGCAGGAGCTTCGACAGCATCTCCAAGCCAGACGATCACGTTTTGCAGTGCTGTAGATTTGGTGCATCCGTAACACCTGCGAGTTTCGCTCTGAAATGTCGCCTTGGTTTATGCACACGGCATCGACCCAGAAAAGTCGACAAGCCGAATCTTCGAGACGCTGGAGAGACCGGAGCGCCCGGTACAGGTTCGCAGTAACAGTGAGATCCCTGCCGTTGCATTGAATGATGCTCGACGTCTCCCCGCCCCCCCAACAGTAAGATAGCGCCTCGTAGGAAGGCTTCTCGTCTAGCCGAGCGGTCAAGAGACTACAGCTTAATGGATCAGAACCGTTCGGCGAGAGAAACTGGAGGAGCCTAATACTATCAGGCCCATCCAACGGGCTGTAGCAAAAGGATCGGTCCATCCCGTTCCGCGTCTAAGGCCGCCACACCTTTTCAGGTGTCGCTGCGGCCGGAAGTCAGAGGGGATGGAGTCGACAAGGGGTGAGGGGTAGATAAAGTGAAGATCACGGGCGCATACCTCCTCCTGGCCAAATTCAATGGTGTTTTGCCGGTGAGTTCGAAAAGTCCAATTCTTACAGATGTTGGGCACGGTGCTTGGAGCGATGGACGTCACAAGCCTAGGTGGTTGTCCTGGTCTGTGTTTTAACTTGGAGGTACGTACCTCTTTACTAATTTTGGGAATTGCGCATCTGCGCGATTACCGACCTGCGGGCCTGATCGTTGCGCTCGCGTTTTTGTTCTTTGGAGCTTGGAGTGGCTTCGAGCCAATCACGGCAAGTCAGGCTCTGACTTGCATCGCCTCAAGCGTAAGGCGCCCCTCGGGTGTGCATGCAAACACTTTCATGGGGCAGTTCGGCCATCGCCAGGAAAAGGCCGGACCAGGCCCCACACCCCCGGAGGATAGTGGGTCCGACGGTCCCCCTGCCGATGTCCGGTGGTCCGAGACGGGGAACATCACCCGGAAGAACGGGCATGTTTTGCATTTCACTAACAACTGGGCTGGGAATCGAAAGAAGGAACAATGCAGGCGATGAGATTTGCAGCGACTTGAAATGTAAGTTGACCGCGATGTTGCTGTGCAAGTTTTCTGACTTGGTTGCCATGTTGTCGGCACCACAGCACTTCCTCTAGACTCTCCAGGCAAAAGTCCAAGGGCCCCCTCCAGGGTGTCATACAAACGACCCTCAACAATACTCTAAGGGTGCGTCTCCTAGAAGAGAGCGTAGGCGTTCCCAACGTTTGATGGTGTCAAGTCTGAGGCAACAAGGTGCTCATCAACATCGCCACCTCCTTGGTAATCCTCTCAATATGTTCCGCCTCGGCGACGGTTCTATCTGCTGTGCTGCTGGGGAGGCCGACGAGGGCGTTGCCGAGTGTCGAGGGTTCGTCCAAGTAGCGCAGAACGCGCCGACCGGCAAGGGATTGGAGACTCAAGGAATGAATCCTGCGGGGCTTTCGGGAGGTACTAGTAGAGAATGTTCTGTCTGTTGTTCTGTGATGAACAGTAGATGGTCAGCTTTGGCACAGCCACTTAAGAGCCTTTGGAGGTGGTAAATATGATGTGACGCACCCGTTGTTTGAGTGTGACCTTTTGTTGGGCGATGAAGACATTAGACAATTGGAAGTCTGCCAATAACAGAAGATATCAATATCGACAGGGCGGCGTGCGTTATTGCAGATACTGTACTCGTGGTCGAGAAAATCGAGGGCTCATTTAAGCATGATTTCAGTTAGCTGGACAGAGTCCTTAAGAGCGGGTAAATTTGTGGATTTTGCATCGCTATATATCAGCAGAACGAGATCACAGTGTCTAACCAGATCTCCCATCTCCAATGGTGGCGCACCCATTGCCGACCCATCCGCCCTGAAAACGGCTGGCCCATGCCTCCTCTGCCGCAACAGCGTTCCCCGAGCTCTGTCTGGGCTCCAGATCCAAGCTGAAGACCAATCGAAACCAACACTGTGCAGAAAGGAGCACCATTCTGCAAGTCGGCCGGGGCTAGATTCCGAGCCGGTTACGCTACCCACACTCGTCCAGCACACAACTTGGAGGAATGGTCCTACTCCCCCAGGTGCTCATCCAGCAAACAAGGGTGTTGTTCCCTGCTCTCATAAGTACATGAACAGAGCCTCACCATAGGGCAGTTTGAACGAAACTCGCCACCGCCAGCCGAGCCAAGTCCAAGAGGCGGAACGTAGCCCTTGGCCAAGCAACTTCCTCGGGCTCCCCGTTCCCGTGTCAGAACGCCAGAGGTGTCTGGCACCGCCAAAATAATGACCCATCATATCAGCTCTCTGCAGCCAGCAACGGCGGCCCCGCTTCGGGCGAGTAGGCGGGAGCTTGATCGAAAATGGTAGGAGATGCCGACTGGATGGGAGATACTGTGTCTGGACATAAACGTTTAAATATGACATTAACGAACAATGACATTCGTGGGCCCAATCACGTCGCTGTCACATGTCCCGATGCTTCAGACATGCGAGTGTGTGGAATCGCCGCGCACATGGGGCGTCGGTTTGGTGCATCGTCGAACGGTCTCGAATCAGCCACCGCCAAATGGGACCAATATGTAAAATCCGATCGAAGGTTATGCCTCGATTCGGCATGACCGTTCCCGAGGAGGGGCCTCTAAATTGGCACTGATTCGCTGTCGACAAGCAAGGTCGCAATGGCTTCGGCTGGAGAGCGAGCGTAATCAGCAAGCTGCATGCAATCGC
>Ga0247780_1000552_pt1 | contig 34037 bp, 25 predicted proteins | sample UWRJL079202R5_FD_179927 | JGI IMG/M metagenome (GOLD analysis project Ga0247780, IMG submission 179927) | Plant litter microbial communities from Arlington Agricultural Research Station in Wisconsin, United States - UWRJ-L079-202R-5 | ecosystem: Environmental > Terrestrial > Plant litter >...
CAACATGTGGATCGACAAACCGGCATCGACGGAACAATCGTCTAAACGGCTGATCGACTACATGCCCCGGAACAAAAATGGACGCGTCATTTTCACGACACGCGACAGGAAGGCCGCCGTGAAGCTTGCCCATCAGAACGTGATTGAGGTGGGAAAGATGCCGGAAGAGATATCCACACAGATGCTGCGGAATTTCTTAATCCACAAGGAGCTCGTCGATTCCAGACCGGCGGATACGAAAGCGATACTCACGTGGCTCACCCATCTCCCACTGGCGATTGCTCAGGCAGCCGCATACATCAACGAGAATGGAGTCACTCTGGCGGATTACCTGACACTGGTGCAGTGCCAAGAGCAAGAGGTTATCGAGCTCCTAACCGAAGAATTCGAGGATGATGCGAGATATTCCGACATGAAGAACCCGGTCGCCACGACCTGGCTGATTTCCTTCCAGATGATCCAAAAAAACGATCCCCTAGCAGCAGAATTCATGTCACTCATGGCTTGCGTTGACCATAAAGATATTCCCCAGCATCTACTCCCGCCAGGGCCATCGCGAAAGAAGGAGATGGATTCAATTGGGACACTAAGCGCCTACTCATTTGTCACCAGACGCCCGGAAGACGCTGCACTTGACTTGCATCGGCTTGTGCACCTCACGATTCGGAATTGGCTTCGGAATGAAGGTACGCTCGCTGAGTGGACTCGCAGGGCCGCCGCGCGCCTGGAAGAGGTGTTTCCGGACCACAATCACGGGAATAGGGTCGCGTGGAGACGTTATCTTCCTCATGCGTGCTGTATCTTGAAGTCGGATCTCATTTCAAGAGACGATGCTTGTAGGATTGGGCTAGGATGGAAAGTTGCCCTCTGCTTTTACAACGATGGTCGGTTCCGCGAGGCAGAGACCCTCTTTCGGGAAGTCACAGAGTTTCGGACAGCAGTGCTTGGAGAAGAGCATCCAGATACTCTCAAGAGCATGGCGAGGCTGGCCTTGACATACCACGCACAAAGCCAGTTCCAAGAGTCCAAGGCGCTCGGGCTCAGGGCGATGGAGGCTCAGAAACGGGTCCTCGGTGAAGAGGATCCGGAGACACTCTCTACTATGGGCCACCTGGCCATGACGTATAGTGATTTGTCGCAATGGAAGGAATCCGAGGAGCTTGAGCTCCAAACCATGGAACTTCGGAGGCGCATTCTCGGCAGCGAACACCCAGACACCCTCACGAGCATGAGCAATCTGGTGTACCTGTACAACTGCCAAGGTTGGTGGAAGCGGGCGGAAGAGCTTGGCAAACAGACTGTCACCGCCCGCAAGAAGGTGCTCGGTGTCGAGCATCCCGACACTCTCCTCAGCATCGGCAACCTGGCGCATACGTACAACAACCAGGGCCAGTACCGAGATGCGGAAGAGCTGCTGGCCCAAGTGGTCAAAATACGCGTGCGAGTGCTAGGAGAAGATCACCCGCACACTCTCAGCGGCATGAGTAACCTAGCCGTTAGCTACCACAACCAGGGCCGATGGGACGAGTCTGAAGCCCTTCAAGCACGAGTAGTGGCTATTCGCACGACCGTGCTAGGCCTAGAGCACTTCTCCACGTTGACGAGCATGGCTCATCTGTCGTCGACATACCAGAGCCAGGGCCGATTGGCCGAGGCAGAGAAGCTTGGCTTGCAGGTGATGGAGTTACGCAAAAAGGAGCTAGGTCCGGAACATCATCATACCTTGACCAGCATGGCCGGTCTGGCATCCATCTATCTTGAGAATGGGCAGTTGCGCGAAGCCGAGGAGCTTGGGCTTAACGTACTCGCAATCCGGATAAGGCTACTAGGTATGGAGCATCACCATTCGCTAACCAGTATGGAGCACTTGGCGGCCATATATAAGAAGCAAGGACGGCTGAAGGAGTCTGAAGGTATAGAGGAGCAAGTTTCTGAGGCTCGAAAGAAGGTGGCGTAAGTGAATTTTACTTTGTACATAGCATTGTCACAACTTGTGGCAATTGCGTGTGCATATTCGGACGTGAGGCGGACGAGCGTCGCGCGGTTATACGGCCTAGGGTGGCCGGCCGTCTCGATGCCTCAAAGCGGCCGACGATGCGCAGTGCAGAGGCCCTCTTCATCGGCGCGGTGGATAGTGGCCGACATGGCTGTGTTTTCCCAAAAAATAGGCATCGAGCGTGAGGAAAAGATGTCAAAAATGTGATAAGAATGGCTGCTCTCGTGACATTTATTTTTTCTCGCCCTAGGGTTAATATAGACATGTTAGTAGCTATATGATCAAGTTTCTTTTATAATTGATGTGATGATTGGATGGAAAGTTAAACCTTGTGGTTAAATACTAAGATCCGGAGCCGACGCTCGGGCAAAGAAACGGCACTAACGCGCGTCGTGGAAATGTGCGGGGTCTTGGAGACGGTCGACGCGATCGGAGCTGTTGAGGAAACAACAAGCAATAGATTGAAAGTTGCCGTGGACGAGAATCGGCACAGTGAAGCTGAAGCGGGGAATTATCGGAGGAGGGTGTCGCGTTCGTCCGAAACAGTCAGTGGCCCGTGCTCCCTGAGTGGTCGTTGCCTCGCAGTGGGTTCTTAAAGCGGCGTGAAGGCCGCTCCTTCCTCAATGCTCTGTATAGACACAGCTCCTGTCAGAAGCCCTGTACTCTGGATTTGGTGGAATTGATGGGGTTGCAACTGCGTGATTGTATTTCTTGTGTGGTTCTTGCTTCCAGCCAGAACCACCTTCTTTAGAGTGTCGCGCATTACTGCACTAAAAAGCACGGAACGTTCATTACTTCTGACAAGTGGTAATTGCTGTCATATCTGACATAGCCCTCAGTGCGGCTCATCCCCAGCTCAGGATTTGCGACTAATACGGACTCGAACAGAAAAAATTGTCGGGTGAGACTATATAGGTATGTATCAAGGACGATCCCTAGGACGATAAGGGCATAGACGTTTGGACGGGCTGTTGCTGACGTACTGCTGCTGGATGGACTATTGCTGAATGTGGCAGAACTGTTTGTCTCCAAAAGACGTGGGTCGTGATGTTATCTTTGCAGAATGTAAACATGTCATATAGCCCCGATCGTGGAGAAAGGGGCTCTTCTGAATGGCGTAGACGCCCCCCTTACTACCCAGCCTTTTTAGCTGACTTCACTCTGCTATACGTTCTTCTAGCATCAAGCTCTCCCAGTCAAGCCTTCCCAGACACGCCTTGATAGTACGTCATTGTTTGTCGGGAAGATATTCGTGGAAAAGAAGAGTGTCTCCCTTGAACGTGACCAAATGCTCGTCGGTCAGGATAGGGCCAGGAGGCGGGCCCTGGATGGCACTAATACCAGCGCCAGGAATAAGATCTCGCTTGACCCAATGTGTCAGGTCCTGGTGTCTGGATGCGCTCGAGAGCGCTCGCCGCTTCGCATTTGGCCGCGATGATGGCGATGACAGCTTCAGCCGAAAGAAGAAGCTGAATGATGCCAAGCTCCATGCTCTACACAGGCAACCTGGAGGGTAGGTATTTGGTGCCCGCTATGGAACGGTGAGCGCAGGTAGGCTGCTCGCGGTTTTGCGGCGTACCGCCACGGTCACTGGTCAGGCTGCTGGGCTTGGATGGAAGCTTGAAGTTCTCGTATATCGGCCGGTGGGTGTGTTGGCCGCCGGTTGGGCTAAATGCTGCTGAGGTATATCGACCCTTATCCTTCGTCCTTCGAACACCCGCAAGCTCTTTTAAAGATAGGTGGCAAGCAATGAGGCTAATAAACTTTTAGAATATAGATCGCCTTTTTCTTCTCGCCGGTGTAATCCGACTTCGCCGGCCCATCTCCCTACCCTGTAGCAATACCACCCTCACACAGCAAAGCTCATATATCCTCCAAGCACAGCGCCGAGAGAAAGCCATAAGAAAAACCACAGAACACATTCCCATATTGTACCTAGCAACTAAACATACGGCAATTAGCACTGCCTAACTCCCTACAGCTGAAAAGGGGGCCAGTCCAATCCTTATGGGAATACAAGCAGGAAAGTCGGAATTCACAAGAAATGAACCCAAAGTTTGAATGTAAGAAGCGCACCGTGGACTAGCCACATTGATCGATCTCTTTGGTCTAACTACTCAGTATCTGTCTGACCCCTAATAGTACTACTACACACCACTGGCAGACATCAAATACACGTCCACCAGCCCTGGGTATTGTTACACAACGAAAGCAAAGCCATTCCAAACAGTACCTAGTACCCAGTACCAATCATGCAACCATAAACCGTTCCCAGCAATCCTGTATCTTTTCCGCTCGATCCAAAAGAAACCAAAACGCCTACTGATTACCTCGATGTCAAAACAAAGCGAAATTGACCCTGTCAAGTCCTCCAACCCCAATCCCTAACATGATCCCGATGCGCATACCCCACCCTAGCCTGCAACCCCAACCCGACGGCCTCTCCGCCTCCCCACCCCCCCGTCCTGATCGCACTAACCGCAAAGACCTCGTTCTTCTCACAGCTCCCATTCATCCCCCAAGTCTCCAGCGTTTCCTCCCTCCTCCTCCTCCTCAACTTCTCCCACCCCAGCTGGAACCCCATCGTGACATGCAGTCCGTCCTTGAAGCAGGAGTGCAAACCCTCAGTAGACTGCCATTCCGCGCCGCGGCCGAGCATGCCAAAGATATTTCCGTCTGCGAGGAGGGAGGCGGCGCTGGCGATGGAGGTTGGAGGGCGGGGGAGGATGTTTGTCTTTGGGAGGGCGAGCCAGGAGGCGGCGGAGAAGAGGAGGACGGATGCGAAGAGGGCTTGGAGGATGCGGGTTGAAATGGTGTCTTGGACGACGCGGCGGGCAGCGCCGCTGCCGAGGGAGGTGGCAATGAGGCGGCCGGGGAAGGAGAGGGTGGTGGCGTTACCCATGGGGAGGCCTGAGGTGTCGAGGGGGCGGGTCAAGGTAGGATCAGTGGTTGTTGGCCGACGGTTCCAGGTGTTGACGATTTGGGTGCGGATGACGCGGTGTTGAAAGGTGATGGCGTCGGCGATGGAGGAGGCCGCGAGGGAGGAGTCGCCGAGGCTTGCGATAGGGATAGCGAAGCGAGATGCGACCAGGGACATGAAGAAGGGGTCGAGGAGGTGCGGGGTTTGGAGGGTGACGAGGTTGCCGTACTGGAGATTGTCGTCGACGGCGATGGGGACTTTAGTCGCGGTGCTCTCGTCTGGGACCGGGGGGCTAGCGTCATCTACATCTAGGGCCCCTCCAATAAAACGGACGGCTACGTTGAGCCGATACATTGTCTCATTGCAGGTGAGGGCCGAGAGCGTTTTCACTGTCGCCTGGGGGGTGCCTGCATTCTGGAGTTGGCCCCAGACCCAGATCCAGCGGGAGGCTGTACTGTTGTCGAAAACGAGCGGCCGGTAGACTCCGGTGCCGAAGAAAGCGTTCGGGTCTAGATCTAGCTTGCTCGGGTTATTTAGATCGCTGAGAGTGTGCCCGGTGTTGATAGCGACAGCGTTGTCCTCGGCGTTACCCCCTGCTTCGGCGGGGAGGGTAACCGTCATAGGATTGCCAGTGCCGCCGAGCGTGGAGAGAGCCAGGTCTACCAGAAGCTGAGATTGCTGGAACGATCTGCATTCGAGAGAGGGACGCACGCCCGGGATAGTCGCAGAGACGACGATGTCGTCGGGCAGGTCTCTCATGTCCTCGGGGACGTCCGCAAGGGAGACGGTCGGGAAAGCAATATCCTCAAAGGTGAATCCAGGATACGAGACGTTGCCGTTGAGAACCAGAGAGGCGAGGACGGTTCCGTTCTGGCATGTGCTGCAAAATCCAGGATCCGGCACCCCGTTACTCTCCGAGAAGAAATCCCGGGTCAACAGTTGACACCTGGCAGTGGTAGGCACAGTGGCGACCGTGAAGAGCGTCGAAGCAAACATGGCGAAAAGCGAGGACACAAACGCCGCTGCGGTCGCACCGCCTACCGTAAGGTTACGAGACTTGAGGGCTTCGTAGAATACAGCCGGTGGTGACTTGTCGACGAGGTTGAGGCTGATGGTCTGCCCGAACGTCGCGCCATTGATCAAGGCAAAGTATGGTGATAGGAGGCGGATCACGAAAGCCGACGAAATAAAGTAGAATGCTACGAGGCATAAAATTGACGCCGGGAGGACGGTCCATAAAACGTGGCGGTGTTCTTCGTCGTTGACGTCCTCGAATCCTCCGTTCTTGTTCGACATCTGCAATGTGAACTCCATGACAATTACGAGGACGACCAGCACGACAAGTGCCGCCATCCGGTTAATTGGGTGTAGGAGCAACGGATACGGTAATACCTCGGTTTGTTCGACGTAGCTAGGATGCGCGTCCTGGGCTTTCTGGCTTCCAAAAATCTTGAAGTAGCCCGAGCCACTCGAGTCAGCGCGCTCGTAGGCCTCGACGCCTGTGTAAAAGTCGGAACTCGCTAGTCGCTCCTTGAGAACTGCTTCGTCTCCTCCGCCTGTGCCACGCAGTGTTTGGAGCAAGCCACGGTTGTTGGCAATAAGCGCAGCCGTGTCTATGATGGTACTTGGATTTCGGGGCAGGAACCCCTTTTTCGGAACCATGAGGATGGCCGCAACTGTGAGGAAAGCGGCTACTGCCAAATGTATGACGATAAACTGTGTCACGGCAAAGCTGACCACGAGTCTCTCGCTTTCTCCCGCAGTTATGGCCATGATGGGCGTGGACGACTGTTGCATCAGTGAACGTGACGCCAACAGGGGCACATACTGCGTGAAGTAGTCAGTGACCACATCTTGCAGGATGGCGGCATCGAGGAGAGAGTCGGGCGACATTGCGGTCCCCGCGGACCTGAAACGGTAATCCAGGGCAAGATACATCATGGGGTCGACGTTGACGATTCCAGGTTGGTAGAACCACGGCGTGGTGTCGGCATATGTGTCGGCCAGCTCATTCCGGAAGGACCCAAAGAAGGCTTCGGCGATTCCCCATGCTTCAACGTTGGCGAGGGCCCGTTGTTGGTTGTTAATAGATGGGTCGACTGCTACGACGACACCGTTCCTCTTCGTCACGTCGACTTGACTGACCCCGTAGGTGGGCTTGCAGAGAAGGGAGGCTGATCGAGGAATGGTGCCATTCACGGCGATGTTAGCTGTCGATGAGTTTGTCGGCAGTGGCCGGGGGTTGAACGTCTCTGTCGCAAAGACGACTACCATACGTCTGTCATTAGCTGAGTTCGCACAGCTCCCTTCCCCAAACCTCGAAAAGTACAGCGTCTGGTTGGCGGCGACCCCAAAAGGCCGACTGAACGATGTGCTGGTCACGGGCATGGCGATAGTGCACGCTCCAGCGGTAAACGAGGTGTTGAACCGCTGCAAATCCTGGCCAAGCTGCGCCCCAGAAAAACTCAGCCGGGCAACTTCACATTCCAAGCCGGCCGACAGTCCATCCACGGTTGCTGTGATAGTATTGTCGGTGGCGTCGTTAGAGAAGAATTGCTGATATGCGAAGGACGACGAGATGCCGTCTGGAAAAAGCAGGTCTTGTTGCTGGAGACCGAGCATTGTAAAGAAGGCTAAAGACCCCGAACTTGCCAGCGCAGATCCGTTGTTGACGAATGTCGTCTGGACGGTGATAGGAGTGCTTTGGTTCGGAATGTCAACCAGCATGATGAACATCAGGCCAGTGGATGCAACCACCAGCACCATCAAGAACATAGATACGATCGCCGTAGCAGCCACGACATAGTCTTTGTTCTTGACAGCCTTCGCAATCGTCCGCGGTTGTGAGATAGAGATGTAGTCGAGGAGGAGGGTGCGGTCGGCGGTTGCCGGACCCATGGACATGCGGAGCCACGGAGCCGCATGTTTTGCTTGGTACTCCACGCGGGCCCAAAGTGCCGTGACGAGAGTTAGTATTGCCGTGGGGGCGAATCTCCATACGAAGTAGCCGGCTTCGCTGGTTGTGACAAGGCCGCTATTCCTCGTGGAGAATCCCAACAGCGCCTCGAGTGCCACCGAGAGCCCCACGAAGGCGACAGCGAAGCAGGCTAGTATCTTTCGCTGAAGATAAAAGGGCCGCCACGGTAACGGGACCTCAATGAGATCTGGTTTCTTTTCTGCTCCGAGCTCGAGCTGCTTCAGCTGGCTGATGGCATCCAAGGGGTCGCCCGGCTGGCTGGTTGGAGACAGGTCCCCGACCTTCTGCGAGGCCGAGTTGGAAGGGCTTATTGATGTCGATGAGGTGCTGGATGAGTTGCTGTGAAGCGGCGTCTTGCGCGGAACGCTGAACGAAGAGATAGACCCCGTATATGGACGGTCGGCTCGAGACCGCGGCGGAGGCCGACCGCCATCCTGATTTCGTCGTACATTCTTGCCGAGCTCTGCGTACTCCTGGTATGACATGCTGAAAATTGCTGCACCACCGGGGCACTTGGGTTACATCCGCCAGATCCAGCCCGTGGCGTTGTGTTCTTTCTTCTGATGGAGAGGCGAGTCTCGCGCGTGTTCACTTGCGCGTTGACATCGCGAGTCGCGCGTCGCCGAGTCAACTCTTTGCCAGACGGCTCAATTGTGAGGATGCGGCACAGAACTTTCCGGGAAATCACAAGAACAAAAAGTGGAGAGGAGAGAAAGCGGACAGCAACCGGGAGATACCAGTCTCGCAGGAAGGAATTAGAGGAGGAAGGAAGAGGGCCACGCCTGCCCATGAATGATCGTCGGGATTGCCGGCGTAGACGAGATGGGTGTCGGGAAGGGGGGTGTCCCAGTTTTGAGCTCTTTGAGCTGAAAGCAGTCCGATGCCGATGGCATTCGAGGAACATTCGACGAGCAGGGAGGGGCCCTGCTGCCCGCATGGCCAGGCACTGGCGCAAGCTGGGGAAACGACACGCTACGGCACGGTCAACGGTCGTACAGGGGGCACCGGTACATCTCGGGCGGTGACGCTTGTTTCACCCAGGCCGCGGCCTCTAGAATCGTCAACGAAGGGGGCCGGCCTGGGGGCCGAACACATGGCAGACAACAGGAAGCACTGTGGTTGGAAGACGAGGCTGCACGCCGCCTCCTTCGGCACTCTCTCATTGGCCCCGTCCCATTTAACCTGGAGCCCGCCAGGGCTGTTGTCTGGATCGCGTCTCAGATCCTCCCATCAGGGGGGTCCGTGCCCGGATCTCTGGACGTGCATGACGTCGAGCCTGACCGGCCGCCCGGAAGCAGTCAAGGGTTCTGATAGCGATAATGGCGTGAATGTGCCGGGTTCCGTGGGTTGCGACCGCTGAGCTTGGGGAAGGAGGAAAACCCGGCGTGGCCTACAGAAGTCCGGCGAATGGATGCAGAGAGCGCCCGAAGAACGCGGGTCAAGTATAAGCTTCGGCGGCGCTTTGTCGGTCGGTCGTTGGTCGATGTCTCCGCTAAAACAACGGCCTAGTTCAACCCTTCAAGAGCCGTCCCGCGGTGTCAGGGGTCAGGGGTCTACAAGTCTCGGGAAGCGGTGGTTGACGCCCGCGCGCAGGTGCACGTCGTCAGAACTGGGTCGCATAATTCGCCTGATGCGGGCTCACCACAGAACCGATTTTCTGGGGTGCTCGACGATCATCCGTGGTCCCATCTGTCGAGTAACCTGACACTGAACCAGCTTCTTCGGGCACCCACAACCCGTCTTTCTCCACATTGGGGACTCGGTGGTCTCCACGCCGATTCTAACCGCCGGGAGCCCAGAGCGCGTGGCCGCCGGCGTTGATGTTGGCGGACGAGGCATCATCACTGAACCAGGCTTCTAATTGTATTGCGTCTATTCATTCATGCTGATACCGCCATGTCTAATACCATCACGGAAAGATTCTCATCACACACTCACTGACCAGTTAGCTCTTCTCCTTGTCCTCTTTGAGAGAAACTATCCGGTTGAGGACGATCTTGTCATCGGTGCTGTCCGAATCCAGAGCCTATAAGACATGGTATTAGATGTGCACTCTGCCATGGTGTTAGACCGAAAGACTTACAAAGTAAGCCACGCGCATTGCCTGGAAGCGGACCGATTCGGGCCCTCCTTTCCCAAGCTTGTCCTCACCGGCCGCCTCGGGCCAGGGAGCACGTCGCTTGACCTCTTCAATTCCAGACTCAATCAGTGCATTGGGGTAGATAACTTCGCTCTCCGGGTTGATGTCATTCAGATAGCCGCCTTCCGCTGCCGCGGGGTTTTCTGACTTAAACAGCTGATTGTAGACACGGACTTCGCACTTCCGGCTGGAGTCGCCGGAGCCACACCACTGGATATACGTCTTGGGCTTCTTGTTGTCGCGGTCGAAAACGGCACGAATTTCCGTGATCTTCCCAGTGGCTTCATCCTTCGTAAAACTGGTGGCCTTGATGGGAAAGGGGGCCTGCAGCAAACCGACCGACTTGCCCACCGCCAAACGGAAGTAATCCTTGCTGTCAACCTCACGGAAGTCAGCTCGGTCAATGTAGACCGTCTTTGTGAACTTGATCTTGTGGCTTCCCATAGAGGAGTTCTTGGGTGAGAACGGAACATCAAGTTCCAGGCCATCAGACTCGTCAGCATCCTCGATCACAACCGAGACCGGGTCGAGGACCAGCATCAATCTCGGAACCGTGCGCTCCAGATAACGCCGGATGGTCTGCTCAAAGCGCGAGATCTGGATAATGCTGTTGTTCGTGGTAACGCCAAGCTCGTTGACGAATTCGAGGATAGCTCCAGGGGGGACGCCGCGTCTGCGTACTGCGATCAGTGTGTAGAGGCGGGGGTCGTTCCAGCCTCGGACATATTTCTTGTCGACAAGCTCCTTCAATTTCCTCTTGGAGAGCACCGTGCCGGAGAGGCTGAGACGCCCGTACTCGCGCTGCATAGGCTGGAATTCGACGAGTTGCTTGTTCAACCACTAATTCGAGTGTCAGCTATGATAGTGCGTAGGTAAGTCCAGCCACGGCGGAAAAAGGTTCACAGCCACGAAGACATCTGTCGGAGGAAAGGGCCATCAAAATAGCACGAACCTCGTAGGATACTCGACTGAGGATGAACTCTGTCGTGCAAAGACTGTGTGTGATCTCCTCGAAACTATCGCACAAGCAGTGCGTGAAGTCGTAGGTGGGATAGATCTTCCACTTTGCTCCTGTTCTGTGATGCGGCTTGTCGAGAACGCGATATGCGGCCAGATCCCACATCTGCGGGTTTCCATCTGTGATGTCTTGCTTCATGCGCAGGAAAGCCTCGCGTGGCTTGTATTTGCCGTCGCGCATGGCGCGGAACTCCTGGAGGTTGTACTCGGGAGTCTGTTCGGCATGCTTGCAGCGGAAGCGGGGACTGGCTCCCTTTTCACCGCCGCGCTGGAGCTTCATCTCATCGTCTGTAATAACCTCAGGTGAGCAGGGAATCGAATCCAGTAGTTCGTTGTTACTAACCAGAGCAGTGGCATACATATGCCTTGTCTAGTGTCACGAGCTTCTCGGCGAGCTCGTATCTGTTGAGGCTGTCAGCTAACCAATCCTAGCAAAGCGGCATGCAGGAGAAACTCACAGCTTCTTGAAGTTATCGGACGAGTAGGTTATCTTATAAGGACTGAAGCCCAACCACCGAACCATCTCCTCGATGGCTGTGAAATATATCTCCTCCTCGGCCTCGGGGTTCGTGTCATCGAATCGTAGGTAGCTATTTATGTTAGTGACGTCCCCCTATTGGCCCCGCGTGGCAGTGTCTGAACTTACCATGACCCTCCATGATACTTGGCAAACCCGAAGTTGACCGCAATTGCCTTTGCGTGTCCAATATGAAGGAATCCGTTTGGCTCAGGCGGGAACCGCGTCACGACCGGTTTGACCGGTCGCTCATTGTACACATCGTTCAAGAAGCCCTGCTTGAACATGAGCTCTGGATCCAATGGTGCATCCTCGGTCTTCTTCTCCTGGGGCTTCTTTGGGGCCGCTTCGGGCTGGGCGGCCTTCGCGTCCTTGGTCTTGGCCTTCTTCGCTCTCTTCGCAAGGCGCTTCTTCAGCTCGCCCTTGCTGACCATCTCTCCGGTCTCTTCATCGAGTTGGAGCTTCGGGGCATTATCGGCCGAGGCGGCGTCGAGCTTGAGGTTCGCGGCGGCGTCGGTCACGGCGTCGGTGTCCGCCATGGTGGAACTGTCGCGTCGTTTGCTGTCAGAGGGGCTAGTGGGGGCAATTGGAGCGTAAAAGTTTGTGGAGGTGTGGTCAGAGAGGCAACCTGATCCAACTCTCCTGGTATTGTAGATTCGGCCGAAAGGAGGGTTTGAGTGTGGTCAATCACCCACAGCGTCAATCTGATACGGGTGAGTCAATCGCGATCGTGAGTCAAGCCGTTCGGGCAGAATTGGGATGGAGGGGCAGAGGTGGCTTGGAGGGGTAAATGAATGGAAGGACCGTGCAACAGCGCCGGTCTCAGGTTGCGATAAGAGAGATAAGCGATTTATCCCTGCATCGGCAGAGCTCTCCCCAGCTTTGGCTGCTGCACAGTGGATTCAAGTCGACCATCCACTCAATGTAAGGGCGGCAGGATATCAGCTTGACGTCCGACAATCGCAGCCGCTTTTCTATATTTGCGTCCTATATTGTTTGCCTACTGCTCAAAGTCCTTGCCCGTGAAATTTGAAGTATGGTGGGTCTGTCTGCCCGGGCTTCCTCGCGCTGAAATAGCTGCGCCGGCACTCAGGGGCAACCAGACCAACATGCTCGTGCAGTCATTGAGCTTTGCAATCCCATCAGAACAACTATCCAAATTTTGCATCAAAACCCCAATTGCATTGATCCAAACATGTGGCCTCGCACATGTCATCCGATTCCGGCTCAGCCCGCTCGTTGGTCCTCCTTCTCCAACCAAACTCGGAGCTCCCGTAAACCTCCACTCCACACCCCGCATTCGTCACCCTTCCACGCGACAGAGCTCCCACACGCAGCCTTGCCCGCTTACTCGTCCCAGCTTCTCTCGCGATCACAATCCAAACCTAAACCCCCAATTCCGTGCTTGCCCCCAACAACAACCAAACTCTCACCGCCGTCACCCGATCCGAAGCCTTGATAAAGCTCTCACATTCCCTCACCTTCTGCGCGCTCTCCCTCCCCAAAACAAACACCAGCTCGGCTCCCCCAACCGACTACTTCCAGCCATCTCAGGCCGTCTATGCTCCTGCGCCCAGACCACAGAACCGCCGCCGCTGCCGCCAAAATGACGCTCATCTCCGCCTCCGACATCCCGACGCTCTCCCTCCTCTACAAACTCGGGCACCTCACCGCGGCGCCCTCCACCGCCAAACCCCCGCCAACACTGCTCGGCCCGTCCCGCCTCCCCACTCCCTCCAAAGCCCTCAACGACCGGGTCGCCGTAATCCGCGGGGACATCACCAAGCTCTCCGTAGACGCCATCGTCAATGCTGCGAACCGCTCCCTCCTCGGCGGCGGGGGCGTCGACGGGGCGATCCACCGCGCGGCGGGGCCCGGCCTCCTCCATGAATGCCGCGCCCTCAACGGGTGCCGCACGGGCTCGGCGAAAATCACCGGCGCATACAACCTCCCTTGCAAGAAAGTGATTCACGCTGTGGGGCCTATCTACGACGACTACGAGTCGGAAAAGAGCGAGATCGAGCTGACGGGGTGCTACACGACGAGTCTTGAGCTGGCGGTGGCGAATGGCTGTCGCAGTGTGGCGTTCAGTGCGCTGAGCACGGGGGTGTACGGGTATCCGAGCCGAGCAGCGGCGCCGGCGGCGCTGAGCGCGGTGAGGAAGTTTCTGACGGGGAAGGATGGAGAGAAGGTGGATAAGGTGGTGATTGTTACGTTTGAGAAGAAGGATGTGGATGCGTATAATGAGGCGTTGCCGTAAGTTCGGGTTGTGTCTGTCGGCGAGAGATCCATGATTTTTGCTAATGATGGGGTGGGTTTAGGTTGTTCTTCCCTCCGGTTCCTGAGCATGAAGAGGCCGAGGATGGTGCCAAGAAAGAAGAGGGTGAGAAGGCAGTTGACGGCAAGAAGGCCACCGAGGCTGAGCTTGAAGCTGAGGCACAAGCTGTCGCGAGCGAGCTCCCGAGCCCGCCGACTGTCGACCCCGCGAATGCCGAGCACGTCGAGAAGAAGCAGAAGCACAGCGAGGATTGAGGGGGTTGCGGCACGATTGATACGACTAGCATTACGGAATGGACGGGTAGGCAGCATTGTTTTTGCGATGGAGTTTCATGGGCGAGGGAAATGAAAGGCGCAACTAGGAAAATTGTTCCGCTCCACCAAGCACAAGCTTGTGTGATGGACAGTGGTATGTACAAGGTACACAGAAATGAGAACTGACAACGAGTGAGTTGATACCTCCTTCCGGTCTATACCCTACGCCTTGAAACCCTTGGCGCAAAAAAAAACAACACACAAAAACCCACGAGAAAACACAGTACCGCTCTCAATCGTCCATATCCTCATCTTCGTCATCTTGATCTCCTTCCTCATCTTCGTCCATATCCTCATCTTCATCATCTTGGCCTCCTTCGTCATCTTCGTATCCTTGACCTTGCTGCTGCTCCGTTGCCTGCTCTCTGGTTAGCCGCTGCGGCTCATCACCCCGTGCCCTCTGGAGACTTACCGAAGCCGCGTGAAGCATCGTCTTCGTGTACTGGTCATAGCCATACATGGTCGGAAGTGCCTGGGCCTTGACACCCATTGCCGAAATGCCCTGTTTGACCGTGCTGTTGGCCGTGTGCGTGTGCCCATAGGGGCCCCACACCGGACCGGCCGTCCCTTGTTGCGGTCCGATGACTGAGGGGCCCCTCCCCGCCGGACTCGGGGACAACCCCCCATCGCCGCTCCCGAACGGGTTTCCGGGCCGGCTTTGCGGTCGGCTTGGAGGCCGGGAGACCGGAGGGGTGTAAGGGTCAGCCGGATGGCCGTAAGGGCCGGGCCGGCTTGACGGTCGGCTTGGAGGCCGGGAGGCCGGAGGGGTGTAAGGGCCGGGGGTGGTTGGATCGCCGAAGTCGATGCGAGCGCTGGGGCAGGGGGCTGCTCAGGGTCAGTATCCAAGCTTGAGAGACTATACGGGAAGGAGAGGGGCTTACCACCAGGGGTGTAAGGGGAAGTGGGCACTAGGCTCAAAGCCTGAGGAATGTGGGGGTTGAAACGGACAGGCGTAGAAGGCTGAGGTTGTGCCGCCGGTGGTGCCGAGCCCACGACCGTTGACAAGGGCGGTTCACGAACCTGTACCGGGCCCTGCCTGAGGATCTCGAGGCATTTATCCACCACCTCACGGATGGGACCTGGCATGAGCTGCATCTCCCTAACAGCTAAATTTTCGAGTCTCTTGTTGCGCTTGCGGTACCCGCTCGATGGCACCGTCGCAAAGACTTCGGGGACTGGGCCCCTCCTCCTAAGCGACTCCTTGCCCAGGTGCTTTCTGCATTCTTGGAGCAGGTCCAGGTCCATATTTAGCAATGCGGTCAGTCTGGTGAAGCTTTCGGTTACGCTGATGTCTCGCTGCGCGAGGCCGGCTGTTGTTAGAACCTGTAGCGCGTCTTCTGTCTGGGTTCGGGCATTGATGACCATAGTCTCCCACGGATCTTGGAGGCGGTCGTGCACGAAGGTCCCGTATCTCCGGTACATCAAGATTCTATCCGCAGGTTTCTGTCGCAGATAGTCAACAACCATGGCTTGGACATCCCGTACTTGCGCCAGAACCATGCGGTGTAAGTCCGTAGCTGCGCTGGCAAGCTGCCCTGCCTCGACGGCGCAGGCCCGCGCGTCATCGGAATCTCGCGTTGTGTCGAAGCGCTGGAGAGCCGCCATTAGCCTCGCAAACGTGTCGTTGCACTGGGCCCCACTGGCAACGACGGCCTGGTCCTGGCTCGTCCACTGAGCTGACTGGAGATACCACCGTTTCCGAACGGTTACCGGCTCAATATGGTCACTCAAGGTCTCGTAGATAAACTCGGCCACAATCACCTGCTTCGCCTGTTTGAGTTTCCTCAAGGCTGTCCTGAGAAACACGCCGGCCGACCCAAATTTTTCCAACAAGTGCTTCCCGCGGTAGAAACGGCGTTGGGTTGTGCTCCACGGCGCCCGGTCTTGGCCAAACCTCAGGGCACGTACGCCAAATTTGGCGACTTTGGTGTTCCAAAAGTCTTGTTGGAACAGCCTTCCAACCTCGTCCACCAGAAAAGGCGCGACGTATGTCTCAAGCCGGAGGGGTGGGATAAGGAGAACGGGCTCATAATTCAGCTCCTCTCCTGGCCGCCTCACGTAGTCTTTCTTAAGGCCCTCCGCGTCAAGACCGTCGGAGTCGGCCGACGGCCATTCTGATAGGTGTAAATTGATTGCCATCATCTGCATCGCAGGGAATGCACCCCAGTGGCCTCCGAGGCTGGATCCGAACTCCCCACCCCACAACTAGCAGCAAAACGATGGCCGTTAGCAAGGAATCCCAGCATTCGCGTCCAAGTGACACTCACGACATTTTCAAATGCGAACCCTTGTTCAGCCCTGGGCTCATCTTTCCAGTATGGCTGACTTTCGGTGGACCATGCTGCGTTGTATGCGAACGCCCCGAGATCCTCGAGGACTTTTCCGTTTGGCACCGCCATAAGCGGGAACAGCGGCTGGGTTTCCACCGGGTCCTGGAGCGTCCACTGGACGGCCGAATGGGCGGCGTGCTGCGATGGTGTCAGTACTAACGGCGGAAAACGATGTCCGGAATCAGTTACACACTGCTAGCTCGTGGAGTAAGGTCGCGCCAAGCATGAAAGAGCACATGGCCTTCTCTGCTGCGGTATATTGGGGTACCAATAGAGGCCAGATGATTTCCGCGTTTATTTCCATCGTGATTCTCATGTCGTGGACTTCCCTGTCATGTGGCGCGTATGTGACACCCCAGGTGGTCTTCTCATTCTTCTCGAGTTCACATGAGGTTATGATGAGGTCTAAGCGTTCTGCGAGGAATTGAGCGGCCACCCTCGCAGGAGCCGCAGAATCGAAACCGCGTCTCTCGAAATTATCCCTTTGCTGTCCAAGTATAGGCGGTGCTCCGGGCTCAAAGCGGTCGAATACACTAAACAAGTCTGTCTTGTCTACCAATGGCCGGGGATCGCGATTGGGGTCGACCTGTTGGTAACAGAAGATGTCGAGAATAGAGTGCCAGTATGGGTGGTTCATGCTGATAACACGGGTTGCCAATTGTAGACCAGGTTGCATAGCCGCCCATATGAAGTCATCGTGCTGCATATTTGTTAGCTCGTGGCTGAACTGGTATTCTTTGGGCGCTTCTCTCTACCAAGGGCCCGTACAGGAGTGTATTCGCCAGTTGTGCCGCAGATGTTGTACAAGAACCTAGTCAGAGATGTTAGTGGCATCGTTGACCCGAGACACCCGGTTCAGCCCTCGGAGACAATAGGGGGTTCAACGGCGGTGATTCACCTTGGCTCGTCCTCGGTTGTGCCCCTGTCTTCGGTACGAATCCATTTCTTTCTTTCGAAGAGACTGTGCGCTGGTAAGCTGAAGTACTTGTAGTACAGAGGTGTTCATTACGGGTGAATTGGGCCGCTGAGGTTGGATTGTGGCACGGCTTTGTGGACGGGGTCAACTTCGTGCGTGATCCTCTGTACCCGGGAGTCAGTCACATCCGAGTCGTTTTGCGAAAGTCTTGACGAGGCGGACGTACCTCGTCAGTGGTGATATCGAGATGGAAGAATCGCTGGTATTCTTTATCGTCTACCAGCATTTCACGGAACTTTTTCATGGCCTGGAACCGCGCATACATGGGGTCATCCTCCCGAACCGCGTCCATGGCGGCAAATAAGGCGCCGATGCCACCCCGCTTGTGTATTTCGTTGGTAAAATCGATGGCGTTGACGGAAATCTCGGCGCCCGTGTCCGCGGTCAATCTGGCTGTGCGCGATGCGGACAGGTCTGGGGACATCCTCGAACGGCCCTCGCCGACATCTGGATTGATGCCGAATCGCAAGGCATATTGCGTCGGGTTCTCTGCAGCATCTTGTGGCAGAATGGCGGGTCGGATTAGCTGCGTCACATCTCGCCTGGGGACGCTGGTCTCCGTGCCGCCTGGAGACCTGATTGTTACGTCGGGCTGGTCGCGCCAGTCAGGGTCCGACCACGATGGTATGTACTTGATGTATTTGTACTCGCCATTGAGCTGAATTGATTTCGGCGGGGGAGGCGAAGGCAGCCCCGAGTCGCCGTCGCTCGCATCCGCACCCCCGACATCGCTCCTCCCCGACTCATCCGAGTGCACCGAGTCCTCTTCACTTTCCGGCTCCTCGCCCTGTGCGCGCAGGAGGGAGCGGACAGTCGCATCAAAGCGCTTCCAATTAAATTTCGGGTTGTTAGACGCTATCGGTCTGCGGTTAGAATCCTCTGAATCTGGTTGAGATCCATCGTCAGACAGCATGTCGTCGGCGCCACGTTTGACGTTCGCCATGATGAATGGAGGCTCTGGGACGGGTAATAGTGGCGCGTACGGTTGAGAATATCCTTACCAGGCGCTAGGCAAGGTTTCGCAGTGAAGCGTGGAGTTGTGTGGTTGCTGCGATACGTGTGCCCATCAACCACCCCTACTTCAAGGGCGGTCGTCATATTCTCAAGGGCGCCGACAAAGGCCGAGGGCGACCCGCGCTGAGTCCCTGCTTCCGCAAGCGGCATCGAGGACAACAAGAAAGACCATAGAATAGGGGCTGTTTGGACAAAGAGCCCGCGTAAAATACATGGCTCAAAGCAGTGTACATTTTCCCCACGTGAGGGCCTATTCTGGACCAGAGAATAGAAAGACGTGAAGGACGGCGTTGGAACTTTCGAACTTCCGAACTGAGGGCTGTAAAGAGAAATCTAGCCGGTCCTACGGGGGTGCGCGGCGAGGGATAATGAATCCCTTCGTGATGTTGGGACAAAGACGGCGATTTATACGATGCAGAGCGTTCGGCACGCCGATGTCGCGTCCTCATATGCACACCGCAGAAAGTGATGGAGGGGACGAGTTTGGGGCTCGCGCGCTACTGCATCGGGCCCAAAGCATATTTGCCAATTATTCTTATAGCGGGGGAATGAACCCCAGCAGCTGCATAGATCAGACCATTTGTTTACGCCTGGGGAAGGAGACACCCGCTTTCTCGTCACTGCTTCATCATCTGGGCAGGGGCGCAAACAAGCAACTCGAACGGCATCTGCAATGCATACTAGTACATGCCACAGACGAAAACCGCCCTCTCAGCCACGGCAACATACATGTGTCGCAGATGTGCCCCTTTCCTATCACAACAGTAAAAGAAGGTGTTGGCTCGAGCATCGCCATGGAGATTCCGTGCCTGCAACGATGCAGTCGTTCTGGTCCCTTGACCGGGGGCCTCCCCATCCCTCGCTTCAATCGCGGGTATTCGTGTTTAGGCCTGTTCTCACATGATGTGTAGACTCTCAGGTGTATTTCTGCCATTGATCCATCTCGTTTCTCTGTCTTTGCCTCAGCTCGGAGCTGCAGGCTTCATATTCCGGCCTCATCCGCACACTACCGCGAAGCATGCTTCCTCTACAGTCCCAGCTTGCGCAATTGCGAGCAGTTCGTGGGCTGCTCAAAAAGTCTCGGGATCATCGGGTAAGCTTAGAAGAAGCCAGCGCGGCCACATCGGGGATGCACTAACACGATGCTCGTTGCAAAAAGTGGTTCCGACAGTTGTGACAGAAATTGTCCACGCTTGTCTTGAGTCAGTACCTCTTGGCAAAGCCGCAGCCATTGAGCTGGTTGAAGCTATCGAGCCCTATCTCGAATGGCAAAGTGATGCTGCATACAAAGCGAGCCCCTCGCCGGATTATTTCTTTCCGCCCTATGATATGTTTGCTGTTCTTGGGCAGATCAAGAACGACCTAAAGGCAGACAATTACGCCGGCGAGCTACAGTTCCAGGAAGATCTCTATCTGAAAGTCTTTTCTGCCGGCCACGACGGGCACTTCGCCTTCTTCCCCGACGCACTCACTCGTGTCTTCTAATACAGACGGAAGCGAGCCTTGGTCTCTGTCAGCGAGGATGGCTTGTCTCTACCAGTCATTAAGTTGTACGAAGAGTTGTTCTCCGCGCCGGGGACTGCCTCGGTCATAAAACTGATCAACGGAATCGACGTCGCAACCTTCGTCGCCGACACAGCCTACAAAGCGACATATAACCAAGACCCAGACGCAGCCTACAACAGTATGTTCTACTCCAAAACCATGTCCATCGTCACACGCGGCAGGGGCTTTTTTGCAGAGGGTGGACGCATTCAGTACATCTACCAAGGGCCCAACACTACATTCACCTTCAAGAACGGAACCGTGCTCACTCTCGAGAACCTCGCCAAAATCCATGGGAACTTGACCGGGGTTGATGACGGCCCTTCCTATTACGAAAAGTTTTGCAGCGTGGGCACAACTGAAGGCGACACGGTTTCAACCAGCCAAACCACCGTCTCCGCCGCTGGCGCTGCGATACCCGGCTATCCCGAGCCAGTGATCGCTTCCAGCGACAGCATCGTGACGGGATATTACCTCCACGGCGAGGGGCTAGACGACGTCGCCGTCATCGCCTTGCTCGCCTTCGAATCCAACTCCCCAGCCGAATTCCATACCGTGTGCCAAGACTTCTTCACCATGGCCGTTGCAGCTGGCAAGACAAAGCTGGTCATCGACTTCCAGGGCAATGGGGGCGGCTGTATCCTCCTCGGACACGACTTCTTCCACCAGCTCTTCCCCTCGATCGTCCCAGACGGCTTCTCCCGCTGGAAAGAAAACGACGGCTTCATGGCCCTCTCGCACATCGTCAGCGACCGCGTCGCCAGCCTCGACCCCTACACCAGCAACGATACCGACGCCATCATCGACTAGGAGTCCTGGTACAACTAGCGCTACGACCTCAACCTCACCAACCAACCCTTCCCCTCCTTCTCTGCCAAATTCTCTCCCTACATCCACAAACCCACCCCATACACGAGCATCATGCGCTGGGACTTGCACAACAACCTCACTACCACCAACACTACCTTCGGCCTCGGCATCAACCTCACCGCGCCCCCTCCGTCCTTCCAGCCCTTCTCCGCCTCCAACATAAACCTCCTCTACGACGGCGTCTGCGCCTCCACCTGCGCCCTCGCTTCCACCATGTTCCGGCACCAAGCCCACGTGCGCTCCCTCGCCCTCGGCGGCCGCCCCTCCCTGTCTCCCATGCAATACGTCGGGGGCGTCAAGGGCGCCCAAGTCCTCACCTTCGCCGACATCTACCACGCCGCAACACACCACCTGCCGCTGGCCACAACCCCCGCCCAGGTCGCCGCCCTATCGCGCTATTCCTCCCTCCCGCTAAAGCGCAGCACCCTCGGGGCCGTGAACGTGCGGGACCAAATCCTGTGAGGACGTGGCTGATGGTCTGCCGGCGCAGTATGTCGTTGAGAATGCGGACTGCAAGCTGTTCTGGACAACAGAGATGCTAGAGGATGTAAGTGAAGTGTGGAAGGCGGCTGCGCGGGCGGCGTTCAATGGGGCGGAGTGTGTTGCCGGGGGGATAGAACGAGAGAGCGGCGGTAGCAGCAGTTCGAGTGAGACGAAGGTTAAGACGGAGACGTAAGGAGAGGAGGGGAGTGCGACTGCTTCGCCGACGCACCGTGGAGGGGATCGTGTTTGGGAGAGTATTACCCCTGCTGATAGAGAGGCTTGGGAGGCGCTGCATCGGCAGAAGGCGATTCCATGATGTGTTGATGAAGGAAAGTTGCGTTGTATATCCGTAATGTTAATCTTCTTGTACATAAGCGGTATATTGGGCAAATGGGCAGCAAAGGCATTAGACATTTGAAGCTGTGGGCAAGGCAAACAATTCATAGTCCTAAACGACGGATTCAAATCCACAAGGTCACAATGCCATCTCACAACAGGTAACACAGCACATAAGTCAAAAGATCTCTACTGATCTATGGTGTCGTCTATTCTCTAGAACAACCAACAACCCAACCACAAAGGTATCTCTCCTCCCTTACAGCCAACGGATGGCTTTGGACCGACCATCCTAGGGTCTCCAGTCCCGGACAGCCGCGCCCAATCCATACCCAGCCGTAGGTACACGTATGTACTCATTGATCGGGAGGAATTAGGACTATCATAACATAAAAGAGACGCAAACCACGATGCCAAGCCATGCAACCAGACCCGAAAAGCAGCTTTTTGATATCCGAAGACAAAGGAAAGCGGGCATGAAATCTTAAGTGCGAGACGCTCAGTCGTCCTCGTCGCTGAAGACCTGTTATGCGAGTTAGCAAGATACTTTTGAGTCTCAACAATGGAGATAAACATACCTCCTCACCGCGCTTCCGGCGAGCCATACGCTCCTTCTTCTTTTTCCGGGCCTCGGAGCTGCTAAGCTTAGCCTTCTTCTTGGTGGACACAATCTTGTTGCCCATGGCGTCGAACTTCTCCTCCTCGTCATCGTCATCGCCCTTGAGGCGAGGACCGCTGCCCTGGCCCTGGACCCAGTTGTGGCCGGAAGGAGTCATCTTGCCGTCCAAGACAGCCCAGACCTCCTCAGTCAAGCCCTTGGTGAACTCGGCGGAGTGGGTAATGATGATGACACCACCCTCGAACTTCTTGAGGGCCTTGGACAAGGCACCGAGGGAGTCACGATCGAGGTAGTTGGTAGGCTCGTCAAGGACGATCAAGTGAGGGCGTTGCCACGAGCAAGCAGCAAGCACAACCTTGACACGCTGACCACCGGAGAGACCACGCATGCGCGAGTGAGAAACCAGCTCGGCGTCGAGGCCGAAGTTGGCGCAGTGGGACTCGATCTCCTTGCGGACCAGAGGGCGGAACTGACCGGAAGCGAGAGCCTCCCTCATATCGACCTCGGCAACCATCTTCTGATGGGAGGCAAGGAGCTCGGAGCGGGGCAGCCAAACGTTGTCGGCTGTCATCATGGGCACCCACCTCTCGTTCTTCATGCCGACGTTCTCGCCAAGAGCAAACGAGCACTCGTACTCGTAGCTGTTCTTGAACTTTCTACGGCTGGAGATGCCGATGATGCGACGCTGGGAGTCCTGGATCTTGAAGACCTTGTCCATGGCCTTCTCGTCATCCTCGGTGATGATCTTGTTGGCACGGTCCATTGTCTCACGATCCTCACCAGTCTGGAAACGCCACTGGATGTACTCGGAAGGAGTGCTGTCCAGATGGTTATCGATATGGGCGAAAGCGTGCTGTTTGATGTAGGCGATACGGATGTTCTCGTGCTGGTAGATCTCACCCGAGGTAGGGATGAGCTCACCGGTGAGGACATTGATGAGAGTCGACTTGCCGGCACCGTTGGGGCCAATGACGGCAATACGGGAACCGAGAGAGCACTGGAAGTTGATGTCCTGGATCTGGGGTTTGGAAGTTCCGGCGTACTGGAAGCTCATCTTGCTGGCACGGAGGATAGCCTTGGCCTTGGTCTTGACACCCTCAAGGAAACCGGGCTCGGGGAAGGAGAACTCCATCTCGGAGGCACCGAGCTCGTAGTAAGACTTGGCCGACGGATTGCGCTTGACGAACTCGGACAGGTTGCCCCTGTAGCGCTTAAGCTTGTAGCGCTCGTAGTGGACGATGTGCTGGCAGACGTTGTCGAGGAAGGTGCTGTCGTGAGAGACGATGATGGAAGTGCAAGGGGAGGTCTTGAGGTAGTCTTCAAGCCACTTCACGTTCTTGACATCGAGATGGTTGGTAGGCTCATCGAGCAGGAGGATATCGGGAGCCTCGAAGACGGCACGGCAAAGAGCCAACTTCATCTTCCAACCACCAGACAGGGCAGAGATGTCGCCGGTGACCATGCGCTCGTCGAAACCGAACTCAGTAAGGCGGGCCACGACATCCTCACGGCTGGTGGTGATGCCAACCTCGGCAAGCTTCTTCATGGTCCAGTCGATGGTGGTCATCTCGGTATCCTCGGAGTCGAGGTCGTGCTCGACGAAGACAGTCTTGACTTCGCTCTGCTTGGGGAAACCCTCGACTTGCTCGTTGTTGATAGCGCGCATGAGCGTCGACTTTCCGGAGCCGTTGGGGCCGCACAGGCCGTAGCGCTGACCACGCTTGAGGCGCAGGCTGGTCTGGTTGAGAAGAATCTTGGCACCGTAGGCGAGCGAGAACGTGCAGTTGCAGAGATCCTCACCCTCCTCGTCGTCAGCCTCACCCTCGGCATCCTCCTCGACACCGGGAGATGCCTTCTTGCGGAGGGTGTCAGTGATGCTCTGTGCCTCCCCCTCGCCAACGATGACGCTGACGTAGGGCTTGACAGCCTCAGCCCAGGTGGGGGCCTCGGTCTCCTTCTCGCTGATCAGCTGGCCAGCAATGGCGGAGATGTACTCGAGGACGGGGCCGAACTTCTCGATGGCAGTGGCGTACTTGGGCGAGAGGATGGCCTTGAGGTGAGTGAGGACGACCGCGACGTCGCCGTGCTTGCTGGCCTCGGGGATCTTGCCACCCACAACATTTCCGACGCGGGTAAGGGTGTCAAGAGCCTGCTTCGTCTTCTCACGAGCCTCGGGATCGGCAAGGTTGTCGTAGTTCTTCTCAAGGGCGGGCATCATCTTGGGCAGGAAGGGGGCAACGATGTTCGGGTCGTCGACGAGCTTGCACATGTTGTCGACGATGACGGCGGCCTTACGCTTGATAGCGGTGTCGCGCTCGCCAAGACCACGGTCGAGGAGGGGAACCATGAGGGCAAGAGTGGGCTCCTGGACCTCAGTGACGAAAGTGGTGGCACCGAGCAAGTGGACGGTCTCGGGGACGAACTCCGGCTTGGCGATACACTTGATCACCTCGGGAATGAAGCGCTCGATATCCTTGTTGACGATCAAAGCGCAAATCTTCTCCATGGTCTTGTAGGCACGTTCCTTGACCTCCTTCTTGGTGTCCCACATGGCCTCGGAGACGACGGGGATGAGCTCGGGGACGAGGAAGGAAGCCTGAGCGGGGGCGGTACGGACGACAACGTCGATGAAGTCGAGCACGGTCATCTTTTCGGGCCACTTCTGGGCATTGCGGAGCGAGTCGATCAGGATCGGGAGGGCGGCCTTGATGGCATTGGGGTTGATGGCCTCGGCGATCGCGAGGGCAGCCGCAATAGCGGCGGTCTTCACCGCCGTAATCTTGTCACCAGCGCCGGCAAGGACGGTGGGAAGAAGAGCAACCAGGTAGGGCTCGACATGGGCGGACACCTCGGAGTGCTGAGCGATGTGCTGGATGGCCGTAAGGGCCTTCTCGCGCACGACAGCATCCTTCTTGTTGGCGAGCTGCTTCTTGAGAGCCTCGACGGTTCTAAATTTGGGGTTCACATGTCAGCTCCAAATTCCCCAAAATTTTGGTGCGGTGCCTGAAAATATAAAATATGCGCCCGCCCAGAAAAATTTTCCCAAGTACTGAGTCCCTGCAGGAAAGCTGCAGGCTGATTCGTCCGCTGCCGACCGTCCCAACCGATGGCGGGCAAAACTCCCCTCGCATCTGAGTTGGTGGGCGGCGTGGATGCGACGAACCAGCGCTGCAGCCAGGGACGTGTCCTGAGCTCGGATTTGTGAAGGGTAGGTGGTATTTACCTCGTGGGGGTATCAAGGTCCTGAATGCGACCGTTGATGAAGGAAGCGAGAGCGACAGAAGATTCCTTGATGTCGGCGGCCTCCTTGGAGATGGTGAGCTTCTGCATCAGCTCATCGAGAACTTTGACGCTCTGGGCGTTCTCGGCGGAGACTTGCGAAGGCATCTTGAGTGTCGGGTATGGTGACGCTGGGGAGATTCGAAATCGGAAACCGGTTCTATGATCGGATCTATCGGGTATCCTGTGCAGGGCAATCGACCGATGAGGGAGCCCGTAGAGATTTCGATGGAGGGATCGAAATGTCTACTCTATCTTGGCTCTTCTAGAAGAAGTCGCGACAAGCAAGACTGAGTGGAGAGAGTCCCTTGAGAGGAACAAACAGTCAGAAATTAAAGAAGGGGAGGGGAGACCTGAAGAAAGAAGGAAGGAGAGAGAAAAGGCAGCGGGGGGGCTGCGGTGAATATTTAACACAGCCTTTGAGGGGGAAAAGTGGCAGAGAATTGGTGGGGTCCCACTTGCGCCGCTGGCAAGGCCATGCCGAAAACTTTTTTTCAACCCGCCCCAGCGCAACTGGGTTTCATCCGATCTCAGGGTTATTCACCAGTGGTTAGCCTCCATGGAGCCCTGGCTCGCCTTCACGTCCAGAATCTAGCTGCACCCTTGAGGCGGACTCGTCCCTCCATCTGTCTTTGCCCCTCCATTGATTGGCTTGTCGCCAGCCGCTGCCGACCCAGACATCCTTGCTTATCCTCGCAGATCCCTGCTTATCGCTTTATCAGCGCCGGCGCTAAGCTGCGTTTGGCCGCACAGGAGGGCGGTGAGCCGGAACGTTATGCAAAAAAAAAAATTGAGGACGTTCAAAAATCCCATCCCGCTTCCTTTGTTCGCGGGTCCCAGCTCCATGCCGCCGCTGGTCTCCCTTTGCCACGTTTGCTTTGAACTCTCTGTTTCAAGAATGTGGCCAGCGATGCCACTTTGTCACCATATGTGGCAAGGGGACTGGGCGAGGTTCCACCCCGGACACCATCTCTGCGACGTCTCGGTGGATCGCGGGGCAAAATAAGCCGCAACGAGCCCATGGCAACAATCGCCTCTGCCCCTTGACGGGGGGTGAAGTGAGGGGCCATCCCTTGCTGGCTCCAACAAGACGCTATGCCACCGAAAACAAGCTCGTACGAAAATGTTGCCCCAACGGTTTCTGTGGGCAGAAGCATCCACGAGGGTCCTGTCCATCGCTCCCAATCCTAGAATGAAAAGCATCGTTGCTTTACTTTTGCCTTTGGGTTTCCTCTTTTTTTGGTAGCGGGAGGTCGCCGGTTATTTGGGGGGGGGTTTTTTTTGAGGCGGGATGTCAGCTTTGGCTCCGGCCATCCTCGTCCGCTCTCCAGTATCCCTCTATTCAATAGCCCTCTTGCACTCTTGACCAAAGTCACAACCAGCCGAACTTGCTGATCCAAGCGTGTCAAGTCAAAGAGGAGTTGCTGTCTTTCCCATGCTCTTGGGCGCTGAGCTGTGCCCAGCATCTGCATTCGCTAGGATAAGCCCTATCAGAAGCGGAAGGGAGTGATGCCAAGCGCAAACACTGAAGTTCGAGACGGGATGAGACAGAGTGTCGACCCGCGACTTGCTGCAATGTCAGCCCGCTGCTGCCGCCTCGCCCACACCACATCAGCCCCGACGACTCAGACCGGAGGCGCTGTGTGCTTCGCCACCCGGATCGGACAGCTCGCCGCCCACCACCACCCGCGCTCGGATTCCATCCACGTGTTTTCGACTGTCGAGCCTGGACACCTCGACGCCCATAGTAAGGGGGTCTGGACTTTAGTGGTCGAAATGCGTCGAGTCGCTCATTCCGCTGGGACAGATCGGCGCGGGCTGGGCCCCATTCCGAGCCTTTCAATCTCTCCGCGGCAGACACCAGACACGAGGCACCTCGGTTTGGCCGGCGCTGCTGTTTGTTTCGACAGCGACGGCTGCCAGCAACCGTGTTCTTTGCCGGGGTCTTAGCTCGTCTCCCGGTATGCACGACATCATCGGAGTCCACTTTGCGGTTGAACCCCGCTTCGCTGGTGTTTTCTACCCCACGTCTCCATTCCACCTGCTGAACAGGAGATTTATTTGCACATTGCAGACGAGGCCCAACGCTTCTCGTGACCGCATCAGACTCCCTCCTTTCACGCCCAAGGCGCATTCATACTCATTTGCGCGTGGGGTCATGTCTCCCGCATTGTTGGGCCGGCACTTAATTTCGACAATCTGACATGCCTCCCCAGTCAGGCTTACAGCCAACGCCATGCGCCCTAAAATAGGTCTGGGGTATGGCTGCCACCCCTCCATCGCGATAAGATTACACTGGCTTATCGCTGGGTCGTCTTGAAGATGGGCTTCTTCGAGCAAGTGCCGAGAATTGTTGTTGAAGGGTTTTGGGCAGGTCATTAAGTTTCTGGTGGACTCATTGCAGAGTGTGCTGCTCGAAGTTGGAGCGACCGTCAAGGCAAGGCCGACACACCAGCATGGAGGCAGTAGAGCCATATTTTACAATCTACCATCCTCCGTGATCATCTCTCTCGAAAATTTACCACAAGCGTTGTTAAATTACCTGGAGTTGGCCGGTCACCATTAGGTGGTCTCCCGTTCAGAGCGGAACCGACCATCTTCTGCAACTTGCAACGGCGTTGCGTCTGACTGTTGAAAGCATTGTGGCGCATCGAGGACGAGGTCAAGGCTAAGGTCGATGTGCCAGACAATTTTCATCATTTCCAATCATCTTATTACCTCCCACAAGCACTGCATTCGGGCTTCTCATGCTCTCGTTACATACGTACCCGTATCTCCGCCGTACGCCCGGATCAGTTGTCCACGTACGAAGTACAAGCTGTCCCCCATCAAATAGCGCAGCCCAGCTTTCAATCTAGACATACCCAAATAAAGCTGTAATAAATAACAAACAGGTGAGCGAAAGCTGGAATAAGGTTGCATATTTTGGCGGGTTATCCGCGTGCACCAAGCGCCGCACCGCACCGCGTTTCCGCTCAGATCAGGGGTACGCACCAATGAGGCCATGACGTCAGGTCCCTCGACGTCACCATTTCGACTTACAATCTGCCGAACCTCCCGCTTCGCGACTCTTCCACCACCACAAACATCTCCGGTTCCATTGAGATACAAACAACCCATCCTGCAAATACCATACAATACCATCTGCCCAAAGTACCACCAAAATGTCCAACAACTCCCAGAACCCGAACCAGAGCCAGCAGCAACAGCAACAGCAGCCAGGCCTCATGGCCAGCCACGCCGAGTACATGAAAGGCGCAGCAGAGGTACGCTACCCATTCCATCCCTCTTCTCCTTCCCTTTCACATCCCCTCCTATCCCTCTTCCAGTGATCCAGCTAACCCCTCTCCCTCCAGAGCACAATCGGCACAATGATGGGCTCTCACGCGTGGACGACCTCGGGCGAGCAAGACAAAGCGCACGCCAAGGCGTCCATGAAGGCCGCAACGGAGAATCGCGACCCGGCTGCGTCCGGCTACGGAAAGGCGGAGGAGGTGGCGGGGAAGCTGACGGGGTGTGAGGGCATGCGGCAGGAGGGAGCGGCTAGTGCTGCGCAGAGGAAGGGTGATTAGACTACGGGAGAAGAAGGATGTATTTATGATGGGCGAGTTGTGTTAGGCCTAGTCACTGCAGGTCAAGTAGATCAAGAAATCGGAACCTTCATCTGGAGTTCATGCAAGACAGAGAGAGTATTTGACATTATCACTAGGTACCAGTATGTATGTATGTATGTGTATGTAAGGCTTCAGAAAAAGGAAAAAGCTCGGGAGGTCAAATCCAACCCGAACAAGTGAGTGAGTGAGCGACAGTCTGTTCCACCAACAAGGCAGAAACCAACCAATGAAGAAAACCGAGCGAGAGACAACCAACCACCACCACCACCAGAAACACCAAACCCACCAGCAACCGCCAATCATCCCTCATCCACACCCATTAGCCAAGTCCATCAGCCAACCCCCCAACCCTCTACTCGAGTAAGGTAGGTAGGCAACTCAATAGAAAACCGGCTTCTCCGGATCCGTCAGATCAAAAATAACCACCGAATGCGGCCTTGCCCCGCCCCTGGTGCGCGTAAAGACATTCTCAAAGTCAATAGTCCTGTTAAAGCTCAGGCTGCCATCCTCCAGAATATCGATCCAATGCCCCTTATAATCGGCGGGGGTATTCAACACACTAATATCGCCCGCCTGCACGAAATACCCCGTCACCAGAAGGTTCTTCCCGTTGGGCGAGATCTTGACGTAGTGCGGGCCGATGATGGGCTGGGTCTCGCGGGGGTCGTCGAGGCGGCGCACGTTGGAGAGGTCCGAGATGTCGAGGGCCGCGACGTGGTTGCCGAGGGTGAGGGTGAAGTAGGCGAGCTTGCCGTCGGCGGAGATGTCGCTGTAGATAGCCATGCTGTCGACGGCCTTAGGGCCGAGGGAGTAGAGCAGCTCGGCGACGCCCTGGGTGCCGTCGGGGCCGGTGCGGAAGGGGTAGATGATCCAGACCTCGCCGGGGCCGACGGCGGTGGCGAGGGCGGCGGACTCGGGGTTGCCCGGGATGAACTTGACGTCCTGGATGCCGGCGCCGTGCGGGATGTGGATGGTGGAGAGGATGGTGCGCGAGTTGATGTTCCACAGGCGCAGGGTGTTGGCGCGCTGGATGCCCGTGGTGGGCTTGAGGATGGTGTAGGGCACGACAAAGTCCGAGGTCAGCGCGATGCCCTTGTCGAAGTCGATGCTCAGGCCATGCGGGGAGAATTGCTCGCCGAGGATGTTGAGCGTGCCGGCGACGTCTTCGGGCCACTCGTGGATGATGTTGCCGGCGGGGTCGGTCTCAACGAGGCGGCCGGGCGCGGTGCCGGCGGCGGAGCCCATGTAGGTGATAAAGAAGCCGCCGTCGGGCTTGGCGCGGATCTCGTCGACGATGGAGGAGAGCACGCCGCGGTTGCTGTGGTCGAACTTGGGGTTGTAAGGGTCCGAGACGTCGAAGTAGAAGGCCGTGTCCTGGGTCTTGAGGAGGGAGAGGAGACCGCCGCCGACGAGGAGCTTGCCGTCGGCCGAGGAGCCCAGGTGGTGGGGCGAGTTGCCGCTGGACGGGACGTCACAGATGTCGATGATGGAGCCGAAGGTGTCGTCGTCGAGACTGGTGGTCACGAGGAAGTCCTTGTGCTTGTTGTCGCCGGCGCCGGTCCAAAAGTAGCCAATCTTCTTGGGCTTGATGTTGGAGACCTCAAACGGCTCGCTCTCCAGGGGCGGCGTCGGCACCTGGAGGATGGGCAGAGGCGGCGCATTCTCGGTCAGGGGCACCGTCACGCCCGGGATCAGGGGGATGAGGGGGTCGAGGCTGATGTCCAGCGGAGCCCGCTTGGTGGTCTTGTCGGAACCCTTTGCTCCGGAGAGGAGGCCAGAGAGATCAGGGATGGGGAGGTCGGCTCTCTTGCTGCCGATGTCCTTGTTGCCTGGCAAGACCGGGACAATCAGGTTGGGGTTGGGGACTTCGATCTTGGGGAGGCCCGGGATGTTGATGCTGGTGGGCTCCCTCTTGATGATGTTGTCGCCAATGGGGCTGGCCGAGACCAGGTGAGAAACGAAGTGGCCCAGGAGGGCGAAGCCGACCAGTAAGGCGTGCATCTTGAAGTCGCAGAAGTGAGTGAATGTCCCCTTTTGATGGGTCAAATGAGTGGCTGAGTCCTGAAGATCTCGAGTGTGTGATGATGAGAAGATTTGAGAGTGTTTGAGGGGGTTGATCTGTTGATACTTATACGTTCTGTGTGCATGATTGTCTCGTTGGGTCTTGACTATCACTTCCGCTCTCGAGTTGCTTCCCATGGTTCTGCCTGCAGCGTCGCTGTCGTGCTTGAACGAAGTGATGATACCATCTTGCCCGTCTGCGGTGCAATGCCGTCGAGTTTGCAGAGGTTAGCAGCGGCCTGGCTGCGATGCCCCCACGGCAGAGCCATGAACAGGAGCGCACGCGGTGTTTGGGGGCTGAAGACTGGCGGTGCCTTGCCGGCTGCGGTAGAGATCGTCATGAGAGCCTCCTCTGAGCGCTGGTAGTCAATGATGCCATCACCAACAGGGCCGATTTCGTGAACGTGCAGCCCACTTTGGGGTGTTGACATGGGCCAGATGCCGATCGGTGTATTTCCCAGCACGATGGACGACCCGAGGATCCGACCAGCCGAGGGTGTGTCATCCTTGTTGATGGCCTTTATTTCCCCTACATTAGACGTCCCTGTTCCTGCGTGCGGCTGGACAAACCATGGGGTAAACAGCCTTGGAGCTGAAGGTCATAGCAGACGCACGACCAAGTGTTAGCTGTTAGACTGGAATCCCGGTATGGCGCCGTGATGCCATCACCACGACGTTGCAAGGGCTGAATAAGGTTAACCTCAATCCCAACTGCTAAGTGATCCCCGGAGCAGGCAGCTGAGGCAAGCTCGGGACGCAAGAGACAACATCACCAGCGAAGACGCCCCGCGAAGACGGTCGCATCCCTTCATCCCACACGCGACTGTGTCTGCCTCCGCAATCCAGATTACACCCCGCCGAAGCCTCGAACGTGCCTGTCGATCCTCGTTTTGCGGGGCGATTCCGCGTTGTTGTCAAGTAAATTGGCCGAAGCAAAAGAGCCGAGAGCCGCCGTTGTGTGGGATGACAGGGGACCTGGCTAGGGCGCGTCCCTTCCGACCAAATTGCTGCTGGCGCGTTTCAGGTCAGATCTCAGCTGTCGCGATCGCGGGTTAGCGCTGATCGGCAAGGCTTCGATGGCGTTATTGTACCCCGGATTGTCGACTTACACGATGCAGATCCCTGCCTTTTTGGCTGAAAATGAACAGCAGCACGAACGTAACCAACGTCGCGCGAGACTTGGGCAAGAGATTCAACGATAGATCAAGCATCAGAGGTAGTTTTCCAGCCTCCACTGCAAGAAGAAGTTAAATTTCTATCACTTTTGGAACATGGCCATCACGAAAGAGCTGCCTAGCAACGGCGGGTGTTGGTTCACTTCAGCAATCGAATGAATTTACGTCTGGAAGTTTGTCAGCAATTTTATCGCAGATGATATCAGTCTAGAGGCAGGCTGAAAGCTTACAGCAAAGGTCTCACCAGCATTGAAAAGGGGAGCAATATCATCCCACGATTTTCCAGTCGCTTCCTCTTTGACATCCTCGTCTTCTTTCTTGATTGGCATCTCCACGTCGTTCTCCTTGTCCGCTCCTGTGTCCTCCTCTTTCTGCTTGGCTTTGTCTGCTGTCTGTGCTTTGTTGAAACGAGTAGCCTTGGCCGTATTGCTACGGGCGTTCTTCTGGGCATCGCAACTGTTAGAATGACAAGAGGCTTGGCGTTGGAAATGCGATGCGGACTTACGGCTACGACTGCGAGCACTGGTCTTCCGCCGAGGCCGACGGCGGAGCTCTTCCTCGGACGGCGCGCTAGGATTGTTAGAGAATATCATGGTCAAGTGGTTTGTGCTGGGCTCACAGTTGAAGGTCAATCTGGGCTCCCTGTCTATCTTGCTGTGCTGGCGGTCAGTTACACATCCATCAGCTCAAACGAATATTCAATTAGCACGTACCGTATCAAAGTGATGGATGCGTCCAAGTCCCAGAAGAGAGAGTAGTTCTGCTGGACTAGAGTCGAGAGGTCAGCACCATGCGCCTTGTGAATACAAAAAATACACGGCTCCGGGATTGATGATACATTCAGTGCTGGTGGCTTGGATGCGCGCGAACACCGAGCGCAAGAGTGTGGGCTTTGAAGAAAGGTTCCGCAGGCAGTCTCAAGGCTCGGAAGCAAGTGTCAAGAAGCCGAAGACAATCGCTTGGGATCACATACCCTCCATGTTCATTCTAAATGATGTTTCGCCAAGATGAAGTTCCAGGTCGGCGAGGAGGGCAAAAGCAAATGGCGGAGGTCTGAGGCTGGCAGTAGAGGAGTGTTGGCCATCCAAGTCGCCGTGGAATGCTTGCGGGGCAAGAACTTGAAGCTGTGGGAAGGAAAGAGCGAGGACTGTCTGGCAGGTGTCCAGATAACCAAGCAATTCATCCGAATTTACGTGTGCTTCTGGTGCTTCAGGGCAAACATGCCTTCAGACCGTCTATCGGTAATACAGCGCTCGTTTTGTTGATCTCGGGTGGTAAATAGAAGGAATGCACAATGGCGGACGTCGTGGTGTTTTGGGGGAAAGATGCAAAAAACCTCCCAAAAAAGAAAACGGCATAAGTTGGGGCCCCTCCGTGCCAGGAATTGAATTCCTGACCCAAAGAGACCTTATGAAAAAGTAGGGGTTTTTCTGGGCTGGCTATGGTGTGCTAGGAGCGAAACACACGACTGCTCGACCAAGCGCCTCTTGGAGAGTCCAACTTGAAAGGGTCTCTGCTCTGGCGGTCTATATAGGGAGGGTCAACAATCTTTGATCTGATGTTAGCCAACTATCAG
>Ga0247780_1000554_pt1 | contig 33909 bp, 18 predicted proteins | sample UWRJL079202R5_FD_179927 | JGI IMG/M metagenome (GOLD analysis project Ga0247780, IMG submission 179927) | Plant litter microbial communities from Arlington Agricultural Research Station in Wisconsin, United States - UWRJ-L079-202R-5 | ecosystem: Environmental > Terrestrial > Plant litter >...
AGGGGAGTTGATGTGCATTATGTGCAGAAGGTGTGAGGTGATGCAGTTTGTTGACACCCCCTTAGGTGGGCTAGGTACCTATATAAGTGATATACATACCTGAAACTTAGGTAGTTCGGTGAAAGGTTAAAGGTATAAGCGTCTAATACATACTAGGTTTTTTCCTGATTCGCCATAATATCCTAAACAATTGTAATCGTGCGAGGTGCCACGCCTCTAAACGCACGTTGCTGCATGTCAAGTATAATCCCCGCGCGCGAAGCAATAGCCGCGTAGTTCCTCATATCTCGCACATCGTCCTCCTGGAGAGGCTTGAAGACGAAAACGCCGACCCGACAGAAACATTTCTCGTCCTTAGTGGTGAGGACCGGAAATGACGACGATGGATGCAAGTGTAAATATAAAGAGGGTCCTCGACCTTGGAAGGGCATGAGTTGAGGACGAAAAGAACGTCTAGGAAGGGCTCCATTTCTGACTCCATTGTTGGCACTTTAAAGCAGCACCTAGTTCTGTGATACTAGCTGTCGAAAATAAGTCCCCCCAGTGGGGATTTTGATGGAAAACCCGTTGCATTGTGGGGTGATTGCACTGTGGAGTCACCTTTTCTACAGGATCCAACAAGTTGATTGAGCCATGGTGAATTTCTTTTTCATGTCTTCACAGTGGAAATTATTTCCTCGTAATTAGTAGCTACCCGACTCTGCGTTGTTTGTGCATCCCTGCTGTCTCAGGTGCTGAAGCTGGGGCAGGCGCCAGTATTTTGCTCATGACCTGAATTTCAGTCGCACGGCACTCCTGTCGCCGTCCTGATAATGCCAAGACGAAAGTCGGCCAGTTCCTGCAGCCTGCTTTGGCCAAGGTCGCTTCACTGAAGAGCGACGAACAATTGGTGGTGGTGAGAGTCTTGATATGAGCCAAGGTAAGGCCCGAAAACTCCTTTAAACAAAAGGTTCCTTAGCCCGAAACTCAGACCAGTGTTATCGTTTGCTCCCTCCACGATAACTGATCCATCCCATATCCCGCCTCCATCGTGAGTAACCCAACTCTCTCATAAGCCCGTTCAGACCCAACCACAGGCTTCAGCACCAAGCATGCTCCCCGTGCACGCTCATCCAGCTGCACCAGAAGCACGAGATACTCTCCCTCAAAACAAACCTCAAAATCGAGCTTCCACGGCGTCAAAGTAGCCCCCGTAAAACCAGCCACCGTGTGCTGCGTATGCAGATAAGAAAACAGATACTGCCCACCATCCCTTTCCACTGGCAAAACCCCCATCGGCTTGCCAGGCTCCCACGGCATCGTCGTCACTCCCTCCTGGGAGTCCCATTCACCCTGACCACACTGCAAGCTGAGAGACAACGACTCAGCAACCTGGCTACTACGGACCAAAGGCATCGTGTTCCCTCTCACCACGATCACAGCCGAGATAATTTCTCCAAACCGGTTTTTTTCATTCCGCGGAGTGACATGCACCTCCAAGAGCTTCAACTCGACACTGCTCGTAGACAGCAATTTCGGCGCGTTGTACGAGACTGGTTGATCAGTCACAGCCCAAGACCAACTCGGCGCGCGGTATGGCTCGACGCGAGTAAGATTTCCAATTTGCACCTTCCACAGCAAACCGCGGTGGAAATCCGCACTCCACACACCAGCAAGGTAGATTCCCTCGAGATGGTAATGCAAGCGCTGCGCAAGTCCGGACAAAGCGGGGAGTTTATCCGCGGGAAAAGTCAACTGCCGCTGCGAATATGCTTCAATAAGGGCGTAGTATTGGTCAAAAATTGGTCGTTTCTGCGGCTGGGTAAGGTTATAAAAGAAGAGATCCTCTCGGACAGCCCAGAGTACCTGCGGGTATATCTTAGTCGGCGCGTGGTACCCGCGCTTATTCTCCTCCAAAAGACCGTCGGCGGATTTGAAACCCTCAGGACACCGCCAGAAGAGTTGCTTCTCGCCATAGCAAATGTGCCTTCGGGCGAGAAGAGACTCTTGGAGAGTCCAGCCGCGTTTGCTGAGAGGGCTGTACAGGTCCAGACTGCGGAGGTTTTCTTCGAGATCGAGTTGCCGTTCGAGTCGGACAAAGGGACCGTCTGGGTCGTTTTGGAAGACTTGGATGTATGATGGTTTTGGGTCTAGTTCGGGTGCTGGATTTTGTCTCAGGATGCCGTTGGTGCTGCCTTTGGAGCTCATAGCGGAGAGATTGATCTCGGAATACAGATAGATTCGGCCCATGTTTTTGGACTCGATTTCCCAATCTTCCTTTGAGTCTTGTAGGATGCACAGTGAATCGATCCACAGATACTTCAAGTCAAGTTGGCGCGTGATGGCAATGGCGTCCTTGAAATTTGCTGGTAGGGAGTCAACGGGTAGGCCAGTCGTGAATGATGCGAGGGTCTCGGTTGTGAGAACAGTCTGGATCGGGCCTCCCCAACAGTGGCTGAGCGTCGCGTAGGGGACGTCAACTCCTGACAGTTGTACCACCCGGACTTGGGGGTCTCCTATGGCGCCGACGTCGATGAGTCGTGTAGGGAGCTCAAGCATCTGGCTAGAACGGCACTGAGAGTGACGCATCTTACACTCTCTCAACCATGACTTGGCTAGATTATAGTTTGCCGGGGATCCTAAGTCAGGATCAAGTTGAGAACGTCCAACGCGATAGGTTCCGATGTAGACGGGATCACCTGGGAGCAACTGTTAGTCCAATCCTAACCTGTTATAGGCAAGCGTACTGGGAGGAGTTGTAATAGTCAACGGAATCTCCGGGAGAGTATTAAGCAAATACTCGTCGTTATCGTCGTCAATCTCCATCTGGTATTCCGGTCCGACTTGAATCAAGAGGGTGTCAAAAGTCCCCACGGTCCAAATCGGCACATGGGTACTTCTAACGCCTTGAGGATTGCAACCGAGCGCAATCTTCACATCGGATATCTTAAGCGTCTTCGCTACAGAGTAGGCTGACTTGATATTTCCATGTGCGCTGTCGGAGCTGAGCCATTTCGGTGAGATCCTAATTGCGATGTCGGCGGGCGTTCCCTTGAAAAGATCTACCACTAGTCGACAAAAGTCACACCCGTTATTTGCGGCCTCTTCCAGGTCATTGAAAGACGGATGGTGCGAATAGAATGAGCGTGACGGGAAGTGATGACCGCCGAATTCCTCCCTGGCGAGGTCGACCAGGAGTTTCATCGACATGCTAGAACAGAATTGACAAGGGGAAGCCATGGCTTGTGCTTGTTGCAAACTGAAAGACGTCGGAGAGAAACTACATAGAATGATTTTCCTGCTGGGTGATGGCAATTTGACTGCAATTGCATGTGGTTTCGCAATGTTGCATCTCATCTTATTTCAACTTCGCTCGATCTGCAGGGGTCGTGCTGGATGGGGTATGTTACATCGAGAACTCAGCCGCTGCTTATTTTTAGTATTGACCGAAAGCTTGCAGAAACTGCCTGTAAAGGGTGACATTTTGTTCGAAGTTGGCTCCACGGGGAACTTGTAGGGTTGCACCCATACACCAATAACGTCTTTGGACTTCCCCAAGTTTTGAAGATCTTGCCACACATTGCCGATGCAACAACCGCAATGGTGTTTCATACACAGATTTCCCAATTCGGCACCTTCCGGGTGAAGAAGAGCTCACTATTTGGGTTGACGCTATATGCATCAACCAGAAAGACAGCAAGGAAAAGGAGGTCCAGCTCCCGCTGATGGGGAGCATCTACACCTTTGCCGAGATGGCATATATCTGGTTGTGCATCGGAAATGCAGGCGCCCATCGCGCGATAGATTGGTTCCAAGAAGCCTCAGCAACATTGCCTTCGACCCCTGGCAACCCCTGGCTTCGGGACAGCAAGCGACAGACGGCAGTACGTGCCAACCGTTGAAGTTTCGTGTGGGAGGTGTTCTGCTTTTGCTGCAAAGTTGCCTACTGGAAAATATCACCGTCGACCATTATCGAGACCCATATTGTAGCGTCTCTGCTGGACGTTAGCTAGTTTCAGAGGGCATGAACATTCCAGGAAATCATCCTCGCCTCCAACCCGGTTATCGTCTGCGGACCAAAAGCCATCGACTGGGCTGTGTGGCAAAAGGAGATTCAGCTTGCCTTGCTTCTCAAAGGTGGTGACGATGGGTCGCTACTACAGAAATAGAGGAACCTCAGTGTTTCTTTCTGGCGTGATGTCCCTACCCATCCGTGCGAAGGACCTCTGGCCAAGGCTCACGCCCTGGTTGCGCTGTTCCAGCTTTGGGACAACGGCCCCCATTCAATCCACTAGAACCACAAGGAACTTCGAAACATCTCTACACCCGCTGCCAACGGCGTATATACAGCCGAGAAATATCGAAGGGATGTGTTTGGGTTTCTCCAGCGGCCAAATTATACTAGTGTCTCAGGAACTAGCGCCCCTGAAAGCCCAGGAAGACTCCAAGCCAGTAGCCTCGGCATCATATTCACAATTTTACCCGCTGAAAATCCTCAGAGTTTCTTGTCCCGAAGTTTCTAGGTAATTTTGAAGTCATAAATATGCGATCTGCTGCGGGAATCAGCTCGCGGGTAAAAGAAGCTTGTTTTACTCACGAGATGGCCATATTGGAACCGGGCCACCAGGAACAAACCGCAGGGAAAATATCGTGGTTTTTAACGGCATGTCTACCCCCATGATCACGCGGAGTGGTGCAGAAGGGAATCAAACTGTGGTCGGACCAGCATACGCGCCGGCCTCATCCATGTGACTGAGGCTAATGATAAGAGGAACCGAAGATGGGAGGATATCACTATTGTGTGAATCATTGGATACCAATCAAATAATACTAGGCTCTTGACCATTCCACCCCTTACCCTCTTTATGTAGCTGGTACCAGCTCATCACATAAGGTCAATACTACTTTGTCACGCTCGGCCTTCCCTCACCAATACGGGCAGTTGTTTATGTCACCGAAGTCGACATGCTTGCCATCGACCTTGAAGCAACCGCTTACGCCCCAGTTACTATATCCCCCAGGACCTGCGCGGTCGAAGCTGTCGGTGCTGAAGACGTATATTTCATATCCTTTAGTCCCTACCCGATGTTGCAGCTCATAATGGGCGTGGACTGCGTCCGAGGAGAGTTCATGGCGACTTTTTTGATCGTGGTAGATGAGCACGTTGTAGTGGGGGTTGGCTTCGTGGAGCGAGTGGAGGGTCGATTTGACATAGTCCTCTTCCTCCTTCACATCCTCGTCGGGAACAGCCCTGATGGCGGGGTGGCTTTTGGCGGTAGAATTCATGTTGATGTTGTATGGTTCGGGAAACGCGGTGTCTCTGTTGGCCAGTTCGGTAGGAGGAGTCCTGTCAATCTGGGGGGAGTCGGGCAGAAGTGCAGTTAGCCTTGCCGCGTCATTAGGTTCCCCCGAATCCATCATTGACAGTATTTCTGGCAAGCTGAGTAGCATCACAGCCCTAGGTAACTGTTTGGCCAACCAGTTATCTGGGAGAATTGCTGAGGCCAGTACACCTTGGCTGATCCCCGCGTTGTGCTGGCCCCAAAGTCATGAGGCGATTGATCGAGGATTGTGGCATTGTTTAGGTGAGAATGTATTATTTGCCCTTCCGCGGCGCCAAGCCACGCAATTCTCATTCGTGGGGCTTGCGTTTGCAGCAGCTAGCTCGTTGCCACAAGCCTGTCAGAGGAGGGCAAAGCACCGCAGCTTTAAGACCTGCATACCAAACGCAACATGTGTGCTTTAGGCAACAGCTTGAAACCAAAAGGCTCCGAATATCCCCCCAGGGCAGGACAGCAAAGCAAGATGTTCCCTGTGAATTTATAATGTAGGTGGCGGCATAGTATCGACTTGCGGAACTCAAAGTCTGCAGCCGGCTAGGTTATCTTGAAATTATCTGACAGCTGTGCCCTTTCCCTCAGAGTTAGTAGTCAAGGGGTGTTTCTTGGTGTTACACGCTGTGGAATCGAAGGCTCAACGATGGAAAAAGAGTGTGTTCATTGTTGTTTGAACGTTGGAAGCCCTCGGCTTCCAACGGTGACTCTGAATGCTGCGTACAATGGGGTAATTCCATTCCTTCGTTACTGTAGCCTAGAATAGTCCGCGCAGTAGTCTCAATAGAATTCCAGCGATCGGTCCGATCGCTAGTATGGATTCTGTGACACCTGGGCATCTAATAGGGGGGCACCCCCCACGCAGGGTTAGGGTTTTGTATGATAAAAAAATTTGCTTGTTCTCCCCATGTGAATACGCATCATTCCCAGTGGCTACGATTCTGCCACCGCCCACAAACTCTCGACTTCGCCCAGTGTTAGTTTCTAGCCCCAGTGGGTACCCTGCAGCGGCGCACTGCGCCGAACCCTCTAACGGTTAGCCTTAGATACGGAAACATTGGGGTTTAAAGCTAGGGCCGCCATATATAGCGATGCTGACTTCCAATTCTGGACGCCTCAGCGCCGTACTCTATGATTATAAAGAAATTTCGCTTGCCCCGATTCGTCTCAGAGTACCAGGCTGTTCTTTCAGGGATATTTAGTATCTAGGTAGGTTATCCGCTTCCTACAGTTAAACTTCAACAAAAAGTAAGCTACCAACAGGTTTGCATCCCTTGCAAAAGCTACCTCTTGGTGAGACAAAGGAGTTGTATTAGAAGAGGCAGAATTTGAGAATAGGTAGTTTGAGCTCTTCCGTGCAAAAATGGAGAAAGGATGAAACCGATGCTCCTGATCGCGGGTTCACCCAAGCGGTGAGAGCGCCCGCAGTGCACCCAATTCTTTGCGTAGTTGTCGGGGAAAGAAAGTGTGGCTGCCACAGTGCTCGATCAAAGCGAGCGAGCGTGTCCCTCAACGCCAAGCCAACCCCTGTTCCTGGCCGCCACCTGCAGCCAGGCAACCATTTAGGGGCCTAATGGCTGGCACAGGCCAGAACGTCGACAACATTTCGCATCGAGCCGCAGACATGGAAATTGGACAACGAAACACCAGCCATTGCTAACACATGTTCTTGAGCTCCGCTCGGTCGGCCGCCTGGAAAGTTTTCTCAATTCTCTCCCCTCTTCCCCACCAACATGGCGACCAAGGTCGCTCAAACGAACCTCATGACCGTTCAAGCCCGATGGCGGCCGCTCAGTCAATCAGAAGCTAGGTCCGGGGAGCTTACTCGAGATACAACGCCCAAAAACGGGCTACAGTCAATATCCATACCGAAAACCGGAAACAATCGGGAATGGAAAAGCCCGCCCGCATTCACCACTGTCTTCGGCCCAGATGCCGATAACGCCGCAGTGTACCAAACAGTTGTGGCGCCCGCCATCTCGGACGTCATGCAAGGCGGCACAAGCAACTACTTTGCATACGGCCATTCCGGCAGTGGCAAGACACACACCATCATCGGCTACGACTACGACGACAACAAAAGCCTCGGTCTTTGCTTGGCTGCTGCCCGACAGCTTTTCGAGGCCATCTATCCTCTCAGCGCTGGTAGCACCACGACACAGCTAGGTATAGGCTTCAGTCTCTTCGAACTACGCCGTAAGAAAGCCTACGACCTGCTCAACAACCGCGCCGAGTGCCACATCCGTGAAGGCCCCGATGGCAAGACCCACATCCGCGGAGAAACCGAGACCCTGGAGGGAGGCAAAGTCCGAGTCTGTCCCGTCGTCAAATTACCCTGCTGGTCTTTCGAATCCCTGAAACAACAGCTCATCAAAGCTCTTGGTCATCGGGCCGTTGGCTCCTCTAGTATTCACGACCAAAGCTCGAGGACACATGCTGTCCTAGAGTTCGAAATCATCAACCAGGAGCTTGTTGACGCACGCCAAGCAGTCATCGAGCGCCAGTCCGAACTTGTTCCTGTCGGCAAACGCGCAACCGACATCAGCATCGAGGAGCAAACCAAGGGCTACATCCAGACGCGCGAGGCCAAGTGGGCGCCCAATCCTGATTATCAGATTAACCAGGAGCGCATTGACGTAGCAGAAGCCGAGAAGGCTCTGTTCGAAGCTCGCGTTACCGCCGCTGAAGAAGAAGTCGACCAAATTCTCATGTCAAGCCCCTTCCCATGTCTCGGCGGGAAGATGGTATTCGTCGATCTTGCCGGCGCAGAATATCATCAGGAAAAGGGCGTGCAGTTGTCGGTCCCTAAGCAAACTCCACAAGAGCGTCAAGAGGGACAGCAGATTAACACGGATTTGCTTGCGTTGAAGGAGGTGATCAGGGCTTGGTCCGAGAATCGGCCGAGGATTCCGTTCCGAAACTCGGCGTTGACCATGGTGTTGCGTGAGAACTTTTTGAGTGGTGGGAAGACGAAATCTGCCATGATTGTCACGGTTTCGCCTGCGAAGGAGCAGTACGCTGCCACGTTGAATTCGCTCAAGTATGGGAGTTTGGTTGGGGCTGCGAGTACCTGAGAGGGGCTTGACGCTGGAGTAGGAAGTGAAATGGAAGACTTCTGCTTGGTGTTGTATTGGAAACAAAGTACTTAAGCTACTGGCAAGGCCCTGCCACTATCTAGAGAATGAGAAGAATGACATTTGTTTTCTCATCCCGTTTCCCCGCCAACCTTGACCACGACCTATCCCGAACCTCTAATTTCCAATGTCAAAGTCTGGTCGAGGCCTTAGACACAGCGGCAGATAGTACTGCAGAACAGGTCGGGAGCCTGCTCGCCGCAGACCACCTAGCCGAGGAAGTCGCAGGTGTTGCAGCCGTAGGTCGAGCCGGTGCAGCAGGAAGTGAAGGTTCCGCAGTCAACGCGAGTAGAGTGCCCTGGGCAACAGCAGTGCCAGTAAGGGCGAGGATAGAGATGGTGATGTAGTTCTAATGGGTGTCCAAGTTAGCATTGACTCTCTCAGAAGCGTTGGCACCCTTGGAAACGGTGGAATTGATGGGGTTGCAAGTGATTTGATTGTATTGCTTGTGTGAATCTGCTCTGTCCCCTCTGGTTCTGGCTTGCAGCCAGAACCACACAAGCAATTCGATCACGCAGTTGCAACCCCATCAACCCCACGATTTCCAAGAGTGCAGTGCTTCCTGACATGGACCTATCTGTAGGTTTCGCGCTTCGTCACTATAGCGGCTGAGGCTCACTGGCGGCAGGCACCCAGCCAGCTCCGCTGGCTAGATGGCCTAGGCTTCTGGACTCCTTTTTTTCGACACATATGCTGAGAGGTCTCTGAATGCCAATCTAAAAGATAATGGTAGATGCTTTATTTAAAGCAGTTCTGATAATCTTCCCTGAATGCCTAAAATAGCCCCTCTAATGTAGAGCCCGTGGCCAATCTTTGTCAGAGGCCCCTTCTATGCGTTCCAGATCTCCAAGCAGCCCTGAGACGCACCTCAATGGAAGATGAATGGCACCAACCAAGGGTGGGGTTCGAGCCAATGATCTCTTGATGGGCTTTGTCAACAGCCAATCACCACCGTGTTACGGTTTGGTTTTCTCCCCAATCAAACGGAGACCCCACCTTCCCCTCCCCAAGTCACTAGCACCTCCTCCATATCTTTCCTAACGGCTCATCATGTTGGATCACTTGCAACCTAAAATCTCGCAACCGATTGCGCTCTGAAACTTTTGACACACGCATCTCGCCATGCCGAAGCACGACTGGGAGAAGTTCCGCGCCGACATCGAGCAGCTCTACGTCGGTGAGGAGAAGGCTCTCGCGGAAGTAGTCGAGATTCTTGCGAGAAGAGGTTTCAAAGCAAGGTGAGCTCTCCACTTTTTTGCTAATGTCTGTGTGCGAAGAACTCCTTCTAAGTATGCAACAGCAAGTCCTCGTTCGAGAAAAAACTGCGACAATGGGGCCTGACCAAGTACCACATGGGTCAGCGCAAGTGGTGCGCCGTAGACCGCATCATTGAGAAGCGTAGGCGATTTGGTAAAGGGAGTGAGGTCTACGTCCAAGGCGTTATGGTCTCGCCGGACAAGGTCCGGAGAGAAATATCTCGCCATGTTGCCTTGACGCTACGGTCCAAGTTCGTGATGGGTTTAGGTACGATGTGAAAGCCTATGATTTGACGACTGTGCGTCGCTAACCTGTTGGATCCAGCTTCAACTTCTCCGGAGCCTCCTGACGGAGTCGTCATTTGTAGTCCCGTCCCTTTGCGCGACGATGTTTTCTGGGGTGGTAGTAGCCCTTGGTTTCAGTTTCTAGCGTCTTTGCATAGGTCTGGTGCCCAAGGTATGCACAAAATTGCACCCGGTGTTCTCTCATCAGCAGTAGTACTCAGACCATGAGTTGCAGGCTCCATGATGGTGACCCGGAAAAAAGCAGGTGACGACATCTTTGGTCCATTCGAAATTCTCGACACATGGCCCTTTTTGGGCCTTTTCGGGACCGTCAAACCTTACCAATACGACAAGTCCAAGCGCAAAGAAGCACTTCTGCAGTCCCAGAACACCCGCTGGGTGACCGAAGCCCTGTGCCGGACCATGCCGGAGGAGTATCCAGGCCAACACAACCTGGAGGCTCAGAATATCACCAGCAACTGGAACTCCCAGACGGGGTTGATGGTACGACTCTTCCTCCTGTCCAACAACTTTTCGCTCTCAGACGAATCCTTCCGCAGCGAACTCCACGATATGCAGGTCTCGGCCGTGGTGGAGCAAATCACCTCCACCGGCTCCGAAAGTTTGGACACGTTTCTTTCCACCCAGGGCTTCGTGAGCGAAGGCATCAAGGCTGAGATCTTTTCATGGGCTCTTCGGCACGGCCGCGATGACATAGTGCGTCTCCTTCTGCGTCTCGGCTGCGACCCCGACCCAGACCTCACCTACGCTTCCCAATTCCACGCCCAGTCGCTCCAAGTTGCGGCTTTTATAAGAGACAAGCGGGCTTCAGTGAAGATGATTCAATTGCTTCTTGAGTACGGCGCGAAGGTCGACAACTCCCTGGTCCAATCCGCTCTCAATATCGCCACCGCCACGGATAATCAAGAGGCTGTTGATATCTTAGTCGGAGCCGGCGCTTGCCTACAGCTACCTTCCCTAGCAGCTGCCATTCGGGCAGGGAATGACGACCTAGTGCGACGAGTCCTAGATACCGGTGTCGACATTAACGAGAAGATCCCACTAGCACCGTTTTTATGGGGCATCGACGAATGGGCAGCTCTTCCGCATGCAGCACACCGGGGTCATACACACATCGTTAAGACCCTCGTTGAGATGGGTGCGGATGTCGATGCGGTGTATGAGTGGTCGGAGTATAGGGGCGTTGGGTACGGCTCAACGCTTAAGACCACGGCACTTGGGATTGCTGTTGCGGCGGAGCAGGTTGAGACTGTGAGATTTCTTGCTATGGCCACCAGAGAGAAAATGGAGGCGGTGGCAGAAGGGGTTTATGGTTGCCCTTTAGCGATTGCAGCCCTCACGGGAAACAGCGAGATCATCAGGATGTTGCTCGACGCTGGGGCTGATGTTTCCCACGCCTATGAGATTCCAGAGGAGCTTGGATTCAGAATGGGGCGCGATAAGTGTGGATGGCCTTTTTCACAGACTCTACTAGACCTTCTGATCAAGAATCTGAAGGGAGACGAAGCGCAACTCGTGGAGCTTTGTGAGAGATTGTTACGTGGGGGCGCCCGCACTGATAGGGCACTGGTAACAGCGACCATGGAGGAGGAGACCGAGGTTGTTAGGCTGCTCCTTCGCCACGGAGCGTCGTTGGATATACCACCAGAGACCATGCACGGCTCGAGCGCATTCGGCCTTGCCATCGAGATGGGGAACCTCACTCTCGCTCGAATGCTGCACGAAGCCGGGGCGACCGAGACCGGAAACCTCCATAACATCAAAGGCAGAGATATGGCTGAATTTCTGCATAGCCTGGGGTTACTAGACGTGACTCTGCGCAAATACGGCTGGATGATTCTGAATAAGGCCATCGAGGGAGGGGAGGAATCGCAATGGCTTGTTGACCGTATTTTGGATGAGGTGGACTTCACGGGCGAGTACGGCTGCACCCTAGCTACAGCGGTGAAGCACACGCTTGACATTGACTTGATCCAAACAATGATCAACCGCGGCGCCGCTTGGACGATCTGGAATCTCTTTGAGGCCATCGAGGCGGCCATCAAAGCAGACTCCTCCGACATTATGTGCCTGTTGCTTGCCGAGTGGAAGAGGGTTGAGACAAAAAACTCAGTTGGTCCGGATGAACTCATCGTCCTCATCCTCGATTCGGCAGCTAGTCACGGCACTATTCGGATCCTCGGCATCATCCTGGCCGCCTTCGACTGGCCGCCCGAGCGCCTTGGCGTGGCCCTCAACCTCTGCATCTCTGACGGCAACTACCGTATCATGCAGACTCTCTTAGATGCAGGCGCATCACTGAAAGGCAATCCCTGGAGTGGATCCCCCCTAGACGCGGCTATCTGCAAAGAACAAATGTGGCTCGTCAAGATTCTCCTCGAGGCTGGGGCAGACGTCCAAGATCATGAAGCTCTGTTATCGGCAGTTAGCCACGGCAACATGGGCTTGGTCGAGCTGCTTCTATCTGAAGGTGCAAATCCCAACGGCTCACCTCCCCCGCTTAGCGGAATGTTGACGGCCCTCCAGCTCGCCTCTTCCCTAGGATTTTTGGGCATAGCGCGGACGCTCATCGACGCCGGAGCTGACATCAATGCGCCAGGGCGGGTGGGCGACGATCCATCTTATCAGACCCATGGTCTGGAGCAAACAGCACTGACCCTTGCCGCGCTTGAAGGCCGCCTCGAAACGTTGCACCTCTTGTTGAGCAGAGGAGCTGCAGTCCACGGAGCTGCTAGGGAACAATATGTTGACGCCGTCCGAGCTGCGAAGTTGAACTGCCATGGAGCGGCAGCTGGCCTTCTCAAGTCGTACGGTGGCTGGACCGAGGATGATGAGCGGGAATGTGCATCGAAGCATGCAGCGGCTATCGCGGCTACGAAGGCCCATTACGAGAAAGTTCGCTCAGGTCGGGACTCTTGGGATGTGCTGCCCGACGGTATGGTGACGATTGATTCGACTCTTCAGGATTGCAATTTGGAGAGTGAAAGGGACACAGGGGGTACCGAAATGCACAGCGAGTTTAGTGATTTCTTCTTCGAAGAGTTGGCTCGGTTTCAAGGGTATTATTCTATGGATGGTGACGGCTGGTTCGGCAGCTTCTAGTTCACTGTTGGATGGAGCGTCTAAATCATCACAAACCAAAACACCCCGCCTCACACCTAAACCTCAGACACACACGCTCGCGGCATTAATACTTCATACCTGCCATATGCATGATCCTCCAAACGACCAGCTTGTTCAACTCAGACTTCCGGCTACCTCGCCGAACACCGCGTCTACGGCGCATCCGAGGCAACCATGATTGTGGTCTCGCTGCTGCTCCAGATTTCCATCACGTGCATTTCTGGGCGTCTCAATTCCATCCACACAACGACGCTCCGCTGGGCGCTCTGGCGCGAGGGCCGTATCCGCTGCCCTGCCTACCGCCATGACGAAGTGAGCTGCAAAGAGAGCATTAGTAAGAGCAATAGCTACCGTGGTGGAGGTGAGAGTGGTAGTAGGCAGGGTAATGGTGTTTCAGGATTGGCTCAAGCGCGTATCGTGTGATATTCTCAACAAGGCTGACTATACACTAGCTTTTAGGACGTATCTAACGTACCCACTAGCCTGAGATGACGGTTAACAGTATCCTTTCCGACGGCTAGTTGCTGAGGGACTCCTGGTGCTAATGGAATAGCATCTGACTGTGCTATAGAGACAGTTCCCAGGGAACGTTGAGGTGGTATGGAGGCCATGCTGGGTGCTGCCCATGGTGCGCCTAGCGAGATTTTTCCACCCGTTGGGGAGGGCTGGCAGTGATGACGGCGGCACGGAAAAAGACAGACTCGAGACACAGATAGCGGGTTACGCGGACACCTTTTCAGACAGGCCTCCGGCGTTCTTCCTACAGTTGCTGGGCACCCGTCGGGGCGGACAGGATGTCCTGCAGACGCTGGTGGGTTATGTCTGCACGGGACGGGGCCTTGAGGAAGGAATCCTCTTTTTTCATCCAGTCGGCAGCGTGAGCTGAGGTGGTGTCGAGCCACTAGGCCGCTGCTCGAAGACCATCTGCAACATTATCCAGTATGACTTCTTTTTCCAGGAAATGTAAGCACAGCTACTGTGACCATCCTTCCCTCGCATCTCACGGATGTGCCAGTTAGTAAAAGGCGGAGGCTTGGGAAAATTTGTTACGTCGATCGTAGTTTAATGTAGTGAAAGCGTTAATAATAGTCCGATCAGATGCCACGGATCTGTGCACTTAAGAGTGCCATTGCCGTTTCTAGTTTTGAGCTAGGGTGACCTAGAGCTAATTTTTTTTGGGCTCAAGTGATCCTAAAATGCGGAGACCTAAGAGCCCATTTCTGTGCCTAGCTAGAGGCACCTTCTTAGGAACTTCAGGGAAGTCTAAAGACCGAGTTAGGAGGGGGACTGACTTTTGCAGAATACGATATAATGAACAACTGGATCAAAATAATATTCAATCTAGTCCTCGCCTCTCTTCTTCCCTGTTTCTCTCCCTTTGTCACTTCATCCCTAGGATATGATCCTCTCCTTTTCATGGCTGTATATCGCAGCGGGGGGTGCTTCACTGCGTGCTCCTAAGAAGCTTGATGGCATCCTTATATCCGCGCGCTTCGGCTCTGCTCACTGGTAGCCTGCCATATTTATCCCTTGCATTCTTATCAGCCCCTCTGGAAAGCGGAATATTTATCACCCACCCCGATGTGGCCAATTGTGTAGAAGAGCGTTATCCGGCCATCAGGGTCCTTGGCCTAGATTTTTGCGCCCCTGTTACGGAGGAGCCCAACTAGCTCTTTCTCATCAGCTTCAGCCGCCAACGAGAGGACTGTCCGACGACTTACTCCCGTGTACTCCAAATCAATGTCAACCTCGGCCAGCCGCGCTACCAGACTCCATTGGCCATTCATCGTGGCGTACTCGAGCGGCTTGCTATTCTCCAAGTTGACTTCTGGAGCAGCATCTTCACAATCCGGACGAAGCCCTTCTCTGCCGCCCAAGATAAGGCTGTCCGACCATTACGATCCACCGCATCTGACTCAGCACCCCTCTTCCAACGCCCAAAGGAGTATTTCTCCGCCTTGGTGACTCGAATCCAGCTTCACGCCGTTTGGAGCAAAATCCTCAATATTTTCTCCCTCTCTATTCCCATTTCGAAAGCCGTCGATAGTGTAGCTCGCCCCTCTTTGTCCTTGGCCCGCGTGCCAGCACCCCTATCAATAAGGAGTTTCATGTGGAACAATATGGACGTAGTCGCTGTTACTAAATGCTAGTATCAGTGGATTCACTTTTGCAGTGTTTTGGTGCAGCGGTCTAGTTCGACATTTCACGACAGCGCCGCGGTCGCGGGCTGCTGCAGACAATAGTGCCGTCCGATCACCATGAATCAAGGAGTAGTCCTACTATGGCTTCATGACCCTCTCGTGCCGCCCACCCCAGAGTTTAGCCACTGATCTCAGACTTGAGTATAACGCCACATTCGAGCGGCAGCCTGACAACTGATTCATGTCGGCGCCGGGCAGCTATATCTAGGGTGTTGTTTCCTTCGCGGTCTTTTGAGCGTATGTTAGCGCCTTTGTCAACGGGAAGTCTGACAACTGTCTCGCTCCCGCAGTTTGCAGCCCAAGACAGAGGTGTCAGACCCTGCTCATCCTGGACCTCGAGGTCAACGTTTCTTGCCAGCAGATGCTTCACCACTGTCGCGTGTCCATTCTTTGCGGCCGCCAACAGCGGCGTCTGATGGCTATTATCTCTGGTTTCTGGATCAGCGCCGACCTGAAGCAGAACGCCCACCATAGACGCATAAACCTTTTCGGCAGCCCACAGCAGCGGTGTCTGACCGCCGCTATCTTTGATCTCGAAACCAGCGCCTTTTTCGAGGAGCAGCTCCTGGACTACTTTCGTGGACCCCCCAGCCTGCTCTTCCTGAGCTTTGTCCAATTCGCGGAGGCACAAGGGTCCCTTGCTGATCCGGAAAAATGAACATAAGGGCAGGAGAGCGCATTCAGGAATAAAGGAGAACCCCTTCTACTGGAGCCTTAGTATCTACCTATTTACTTTCGTACCTATGTAGTCCCTGCGTTACAACCCCGGAGAGACAAGACGGCCCAATGAACTCAGGGGCACAAACTGACTGCCAAAAACAAGAAGTGGCCCAGGAATGACAAGAACTCAAGATCAACGTCAATTGAGAGTCAATCAACCTGCAATGCGGCTCAAGACACCGGATTTCGGCATCTAAAAGACGAGTAAAACTGTGCCAAGGCAGTGCCCCCTAGTCGTTCTTGGCAGCTGCTGGGCATGAAACGATTCTTATTTCCCCCGTGCCATCTTTAGACTGCCGAGCCAAAATCATTGGGCGGCCCAAGAAACACGCGAGTCAGATTCCGTGCCCACCATCCATGCAACCCAAACGTTCCCCCTGATGTGGCTTCGGGATGGGTGTCCAATTCGCCCACGGCAGGGCTGGCCGTTATTGAATTTCAGGGAGGGGTTGCATCGCCCACAGTCACACATGCAGTGTAATATGCGACGTTCAGCTCGTCGCGCAACTCATAATCACCTGCGAGCGCGTTTCGCGCTCGGATTGACTTCACCCCGCCAGGCCAAAATATTTCAACCGTAACGTCGACGCTCACCAGCTTGCATTCTGTTGCTTCCTGACGACTCCCTCTTGCAAGCAGCGCGATCCCCGACATCCAACCAACAGCGACAATGCCGCCCTTACGGCTCCTCAGCCACAAAGATGGCAACTTCTTTGTCTTCCACCCCACCACCGACCTCTCGTACGACATCATTTCCTACACCTGGACCGACTCCGTCCGCCGTGACAATGCCGAACCCGCGCCCGCACCGCCCGACTGCAGACCCCCCAAGCTGCCCCCTCTCACCCCCAACCAAATCGCCATCGAAGGCGTCAGTTGGCCCATCTCCATCTCCAAGGCGAAGTTGTCCGAGATCAAGGCATTCATGCTGCACGCGAAAATCACCTACCTCTGGGCCGACTGCGTCTGCATCAACCAGGCCGACGACGTCGAAATGACGGGCGAGCTCGAGAACATGTACTACTACTACACGCAGGCCGCGCGATGTCACATCCTGCTGGATATGGAAGAGACGTGGGATCCGCATGGCATAGTGGATGATTTACGGTTCGTGGATCACATCATGAGCCGCATGGGAGGTGCGGCTGTTGCTGCGGGCGCGGGGCTGGGAGTGGAGATGTTTGGACGGATGAAGACATGGGGAGACAAGGGATGGGAGTTTGGGGTTGATAAGGGGGTTGTCCGAGCGGCGGGGTTTGAGCCCGGGGTGGTGAATTGCTATGCGACGAGCGTAAAGAGGGTGCAGGGGTTGTTTGAGCATTTGTACTTCACGAGGGTGTGGACTTTCCAGGAGATGCTGCTGGGGAAGAACGTGTTGATGTGGACGATGAACGGGGATGAGGTGTCGCGTATCGGGGAGCTAGACACGTGGATGGATCTGGCGTCCGATGCGGCGGATAAGGCAGTGAAGCTGCATGACTGGATTTCTGAGTGCCGGGTGGTGAAGTCGAGCGCGGTGTTTGCGATACTGGGGCTGATCATGGAGGATATTCTGGTTCTGGCAAGCTTGCGGATCCAGGTCAGGGGGATTACCTCGGCGAGGACGGATATCATCAGCGGCGGGCCGAGGTGGTGGTACGACAACCACATGGGAGTGGCGAACGTGTTTTCGGCGATCTCTTTCCGCGAGCGCGAGGCGTCGGTCGAGCACGACACCTTCCGGGGACTGCTCGGCGTGTTCCACGGGCTGTTCACACCCGAGGAGATGCGCAGGGACCTGACAGGGAAGGACATGAACGCCATGTCGTTTGCATTCTTCAAGCAGCTGTCCATCAAAACGGAGCGCGCATGGACTCGGTTGGTGACGAGCAGCGGGGAGCGAGGCTCCTGGGACTGGATTCCTGTGGTGGCGAACCACGACCGGCCGCTGACGACGGATGTCTTTTCCGGTGTCGTTCACCTAGGACGACTCAAGCCGGATGGCTTCGCCAAAGTTGAGGCCACAACGGGCATCCTGGGGACGCCGAAGCGATACGCGACACTCACGCTCCGGAAGGAAACTTCCAAGCCACGGGGAATGCGCTTCACCTTCGTGGGGTGCAACTGCGGAAAGAAGGTCAAATCAGGCATGTTCAGCAAAGAACCCATCCCGACCAACGACCAGTGCGTGAAGGTGGCCAGGGACGAAACAGGCAGGACGTTGGTGCATTGCGCGACCATCTTGGGGTCAATCCTGGACCCTGGCGGCGACATGGTGGAGTTCAAGCGCCGGCTACTGAAGAAGCTGGAGCCCTGGTGGACTGTCAGCGACCGCAACGCCAAACCCTCCGAGTGGTACGACCGGTGCGTGAGCGGAACGGGGTGGGCAAGCCCCGAGCGGTCCAAATTTCGCGTGCATAACCGGTCGATGGACGTCCACATGGAAGACATTTTCGGGTGCGGCTCCCGGTTGTACAACGAGACAACGAATATGATCACCTGCGAGCTGACCATCGACCAATGCGGCTGCAAGATCACCGGGCCGTTCTCGCTCATGATGGAAGCCATCACTGCGGTCGATGGCGGTGTTCTCGGCGGTGAGATTGCTGCGTCGGACGACGACGGAAGGATCGTGTTGCGAGACGGGCTGGGCTTGGCGCAGGTAGGCGACATCGACAAAACATTCCACCTAGTTGCTTTCCAGGGAGAAGTGGGTTCATACAAGGCCTACGCCTCTCGCTGTCGGAGCACGAAGCAGAACCATCCAGTCCCGGACAAGGTGGACGCGAAGACGGGGCGAGAGCCATGGCCGAGGGCGAGGGCGCTGGTGCAGGCCGACTTTCGGCACGAGTTTACCGACATGGCGAGGGACTACGGCTACATTGAGACGGGTGCTGGCAACTTGCTCATATGCAGGAATCATCTGATCGATAAATACCGGGTCGTGGGCGTCTGCATTGACGGGCCGGCGGCGACGGATGTTAAGAAGCGCGAGAGTCATGGGGTGACTCTGCGATGAGCCTGAAGACACGGCGAGGGCGCTTCGGGTTTTGCCGGGAAATCTTGTTTCCTGTGTGGGGTTATTGCAGCTGATAAGGACAGAATAATTGATATCGACTGTTTCTGTTTGCAAAGGAAAGCGCCACCTCAAAGGGTGAAGAACGCGTCTCCACACCGTGCTGAGGGCCTGATCTTCTCAACCTCGGCGAGGTAGAACCTTGCCAAGGAATGGGCTCTTGGCACACAGAAATTGAATTGATCGGCCCCCTGCTGGGTCGCTTTCCCCTTTTAGGCACCAATTCTGGCCTGTTCGAGCGGGTCTGACTCCCACGGCCCATTGCACAACTTTGTGCAGCTTTCCCCCCCTTGTTGGCCAGGTACCAAGCTAATGCAAGCGGCGATCATGCCCCCATACGGCAATTAGTGGGTTGTAGAGCTCTCTTTTCTGCCGTTCTCTTCCTCTTTTTCGAAACTGTCGAAAAAGACGTTTCTGAACCTCGCCGAGGTTCTACCTATTTGGCAAGGCTGTAAAACTGGCACTAAACTGGTAAGGCTGTGCGGCTCCGTCCACTTGACAGGGGTTCGGATACGTCTGGCGGGGGAAAATCGTCAATTTGGCTGTTGATATCGAAGGTTAATCCTATTACCAGTCAGCGCCAACCCGTCACAATGGATCCAGACATATCATACCAGCAATCAGTGGCCGTTGGGTTCGGGGCAGTTGCCGCCCTACTTACCGCGCGGCGTGCTAGAAAGAAGAGGGCGCGGAGAAACCGGCACTGGATCAATTCGTGAGATTCCAGCCCTGAAGCCGACGATTCTGGGCACCGCCGCGAGGTTCATCACAGTCCCCTCAACGCGCGCAAGGCGGCCAGAGAGCTGTCAAATAGCTCTGAGCAGCAATTCTGGGAGCTGTTTCGGATAGATAAGCCAAGCTTTCACAACCTGGTTCGCTGGCTTAAAGTAAACGCTGGCCTTAAAGGAACGCGGTACCAATCTGCCGAACAAAAAGTAATGATATTCCTATATATTATGGGTTAAAACGTAACGTAATGAGCGACAGCCTATAAATTCCAGGTTACCTAAAGTTTAGTATCGCGAACGGTAAAGATACTCTTACCTATATTTATATCGCTTTACACTACGTTTGTACGCCTTCTAGAAGATAATTAGATGGATCCTGACATCGAACTGGATCTAAGAACGAATGCCTTTAATGGCTATATTGGCGCGATTAACGGAACGTATATCCTGGCGTTTGTGCCTGTTGATAAGTAACGCCACTAGAGAGATTGTAACGGTAATATTAGCTAAAATGTCTTTACGGTAGTGAAACGTGATCTGTTGTTTACTTACATTCTGGCTAGTGTGGAGGGTTCCCTTAACGACGCTTAATTAACTGCTTAAGCCTTTAGTCGACAGTTTCGAGTGCCGTTAAACTGCTATTACCTTGCCGATGCTGGATTTTGTGCTGAGAGAGGGATTGCTATTCTATATAGCAGCGTTCGGTACTATCTTTAAGATTAGGAAGATACCACGCGACTGCTGTAAACGCTGAAAGAGCTGTACAACCTTCACCATGCTAGTGTGACGACCCTGCAGGCCGTCACTTGGGCCGGGGTGGCCCGACGAATCCCTTGTAGAAGGAACAGTGCGGGAAGACGGTGCACACCGTCCAGGCGCACTGGGCTAGGGGTGTAAAGACCCGAAGCCCCTACGACTAATAAGGTGCTGCTCGCGGCATGCCGAGTGCTTGCATTGCGAGTAGGAGAAACCTTATAAGCAGAACGCTTGCGCGGTGTAAAGTGCTTACATAACAAGTACCTGCGACGCTATAAGCAAGGTATAAAGTACCTCCCAGTCAGTAATATAAATAGCTATAATTATACCTATAACCACTATAAGGGACTCTAGTTCCTCACGCTAGTATTTAATTATTCATTTATGTCTTACTGTTTAAACTTACCTTTATATATTATAGTGATAACGACCTATAGTGACATTAAACCCCTTATTTAAGAGTGTTAGCTTAATAAGCTGTCTTTGGAACGCCTCTTACCTATTAGTATCCTATTATACATTCTATCTTAACCTACATTAATCCTCTTAAGGCCTGTGTTAGGTATAGGTTGTAATATAATATTAACGTCCCAGTTCTAAATGCTATTTATTAAACTCTTAGATACCACCTCCCTCCCACTAATATATTAACCTTTAAAAAAGGTAAGGAGATTAAGGAGGTGTAAGCTTAGCCTTAACTCCTTATTATTAATAAGTTAGTTACACACCTTAAAGACTTAAACCTTAATTAGTAAAGACTGGTTAAGGAGCTTAACGAAGCCTTCTCTAGAAACACTAAAAGTCGTATTAGTCTTATCGAGAAACTTTAAGCCTGACTTAACGCTATTAAGCTGGAGAATAATAACCTTAAAGGCTTATAAAAGAAACGAGTAAAGCTCCCTCCACCTTTACGTTTTAAGGGAGACTTTACATAATTAAAGTCCTAGATAACCTAACTCCAGAGTTATATTACTTATTACGATAAATAGTTCTTTAAAGAAGAAGGAAAGGTCAGGTTTACCAGAGCCTTACTAAATGGAGTAGCTACTTATTAGTATAAACCTTATATAAAGATAATTAATAACCTTTTTATAAATAGAGCATAAAAGGAAGCCCCTAAGACTTAGGCCCTTTTCGATAACTTTAACGTGTTTATCGACTAACTCCAGATTAAGTTTAGAGAACTGGACGCCCCTAGGCAGGCTAAACAGCACCTTATAGCCCTAAGGCAGATATCCTTAATCCTTAAGTTCTCCACACACTTTAAATTAAAAGTAGTAAAGATTAAACTTGGTTAAGAAGCCTTAATAATGCTATTCTAGAGTGGATTAAAGGAATACATTATTAAAGACCTTTACTAAGAAGACCGACCAGATTACCTGTAAGAATTAATTAAAATAGCTATTAAGGTTAATAACTAGTATTATAATCACTATTATTAAAAGAACTTTTAAAAGGAACGGACCCCTTACTAGCTAAGTAAACTGAAGAAGGGGAACTAGTTAACTATAACAGGCTATTACCTTAAGTTAATAGATATTAATATAATAAACTATTAAAACTAACCTAACCGTAATAAGCCTTAACGGTAATAATATTAGAAGCAGTCTAAAGACTTATTACAGGTCTAATGCTTTAACTGTGATAAGAAAGGACATATAATACGGTAATGTCTGTTATTAAAGTAAGTTGGTTAGAAATCCGTTTTAAAAGAAGGAAAATATATTAGGTTTAACTTAAGAGACATTTATATTAGGATAGTAAGTAACGAAAAGGATTACACTTAAATAGATAAGTGTAACTTAAGAGATAAGGAAGAAGAGGAAGAACCCTAAGATATAGTATACTTAATCCTTAAAGGTGTTTTAGAAAAGTTAGTTATAAAGGTGTAAGTTATAAAAGACCGACTTTAAGGTGGAAATTTAAAATTACTAAAGGTATAGGTTGTAAAAGACTGACTTTAAGAAGAGATGTTCCAGTTAGCTGTTATAGGTTTTAAAAACCTTACTTTATAAGTTTAGGAACTAAGGAAGTTTAGGAAGGACTTTTATTTAAAAATCACTAAGATGGTGGAAGGAGTTAAAAAATTAGCCCTTTAGGCCACCTAAACGGTAAAGTAAGCCTTAAAAGGTAAAAGGGAACAAACTAAGAGAATTAAGTTAGAAAAATAGAAGTTCTTCTTAATAATACCCTTTAAGACTTTTAAACACTTTAAATACGTTAAGTAGATTAACACCCTTACTTTTCTAAAGGAAGGATAGCTTAGATAACTACCTTATATTAAAGCTGGTATGCCTTAAATTAATACCTTAAAGGTCCCCTGAGAAGGTATAAAGTAAGTATATTAGTAAAGGGTTTAAGAGTTAAAGGAGAAATATTAAGAATTAGTAGATGAAATAAAGGACTTACGAGTTAAAGGCCTTACTGTAACGTTTAAGAACAGAGTGGTAAAAATTAGGTTAAAACTTTATAATAAAGTTCACTTTATTAATTAACTTAAATACTGACTTATTAAGGAAGACTACTTTATAAAAGAATAAACTAAGTTATTATTACCTAAGTTTTAGGAAGAAGTTTGGGAAAAATAACGTATATGGAGGTAAGTAAAAGAAGAGAAAGAATAAGGTACCACTTCCCCCGTTCTATACTTTATAACTACAGCACCTACAGTTAATATTAACTACCTTAGTTACAGAGATATATTATAGATTAATTATATATATGACAATTGCGCTTTTAACCGGTATTATGGACTTAAAGCCTTTTATAATCACTTCCCTAATGTATAGAAACGGGATTACACTGTTGTAAGAATAAAGTTAGAACCGGCTTATTACCAGGTTTCCTACTCTCTAATAAAAAAGTCTAGTAATAAGTAAAAGGTTATTATAATTAACTAAGCCCTTATTACGTGCTGGTAAGGAGGGGTATTTAATAACTGCCTAGTTATAATGTACTTATTACACCTTAACGGAAAAGCTAAAGAGTAGTAAAAGCGGGAAGATTACTAACAGATTTAAGAGTAAAAAAACATTACTGTAATTTAAGCTTATAGAGTGTATTATTAACTTATTAAGGACTTTAAAAATATTATACTATTTAAAGTCGACTGGACGTTAAGGTGTGAAAACTTAGAAAAGGTTAATTACTAGGTATATTAAAACTACCTGTTTTTCCAGAAGGAATTAGGAAAAGGTTACAGGCCCTTTAAAAGGGCTGGAAACTAATAGTTCACTAATTAGTAAAAACCTTAAGAAGAAGGAGAGGCACTTAAAGGTTAGGCTGGATAAGACCTTAAGGACAGACGATTATTATAACTTAGATGTTAAAGGAGTATAAGCACTGTTCTGTTAGTGTTAACTTAACAGATGGAAAAGGGAGGCCATTTAGGGTAAAAGTAGTAATTAATAGCGGGAGTGCTTCTAACTTAATACACCCCTTATTAGTTAACTAAAGGAAACTCTTTAATAAAGAGTATAAAAAGGCTATTCCTATTTAAAATAGAGAAGGAGGCCTATACTAGTATAATAACAGTAAAGTTACCTACTATTTACCACTCCTAATTAAAGTGGACAGGGATAAATAATAAGTAGACTTTAATGTTACACTAGTTACAGGTTATAATATAATTTTAAGTCTACCTTAATTAGAAAAGTATAATCTTATAATTAATTAAAGGAGTGGCTACCTTACTTTTAATAAGTCTACCAGCTGTAATCATTATTTAAAGAAAGTTAAAAAGGTACCGAATCGCTTTAAAGATATATAAAGTATTTAAAAGTATACTAAACCCTTAAAACTAAATACAGTTTAAGTTAGGTTTATTAAGACAGTTAAAGGATTAAAAGGTTTACTATATTACCTAAATGACGATTTAGAAGGTGGAAAGAAGTAAGAAGCTAATCTACAGATAAGTGAAGAAGTCGACTTATTTAAGGTACCTACTGAGTATAGGAAGTTTACCCTGTTTTAAAAAAAGATACTGTAACTATCAGATTACAGATTATAAGATTACGAAATTAAGTTAAAACTGGAAGTGAAGCTTTACAATTTCTAGCCTTATTACTTAAACCCTTAACAGGCCGAGGCCTTAAGGGAGTATATTAATAAAAACCTAAAGAATAGGTTTATTATAGAGTTTTAATCCCTGGTAGGGTACCTAGTGCTGTTCGTCTTAAGAAAGGGAGACAGTAAACTATATATGGTTATTAATTACCAAACGTTAAATAAAGATATAATTAAGAATCGCTACCTATTACCACTTATTATGGAAATGTAAGAACGGATTATTAAAGTAAACTGGTTCTTTAGCCTTAATTTCCCTATAGGATTTAATTACGTTAGAGTGAAGGAAAAGGACGAATATAAGACAGCTTTTCAGATTTGTAACAGGTATTACTAGTATTATATTATACTAATAAGATTAATAAACGCCCTTACAACTTTCTAAGGCCTTATTAACAGTGTTCTCTACCCCTTCCTTAATAAGTTTGTCTTTATATACCTAAACGATGTTTTAGTTTATTCTAAAACTTTAAAAGAATACTAAAAACATATATGACAGGTCCTAATAGCTTTTAAAAAAGTAAAGCTAATAATAAACCTAGAGAAGAGCTACTTCCACGTTTAAAAACTAAACTATTTAAGGTTTAAGGTAACCTTTAAAAAGCTTAAAATGTAATCGGAGAAGACAGAGGTAATTAAGGATTAGCTTACTTTAAAGAATTAGAAAGAATTATAAGCCTTTATCGGCTTTATAAACTTTTACCGCTGTTTTATTAGGTACTTTATAAAAATTGTAAAATTACTTTATAAACTTATAAGTAAAGGAAAGCTGTTTAAGTAGACTGATAAATAATAAAAGGCATTTAAAGACTTTAAGTACGCCTTTATTACAGTGCTAGTCTTAACCCTCCCTGATTTCTTAAAGCCTTTTTAAGTCAAGACTGACTCCTTAGAGTTTATAATTAGCAGAGAACTTAGCTAAGTTTAGGATGATGGGAAACGTTACTTAATTACCTTCTTATTAAAAGGAATCCACGGCTTAGTTTTACGATATCTAATTTATAATAAGGAGCTAATAGTGATTATTTAATGTTTTATTAAGTAGGTACTGTATTTAAGTGGTATAAAAGAACCGGTTTAGGTCTTTTTAAACTATAATAACCTTTAATACTTCCTAATGAAGGAACTTAACTTATAGTAAGTATAATAAGTAAAGTTAATAGCCCCGTTCCACTTCTAGATCTATTACGTTAAGGGAAAAGATAATAGGCGAGCCGATGCTCTTAGTTAGAGATAGGATTATAAGGATATTAATCTAGTCCTAGTCCCTGTCACTATATTTAATAAAGTTAAGAACGGTATATTAGAATATACGTTATAAGTGTTAAATAACTAGATATTAAAATAAACTATTAACGTTTATATAAACTTATAAATAAAGTATAATATCTATTAGTAATAACAGGACTTTTAAATAAGGAGGTTAGTGGAAGGTACTTATAAGTATAAGTGCCTTTTAAGAGACTTTTTAGGGTATTTATAAAACTGTGGTAAGGAGTGCTTAAAGTATCTAAATTATAATAAAACTAGTTATTAGTTAGAATAGCTGTTAAAAGGTGTAGACGGTGTACTTAAACTAGGAGTAAGGCTTTAGTATTAAGAGAAACTGTATATTTATAACTTGGTTAAACGAAAGAAGTATATTTAATAGGTTTATAAGTCTCGACTTAGAGGATATATAGGTTAAGTTAAGACTTTAATATAGGCTTAATAAGTATACGCCTTTCTAAGAATAAAGAAGCTAGTTAAGGAAGTAGTTAATAATTATAATATCTGTTACTGGAAGTAAAATCGGTATTATAAGCCTTATAAGCTTCTTGAACCACTCCCTATACTACAGGCGTTATAAAGTTCGATCTTACTTAATTTTGTTACTAGGATCTTAAAGTTTAAGGACCTTATTATAGGAGTCACTTATAACCAGATCTTTATAATGGTTGATAGATTAATAAAGTAAGCTTACTTTCTGCTAACCTTAAAAGATATAATAGTAGAATAACTTACTTATATTTTTAAGAAAGAGGTAGTTTCACGACACTTCTAGCTAGATAATATTGTTACAGATTAAGATAAGTTAATTGTATCGAAATTCTAGTAAGGATTAATATAAAGAATAGGTGTGAAAAGTAAGCTTTTAATAGCTTTTTATCTACAGACAGACGGCTAAATGGAACGAGTTAATTAGATATTTATAACGTATCTTTAAACTTACGTTAATTTTAAATAAGATAATTAGCTTAAGCTGTTATTAACAGCTTAAATAACCTATAACATAATGCTGGTTAAGTTAACAGGTATATTACTGTTTTTCGCTAATTACGGTAAGGAGCCTGAGCTCTGTTAAGGCCTGCCTACAGGTGCCCTTTAAGCTGTAGTTTACGTAGATTAGATGTAAGAACTGTATAACCACTTATAAGCTGAATTTAAGTTTACATGTGAACGAATGAAGAAGTTTGCTGATAAATATTAAACTAAGTAATTAATGTTTAAAAAAGGACTTTACTATAATAGTAAATAAGTTAAGGGACTGACTCTTTAAGAGGGGGATTACGTTTACCTTTTTTCACGAAACTTACATTTAAAACGATTTAGTAAAAAGCTTAACTTTAAAAAGTACAGACTATTCCGAATTAAGAAAAAAGTCGCCACCTTTAATTACAAACTAGACCTACTTATTAATATAAAGGTGTGGATTAAGGTTTTTTACGTCTTACTTTTAAAACCCGCTTTAAAAGGAGTTCCTTTAGAAAAGAAGATTAAGATCGATACTGATAAGGATAAGTATAACGTTAAGGAAGTTATAGATTTATAAAGGGGAAAGAATACGTTTAAATATCTTATTAAGTGGTTAGATTACGGCCCTGAGAGTAACTTATAGGAATTAGTTAAGAACTTTAAATGCCCAGACCTGATTATAGAGTTCCACTGAAAGAATCTAGATTAATTAAAGCTAATAATAAGAATTAGAAAAAATAAGATAAGATCTGATATTTAAATTACTATATTAAAAAGTAAGATTATTATAAGACTTAAAGTTTAAAAAGCGGTAGGAAACTCCTTAATAAGTACGGAAGGACGTTTATTAAGATCTTTAATTAAGGTTATAAGGACCTTAGACCTAATAAGGAGGTAGGACCTTTAAAGCTTCTGGTAAGCTTTATATGAAAATAAGTACTGTTAAAAAGAAAAAAGTTAGTAAAAAGAATATAAGTAAATACGTTACCGTTACGTTAGGAAAGGCCGTTTTTATTTATTAAAAGAAAAAAAGTGATAAATTAAGTTATAAAGTAACTACTTATTACAGGGACCTTATTAGAAAGCTCCCTTAATTAAAAGACTCCACGTTATTAAAAGGAGCGTTTAACTTAACCTCCTCGCTTTCTTAAAACTCTAACAACTTTACTTTATAACTAAACGTTTTCACAGCCTAGTCTTTAAGACGGGACCGCTACTTATAAAGGCGCGCTAAGTGCGCTAACGCCTTTTAAAGCTTAACAGTAACCTTATAAAGCTATTAAGTAATAGATTTAACTTATAAGTTAAGGTTTTACTTTTTAATAAGGAGAACCTTTAACTTTACTTTATTAATATTAAAAGCGTCATATTAGGAGGGCTGGTGCCTCTCTAGATAGTAGTTATAACTGTCAGACTAGTTAGAAACCTAATAAATAAGTAGAGGGTTAGTAGATTTATAAAAAGAATAAAGGGATATTTCGCCATTAAACGTGTGTATATAAGCTGTAAGGTTTAGATGGCAGTTAGTGTTTTTACCTTATTCCTGTTTTAAGACCTAAAAGCTAGATACTTATTATATAGTGAAGTGGTGAAAGGAGAAGCTTACCTTTTAAGTTCTTTATAGAAAAAGAATGTTAAAGAGGGGGAATTATGTAACGACCTTATAAGCTGTTACTTAGGCTGGGGCAGCCTGACAAATCCCTTATAAAAGGAACAGTGTAGGAAGACAGTGTATACTATCTAAGTGTATTAGGCTAGGGGTGTAAAGACTTAAAGCCCTTATAACTAATAAGGTGCTGCTTACAGTATATTAAGTGCTTATATTGTAAGTAGGAGAAACCTTATAAGTAAAACACTTATATGGTGTAAAGTGCTTATATAATAAGTACCTACGACGCTATAAGTAAGGTATAAAGTACCTCCTAGTTAGTAGTATAGATAGCTATGGTTATGCCTATAACCACTGTGAGGGACTTTAGTTCCTTATATTAATATTTAATTATTCATTTATATCTTACTGTTCAGACTTACCTCTGTGTATTATAGTGATAACGACTTACAGTGACATTAAACCCCCTGTCTAGGAGTGTTAGCTTAATAAGCCGTCTTCGGAACGCCCCTTACCTGTTGGCGTCCTGCCATACGTTCTGTCTTAACCCGCGCCAGTCCTCTTGAGGCCTGTGTTGGGTGCAGGTCGTAATAGCCAGACTTTGTAACGCTGTTAAGCGAGCCTTCGGCCTTTTGAAGAGGAAATAGAAGGTAATTCGTGAGAGTTCACCTAAATACGATATTAGTGTATAAGTCGATATAGTATACGCGGTGACTAAGCTTTACAATTTCGTTCTTATAAGGAAGGGTGCAAATGAGCTTACACGATAAGAACGCGTAATAATAGCTGCGGCACGTAATTAAGCGACCAGATTAGTTGGAAATTACCACTTTAATTTTATTCGAATATGGGCTGTAAAAGTAATATAGGCACAGTATAAAAGATATATTACGCGTGGAGGCCGTGAAAGAGGAAGGCAGTGAGGGTAATAATATTGCTGGTCTGTTAGCGGTGATGGCCTTAATGTTGACATTAGCAGGGTAAATAGTGGGGTAATTTTAAAGGGTGCGCGACCTTTAAAAAATTACAGTAAATAATTAATTTGAAGAGGCTAAGAGCGAAGATTTTACATTATTTTAGCCATTTTAAGGCAATTACTTTACAATCTAACCTTCTATCTATTAACTAATTTCTTCTTCGTTACCTCCCCCACCTTATTCCACATACTTACTGACAGAGGGTTTTTCTCCATATACACCATACAATTAACCAGCTTATCGCCGTTAAGAGCCTCTCTGAATAACCTCTCTAAGTTAGTTACTGCAGTTCCTAGGTCTGCTGAGCCTGCCACCTTTGGAGCCGCAAGCTGCTCAGCTGCCGTGTGTAAGGCGCTGGCAATCTGAGCATCTCTAAACTCTTTTGTCCTTTTTTACTTGGTAGTTATAGGAATAGGAGGCTCCACAATAACAGCTAACGCAGCGTTTCTCGCCACCTCTGCTGCTGTGGCGGCTGGGGTGTGCTGCGATTTTATTAGGGTATGGGGAGTTAAGGGTGGAAGATCCGGGTCTGTATCTCTCTGAAGTTGTTATGCGGCCGTAACTTTCCTAGCCCTCGATGTCGCCGACGATAATGTATACTGATTATCCTTTACAGGCCCAGATTATAAGGCTTTTAGATCATCCTTGTCGCTGGAAGTCTCTGTATCACAAAGCTCAGTAACATCACGACCAGAATCCTCATCTTCAGCTTCCTTATCAGCTTTGTAGATAAACGTGCCGGTACCGCTCTTACGTTAAAACACATCCTGATACACTTTAACGTCACCCAGAGGAATATTTCGAAGCTATTTTACACTCCTTAACTTGGTAGAGTATTGTCTGATGAAGGTATCCTATTGCTCCTCTGTTAGTAGTGGGATACCAGTCTCAGGGTCTGGAGGCCCCCTCCCAGATTTATTAACGCACTGCTGATATTGTTAGTATCGGATTCTTTCGCCGTTATACTTTGCAGAGATCGATTCCTCCTTCCAATCCATTATCGGCCACGCCTCCTTACACCTCTCGAGAACGTATTGCCAGGCGGGGCGATAATCCTTCTTTTTTCCACTCGCAAACAAGCCGGCAACCTTACACTCCTGGAACCAAAGCATCACCTGCGTGGTATTATTACCAGGAAAGCGGACCGGCTGCAGCTTTGCCGGCGCCAGCGCCCCCGTAACAGCAGTCGCCTTCTTCTTCTTTGCCACAGTTTCCTTCGCTGAGGAGGCCCTTTTGCGGTTCGACGGCTTGTCGGCAGTATTGGCAGTGGCCAACGGGGCCAGCGGCGGCTTATCACGGCGATCGACTAATACGGCGGCTCCAGGGCTAGGAAACTGGGCGGATTCATCGTCGAAATCGAAAGGGTCTCCTTGCGCGCGAAACGGAGCGTCGGTGAGCCAATCGGCGGCAGAATCTGGGGCTCCGGGGCGGTGAGGCGGATCAATTGGTGGCTCGAGAGGCTGATCCGCAGGCACAATAGGGTCTTCGACGTCTTCGGGGGATGCCATTTTCGTCGTTTTGGCTGGTCGATTTACAACTCCTACATCCAACGGCGACAGTGGGGTCGCGAACACAACAGGGCGGTCTGCCAACCAACAAAGGCGGTGAGTGGCCGACTGCTTATTAATTGGCAGTCTACGCTGTTTTTGGCTTAGATGGAAGGATTTTAGCTAACAGGGGCCTTCATGGAGTACATTGCGGTTGAATCCACAAAATTACAGGGGGCCAGAAGTCCTTTCCTTGGCAAGGTTCTACCTCGCCGAGGTTGAGAAGATCAGGCCCTGAACACGAAGACCAGGGCGCCACCTGCCCGCAGCGCTGCGCAGCACCAGCCGCAAATCTGTTTGTATTCCAGCGGCTTCAATCACCAAACACCTCGCCTTTTTTGTCTGCTCCGAGTCAATCGCCCCTCAAAAGGGAAAAGACACTCGGCACGCCCGCATTTGCGCGCCAGCGCGACCAGAATAGCAGCTGCTTATGGGCATTGCGAGTTCTCCAGGTGTTTTTCGTTGCGCATCGACGCAGTGAATGCTTCCCGTGTGTCAGGCCCGGAACTCGGCACTTGTGCAGACCGGGTCGGTGCGCTCCGCAAACCAAGGACAAGGTCGCAGTGCCATCCCTTCTGGGAACGCCGCATTTGAGCCCTGATGATTCGGCCACGCGGCTTGGCAGAGCTCAGCGCGCTGAACAGGGGTAGGAACGCAACCTGGAGTGCCGAAGTGCCGAAGTCAGTCATCGACGGCTATGGCAACATGTCAACAAACAACTAAGGAAATGGTGCAGGTGAGCTAAAGTGGTTCTACCTAGTGCTGCTGCTCCCCGTTTCCCCCCCTTTTTTCAATTCATTGGAACCTAAAAGTCCAGGAGGCCGACCAACTTCCAGAACCGCAAAGCTGCAGACCATAGGCGGAAAAACCGGCAGATGCCGCGGAAACAAGGCATTATCGGCGCGGCATAAACAATAAATCCCCGTGGCTTTCTCAGCTTGCCGCCACCCTCAAAAGCAAAAGGTCCAGATCGAGCAACAAGCCTCGAGCGCTTAGCTAGGCACCGGATTTTGGGTAGCTATGTGGGCTAGTGGCGCTGCGTCAGGGGCAACCCACGCCGTCGATCAGGCGAGACCATCAGCCGCAGATATGTCGCCGACCCCCGCGGATTCGCACCAATAGCGCGCGTCTCTGCCAGCCCTATATGCAAATGTGCGACAACTATTGACGTTGGCAATTACCACTGCGTTTTTGGGCGCTGCCATCAGACACGGTCTAGGCTCTGCGCTCCTAGAAAGGGGGAGCGCAGCAGTTGAGCCTCAATGTTCGGCGCGATAAAGGGGCATAGGACAAAACACACGCCCGGCCTCTGCAAAGCAGTTCCCACCTCCCAAGTCCTCGTTCGTTCGTTCGTTCGCTCGGCCAGTCAGTCGTTCGTGCACTCTTGGGGGCAGAGTTCTCACTCGTTTAGCACTCTGAGCCCGGGATTCCACGCAGCCGATCATGAAGTCGCTCTTTTCATTGTGCCATTTCTTGGCCATCGCATCGCTCATCCAGTCATGCATCGCCGGCCACTTCGCAATTGTGGGGGCCAGAACAGCCAAGTCCGGCATCTCAAGCGGCCCCAACCTCACCCCAAGGTCGCCAACGGTGAAGGCCAGAACCGAGGAGTTCGGCTTCTCGAGCGACTACAACTTTACAGTCGGAGTCCCGTCTAATCTGTCATGGTACGGTGCGCAAGGGCCGACATTTATCAACCTGTTTGGACTGAGTGCTACAAACGATGTAACATACCTCATGGCCATTACCGGTAGGGTTAGCGTTTTGTGCCGTCGGTGAACACAATCAGCTCACCCGCTCGACGTTAGTATCCTTGACGAACACCTCATTCTACATTTGGACCCCGGACCCTTCCATTCCGCCTTTTGACCACTACATATTTACCATCACCGATACCTATTCCCCGATAGAATCTCCCCCTTTCAACATCAGCGGTGTCGGAGGCCCAAGCACTACGGTACGTGAGCTTTCCTGTCCCATGCCAATGCTGAAGCCCTGCGCATTCTAACTTCAAGTTTGCTTATCCCCATAATAGGCCCCTCCTCCCACCGCCACCGTGTACGCGACGTCCACGCTCTCTACGTTGACTTATACCGTTACTAGCAGCACGCCTACGTCTGTTGTTCATTTCACCAATGAACCGTGGAATTTCACCGTCGGGGAGCCCACTGAGATAACATGGATCGACGTGCAGGGGCTGGTCAGCGTTGAGTTGTTGGGCTTCACGCAAGCCGGGACAAACTCGTCCGAGCCAGAATATTACTCCACCAGTTTGGGCTTCCTTGTCAACGGCCTGGACGACTCCAGCTACTATACCTGGACACCAGATTCCAGTATCCCCGTCATGGAGTTTTACCAGCTCATCATCTCGGACGAGGTGAATGTTGGATACTCTGATTCGTTTCAGATTAGCGGCGTGGGGTACCCTGGGGTAGGTTAACATGTTCCACCCAATAATATCAATCTAATGAAGTGCGACTGACCGCGTGTGCGTTTGCCTTTGTTTAGCTTCTCTTTCTGAACGAAAACTACGGCCTCAGTATTGGACATCCATTTGACATTGCCTGGTCTGGTCAGCAAGGACTGGTGACAATCGAGCTCTGGGGCGGGCCGCAAAACTCCAACGCTAGCCTTGCACGTCGGGAATTTGAGGTGGCGGAACCACTCAACGTTCTCGTGAAAACAATCGTCAGTACGTTCATCACCCCGATTCCGTCGCGAGACCTCCAATTGATCATTCCCCTTCAAGCCAACCTTGGGAGCGTTCCCTACTACACCTTTGTTCCAGACTCAGATATTCCTGTCTTCGACTACTACTACCTCAGGATCACCGACTCGACGAGCGAAGGCGTGGGATTCTCCCCCACGTTCTTTATTACCGGCCT
>Ga0247780_1000555_pt1 | contig 33891 bp, 30 predicted proteins | sample UWRJL079202R5_FD_179927 | JGI IMG/M metagenome (GOLD analysis project Ga0247780, IMG submission 179927) | Plant litter microbial communities from Arlington Agricultural Research Station in Wisconsin, United States - UWRJ-L079-202R-5 | ecosystem: Environmental > Terrestrial > Plant litter >...
CCCCGCAAAAGACAGAAGCTCAGCCATTTTCCTGTACGCCGGCCTACTCTACGACTGGAGACCAAGACGGGAGAGCCTGCATTAGCGCCACGAAGCTGGCAAAACCTGCACCAGTGTCTGACCCTTTTTGCCAGATATTCACAGTAGAATACCTGAAGGTGGGCGATGATGCAGTTAAGACCATCCCTGAACCAGGGCGTCCACTCGATGCGCGAGTCCGGGTGTGTGCTGGGCGGGGCGATATTGACGCTCGCTGGCCCAACGGCCCCGTTCTCACAGATTCTGCCTCGACTGACTCTCAATTCAGACTGCGCCACGTCACTTGTAGACTGTGCATCTTGCCTCTCATCGGGCACGCCAAGAACGCCCGCGTCTCAGACGGCAAGGCTCCCGCGGTGCGCGACCCATTCACGGACAACGAAGGTGGAGCCCCACCCACCCACCTCGGGCCATGGAGCTGTCCCTGCCCGTCCTTGGTTGAAGCTGCCGGTCGTCACTCTGCAGGTACTGCAGGTCCTCGGGCGCATGGAAGCTGGTGGCCTCCGGTGAAATCACCCGGGCCCTTCGCAGTGTGTGATCTTGAACTTGATAAATTCCACGCAGCAAAAACAGGACGCTGTGCAACGGTTCCAAGCTACTCGCTATTTGATTTGACGACTTGTAGGATGCCTGTGATCGATTGTATCAGCCCAAAGATAACGGTCAGGAATATCCCGGCCATCACGAGCCAAAATCCCCACCACTGTCCCATATCGCGACGATCGTGCCACCACTGGAGGGGATTCGAAGGTTTTGACCTGTCAAAGGCCTCCGAAACCGACAAAAGTCTGTCCGGCCAGTAAACATAGACACTTTTGCGACTGTCTGCCGTCTCACGGTACCAGATGTCGGGATCAAGACCCATATGGTTGATTTGGGTTTTGAGCCAGCCGTTGCAGCTCGGCATGCTGTGCGGAACGATTAAGTTGATCGTGGCCAGCGTTTCATCAATCAACGGCGCCGGGAGGAAGTCGTTGCTGAACATTCCTCAGCCATGATACCAGTTCCAGCTTTAGTGGCGCTTACATACCTTATTGCTGAGTTTCTGAGACGCTTCAGAACGGAGACATGATGAAACATGTAGAGGGAAGAACCTCTCATCCTCAGATGGTCGCCGAGATTGTTCGTCCACAACACCTGAAAACTGGCGATATCTCGCATTTGGACGGCGTTGAGATATGGAGAAAAGTCATCAGTCGTGGATTGAAAGGACAATGACGGCTGGGAAATGTGGCGGCGGAGAACTGCGACCAGGCTCTCGCTGTCTGGCCATGGAAGACTCATTTCGAGATCGCTTCGGTGTGAAGGCATGAGGATCCTGACGTTTATCATGATCCAGAGACGGACTACCAACTCCATCGAGAGCGAGAGTTTGCGTTCGTCCGAGGCTAGAGCGGCCTTCGCATTTGCGATGAGCGTTCGGACGCCACTGAGATTGACAGAGGTGTTGCTGCGGATAATTCCTAAAACAGTAGCAAAATCCTCGAGACCCTGAATTGCATGATCGTGAGAAATGTCGGGTCTGCATTCCTGTTGGAAATAGGCGAAGTAAGCCTCCAGGTCTTTCTCGTTTTGCTGCAGTGTGTGTTGACTTTCGATTGTCACAGGCCAAAGGACCGACAGGAGAGCGCTCTTTGCAGCCGGCGAAAGGAAGGTAGGTGAGAAAAGTGACCCTTTCTCTGTTAGAGCGGGGGTTGTCATTATCAGTCTCTGATTGAGCACAAACGTTTGGGAAGTCCAAAGTAAATGTGAACGGGCGTCTGAAAGAAACGAACCGAATGAGAAAAAGCCGCTGGAGATGCGGAGCTCGGAGGGTAGGTGCCAACCGCCACTGCCCTGGGAACTTGATTGGGCTGATATCGACAGTTGCCTAACCGGGAGAAAGTGCGACCGGCAACCGGAAGCCCCCGACTGCCACCCAATGAAGCTGAAGAGCCGGGCTCCCCGATTTCGCTTGGCTCTGCCCAATTCCCCTCATCACCTCATTACCTACTTTGCTGTCTTCAAATCGATCGCCATCTCGTGGAGATCCGACTCAAGACGGCTTTGCCGGCTACTCGTTCAATAGATGTTGCTATCATCAGTCGTATCTGCCCCGATGCAATCGCCGATGGAAGTTTTATTGCCGGTAGAACAGTCCCATCTTGGTCTCCCGCAGGTTCGTCTCTCATTACAGTCACCTGTGCGTCATCTGGAGACATCTGCCGTCCCCCTTCAGCGCATTCCATCCCGAACCCCGCCGCCGATTCGAACGCTCGCGCCGCATCCGACGACGCCGTTGGTCGTGGATAACACCGTTCTCCCATCGTCCCTCGCCTTGAAGGCGCAATTCTCCAGAACAGACCCAAAATACGCTTCTTCATTCGGCGCCATTGCATTTGAGCGAACAACGAGACTCGGTCTGAAGCTTGTCGGCTGGCGAGCGATTGGGCTTGCTGGGGGCCAATGGGCAAAGCTTGAGCGGCCCTTGGCGTCTCTCATTGGAGCCAGAAGACAAGACTGGGAGAAGCAGCGGCCGCGATGTCAACAAGGCGCGGCCTACAATGGCTTGCAAATCCCGCCCTACGTCCTGAGGTGCTTCCTCCTGGGGCCTGACCAACACCACGGCACGCCACATGTCGCCGTAGTCAGCGGCTGCGCGTGGTTTCGCAAGGCCGTCGGCAGCATTTTCATGAGGAGTGGGCTGCTCGCTTCGGATGGATTTAATTGTTTTGGCCTGCCGGACAAACCAGAGTTTTACACCAACACTGGAAGCGATGGCACAGCGCCACCGTCACTTGTCGGGCTCGATGAGTTTGAAGTCCAACTTCTGTCGGTGGGACCATATTTCAACGGAATCGGGATTGAGGTTCTGCTCGAGGGCAAATCTGTCAGTAGGGCCGCTATTGGAGGCTTTGTCCATGTCGCCGATGGGGCCTTCGGTATGACTGTACGGCACGCGTTCATACCACCCGATAGCAGTATGAGCTTCTATACGGATGACGAGGACTCGGAGGATTGCGAAATAGACATTTTCGAACACGAAAGCCCCGACAGTAGCGATTGGTCTGGAGGGCAAGCCCCGTCTACACTCGGGTCTCCTGCTGCCACTGATTTCGGTACCCCGGCCCCGAAGTTCTCCCCAGTGCAAGATTCGGCGACATCAGACAGAACTCCGCTGGAATTGGCTTCGGAAATCATTTCGGCCCGTGAGCCCACGCTAGACTGGGCGTTGAGCAAGGTCGGATCATCTGTGAAAAATGAGCTGTTTGCCGAAGTTGACCCAAATCTGGACGAATCTCGCATCGCGGTCAAGACGCCCTTTGGAGTGACGTATGGGGACCATTGCTCAGACGGTATTCTGGGTGAACCCATAATGGGCATTCCTCAACCAGTTCTTGTTGTTTCAGCAGTCGGCATCCAACTTGGGGATTGTGGTTCGTGGGGCATGAGAGTACGGGACGGTAAATTTGTTGGCATGCTCATTGGGTATTCGCCGACGCTCCATGAGGCGTACTTCCTCCCAATGATGGACATTATTCACGACATACGCTTGCAAACAGGCCAGACCGTTACGATACCGGGGTTTGGCAAAGACCCACCTACCCTAGAGGTAGCGAGTAGTGTGAGCGCGGCTTGGCCAAACGCGAAGCCAAAGATTCTTGAATCCAACGAGCCGGGATTTAAGGGATCGAGCGCCTCCCAGACTTGGCACGGAGCAACGCCCGGCAAACCGACCCCCATCGAGCCAGGACCAAAGCATGTTGACCTGTGTCTTGAAATCAAGGGACTGATCAAGCAATATAAGCGTGAAAACGCCGAGGGCCGCACGTTCGTTCTCGTTGAGTCCCTCACGAGAGCACTGGAAGCTAAATACCCCGAGCGGCTGGCCTACAATTTATACAGCGTTGTACAAAAGGCGCACGAGAGGTTCTCCGCAGAGCCACCCGACATATACCTCGACAATATCCCATCTATGCTCTGCATTTTGTACGCCCTGATAGATCTAGGCCATCCCGAGCTCCTGCCTTTATTCCGCCAATGCAGGGACCACGATCTCCCCATCCGCGAAGAAGTTCTCGACGTGTTACTTAACCAAGAAGATCTGGAGTACAGATTCAACAACGGCTACAGAGACTTTCTCGCCCGCTGGTTGTATGTCCAGCCAGCCTGGTGCCCTTTCGTCTTTAAGCTAGGGCGACAACTGGATGTGAGAATTCGACCTGGTTACATCATCCCTTTCTACGCCAAAAAGCCACTCCAGCCCTACGATTTTGGGCGAGAATCACATGACACCCGCGCGAGGCTATACCAGGTGCACATACCCGCCGAGCTCGTCAAAGCGCGCGGGCTAGATGACTCCCAACTTCTCCGGTATGATGATCATGTAAGTGCGCCACGTTTTGCATCAGTTAGCCCTGAGAACATCGCTGACGGGGTTTCAGTCGGACTTGCAGGATCGCGCCTATTGGCGCTTCGCCCTCAAAGAGTTCCCTGAGTCCCTCAAGCACAGCTTCGAGAAGGAAGTCAAGACATTCCGTGCTCTTGACGCCCAAAGTGGCATGATTCAATACTATGGGTGCTACGAGTTCAAGAATGAAGGTGGTGAACCTATCTTTGGCATCCTTCTTGAGTATGCCGACTTCGACTTCAACACCGCGATTAGCGAGGAAGAGCCACCCGTGACTCCTGAAGAAATCAGGTCATTCTACGAGTCGATGCACGAGGTAGCAGCAACGCTAACCAGCATCCACCACTTGGATATCAACGGCCAAAAATACGATTTGTGAGGATACACCACAGAACACCACACCGCCCTTTTGCGATCATCACTAACATAACTGTTGCAGCTGGCATGGTGACATCAAGCCTGAGAACATCCTCAGGGTCGGAGATCATTTTAAGTTGGCCGATCCCGGAGACTCATGGATACAGCTTGCCCCCGAGAATGGTAAACTTCTGTCCAAAGCTGAAGTCTATGGGGGGACAAGGACATATGGTAGGTACCACACCTGAAGTTTCAACAGATTGGTATTGACAATTTCGTGAAGCTGCACCGGAGAAGGCCAGTTGGCTGGATGGGTGGGATATTGCCACGCTTCCGGACAAGATTCTTCAAAACAGTGACGTTTGGTCTCTCGGTTGTGTCTTCTCAATCGCAGCTACCTATGTTGTATTGGGTGAGGAAGGTGTTATGCTTTATGACAGCATCCGTCGGCATGAACATGCGAAGTTCGACACCGGACTGATCCAAGATATTTTCCACGCCAACGGAGAAGTCCTGGACGTGATCAAGCACTGGCACGAGTATCTTCGAATAGCCGCCCGTCGGGGTGATGGCTTCACCGGGGCGGTTCTCGATATGGTCGACAACCACATGCTGGTCACGCCTGACAAGAGGTGGGAAGCTAGAGCGGTTTCAGAGCACTTTGGCACGTTACTGCGGAGCCTCAGGGTCGACAGTGAGGAGGTGCCAGACGTCCTTGAGAAAATCCTCCGTGAGCTGGATCTCAGAGCGGACCAAGAATTCAAGAAAAGCGTCAATCGTTTAGATTCAAATGTAGCAAAAAGGCTATTTCTTCAAGAAGAGCAGACGGAGACCGGCATGACTACGAGGCCTCGTTACAAGAGCGAGGCTAAACCTTCCAACACCAGGATCAGACCGACAGCGCAGCGGTCTGTGCATCGAAAGGATTTGCTGGAGGGACACAACCAGTGCCCGGAAGTGCTACCGATCGTCGTGGTGTCACCGCCACCATCCAGTCAAGACTTTCATGCTGCTGTGTCTGGGCCTGCAGCCGTTGTTCCAGCGCCTGATTCTCATTCGCTAACACGCGAAGTCTTCACGATATTCCGGATGAAGGAGCAGCTTGAAGCTCTCGGGCGGGATCGCAATCCTGTTTCTATCAAGTCATTCAGGGAACGTCGCAAATCGGTCAAGGGGGGGTTCAATCATGACATGCTTCTCTCCCATTACAAAGATCGGGATATTGTAGGCTTCCTTTCCATAGGTTCTCTGGACTTTTGCTCTGCTAACTTGCTCCCGAAGATATTTCTGGTCGACAATGGCTCTACCATGAAGAGTCATTGGTATGAAGCCACGTTTCTCCTCGAGGTTCTTATCTGGCGCGTATTGGGCTACGATAGTGCCGGAATCCAGCTCCTTTTCACCAATCCCGAAACCGAACCATCAGCTGGGCCAAACAAAAAGCAGACCGTCGAAAGTTTCCTTCAAAGGATGCGTGCAGCCTTCCCACGCTCAGCCACTGTCAAGACCAAACTGCGCCCGAGTCTATCAAAGATTATGAATGGCTACTATGAGAATTTGGGCAAGCCGAGGACGGTTCTCATCCTCACAGATGGCCTTTGGGAGGGCATGGCTTATGAAGAGGACGTTGAAGAGTGGGTCAAACAGGCTGTCTGCGAGCTTGCTGATCTAAACCCCAACACCCTGCAACTTTCAACGCGCGACTCGACCGAAAAGGTGTGGCAGAACAAGTTTCAGGAGTCGCGACCGATAACTTTTCATTTCATCTCGTTTGGTCACAGCAGGCAAGGGAAGAACAGATTGAAAAGGCTGGATAATCTGCTAAATGACAATGGCCTCCCGTAAGTGTACCGACCCGGTTAGTCGTTGTCCGAGCGAGTATGTGCTGACTGCTATCCCCAGTGACCTCATTGACGTGGAGCCATCGAATGGCGATGCGTACAAGATGCTGTTGGGTAGCCTTCTGGAACCTGGGTGGGATGAGAGAATGAATCCGGCCGACAACTTTAGGGACGTCTCTCCGACTTGGGGCACTTACGCTAGCTCTTCCGACTCAGTCTCACATGTTCTGGATATTGGCCAACAAACTCCTCGTGTGACGACCCTGTCGACACGGCGGTGGTTACCAGAAGAGTATCGTTCCGGCGGGAGATCTGTAATATCTCTAACACCAAGCTCTTCGACTCTCGTTGCATCTGAGGCAGGCGACAGCTCTCGAGCGAGTCTAGCACTCAAAAGCGCTGAAAGGTCCGCAACGGTGAACTTGTCCGCATCGAGGAGGAGGACCAAAAGCCGGCTGTCGAGTATATTTACAGGTCGTTCGGGTCCAGTACAGGAGGATGTGTAGCGAATCATTGGTGTACTACTCAAGAGCCATCGGTGGATGCTTGGTTATCGGTGGATGTTTGGTCATATGAGTTCGCTGGAATAGGTAAGGATTGTAGCAATGGGTTGATGATTTCGTCATGTCTCTCATAACTTCCAGCTCGCTATCCTTCTGCCAAGTCATCAGACGGACATGAAGAACCTAGGGCTCGAAATCACGTGTGATGATCGGACGAATTCCTGAAGGATTTTATCTACAAGGCGGTCAGTGGAGCTGTTGTGCAGTATTATTCTCTATTTACTCAAGTGCGGGATTGTAATCTTCTCGTCGTCCACGAAACACAACCACGGCAAGCATCCACGTACACAACCCAAAACACTACGTGATTTACGCAACCAACCATCAGGTTTCGATCACCGAGATCGTTGCTGAGACCATGCCCCGGGCAGAGTAAGCTACCCCTTGCGCATTCAATTATTGTTCAAGTTCACATTGACTGACAGCTCTAGGAGGCAGACCACGCGCAAGGCCGCCGCTTCTGGCTCTGGCGTCGGCCGCAAGACAAAAAGGTAAGTAATTCCCTCTTCCCTCTTCACAGTTCTTTTCACATCTCACACGCGCCATCCTTGCTCGCCTTCTCACGCGCAATCTTCATCACCGTCTCACCCTCTCGCGCGTAACCTTCCCTCGCCGTACTAACCCCCCTTCAGTCACAGCCAATGGACGCCCGAGTCCCACCCTATCGCCTGCGCCCAGTCTAGCGTCAACAACCCCACTATCCCATGCTCCGTCCGCTTCCGTTCTGAGGCCCACCACCGCACGCACCGCCAGGCAGTCCACGGTGTCTACCTCCCCGGCGACAAGGATTTTCCCAATAGCCTGTTGACGACCACATGCCGCAACCATCTGCAGCGCATGACGAAGCAGAACAAGATTGCTATTCTTGTGAAGGAGAGGGGCGAGTGGAACGCTCTCAAGGCCGAGGTGAAGAAGAGCTGGGATGAGATGGTCAAGAGGGGCGGTGAGATTCCGGAGGGTGTGAGTGTGGCTGTGGCAGGGGTTGATTTGGGTGCGGTGGACACGAATGTTGCGGAGGATCTGTCGTTGCATAAGGCTGTACAGTTGGTGGATGGTCTGGTGGAGGTGCGGACTTTGTTGAAGAGCTGGGAGTTGCTTGCGAAGGAGCTGAAGAAGATTGGTTTTGGAGCTGAGGCGACGGAGGAGGGCCAGGGCGACGGCGAGGTCGTGAACGGTGACGAATTTTCAGGCTGCGAGGGCCAGCACGACGGCGAGAACGTGAATGGTAGCGAGGATGTGGGCGATGACGAGGACGCAGACGGTGAGGAGGTCACGGAGCAGGAGTGGGAGGCGTTTAACGTCTTGGCGCAAGCTCATTGAGTGATTCTATCAAGGCGTATTTGACATACCGCCATCAGCAACGCTGCCACCCTCGGTCTCATTCTGCCAAGTTATTCGGATGCCATCGGCAAGTCTTTTTGTGCGCACTGTTATCGCGCTTGATGATGGTGTTGTGGTTGGCGAGACAATCGTAGCAGAAGCTAAACTTGCAAAGGATGCCTATACGAAAACGAGTGTTGGTATCATCTCAGTTGCTTCGTCTCAGGGCTGTGCGCTCTCGTGATGCTGTGCTGCTCTAAAAGGATGTTCTCGATCACTTCCAACGGCATCCATGGCCGCTGGTCCAGTTCCCCAGGCATTTCCAGCAGAATTCGTGCGAGCACTTGGTACCTATGGACAGGGAAAGCTTGAGCCTTGTGTTTGGGAAAGGAGCATGAAACGCGGTGTTTAATCCGAGCGAGAAGGGGAGATAGACAGATGCAGTTCAACGTTAGGGCACTTTCAGAATGGAAACACAAAACGTTCTGAGAGTATCCTCCCTGGAGCGGTAGTAACAAGACAACGAGATAGGCATCTAGATTCAGGGGGGAAGAAATTGGGCTCTTACACGTCATATGCGCACTAAACACCAAGTCAGTATTGGCTCAACAAGAAATTTGGAAACACATACCATCCATGGTTCTTTTCAATTGGCCAGCTGCATCCAGGGCATTTCTTCGTTGTTCGCTTCACAGTCACCTCACTTGCCGCATCTTCCTTCGCTCTTCTCTTCAAATCCTCAGCAGCTTTCGCCTTCGCCGCCGCCTGGGCTTTCTGTTCGGCGGCCTTTCTCTCCGCCTCTTTCCGTTCGGCTTCAACCCTTGCTGCCTCCTCCTTCTGGGCTCTTGCCTCCGCCTGAATCCGAGCTTCCTCGTCCTCGGCCAAGCTCTGCGCAAAGCGGAAGTCTGCGGCTTCCAGCTCACGACGACAGCGCTCATTCGCTTCCCTCTCGCGCTCGACTCGCTCGTTCTCGGCCTCAAATGTGCTTCGGAAGTTCACTGGATCGGCCAAGAAGCGATCGTATTCAGCACAGCTCATCGTCTCATGCCACGCCACGCGGTGCCGGAAGCAATACTTGCGACGGCACACAGCGCAGGTGACAATCGGAGCGCGATCACCGGCGTCGTGTATCTGGCCTGAGCCGCACCCGACACCAGGACAGCTGAACCAGTTACTTTGTTGAGTGATGGCGTCGTTAAGCATGCGAGCGTCGAAGGTTTCGAATGTCGCTCTGTCGGCGTGCATGCGCACCTCATCGTAATCCATCGCGCAACTGCATTCTGGGCAGGTGGCAACACGGGGGTGCCACGCCTTGTCGGCAATTGCTGTCTTGATGTGTCGCTGGAGGCAGCTTAGACACGTCTGTGGTGAGTGACTGCAGTTCCGGCTGGCGGAGAGGAGTGGGAAGTCGGTTGAGGGTTTGGTTTCCGCGCAGATGATGCAGTCTCTCTCCTCCACGATGTTCACTAGCACATGGGGTATCCGATGTCCATGGGGTGAGTTGTGTGGTGGACGTTGGTGCTGATGGACTTCGGTGATGTAGCTGCAAGGTCTCGGGGCTTGACGGTTGATGGAAACCGGTGTAACATCTGGCGCATGGATGATGTCGGGGTTGGGTATCCTAGAAGTGATTGGAAGCGCACCACTTGCAAAAGGGCCTCCTGGAAAATGACAATATTAGGAAACTGAAGCTCGGCACAAAAAGGGGGGTCCTTACTGTCGGGCCGAACCGGTGTCCAGAATGAGTCGGTTGGTGGTGGTTGCCAGAACTGAGAGGGAGGGAGTGCGCGCGCTGGTGGCCGTGCTGTGTTGAAATCGCTCCGCGGTCGCTGAAGCGGATGTTGAGCGGCTGCCTTGCCCTGGCGCTCCGTGTGTGGGGGTAAAAGGTTCTGTAATTCTACATCGACCGGGCTCCATGTCGGGACTTGGTTTGGCGGAAACCCGGTGCTGTTGTCCTTCCGGAAGGCTTGGCTGAGCTTCCTCTTGAGCCACGAAGGGGATCCAGGGGGCATGCTTGAGCTGTTTGAGCTGTTTGTTCACGGTGCAAGAGGAAGGGAGAAGGACACAAAGGAAAGCTGAACAGGAAGCAGGTTAATAAGAGTGCGCGATAAGGGCAACTCGCCCCGCAAATGGACCTCGTCATATTGAGCTGTGGCTGCATCAAACGCCATCCGAGAGATATGTGTGACCTCGTGATTGGCACCGATCACTGCAAGCCCCGGCCAAGTCGGCGGCTACCTAGCAAAGCAGGCGTTTTCGAAACCTCCAAATCGGACAACTTTGATTGGTAGCCTTGCCTTTGACTGTTGTCGGTGGAGTCGTGATTCTTCTGAGTTGTCTAATCACTACCACCTCCGGGTTTTGACGATAAGCTAGTCCTAAGTAAGGCACCTATCCTGAGCTCGTGAACTCCCATCGGAAATTGATTCTGTACCTATTATCCTCCGCATCCTCCGCGTTTCACGATTGCCTCGCCCAAAGCTGCCTCCGGTCCTGGGCGTCTGCGGGCCAAGGTCCCGACCAGTGAGTAACCACCGGCACGCGAGGAAAGTCGCTGATGCGATCACGGCGATGACTCCTCAAGCGGCCTACTCTTCCACTTCCAAGGCCAAGTCTCTCCATGGCTCGGCCATATCCTGTCTAGGATAAGGTAGGGCCCAGACAGGGGGCCTTCGGCGTGTCCCGTTCCCAGCGACTTGGGCCGACTAGTCTTCGCGCTGGTCGTCGCAACAATGTCGTTTCGGTCGTCTCTTATGCTCCGGGTGAGCAGCCAAGGGTTGCGTAATTGACTCAGGATCGGCTCTAGACGGGGAAGACCTGGGATTTGCAGGTATCTCGCCCATCCGCCGAGAAACTGGATCTTCAGAACCTCCAGCGGTACGTGTCCGTGAGAATTGGGCGAAACCTTGCCCGACGAAATCGTCTGGAAGATAGCTCGTGCGAGCGCTTCGTCCATGGCATTGCTGATGAACCAGTCGCGCAGGTGGCCATTCAAGTAGTCCGTCCCAGGGTAGCGCTCCCGGTCGAACTCGTCAAACGAAGGGTCCGCGTCCGCTGCCAAGGGAAGCTGTACGTCGAGACTGAGAGCAAGTTTCTTCAACCGGGGCAGGGACTTTCCAAGCATTTTGTACCACCCGGTCTCTGTCTTGTTTCCCATAGAGCGGTTCAGCGTGATACCAAGTTCTTCGAGTAATGGACAATCCTCTCCCAGCTGACAGATATCTCTCGTATTGATAGAATGGCCTCGCATGCTGAAAGTGCGCAGCCCGGGGGCAAGACGAAGCAGAGCCGGTGTCCGCTGTCCAAAGTACAAGATATGAAGAGTCGATAAACGCGGTAGGCTACCAATGACGCGCTCTGCCGCATGGTGGTAGGACGGCTCGTGGTATCCGAGCGAAAGCACCAATGTCGTCAGAGATGAAAGGCGGGAGTCTGTCGCCAGTAGCTGCAACATTTCGAGGCTGACACCTGTGCGGTAGCTGAGGCCGAGCATTCGCAGCCTAGAGAAGTCGGTCGAGGCCATCCACTGCTCTAATTCATTCTTTGGCAGAATATGGAACCCGTTTCCAGATAGCAAGAGTGTTTCCAGCGAGGTCCTGGTCGGATGAGGAGCTGTGGTGGCAACCCAGGGTAGGGATTCCGGCCCAAGTGCGTCGTTTCGGCGATGGAAATGCTTCGGGAGGTTGTGGTCGAGGAGGACTTCCTTCAGGTTTGGCGCCATCCCTACCAGATATCTGACGACGTCGGCATCATCAGGCCGGGCTGCGCTGACAACCTTGTCTTGTCGATGCCAGCAGGCCATCCGGATGCGGTGCAGGCAGGGGGACGTCACAAGCTGAAGTTCGTGGGGATCTGGCGTTGGAGAGAGCAGGCTTCGGAGTCTGAAGGCGTTCAGGAACAGTTTGCACCGCGGCTGCAGGTGGTCGCGATGCAGGGCTTGCAGGAGGCACGGGGGAAACTGGCCGCGGCAAGAAAAATGTAGTTCCCTCAGGCCTGTGAGTTCGCCGAGGAGTCGGGCCAGCGGTTGCCAAGCAGAGTCGCTGATGTAGGTGTCTTCTGTCGTATCGAAATCGTTGGTGACGGGCCTCCTCAGAATGCAGTGGATTGCCTTTGGCAGAGCGGCTTCCGAGAACATGTCTAACACATCGAGGGTGGGAAGAGGATCCCCGGTAAATGAAGGGGTCGAGTTCCGAAGCAAGCACTCAGCGCGAACCTGTTCTGGGTCGCCGGGCGTTCGTTCGTCGACGAACAGCCGGCGGACTCGGCGAAAGGCCGCACGGCGCTGTAGCAGGGCGCGGCAATCTTGTACTTGGCGCGTAAAGCTGGGAAGGCTTGTACCCGAGAATTCAAGGCGGGTTCTGTCCACTAAAGTAAAATGGACGTCGTGGAAGAGGAGGGGGTTGGCGATGGAGTGCATGTGCTTGCTCGTCGAGGCGAGAGCAGCCAGGCTGGGCAGGTGCTCGACGCACTCACAGATGCGCGTCAGGATTTCCGCCGGAAGGCTGGTCAGCGTTGAGGACGACATGATGGCAGAGCAGAATAGTAAAGAGCAGAAATATTCAGTTCGCAATTTCAGAGCCGTTTTCGGTGTTTCGTTTGCGAGGAGTGATTGGAGTGACGATCGCCTGGAACACGTGCTCGGGTGCGGGGTTCCATCCTTCGCTCTTGCATGCATGCATGTGTACTGCGTCAAGACGGTGGCATTGATGACCAAATGCGGTCTTCCCTATTGTCAGCAACCCAATCTCAATTGATCGTAACGCCAAAACAAATCAACCTCGAACGGGTCCAAAAATGCAGCCGAAGCCAAGACTTCATCCGCGATTCCGCGCGGGCGATGTTAGGGGCCTGCCTGTTAAACTATGCAGAAGGTATGCAGGTCCCCGAGGGCTCACGGTCTTGTTAACTTTGCACACTGTATGTTGCACAGAATTCCTGCAATCGCATCTGGGGCGACCACTTCTCACAAATGACACCACCCCAGCATGACCAGAAATCGTGCGCACTCATGAAGTGAAGTTGAAAATCCGATTAGAAATTATGAATCAGGATGCCGATTAACCGTATAAAGTTTCAAGGCCCATTGTAAAATCAGAGATAACGTGTTTAGGTAATACAAAAGATCGTCAACTCGAACATCAAACACACACAAAGATGACGGCCCAAGACATAACTTTGACGGCGACAGAACTCGCCATAGGCCACCTGATCTGTAGCGACTGTGAGAAGACTGCTAACCGTCCAACTGTCCGACATGCCGGGTCAAAGGCGAACTCCATATTCTGAAGGAGGCGCAGAATACTCCAAACAAATGTTGCCAGCCAACCTACACAACAAAGCAGGAGACGGTACGGAGTAATCTCGTCCCCCTCGTCCCCCTCGTCCCCCTCGTCACCCAGTTTCAAGCGGCTGCGCCCATGTGGGATTAGTAATCAGACACAACTGCCTCGCGAGTACGCGTGGTCAGCCTGGAACGCCTGCTGTTGTCCGGCGATTCCTGCTGTTACCGCCTTCTGCCATTTATTGTTGACCGACTTGGAGGAGCTGGTGGCGTGAGTGCTGGAGGGCTTTCGCGGTGCGAGTTTGGTGTCAATTGAGACGGACTTGGAATTTGGATGAAGGAGCTGAACACATTAGGAGTTCCTCTTGAACGTGCGCGATACGGTCCGTGGAAGTAGCATTGTCACTTCCTTCACCACTGCAAAATCATTCACCAAAATCACTTAAGTACCTGACCTGGCGACACGTGTGAGGATATGTCATGGTCGTTTGGCACCGGCCCCATCACTTACTATCAAAATTACAAGATCAGCACTCCTTTACGGTCCTTATAAATTCTAGGCCCCAGCCTAAGGGAAACTCGATCTGTAACTGAATGTCAGTACTGGATTTCTGCCGCAGTAATACTACTTCCTCCACCAAAATTGACATTCTGTCTATGTACAAACGCTCTTATAGTTAGGGCTCCCACGTCCCCATCAGTTCCGCATCATAATCTTAAGAATATCTCTTGCACTTTCGGTATCTTCATCTACAACAAGATCAAGTCCCATGCTGAGCATAAAGCTCAGTGTCCCCCCATCGCTTCTCGATATATTTCAACTCATCATATGCGAACATATTGTCAAGGAAGTGACCCTCGGGCAGGACCCATTGTTCCTCAGACAAGGCACTATGATGCCGTCCTTTTAGCAGGTCCTCCGTGATCTGATCCCGAAGGATGGCCTTTGACCGCTGACGGCCCTCCTGGCTGTAAAATCTTAGTTGATGGTCGTGCAAAAAAGCGCCGACGTTTCCCCACCTGTTGCGGATGCAGTCCATCTCGGCATCCAAAAGCACGTCGGAATAGGCAACAATTTTCTTCACGTTAACCTTGCCCTTGCCCTTGACTTGCTTTTCATCTTCATTCTCCTTCGGTCCCATCATGGCTCGAAAAATCCTCATACCCTCGCTGCGCTCATCCTCATCGTAGATACTTAGGCCGTAGCTCTAGAGGAACTTGTACTCGCCACCGTAGTGTTCCTTCAACCACGCCTTCTCCACTGGCGTATATGCGTCCTCGTCCCGTTTTTTCTTGACGCTCAACGTCTTCTCCTTTGGCGCACCGGTACTCGTTTTGCGGCTTGCTGCCTCCCATCTGGCCTGCTCCGGATCCGGCCATTGGACATATATTATGTATCTTTTGCCCTCCACAAATACGGATGGCCCCGTGGCAGGGCCAATAGGTGGTCAGCTGAGCTTGAGGACGGTAACGCCACACCTGTTGACAAGACATCCCAGCCGTCTACCATTGTCGTCGCTGAGCGTCCCAACTGTGCCATCGTGCATTACGCGGTACTCCATATTCCAATCCGCCGTCATAGCGGAGAGGATATTGCAGAGGGCATCGGGCACGTGCAAGACGTTCTCAATACGAATAGTAGAGTGTGTCTTGGACCCCGAGCGTTGTGGCCAGACCTTGACCGGGAGCTCGACGGTGCCGACGGCAATGGCCTTCAAAGACTCTCCCTAGGACGAGGTGGTGACATACGTCTTGAATAGATGATACTCGACGAATCAGTCACGGTCCTTCGATACACTGCAAATTATCAGTCAATTGCAGAGTCGATTGCGAGCGAAAGCTGACCTACTGGACCCCACAAGCAGTCGACACAACCCAGTCCGGGCAGAGACCCTGGCTTGGACTTCTGGACGGCATGTTCCAGGTTTACGGTGGCGAGCGTTTTGGATTCGACCTCAGATTGCGGCAGAATTTGTTGTTGCGCGAGGAGACGACGAGAAAAGACACGAGAAATCGCGTTGCAGTGGAGACGTGATTGAAGTGGGGACGTTCTCGTCCTTTGGCCCTATGTCCCTGCCAGAAAGAAGTAACGAGATGCGATGTCAGCTGATGGGGCGATGATGTTGCCAGGTTCCGGGCGCTAGCTTCTCCGAGAGCAGTTCGGCAGTTGCCATTTGATGGGACTGACATGGCTTCGCGAAGGGACCGCTTGATCCGTCCGACAGGTCTCTGGTCAGCTGGGTAGGCCACCTTCTTTGTTTGTCAGGAAGCGTAGGTACGGCAGGACATCCAGGAGCTGGATGGCTATCGTAATTCATCCGCCGCGTTCGATCTGCTCGACAATGATTTGTTGGCTCGCCAGAGCTCGGAAGTCCAGGTGCGGAAGACACCAAACTGGACCCTCGGATTCCGGAAACTTCATGGATCAGTTATCAACAAAATAAAGCGACCTGTGCTTTTAGCACCAGAAGCGTAAATGTGGATCATGTCTCTTCTGGTCAGCTCTAGATACTTCTAGCAGCTAAGAGTTGTGGCGCACGAAGTTCCAGACCAGATGCAGTAGTTGACGGTTCTGAGGGCCAGATCCTTGTGACTTAAATAGATATCTAACCCATTCTATTAAGAGAATGGCAAAAAGGGCGTGCCGTAGTCGGGCAGGCCCTTCGACTTAAGTTAACCCTGAACATGAACTCCTCCGAGGCTCCTATTTCGTTTCAATCAATTTCAACCCATCATCCAACAGCTTGTACAAGTCAACAAAGCTGTTCTCAAGGGGGATTTTTCGCCTCCGTTACTCGTCACGGCCAAACAATAGCAGTTTTCCTGTTGTTTAGCTTGAGTCCACAGGGTAAATCCCCGAGAGCCTAGCTCTCCGCAACGTATATCTCGGAATGGTGAAGTTTGCGTCCCGCTCGGCGAGGAGGGAGTGCGATGGCCACAATGGGGCAATCGTCATGCCTTATTAAGGTTCGAGCAATGGCTCGGCCGCCATCGCGGTCCTCTTCTTTGTAGATGCTCAGCCTGTGGGCTCGCAGAAACTTGTATTCGCTACCGTAGTTCTTTTTCAGCCATTTCTCCTCCTCCGGCGTATACTGTCGACGGTGTCCGAGGCGTTTGTGGCGCGACTTGCTGCCTTCCATCTCGCTCGCTCCGAATCCGGCCACTGCACGCTGACCGCATACACTGAGTCGTTCTCGAAAGTCGAAGGCCCTGTTTTCAGGCCAATGGGGGGAGCACTGAGCTTGATGGAGGGAAGGAGAAGACCATTGGTCTCGACCAGATATCCCAGTCGGCGGCCTTTGCCGTCGGTAAGCTTGCCCATTGTTCCGTCGGCCATTCCACCGAGCTGGAAACCCCACCGATGTTCAATAGCAGCGATTTTCACTGCGAAAACATTGCAAATACTGCTGGGAATATGCAGCACGTTCGCAAGTCGAGTTGTCGAGTGAGCACCGCGTTCCAAGCCGGAGCCGCCGAGCCAAAGCTTAACCGTGATCTCAACGGTGCCGACTGCAATGGCATCCACGAGCTGGGAACCATACATTGTGGTTGTTTTGGTCTTGAATGGCGTGTGCTCGATGAACCAACCACGGTCTTTGGTGGCGCTGCAAATGGAAATTAGTAGGTTGCAAAGCTGCGACAGCGGGGTTTCACTCACTGAACGTTAGATGAAGTAGAGACAAGCCAATCGGGGCATAGGCCCGCGTCTGTGTCCTCGGACGACATGGTTTTGCTCGTTGATTGGAGTGACTCTCTCATTCTCGGTGTCTGGTGGGAGAAGTTGCCTATCTGTAGATAGTGTATTAAGTGGGAGAAACGTGGAGGAACCGCCAGAGCCGGGGCTCCTTCCTTTTGAATTGCGCTCCACACCCCGGAAAGCATGACAGCACCGTGTGGGCAGTTGATGTTATCAGGCGGTAATATAATTCTTTGGGTTCGGTCCCTCGCTTCACGGGGGGTTCACTGTGCTAGCCAGAAAGTATGCTGGATTACGGCTTTGTCTTGCATGTGCAAATAAAAGGCCGCGGGTATTTGGCAGACAACACCGTGACGCTCTCGACCCTACGATATTTGAAAGAAAGATAGTTTCACTCTCACAGCCTAGGTACTTATTAAACAGTGGAGTCTTATCTAGGGCAAACGTCAATCGATTGGTCGCTCCAGGAAATAGAGTGGGCTCTTTCCTCCAACATCGGAAAACCTTCGCTGTCATACAACCTAAATGTAATGCAACTTCGCAAGGTCGAGCGCGGTGCCTCCGAGATTTTGCAGCCGGCGGGGGAGCCTGACAGTATCCCTGTGCTAACACAATGACCTTTGGTTCACCGCAATGTTGGGTGTGTAGGTGCAACTTACCATAGACTTGGGGGGATGATTTTCCTGTGTGCGTGCACATGTGCCCTGGCTATGGGGAGTGGGGGGTCTTTTCACCGCTACATCCTACGTGACAGATCGCCGAACATAAACGCGTGTCCACAGAATACCTACAGTCCGTTATAATTCCAATGGCATGGAATCCCGCCTGGTAAGAATCCCGCGGGTTGGGTGTGGACTGTTCGCCTTCAAATTTGAGTCGAATGAGATGGCCCGTCAAAATCACATTCCTGGCAACCCCCACGCCATAGAACCAGAAATTCGGACCCTAGTATTCGTATTGAACGGTGAGAGACAAACTTGTCAACCGTGCATACAGACCGCACACCCTCTCGCATGTGGTGGAACCCTCGGACAACTCGGAATTAACAGGCAGGGTTCTGTGGCCAATCAGGGAGGCGTGACCGACCGCTTTCCTTGATGGCGATCCGAGTTTTGCGGAGATGCGTTTCGGGACATCCTTCGTCCTTCGGCGAAGAATCCTACAAACGGATTTTCCATCCCATAAAAGGCCAGCAGGCCAGCCAAATCAGAAACTCGTTTCTTCTCACTCTATCTGCTGTGCAGATTGTTTTCAGAGCTTCAAAATGGATCAGATTGTAATTGCTTCGAACGTCACCGAGGCCCAAAACCTCAGCGGGGCTTGTGTAGGTCCCTCCTTTCTGCATTCGCACTTTACAGGGCCAGTAAACTAATATTCCCAGTGCATCGCCCTGCTATCGCTGTTCGGAGACTCGAAAGTCTCATTTCCTGGAAGCAGTGGCTATAAATCCTCGCAGGCTTCATATTTCGCCATCCAACAAAGCGAGTTCGCCCCCCTCTGCGTTGTGTCGCCCACATCGCCCGAAGATGTTTCAGAGGTGATTAAGGCGTTGGTCGGAACCTCCAGCTCGCTCGAGAGCCCCGAACAACAGGCAACCTGCAACTTTGCCGTCCGATCGGGCGGCCATAGCAGCGTTCCTGGCGCGGTCAACAGCGACGGCGGCGTGACAATCGACCTGCGCGCCCTCAATGACGTCAAGCTCAGCGACGACAAGTCTACGGCACACATTGGGGTCGGCGCCCGATGGGGAGAGGTCTACACCTACCTCGAGACATTCGATCTATCGGTGGCCGGCGGGAGAGTGTCTCAGGTGGGAGTTGGCGGCTTGACGACTGGCGGCGGCATTTCCTTCTTCTCTCCGCGGTACGGATGGGCCTGCGACAGCGTCACCAACTTCCAGGTCGTGCTGGCCGACGGCTCAATCGTCAATGCGAACGAAAAGGAGAACCGAGACCTCCTCCTAGCCCTTCGAGGCGGCTCTGGTAGCTTTGGGATTGTCACGCGCGTCGACATGACCGCATTTGAACAAAAAGCGTTCAGAGGTGGCAGTGCATTTTACGACCTGTCTACTATTGATCAGCATTTGGCGGCATTTGAAGAGATAAACTCACCCGATAAGTTCGACGAATACATCTCTCCAATCTTTGGCTTTGGTTTTGCTGTCGGCCAAGGATCTTTCATCTTTCAGAATCTGGTGTACACAAAGGACGAGTTGAGCCCCGCGACGTGGGCGAAGGTGGATGCAATCCCTTCACTTCAGAGCACACTACGGATCGACAAGATGAGCGCCTTTGCTACCGAGATGGGTGTCTTCAACCCCATGGGCAAGCGGTAAGTGCTAATGTTTGGGAAGTTCTGCCAGAGTTTTCACTGATATCAGCAGCCAATATTGGCTTCAAACCACATTCCAATCAACCCCCGCGATGCTCAATGCGTCCTTCATTCACTGGGAGGCTTCTCGCGCCACTGTCGAGCACGTCCAGGACTTGGTCTGGTCGCTGTCTCTCCATCCGATCCCACCAAATATCTACAAGAACCGCCACTCCACCGGGAACTCTCTCGGGCTCTCGGAGAGGACGGGCGCGCTGGTTATTGCAGGCTTTACAGTATCCTGGACAGACAAGAAGGATGACGAGATTGTTCACAAGACGGCCAATGCACTGATGGAGGCCATTGAGAAGGATTCTCGAGAGACCGGGGCGTACGACGAGTACCTATATCTCAACTATGTCGGCGCGTCTCAGGATCCCATCGCATCGTACGGTAGCAAGATGGGCAAGGCGTTCCGCGAGGTAAAGAAGAGGGTCGACCCCAACGGGCTGTTTTCTCATGGGAGGTCCGCTGGGTTCAAGCTTGCGGACTAGTTCGTGGCAATGAGAGGGGCTCGATCTCGCGGATACAACTGGGACCACGGGACGGGGGAGAGGAATGAGTTATACGCCTACCGATCTATGCCGTAATAAATACGTATCATACTGCCCTTTTCTCCTCGCTGCTGCACACCACCGTCGCCCATGAGGTTCTTGTCGAGAGGACTAAGACAACAAGACCTCCGATGATGGGATGACTGCCAGATGGCCTCGTACTTAGTGGGTGCTATTGAGAGTGCGAGGATCGGATACTCGTTCTCATCTCTCTACTTGTCAGACTCCAGGAAAAGACAGTTAAATTTTCGGATGAGCTCAGACTGCGCGACTGTCCGACTCCGCTTGTTCGAATGACGCTCTGCTGCCGAGGAGGGTCAGCGGTCAAGACTTGGATCCATTTTAAAGGGGGGGAATGTTTGCCTTAGAATGCCGTCTTCTTTTGTTAGGGAATTCATCCTGACAGCGAGGATATGGCCCCATCTGTCCCCTGCGCCGGTCGTCTTCCAAGCGACGGCAATATTGTGGCTGAGCTGGACAGGCGGCATGTAGCACATGTTTGGTACGCATGCGCACAGACTACCTATTCAAGACATTTACCATTCGTATAACGACCAATGCCTCTCTCAGCCAGCTAGGATAGTAACATCCCTCCCGAACTAGCCATACGTGATTCCAACTAAGGCCGCGGAAGACGGAAGTTCGGGCCGATGTCGCAGTCCTGGAAGGTGGGTAGCCGCGTTGGGTTACGTGCACCTGAGCGACTCGGTGTTGTTCCTAGAGTGAGAGCGAAGATGATGCTGAGAGAGCAACTACTTGATACGGGGCCCCAGGCATGAGTAGTAGAAGATAAAACCGTAGGTTTTTTAATTTACCTGTAGGTTTTTAGGTTACCGTACTGGTGATTATAGGGGGTAGACATGGGATGTTATAAGGGCATAGCATGCAAAAAAAAATAATGATTGCTGGTGTAGAATGCCATATCCATCCCAACAACGAATGTTGGAATTTGGAGGCCTCTGATTGGCTGGATTCAAGCCTAGATTTCAGGGTTCAATTAGCGATTCCATGGATTCTACACACAACCCTGGCCACTTCCACTCCTTGCCCGAGGCTCAACATCATCATCACCACCACCACCACCAGCCTGTATTCCATTGTGTCCCATCGCGCGAATCGCTCAATCGTTTGGTTAGCCAGGGCCGGTGTGGTTCTGCATTCCAACGGGCTAACTGTCAGTAGGATTCAGATGTCATGAATAGAACCTGCCGGTTCTGGTTTATGCGCCAAGCGTGTGGAGATGGTGATGATGTTGATGTTTAGGATAGTAGTAGTGCTTGCGCAACCCGAGCCTGTCGAACTTATGCATTTTAACCCAGCCAGTTAGCAATATAATCTAGATATCAGGGATTAAACGTATATAGCCTCGAGTGTGCCGAGTGTTTGTGGTGATGGTGATGGTGATGTTGCTCCTCCGGCCACCACAACCTTCTTCAATCACACACACTACTCACACACCTAACCCACGGCTATTACAGTTGCGCATTGATTTCGGCCCGATCGGCAGTACGATAGGATGTATGGGGTTGAGCGCGCCGGGCAAAAGGGCAACGGTGGTGTGTGTTGGTGGTGATCGCTGGTGGTGATGGTGGAAGGTTGAAGGTTGAAGAGCGAAAGCGACGAAGGCAACGAAGGCAACGAAGGCTCCGAATTTGAGGAAGGTTCGCGCGCTAGGGCTGGCTAGCTGGCTCGCTCCTTCCTCTGACTTGGAGCTATTCACCACAACATCAACAACGACAACGACAACGATAACGACAACAAGCCCCCTGAATTACAAAAGTGTATAAGCGCTGTGAGAAAATCACGGTGCACACCCAATCCTCGCGCTCTAAATGGCCAGATCTAGCTAGTCACCACCTTGAGCCCAACATTCAATATTGGATCAACATTCGATACCCCCCTTTTTTCGGCATACATTGAATGTTAAACTCCTCATTTTCCCGCTATGGTATCCTATGACATGCCGATTGTGATGGGCTCGAGTCTCGAGCGGGAGGGCGCTCTTACCACCGTCAGCCACCGTTCGAGAGCATTTGACCACTAGTCTACTTCGCCTTGGGACCTTTAGATGCAAAGAAAATGGTGGAAGAGATTCTCGATTGACCTGTGAATCCTAAGGCGCTGTTTTCGCGGGTTGGGCATGAGGATTTGTAGCGTTATGGTGCGGTTACAATGCGCCCGACGAGGAAAGAAACGGCTTCGGGGACCCGCTGGAGATAGTATTCCGGGAAATGGGTTGCTGTGATATATGCGGTGCCTACGCAGACGAGGTCGCCGGAGTTGCAGATGATGAGTGTTTTTTCGAGGGGGTAACCCTTGATTCGTCCGCCATCCTGGAGGGCTTGTGTGTCCCCAAATGTGACGACTCCTGCAAGGCGATCTTTAACGTATTGCGGCAGACTCTCCACGGCGCGATGAGTGATAGCCGCTCCTTGGCTGTATCCTGCGGCCACAATTTTGGACTGAGGGCAGTAGATGGCTGCCGTGGAGAGGAGCACCTGCATCTCGTAGATTCCGTATGGTGGCCCTCCGCCAGGGTAGAAATTGGTCTCAATCAGCGCCAGATAATTAACCCCCTGACTGGCGACGTTTGCGGCGCCAAAGTATGCCTTGAGGCCGTTGGAGAGGGCCGGTCCCACCGAAACGCCCTGCATCGCGTCTAGTGAGTCTGGGTTTCAAGGATGCTGGGCTGATTCGTCTCACCATATTCCCCGGCGCTGACGTCTGTCGAGCCCAAATGAAAATGACGGGCTTGCATCCTGTGTAGCTGAACTCCTGCGACCACTCTCCCGTCCATGTTTGCCGTTTCTCCGACGCGACCGGCGCGGCCGAAGCCAGAATGGCAATCCACGACACGAAAAAGACGAGCAGCAACGCCATGCTGGATGAGGTGTTACCACTTCAAGTTCTACGTCTTGCGCTCTCTTTAGAACGGCCGCATATATTCTCGGGGTAAAGCGCGAGTGAGGCAGGCGCTGACGACTGCAAATGACTTGCTGCGTGGCTGCTCCACCAAGGAAACCGGCCAATCGTCTTCCCCTGGTAAACCTGCTCTCATTTACATCTGGCGCTCCTCGGCAATGATGCTCCGCCTTGCACGCCAACCAACAGCCCCAGCCGCTGCCGGGGAATATAAGCCGGCATTTTTTTCGAGAAACGCGGCAACCCCGCATATATCAGCCTTCTATAGCGGCAGATCTCTCGGATCATCCTCGCTTAGCAAGCCTACTATCAATTGCCGACGATTCCGTGGCGGACCCCTGCGATTCAGAGCAAGAGCCAAGAGGTTTACAGATTGGCGCCCATCTTGGAAGGCAATCGGATGTTGATGCGGCTGTTTACGTCTCTTGGTGTTGGCGGTAGTTGTGGAGGGCAGCTAGCAGACAGACTCGGTTTAAATCCGGTTCAACAGCTGACCGTCGTTGAGCCGTTTTCATTCGACCTGCCAAGATATAAAAAGTCTCGAGGTCGCACAGCACTAAACCGAAGTCTTTGAAGCCAATACTGGCAGCTTTGCGTCTCCCGCCGGCGTGGATGGAAATCCTATTGCCTGCAAAGAAACTGCAGCCGTGGGAGAGCATCTTGCTCTCGCCGTTCCCTAGGATCAGGATGGCCTTGAGGACGCCGTGTTCCTTCCCGACGACATAGTGTGGGTTCCTTAGCACCGTGGATTCATGAATGGAGACCACCTTGGGACGTGGATTGCTGAAACTACCTACATACGGGTTACTCTTAAGCAACACAGTTGCTTACTCGCCAATTGCTCACCACCGCCCTCCTCTTTCCGGCGTTCTTCTCTCCACTTTTTTCTCTCCTTCTTCTTCCTCTCCTCTTCTCCTCCATCAACCGAGACACGCGGTCCTTTGCATCCACCGCCCTCTGCCGTACCTTCTCCATAACTTCAGCAACTCTTTCTGGCCGAAGCTCGGGATACACCACATCGTCCACGGCTGCCTACGTCCAGAGGTTGACCAAGTCATGGATCTCCTCTGATGTCATGTGGGCATGTATTTCAATGTGTAATCCGCCGATGTCGGTGGTATCTGGCCCTCCGGAAAAAGATGAATTTCAGTACGGATGTCTGTACGATGTTTGAGTTGAGGTCTTGCCCACCCCCCTTTCTCACGGAGCCAACGATTCAGTGGTATTGGAAAGGTACCATCTCGGCAACCATATCCAGCTACTCCTTCTTGTTCATGTCCTCGTCGTCGGGGAAGTCGATCTCATCGAGCAAGGAATCGATCAATTCCGAAGGCAAAAAGGCGCGTAGGAGGGATCCTAGCGCTTCTTCGACATAATCCCACGTGGAAGTCGTGAGACGGCTAAAGACATCGTCCGGCGACAGAATCCTTGCGTCGGCCCGGGCCGTTCCTCGATCTTCTCTCCACGGCTGAGATCGACGCCCCTGTTCTCCCGCTCGGCCGCCTCGACCTCTTTGGTATAAGCATAGGTCGTGATGGTCAAGTCATTGTGGCCGCCCGCCCACGTCCGCATGAGCGCCCCGACTCTCCCGGCAGGGCCTTCGAGAAAGAAGAAGTTTCTCCTCCGCTCTATCAGATCAGCTAGCTCTGGCTTACCCATGGTGTGCGTGTTGGTGTTCAACCCCGCGCACAAGCGCTTCGAAAGAGTACCATAGCGGGAAAATGAGGAGTGTAACACTCAATGTGTGCCGGAGGAAGAGGCTTATCGAAAATTAACACCCAGAATCGCTGCCTTTGCATTTCTGCGTTCTTGCGATAGTTGCGTGTGTTCTACATGAGTCTCACAGTCCGACAGGGGAGAACGAGGGTGGGTAGGTGCCTGTGGTTCTTTTCTTGAGGGTGAGATGGGTTGCGTTCTATCCTCGAATCATCCGATTTTTCATTAGGTGCTGTGCGATCGTTGCTTGGAATCGCTCTACTATGCTAGTGTAATTCGCACATCGAACGATTTCGGTCAAACTGCTGCCATCCGCGACGCAGCATGCAAATTCGAATGGTGCTTCTTTTGACTCCCAAGTGGGCCTGAGAGGGCTCCTGCGGTCGTGTGAGGCAACAGAAGTAAGGAATATTGTGATTGTATTGCGGTTGGTGGTGGTGAGGAAGATAGCACACGAAGCGCAAGCTTCGTGGGCAAACTACCAGCAAAATGTGGTGGGCTGAACCCGATGAGTGGGGCCAACATATGTGGGGCACCTCACAGGTCGGAGCTTGATGGCCAATCGCGGGCTGCGCGTCAGGTGATGTGGAGCTTCAGCTGAAATTCGTGACATTCCGGAAGTTTGACCGCTGCAAAGGTTCGCACAGTTTACGGCTTCTCACTTTACAATATGCTCCATATTCTCGGAAACGGCGCTGCAAGGGAGTCTCCCTGTTGGCAGCCAGAGCCCACCACACGCGGCACGTTTAGCATCCTCACTACTTGCATCATCACGCTCAGCCTCTGCGCGTGGAGCATCCTTCATCTGAACATACCTGAGCATGGGAAGGCGGACCAGCAGTTCTGGAGGAAAATGAAGTGGTTGCTAGTGAATATCTTTGCTCCTGAAGTGGTTTGCCCCTAACCGGCGTTGCTCCGCATGTATGACGAGGTCAAACTCTGATCTTAACAGGTTGCCCGGGCAGCTTTCAAAGAATGGAAGCTGGCGAGAAAGCTCGACTCCTTCATGGAGCGACTGCCTCAATTCAGCAGCTCAGCGAAATAACAGTCGGTGTTCGGCAGGTGGTTAGGCTCCAACCGACACGATTCGAATCGTGTCCTTTCACAAAACAACACACACCAACGTGAAACCGAGGCCCAAGCCCCCGTCCTCCCACCTAGACCTTTTATCTGGAGCCGCACTCACAGCCATATTGTCTTCATGGGAGGCTTTGTTTTGATACTGGCGGCGATCCTTCCCTGCCGTTACCCCAGACTCGACTCATCCTGACTACCAGAGGGCTTTGCTTCCTGGCCGAAACCCGACCTGATCTCATACCTAACGTCTCAATTGACGCCATTGATGACAAAAGCAAGGCAAATCACTTCGCCAAAACGGTGGTGCTCTTGCAGGCGCTCTGGTTCTGTCTACAAGTCATCACGCGTCTGGCAACAGAGCTCCCGATCAGCGCATTAGAGCTAAACACCCTTGGCGATGTCTTCTTTGCCTTTTGCGTTTTTGTTTTGTGGTGGAATAAACCACTAGACGTCTATGAACCTTTCACCATTCCGTTGGGCAACGATCCGTCAGTCAGGTCTCTCTGCGCCGCTCTATATTTGCGCAGTTCTATTGGATTTCTGCACAGATCGGGTGGGGGACGAGAATATGTCCTCGAGTTCACGAATTTGGACCTCGATGGGAGCATTCAGGGATCACTAAGCGATCAAGGGGGTAGCAGTAGGGCAGTTATCCCAGAAGCACCTGAACAAAGGGGCAGTCGCTTCCCCTTACGAATAGGGGAGGAAACAAACGGCCTCCGTGTGCGCTACGTCGTCTTGACACAACACTATTTCGGCTGTTTTGTTAGGTTATGTACACACGAATCGCAGTAGTCAACACTGTGGCTTCCAAGACGAATTCTCTCATGCTATGCCTTCGCTAGACACTGCCCTCGGCGCCCAGCGGTTCCCAGCGAAGGTGGCATCATTTTCGACGATGCGTCATCAACAAGAAGATGCTACTATCGGTACGACTATCTCACAGCCCGACCGGTAACTTGGCCAAATCGAGCAATTGTTGGGGAGGAGGTCTCCGGGGGAGGGTCTGTTATGCTCTTTGTCAGCCTCACCACATCCGGTGTTATCTACGGTGGCATCCATGTCTTAGCTTGGGACGGGCCATTGCATTCTCAAGTCGAGCTTCTTTTATGGCGCATTGCTGCCATATCGGTCATCGCCGGGTCCGGGTTTCTGTCTGCTTGGTGGGCGCTCGTGGGAGTGAGTGGGCACCTGGATCTCCGCTATGGTAAGGCCCTGTGGTGGAGGGCTTTGAATGACTTGGGTTATGTGCTGTCGGCACCTCTTGTGTTCTGTGCGGCTGCGCTATATGTCCTTGCGAGGATATATTTGGTTGTTGAGAGCTTCATCAGCCTTCCGTATTCTGTGGATGGGGTTTACCTTCAGCCGCAGTGGTCCAGGTATTTTCCGCACATTTCTTGATTTAGCTTGATTCAGGGGTCGACGACAGCATCGAGTAGATATTAAAGTCGTCGGTATTCGAACACGGTTGATTGTCTGCCCCTTGGCTAACAGAGGCTTGCAAAACCAAGATGTCTGGTATGCAACAAATGATATGCTACTCACCTCTGAAACATCCGTTTCCGTCTAAACAAATTGAAGAACCCACGATTCCCCGCTCAGTGGTTTGAGCGGAATCTTCTGCAGTGGACACTTGGGAGAGAATTTGAGTTCAGAATCGCAATGACAGCCAATGGATATTCAATTTGAGGAGCTAAGGAGTGATTCAACGAAATACACTAAAACATAACACCACGAGACCGCCCTACCATGCCATCATCTCCGCGGAACCGCTCAATGCTTCCTAATCATGAGACGGTCCGCCAAGATCGTCATATGGGCCGGTATCCTCATCCACTGCAGTGTTGTCTGATGGCATACCCTGGTTGCCATGGAGCAAATAGAAGTTGCCGCTGAACTGATACTCGTTCATATCAGGGCTTACCAATCTTGCAGTGTTCGTTATCGACCCAGTGTCCCAAGCCCCCATGCTACCGAGTTCACCGTAGGTGCCGGCGTTTATCTGAAAGCTAGTAGGATCCGCTAGCTGGCTCCCGCTCGCCGGGGGATAGGCGGCACCTGATGCGGGCATCGGATTCATGATCGCCCCTGGTTGTTGTGGCAAGTACATGGCGTTTGGATTGTCGAGGGGTGGGGGCTGTGGGTTGGAAGCCCTGTGCACATTGATCCAATCTTGATCTGGGGCTTGGTGCTGGACAATTTGATTTTGCGGCAGCGGCAGGAATTGTGGGCGTGGCGCTACCGAAAGGTGATCGTGGCTCCTCCTGGGGCGTTTCCCTGATGCGCCCAGGTCCTCTCGTGAGGCGGGTTGGAGTTGGGCGCGAGAAGAAGACCTCTTCGTCCCTGCTTTTGCTTGAAGGGACGTCTCGAATTCGGTAAGGACCTGTTCCTGGTGGCCTCGAAATGCATCCATGATTACGTCTCTCAAGTTCGGCGCGAAATCGGCGAGCCTTCGCCTAAGAGCTGGCTCGGCGTCCTGGAAGTGCTTCCTAATTTTCAAACATGTCGTCTCTTCAGGTGGCTCAAACTCTGCATCAATTTTCACCGGTTAGCTTTCGACTTCAAAGCGGGGAAAGGTTTCATACCGGATGAAGGAATGTGCTGTTCTGCGGGAAACAGCGCGTGGTATAGTGTGTCCCAGGTCTGTATCCTGTCTTCTTCCCTCCTGGAGTTCAGGCGGTGCGCGACGTGGGCGCTCATGCCGTCATCTGGGCTTACTCCTTCAGTGGACGCCTTATCGCGAACTTCGCAAGGAGGTTGCAATTCATTATGTTGGTCGAGAGCCTCCTTATCAGGGAAGCCGTCTTTGCATCTCGAACATACGATCGGGTTCGGATTGTTGTGCTTTTCTCTGAGATGCCGTCTGCACGCGTTAGCCCAACGCTACTCCAACAGTGGGTGGAGGGGAGGTTACTTGAGATGCTCGAATTTCGCCCAGCCAGTTGTTGCACATTGCTTGTACCTCTTGTCGCTAATGCTGAAACGCTCGGGGTTGTGCTTCCGGAATGGGCAGCCCCACAGATGCCCATGGAAGAGATACTTGCCGTTAGGAAGAGCTCCTCCCTTTCCAGGCCTGAGAGGGCCGTTTCCTCCAACTCCCTGACTGCTTTCGCCGGAGTTGGGGATCCCTTGCCCCCCCAGACCGGCCCCTCCGGCTGCTCCGGATGACTCCCCGTAGCCGCCGTCTCCAGAACCGGGATTGAATGTAGGAGTTGGCCCCCCATCACCTCCACACTGGTTCGTCTGTGGGAACGTGCTCAACTCATTCAGCAGCTCATGAACAAAGTCTGTGACAGCGGTTCCAACAGCTTGACTGATAATGTCGAGGTCGGCACTGCCGGTAGCTGGGCCCCCGCAGTACCTGAGGACGATATCACACACTCTGCTAATGATCTCATCAGCGATAGCGTCTTCGTCGTCGGAAGCGGCGCTTTCCGCATCTTCATCAACATCAGATTGACAAGCTGACTGATCTGGCGACACTAGGGAAACTGAAAGTCCGGACATGTCCATTGGTGAGCAGGCTGGTGTCATTTCCTTGTCTTCATCAACCTCCATGGACGTTTCTTGTTCTTTATGGATCTCTGCGTCTGCCCTGCCTGCTAGGGGCTGGTCGGTGCCCAGAATGGCCCACAGTTGCTGCTTTGTACAGTCGACTCTGCAAAAGAACTCCTTTTCTCCGCTCTTCACGGCCAACAGCAGCGATGACGGGACGCAGATGTCCCGGTGCACAGTCCGTTGGCTGTTAGGCGGTTTGTCGTGAAACGCCTTGGACCACTCTCCGAGACCCAACAAGTCGTGGGGAGTGTTATCCGTTACCGGCAGGGGTTTGCTCCATGAACAATTTGGTCCGAAGAGAGACATGTCCGCGTTACCCCTGACCCGCTGCTGGCAGCTGGACATAGTCTGCTCAAGGAAGAATATGAAGATGTGCGTCATGCTCGACCAGACGTTGACTTGGGTGTCGTGATAGTCAGGGATGAGTTTTTGAGCCTCGAGTTTGACGCGTTCTCGAAGCACGCCGAGGTTCTGTCGAATCTCGACAAAGTACTCTTCCAGTTCGATGGGCGCTTCCCAGTCTGTGTAGGTTATATATATCAGCCACATTGAGCATCGCCAGGGTCGAAGAACAAGCACCTACCCGCTTTCGGCACTGATTCCAAGTTCCCAAATAGCATTTGGTAAATGGCCTCCCACGTCTTCTGCTGGGGTGTCCTGCCAACCCGGGTATCATTGATCTTGTTCATCACCTCAGAGCTCATGTGCCCCTCAGCGTTGTCAGCTGTTTTTATCGATGTGCATGTGCATGTATTCACGCCACCGGATTTAGAAGGACACTGTTCCTCATGGTCTACTCGCGGAGCGTGTTTGTGTTTGAGGTGCTCCCTGTAGTGCGGTCCGTTAGCGTGGGTGGCTTCGGACAGGTTTGGATACGCGAGAGAACATGAAACGTACTTGAGTATTGACAAATTGTCGAAAGGTAGGTGGGAGCACGTCATGTGGTCCCGGATGTTGAATTGTAAAGGATTCCGCTTGCGGTACGGACAAGCCCACCGCCTCGAATCCTTGACAGGTCCCCCGCCCATTATCCGCCGGCCCGGGGACTGGGGGCCGGGACCGTCGGGTCCGTCATCGCCATCCCCTCTGAGGTTCCCGCCACCATTGTATTCGTGTCCACAGTTGTTCCCCTGGTTGCAAGCCCTGCCGTCGTCAGAGAGGTCTGACTTCATCGAATGGGAATCATGAGGGCCTTGACGCTGGTGAGATTCATCCGGGCCCCCGGCCGAGTAGACTGTCCCGTCTTGGTGCTTGGTCTCCGGGTTGATGGGAAGCCTGCCGGCGTAGGCCGGAAAGGCGGTAACCATGTCGTCGTCAACCTCTGACTCGGGATCTGTTGTTGTTGTCACAGAGTTGACCAAGCTTGGGCAAGGCGATGAGACTCTGCTGTCGTTGTACTCGGCCGGGGAGGCAAACTTGGACAGTGCTTCAGAGCCCGGGTTCAGGATTGCAATGGCGTCCGACATATTGGAACAGAGCGAGAACAAAGGGCGCGCAGGAATAGGAGCCGCAATTAGCTGTTAAGTACCAGTATAGTTGCCTAAAGCCGAAAGCGCGAAGTTTGGCTGGAGAACAAAAGGAAAATTTGATACGTTTGATTTACAGAGACAGTTGAGAGTTCACCGGAGGAATTGGGTCGAAAATTCCACAGCTGCGACAGGGTGCGTAATTGTGGAACACATGTCCGGGCGTGGGATAGCCTGGTGTGGCCCGTGGCGGCTGGAGGCCGTCTCGAGTGTCTTCGACTGGCACACCTCGCGACTGAACCGATTGTGTTTGAATCAGCCTTGCTCCAGTCATCTGCCCTAATTGGGGGCATTAACAGCCTACAAGCCACAATGCAACCCCCCGGCAAGTTTGGACACAGGCGAGGTTGAACCACGGCCGTTCCAAACAGGAATGTGTGAACCAATAGGAGACTTTGAGTAGTCGCATAACTCCATGCGCCAAGACAACCTGAACTCCCGCTTGACTGTGGGGGCCGCCTCGAAGCTTCATCTCCCACTTCTCTGACAAAAACAATTCCCTCTCAAATACACGGTAGGGCCGACATTCGGGTGTATAAAGCTGACCCTCATCCTCACCCACAATTGCAAGCTTTTACATCACACCTACTGGGCCAGCTGCTTCAAAATAACCAACAGGCACCTCTATTGATCGCCACATTTGACATGCATGTTCATGCCCTTCTAACCTCTTCATGTGACCTCATGTGCTCGTTGGTGATTGCCCGTCTTCTCCCAACACATTCCACAAAATGGCATCGACTTGGAAGTCAGCCATCATCAGAAACACCCAGGCTCAAATCCACATTGTACCGTGACCCCGATAGCTGAGCGCCAGACATAGTAAAGGATGTACCCGGTATCTTGTAACCGTTTTGCTTGCTCAGCACAATTTGATTGGGACCCAATTGGATTCACGCTAGGGGCGGCTGAAACACCACGCGAGATGCTAGAGGTCACCGGATGTCACTACCTCCCGTCCAGACTAAAAAGTTAAATGCATTTTGCAGAATACACTTTAAACCTCACAAAATGGTCTGTGAAGCGATCGATCAAATTCTAGGACATATGATGGAGTTGCATCTCCACCTGAGCAGTATTTGAACCAAGCTGAGCGCCACAATTTCGATGCAACCGGCGACCGAGTGATTGAGAGAAAGCTATGCTGATATTGAAGACGACTTACAGTACATGAAAATACCTGTGCCGTCTGCATCGGAACTTGCCGCGCTTGATCACACTAAGTGCTGAGCTTAGTTTTACAGAGCCATTTCCAAATAAGCCAGGCTTCGACCGGTCAGCGTCTTCAGCCAGGAACATCAGAGCCTAATCCGCTCTAGCTAGGGCTAGTTCAACCACTTTGACTGCAGCAAGACTCTTAAACTAAATTGACTCTCTACTGAAGGGTGGTGATGATGGCTTAGAACATCATGGTCGAGGGAAGAGATGACTGGGGATGGCGCTGCTCCTGGGGTATAAGAGACTCTTCAAACCATGGCTCCTGTCAGAAATCTCTTCCATCTTCCATCACAACTATAACAACCATCACGCACCATCCTCTTCCATCACACACCATACAAAAGCTTCTGGTGCCCCTCCCCCCTTCCCTTCATCTCCTCGCACCGCTTTTGAAGCTAACCCCTGAGAACGAAACAGTCATCACCAAGTCAACCTCAACCCCTTCAAAACAATGGACTCTCCTACACACGGCAGCCCACCCACTTCCTTATTGGGAGGAAGGTGAGCTCACCGAGCCAAATATGTTCTAAACTGAAACTGACAGAAGCCAGCTCTCCCGATCCAACTAGCCCAATGCTTGGACCATTCATCTATGACACGACCTCGGTAGTGGACAGGTTGTACTCCGGCACCACCTCAGGCTACCCGCGATTGACGATGGAGACTCTTGATGAAATTTGCAGGCCGCTGGCGTCGCCAAGACAATAGATAGATGCTCTTGTATTATAGTGAAAGGTAATGGATAGTACTTTTCAGAACCACAAACTAAAACGGTCAAACCTCTGCTTGGCAAATCCAGGCCTTGTGCGCCTGTGCCTGAAGATTTCTCCATATCAACATCAAGATTCTTCTTACCCTATTATATCTTGACCGGGCTAACCCTCTCCACAACACCGTCTCAACTGGCCCACCGCCGCAGCCCTGCCACCACCCAAAGGTGAACGCTGGGGCCTAACATTCGCCGCCATCGTCGCCCTCGTTCCCGAGATCAACAACGTCTACTACAGAGCTTATCGGTCACGTTTCGCGCTACGCGCTGCTCAAACCTTCTATAACCGAACCTTCTTCGTTACCGAAGTCGGATACATGGGCGTTGCGCATGGCTGGTGGGAACCCGGCGACGAGGTCTGGCTCCTCTGCGGTGGCCGGGTTCCAGATATATTGCAGCCTGTCCCGTCGCCGATAGAATTACCCGCAGGGCTCAACGGGCCGCGGTTCTTCAAGGGTGACTGCTACGTGCATGTGATCATGGAAGGGGAGTAAGTTCTGTCGAGGCTGGAAGATGACTCTACTGGGGGCCTGTATCCTGATGTGGTGATGATTTACTGGTTTTTTCTCTATTTGTGCTAAGTCAGAGCACCGGCTTTTGGAACACCCCTGCCTTTGGAACACCATGCCCATACATAACCCTGAAAAGCAGGGTCGCGTAATTAATTAAGCGAAATTACCAACCAAAAACCAA
>Ga0247780_1000556_pt1 | contig 33873 bp, 23 predicted proteins | sample UWRJL079202R5_FD_179927 | JGI IMG/M metagenome (GOLD analysis project Ga0247780, IMG submission 179927) | Plant litter microbial communities from Arlington Agricultural Research Station in Wisconsin, United States - UWRJ-L079-202R-5 | ecosystem: Environmental > Terrestrial > Plant litter >...
GGTCAATGGGGGTGATATCAGGGAGGGGCTGGTGTTTACGGTGGGGGTGCAGTTTACGGTGGTGGCGGGGCTGGTGTTGCTGGCGACGTTTGTGCCGAGGGGGGCGTTGGCGTTCAATCCGAGGATGGTGAGTGGAGAGGACTTGGAGGAGGAGGAGAGGAGGGCGGAGGAGGTTGAGGTCGAGGAACGGATGGGGACTAGTGGGAAGGGGATGAGGGGGAAGGATAGTGATGATGAAAGTTTGGTGAGTAGTGAGCGGAAGAAGGCGAGGGAGTTGGTGTAGGTTTGGCTACGGAGTGGGAGTGATCAGTGCTGGATTGGGTTGAGTTCAAGTTACTACTCAGATGTGTTGGTCAAAAATGAGATAGACACATAATGATGGAATGCACCGCTACTTTGACAAATCCCTTGACATTCACTTTGTAATTTATTTTGGCAATGAGAAAAAAGGCGTCGTAGTCGCGATCGTGGCTTGGGCGGAGGGCTTTCGTCGTGGTATCGGTTGTGGAGGCGGCCGTAGAAGGATCGACACCGTTTCCGCCTTCACCGAGTACTAAGCTCCCAGGATGTTACTTGAATGGTATTCCGGGCCACCAGTAGCGGATTGTTGGGCCAAAGTGTCATTGTCAAGTGAGCACGACCCATTGCGTAATCCTGCGTAGTGGGTTATAGGATGCACCAGGAACCAACAACCGGGTTTGCCAGCGGTGTTCCTAGTTAGGGTAGTATTTCTAAAAACCAACAAGAAAAGAATCGGATGGCTTACTCAGTAAGGGTTTTTGCAAGATACCAACTGCGGTGTTGTTGGAGGTAGTTTAGGTACGAATCTCCGCACTCATATCCTGGGAGCCACTCATAGGCGTGCAAAGACAAGAGCCCCTTTTCATTCCGAGTCCCAGCCGCCGATCGACTAGTTCAAGGAGGATGACATCTTGAGGACGGAAACAAACAGAGATAGGCAACTAGAGCCATATTGTTGCATTGCGTCGACGGTTTGGATTCTTTCTGAATACTAGAGGCAACAAATTGATGTAGCAAATGCCCTGAATCTTGAGGGCCACACATAGATTAGGGCCTATCCTACGTTGCACCTCAACTTCTCAGCTTGAAAACGGGGGACCTGAATTAGCTAGACCCTAAACTAGGACCCAATTGTGTGGTTCACTGCAAATGCAGCACAATTGCGTGCTTCACTGCACGCGAAGAAGAGCCGACAGCATGAGCTTCATCTCGAATTGGGGGTCCGCTTCCGGCCCAGCATAGCCCCCAAGAAGAACACGCGATTCGGGTACGATCCTTCGTGAGCCCGGGAAATTTAATTAAGGTGACATTTTAAGAACCACGCATGTAGATCCAACGGCGTTGTGCAATTATCCGGTGTTGTTGGTGGTGTTCCAGTTCGCTAAACCCCAAAAACGCCTTTCCATTAGACGGGTGTAACCCCCAGGCCGCCCTAGCGCGTGGCGAGGCAGCCGCAAAGGATCGCAACGGATCGTTCGGATGAGCCTTATGAGTGCTAAGGGCCGACCCAACGGCAGAGACGACGAAAGATTGAGAGTGAGCTCGAGATATAAGAACCTCCATCCTCGTGCCACCAAAAACTTCATCTCAGAATCAGCAGTGGCATTCCAAAACAGTCTCTCATCTCCTCTCAACCCAGTTTCAAATCGTCCAATATGCGTACCACCGCCTTCCTCTCCGCGGCGATCTGCCTCTTCTCCGTCGCCGAAGCCAATGTCCAGGACCTCACCATCCCCCACACCATCCGGATCGGCCAGGACTTCGTCGCAAATTTCACAACCCCCATCCAACAGCCCCGCGACCAGGTCATCCTCTGGGGTGTAAGCCATGCTGACGCGAGGCCGGGCGAGGTGGCCGGATATAACAATGTTGGCGTCACCAAGCTCTACTCCGGTATGTGACCTACTCCCCTTCCCAAGTCCGACAACTCTGAGCAAGCACTGACACCGCCCAGACGCCGTCCCTAGCGATAGGCGCAACTACTTCTGGCAGATCAAGAACGGGCTGCAGATCCCGGAGGGCACCTACGGACAAGGCGGCCCGCTGGTCATCCAGGCTGCCATCGTCGGATACCTTGGCGCTGCCGGCAATGTATTGATCTCAACCAGATACTGGAGGGTTAACACCACCCTTACCGGGGAGACGAGCGTGGAGCAGATCGCGCCTATCGCGGATAAAAGTATTAGCAGTGTCTTGGGGTACTAGTACGAGTGAGAAAAGCACGGCGGTCTCAAGCGGGTGCATGGAAACGGGCTGGGTGTGTGTATATATACCTGGGAGCTGCAGTAATTCTTCTGAGTCCAAGGCCCTTCTCTTGACTTCGGTGACAAGAGGTTTCTTTGAGACCTTACTCGCTGCATCCGGGAAATGAGTGTCGTCTGAATGAACGACTCGCCTTTCTGCTTCGCAGTAAGGACCTAATACTTCCATCTGGTCGCGGATGACGCTTGGAATGTGCGCATCTCACGACGCCACCAATGCCGGGATTGCACTTTTGGCTCTCGAGTCTGTCAGCAAACAGGTGCCGCGGTGAATTCCCCTTCTCGCCCACTAGTATGCCGATCTCCAGATTAGTTCTACGTTGTCATTTGAGCCCTGGTAAAACCCGCGTCATGGCGTAGCCCATCCTTGAAGAGGTTCCTGATGCCGGCACAAGATCCGGGCTTGATCAGCTACCGTCTTCTCGAGATCGACTGGCAGTAGCCCAATGGCCGAAGTGTAATCTGATGCGGCACCGTGTAATCTTCACCGTCCTCGAAGGCCTCGTGAACAGGGAGCCCAGCAGCGAATTGTTGGCCGAGGCCATCCTCGAAGAGCTGTGCAGTGCGCTTGACGAACGAGTAGCGCCGGTGCCCCTCGTAGAACAGGTGGCACCCGCTTACAGTAGCAAGCGCACCATGGGCAGGCATTTCCCAGCTATGTAGGCGACGGTTCTTCCGCAATTACTTAGGTAGTGTCTCGGCCAATGACATCGCCAGTCGTGGTAAAGATGTCGGCCGTGCCAGGCGGTGTTGTTTCCCCCCAATCAGGCTTCTTGTGTGCCCCACAAAATACCAATCGTCTATCACGAGAAACCAGAGTTACAGCATGATCGGCCTGGGACGTCGTGCGAGCGTGCAATGCCGATGGTGTTACTATTCGCGCTGTAAGACGCGACTATTATCTGGTGGTCGCGATGACTTGGAGAAGCGCGATGGACGGCCCGAGCCGTGTTGAGGGGCCTGGCCGAACAAATAACGTATTGACTCGCAAAATTGAGTTTTACTCGGAGCCCGTGCCCACTACTGAGCCTCACAAAGCCACCGCTCCAGCCACTGGGTTCTTAGCGAGCGGGGCAGCTAACATCGCTAGATTTGGCTAGTCTCGCCGCCTCCAGGGGGCCTTGCAACGACTACACCGAATCTGGCGACATTAGCTGAGTCGCTTACTTAGAATCTAGTGGCTGGAGCGGTGGCTTTGTGTGGTTCAGCAGAGTGCACGGTCTCCGAGTAAAACCCAATATTGCGAGTCAATACGGTAATCCGACGGCGACAAGGGTCCCAACTCCGAACCGGCCGCGGCGCGGGACAACGGCGGGTTAATAATACACTCCGCCGCCTAGGCGCTATGCCGGAGATCCACTTCGGTCTTTTCGGTCTAGGCCCCAAGCAAACCCAAGCTGCAACACGCGCTTGCAAAGGTTCGCCGCCCCACAAGGGAGACGCGTCCTGGTCGGACAAGCACAAGAGTTCGGGGTGGCAGAGAAGGCAAAGAAAGACATACGATCAAAGCAGAGGCCGCCAGGCAGCAATTTGGCGAGGTCGCTGTCTGATCGGCTGACTTCTGCTCTTTGTTGGGACCCGGCGTTGAGCTGGCCAATGGGTGAAATCAGAAGACGCGCCTCGAGGTGCCCGGAATACCTGCCTCAGGCTTTCCGCGTATGTGCAACCACACCAGACCCCCCGGCGCCACAGATACTAGCTCCCTTCCAGCTTGTTGCCAAGGTCCGCCGCAAACGTGGGATCTCTGCCTCGAATCCAATGGTCCCCTCAATCAGAATCGCCCCGGCCGCGGCGACAGAATGATTCCACACCCCAAACCCGACGATGAAGTTCGCGCGACACAAACCACAGGAATCGTAAGATGACACTGAAACGGCCTCCAATTGCCCCCCACCATCTTCGCTTGGCTCTCTCACGCGGGAGGGAAGAATGACCCAGACCGCTACTCCAACGAGCTTGGCGGGGACTGATCACTCCACCTCATAGGCCGAAGCTCCCCTTGCTGTGGCTGCGGGGTAATACGAGCTGCAGCGTGGCTTACGGCGGGATCTGGTGATGTGCAGACCGGGGTCAGCGCATGTCTTTAAAACCGCCGCACCCAACATGTGAACCGACAGCAACCGCGCAGAGCTCCTCCCTCACCCATCTTGTTCTCTCAGGACACTCCTCCTAGACGCTATGTCAGCTACGACGACCTCGGCTGCTGCGGCGGCGGCGACGACGGGGAACCGGGCGCCGTCGCAGGGCGGCATCATCGAGGGCGCCAATCCGTCGCAATACAACCCAAAGGACCCCATCACCATGTTCATCATTCAGGCAGGCCTGATCATTATTGTATGCCATATTTTGCATTGGCCGCTCAAAAAGATTCGCCAGCCGCGAGTCATCGCCGAAGTCATTGGCGGCATCATTCTCGGGCCCTCAGTCATGGGGCGCATTCCGGGTTTCCGGGCCGCCATCTTCCCAGCCGAATCGATTCCCAATCTCACCCTGGTAGCCAATCTGGGTCTGGTCCTCTATCTCTTCCTTATCGGGCTCGAGACCGATGTCCGGTTCCTGGTCAGCAATTGGCGCGTCGCCACATCGGTCGCCTTCGCCGGGATGGCATTGCCATTCGCGCTTGGATGCGCGCTTGCATGGGGATTATACAACCAGTTTAATGGAGACGAGGGCATTTTGAACATTAGCTTTAGCGTGTTCATGCTCTTCATTGGTGTTGCGATCGCAATCACGGTAAGCTCTGTGTTCCCTCTGGCGTGCGGGCTTTTGGCTGACACTGTCGCTCGCAGGCATTCCCCGTTTTGTGCCGCATCCTCACCGAGCTCAAACTGCTGGACACGTCCGTCGGCGTAATCACGCTTTCTGCTGGTGTCGCAAACGATGTAGTCGGTACGTATCTCCGCCGACAATACAGGTTTAGAGCTGGAGGCTAACACCATGGAGGTTGGATTCTCCTCGCCCTGTGCGTCACCCTGGTCAATGCCGGAAGCGGCCTCACGGCCCTCTGGATCCTGATGACATGCTTGGGGTACATGCTCTTCCTCATGTACCTGGTTAAGCCGGCTCTCGTCTGGTTCTTACGTCGCACGGGAAGCATCGAGAACGGTCCGTCACAAACGATGATCTCGGTTATTCTCCTTATCGCCCTCGGATCTGCGTTCTTCACCGGCATTATCGGTGTCCACGCTATTTTCGGCGGTTTTATGGTCGGCCTTATCTTGCCCCGCGAGGGCGGTTTCAACATCAAGGTCACCGAAAAGCTTGAGGATCTCATCGGCGCGCTCTTCCTGCCTCTGTACTTCACCCTCTCCGGTCTGAACACCAACTTGGGTTTGCTCAACAGCGGCATCGCATGGGCATACGTCGTGGCTGTCACGTTGGTCGCTTTCTTCAGCAAGCTGTTCGGGGCAACAGTCGCAGCACGGCTGAACGGTCTGGTTTGGCGAGAATCGTTCTCCATTGGAGTTTTGATGAGCTGCAAAGGCTTGGTCGAGCTTATCGTCTTGGTAAGTCTACCCTGCGTCTTGAGACATGATCGTTGCTAACGTAGACACAGAATATCGGGCTGCAGGCCAAGATTCTCAGCACCAGGACCTTCACTATCTTCGTCGTCATGGCTCTCATTACCACGTTCGCCACTACGCCCCTCGCCACCCTCCTGTACCCCCCTTGGTATCAGGAGAAGTTGAAGGCCTGGCGGCGCGGCGAGATCGACTGGGACACAGGCGAGGCGCTCCCAACCTCCTCGAACCCTGACGACGAGCCCAAGCCGGGCAGGCCTGCCACCACCGACCGTGTTAGACGTCTGCTGGTCTATCTCACTCTCGACAACATGCCGTCAATCCTTGACGTAGTGTCTTTGTTCGGAATACCTTCCGCGGCGAATTCTCAGAGCCACCCGGCAGACAGAACCGATGGCTCTAAGCAAGCTACCGCCACGCAGACATTACGCGACAGTGGAAAGGCAGTCCGCGCCCATGGCCTTCGATTACTACAGCTGACCGATCGTGACTCGTCTGTCATGACAGTGTCGCAAATCGACGAGTACAACCAGCTGGATCCTGTGGTCAACATTTTCCGCACCCTCGGCCAGTTGCACAAGATTGCCGTCTCGGGCGAGGTCGCAGTCATGCCCGAGCCCCGGTTCGCGGAGGCTCTCGTTTCCAAGTCTACCGCCATTTCATCTGACCTCATTCTCGTCCCATGGGACAAGACAGGAGTCCCCGGCGGTGCGCAAACCATTGCCGAGGCCGTCAATTCGAAACTCGTTTCATCGTTCACAACCATCGTCAAACCCCTTCTTCAAATTCCCGATCACAACCTCGCCATCTTCTTCTCCAAGCCCATAACCACCCAGCCAGGGACTCACACTCCACGGAGCGTCAGACTGACCCGAAAATACTCTTTCAGCGACGTCAAGAATGACATCCCCATGACAATGCCGGTCACCAACCTCTCCCACCACATCTTCCTTCCATATTTTGGAGGCGCTGATGACCAGCTAGCGCTTATCGTGGTACTGCAGCTTTGCGAGCGGCTCGATGTCACTGCCACAGTGGTGTACTTCACAGCTGGAGAGAGTGATACTTACTTCATCACTGCCTCCTCGTCCTATCACGGCGAACACGTCAAGTTCGAGACTGTGGTCACTGAGGACGGGTATGAAGCCGCACTGGAGCGTGCATCAACCGAGACGCAACCCGAGGGAGAGTCGCCGTCGCATAATCTCATCGTGGTGGGGCGCCGGGCTGGTGCGGATGCAGTCCGGGGGAAGCCGTCGTACAGGGTGGTGGATGAGGTCAGGGAGGGGCTTGGCGCAGTGGCGGCGCATTTCGTTGCTTCCGGGTTACGGGTGGACGTTCTTGCTCTCCAAGCTCGGACGAATATCGTTGGTTGATGCAGGGTCTGCTGGCGACAGCGCGATGCGGCGCGCTGACGAGATGGTGGCTCTCGAGGGTACACGAGGCGCATGAATCGGAGATATACCCACAGATATGGAAGCATCCTGAACTGCTTCTTAATAATGAGATAAACGACTTATTCTTCACACGCTCAGGTACACTTAGGCATGTGTGTCTTTCTCGACGAGCCTTGACTTGCTCGAGACGCGTCCCCTTTCTCCCTGGTCTCACATCGCCTCTTCCAACAGGGAGCTGCGGCTGAGAGCAGGGCCCCGGGCGGCAGTGTCGCTAGTGCTGTCGCTAGCGAAGCCACGGCGGTCACCGAGACCAATGAGCGGCGCTGCGGATTTCAGCTTTGCTGCGTGTCGCAGGGGGCCCCGGCAGTTCCAGGCAGTTGGCTGGGAAAATAAAACCAAGCTTTTGCCAAGACGGCGCCCAGTTTCTCCCTCTCTTCCATTCTCTTGGCTTCACCTTTGGCTTTACCCCTTGGCTCACAGCACGTCTTGGCTGTCCTCCTGTTGCGCTATCTTTGAGCCGCAGCTGTCTGCCAAGGTCAAGATGCATCCGTTCCACCGTCGCAAGACCCTGAGCGAGGATCGAGCCAAGCGGCGCATCCACAAGATCGTACCCTGGATCCAGAACCCCCTCCAGGGAGTCGACAAGGAGCATCTCCTCTTTGCGCCACGCCATGAGGCCAGCACGCTCGAGCTGTTCTTCGATCTGTTCTTGTAAGGACGCCACTTTGCACTGTTTGGCCAAAACATACTGATGGTCTCCGTCCCAGCGTCGCCAACCTCGCAACCTTCACCGCGTACCACTCCATCGATGACCACTCCTCCCTGTTCGCCTACATCGGCTTCTTTGCCATCATCTGGGTCACCTGGTTCCACACCGTGCTTTACGATGTGCGGTTCGAGAACGACAGCATCTACAGCCGCGCCTGCAAGACCATCATCATGATCTGCTTCGTGGGCTTTGCACTCGTAGGGTCCAACTTCGCTCCTGGCACCGACAGCGGCGACAACACCAACTTCCGCATCCTGTGCTACACACTAGTTCTCAGCCGCGTATTGTTTCTGATTCAGTACGTTGTCGTGGGCGTCTTTGTCGGCATAGCGGGCCGACACGACCTCTTCCTGCCGCTGTTCCTGAACGTCCTTGTCTACGCCGTGGCTGCGGGCGGGTACGCGGCGATGATCACGGCGTTCACCGAGGACAAAGCTGTGACGGCGTCAAACGGGATCTACAGCGTGTGGTGGATCCTCATGCTGCTCGAGACCATTGCGACGATCACCATCTCGAGCTTCTGGCGGATGCTGAGCTTCAGGAAGACGCATATCGTCGAGCGCATGGGACTTCTGACGCTCATTGTCATTGGCGAGGGTGCCATCGGCGCGACGAAGACTGTCTCGCGCATGATGGGGAAGACGGGGCTTGATCCCGAGGCGTCCGGGCTGGTGTTGTGCATTGTGTTGATCCTGGTACGCCCCCTCACCCCAACCTCCACCCATCTCCCTAACACCCCCACCCACAGATAGGAACATGGATGATCTACTTCGACAACCACCCCCACGGCCACTTCGGCACCATCAAGCAGCAAATCTGGTCCGCCCTGCACTTCCCCATCCACCTCGCCATCGTCGGCCTCGTCGAAGGCGCCCAACAAGTCGCCTTAGCCCGCTACATCGCGCGCGGGATCCTCAAGCTCGAGAAATCCTTCGTCCAATACTGCTTCGTCGACCACCTCTCCGGCGCCAAGCTCACCGACAAGCTCGCCGCCTCCATCAACTACCTGCAGCTGGACAAGAAGCTGCAATCGCTTATCTTCCTCGACGAGCTCCAGGACGAGATCTACCTCGTTGGAAACACCACCGGGATCTGCGCCAAGGGCGTCACCGGCAGTAGCGCAGCCGACTTCCCGGAGGCGCTGCACTTGCTGTACGTCGACACCGCGTCCGCGATGTACTCTGCGCTGGGGCTGGCGATTCCGCTGGACAAGGACATCATCGACACGATGTTTGAGTCGTGGAAGTTGGTGTACCGCTACTTCTGGGGGGCGTTCATGCTGCTGGTGGCGTGCTTTCTGGTGGTGGTGGTGCTTGTGCGTACGACGCGGGCGGATTTCTTTGACTATAACGCCATTATCAACCGGTCGGTGGTCATTCTCGGCGCGCTGGGGCTGCTGCTGCTGTCGGTGGATAAGAATGTAATGTATGGGATTATGGAGACGCCGTTGATTCTGCCAGTGTCAGTGCTGATGATCTATGGGATTGTGTTGTGTGATAGGGTCGGTGCGTGGGTTGCGAATCGGCGGAATCGGAAGTCGGGGGTGCCGCTCGTGGGGGAGCACGAGGACCATGGGCATGGTGGTGTAGCGGAGGTGGTGGCGCATGGGGCGCCGAGCGAGGGCGGCACGAGCAAGCAGAGCTTGGTGTCGACGAGTGTCACGCCGGTTGGGGCGGGCCCGGGTCATCTGGATCATCGGACGTCGTATAACCCTCTGGGAGCGGCCATGGCGGTGCCGTCGTATCATGACCAGACGTACTATCCTCCGCCGCTTATGTCGCCCGGGGAGGGGTATCCGATGCAGCCGATGTATAACCCCGGGGGCTACATGCCGGTGCAGAATACTGGGATGCAGTATGGCGGTGCGCATTAAGGCGAGTCGGTTATAGTTTAGGCCAGGGGTTGTCATACGGTGTTAAGGTGTTTGAGAGAGGATGCAATTGTGTGTTGATTATTATGGTGATTTGGAGTATAGTTAGAAGTTCTTAGATGAGCCGATTGTTTCCCATTAGAATGTGATGTTATGACTGCCTCGGTTGAATCTCGTTGCCTCGGTTCCTTCCCAGGTGCCTGAAAAGCAACTGTTGGATGTCGTGATTGTCGCCTTCCGGGTGTTGCCCATGCACAGTGCGGTGTTGATCATTTGGTGGTTGCCAGCTAGCCTTGAATATGCACTGTGCTCGAGGCAGTCCACCGACGGTCTTGAACGCAATCCCATTCGGCTCAAGCTGGTGCATATGAAGTCAGTAAAATGCTGGGATACGTATGTATAAAACGTCGGGATCGATTAGGCGCAGAGGCAACAAAGATTTCCCAACTGTAAGTAGGTATATAAGCGTGACTGTCTTCCTACCTCCTTTCCTTTCTTCAAACATAGCATCAAAACCCACTCCAACTTAAACACCACATTTCACTCCACCACTACACCGCACCTCATCAACTACAACCAACCTCAAAATGACAACCACCACCCTCCGCTTCTCCGTTACGTACGTACGTAAAAACTACCCCAAATGTGGTTTTAAACTCTCCTAGGTTGCCTTGAGGTTTGATTCACCCGATTCTCAACTTCTTCAAACCGTCCACCCTATCGAAGCGACGGGCCGAATCCTCCATCAACCCAGACACATACGTCTCCCCGACAAACAAATACCGCTCTGAATCCTTCGGGTCAACTCGAAGCACATACGGCGTTTCCCCTCCCAGGAGCAAACACAGCAAGTCCCCTGGCTTCGTTGTTGGTGGAACGAGAGCAAAATACCCCAGCTCCTTGGACACACCAAAGCACCGATGCACTACATGCTCTTCGGCAGCTTGTACCCATGCCGTGGGGTTGATATGTGCCTTCAAGTTGTCTGGAATAACAAGCTTCCGCGGGTCATGCTTGGTGCTGAATGCGCTTGACGGGAACAGCTTCCCTAGCGTAGTAATGCCCGAGTGATACAAGATTGTTTCGTTTGGAGGAGGTGACGTGGAGTCCAGGTTTGACGACGCCCGAGAAGAAGAACTTGAAATTTGGGTCAATCGTGTCACGGGGGCGAGGGTATCCAGGAAGGCCTTAAGCGCGGGGGTTGCAGACTCGGGCTGGTAGGCCCCCTGGGTTGTGAACTTGCTCGGGTCGACTTTATCTCTATCGTTGCCTCTGGTAGTGGAGGAAGGGGGCTGGGATGTGGCAGGCTTGTTGGCGCGGCAGAGGCGCCAGGCGGCCTGCAGGAATTCCTTCTTGGAGGACTCGGGGTTGAAGTGGCTGGAGGTAAATTTTGCGGTGACTTTGTCGATGGTGTCGATGATGAGGCCGCTGGCTATAAGGGTCCGGTAGTTATCTTCAAACGATGCTTTGGTTATGCCGGACCGTCTGGACCTAGAGGCATTATAACGGCCGGGAAAGCCGAGGACATTGCCGAACCTGTATGCGTCCCAGTGCGGAACCCATGAGGGAAGGGGTTGCTCTCCGGAAGGCGGTCGCCGGGTTTCGCCGTTGTCAGAGACGGCATTGAGCACCATGAGGGTGCTGTCCGTTGTCAGACCTCGGATTGCGATTTCGTGGTAGACGGCGACGACGGTGTTATCGTAGTCGGGCTGGATGATCATGGCGTTCTCGATCTCGATCCAGGCCGAGGGATGGCCCAGCTGCGAAAAGACGTAGTCTCGCGGGTCCGTGGCGACGTTCCGCGCACTGAGGCACAGCTGATAGATAAAACTTCGTCGCGCCTGGGCTGCCGTTTTGTCGGGCGGGAGGTTGGAAAAGCGGCGGAAGAGGATGGTGATGGCCGTGGTGTCGATCTTGTGCTTCTTCTTAAGCTCCCAACCTTGGGTCTCGAGCAGCCTCATGCTACCGTGCAGCGCTTCCCACGACATCTTCTCCGAGCCCCAATAAACCAGGGCATCCGCATCGGTCCCAATCTCCTGAGGGATCCAGGCTCTGCGGAACCATGCGAGTTTAGTGAGTTCCCAGAGCGACTTCCAGTATTCGATCGGGATCCAGTCACAGCTCGCGCCCTTTGCCTTACACAGCTTAGACAAAAGCCTGTCGCCAAAGATGGACCGCAGCGACTCGACAATCTGGAAGGCTCGAGGTGCATGGCCGCCGGGATCGGCGCCCAGCCAGACAAGAACTTGGCTTGCATCCTTGAAGATGGTGTGCATCAACCGCACCTGCTGGTTTCGCTCAATCGTGTCTTTTTGGTTGATGCAGACCTGGTCGATCCAGATGCAAAGCGGAGGCTGACCGACAGGTGGGCGCAGTCGTCGCAATGCAGCGCCGAGACTGCCGGTGATGGCCAGTCTTCTGCCCTCGATGAAGACGGCATCGGTAAATTGCGGCTCGCCCCAGACGTACGACAGGGCTTTGTATCCCTGAGTCTGGCCGACTCGGACGGAAAAGGGCTGGAGGCGGCCGGTCAGCTTGTCGCTCTTGCTGCCCGGGTCGAGGACAAAGATGCGCGAGCCGTAGATGTCGTCGATGCGACGGTATCGGTAGAAGTCGGCGAGCACTGCTGACTCGAGAGTGTTTTCGCGGTCGAGCTGTCCGCTCTCCCGCAGAAGGCGCTCTGCTTCGGCGCGCTCCCGTGCTTCTTGCTCAAGCGCATAGCTGTGCAAGGACATCCGACCCGGGGAAAAGGCGATTCGGATGTGTTCGGCCATGATGGTCGCTGCCTGGGGGGAGTTGGTGGGAGAGAAGGCATCGACAGTCAGCAGCGTCGCTTGGCGGCGGGATGCGGGGATGGGCCGGTCTGCATGACTCTTGCCTTTGATAGGTTCGGGCCACAGTCGCGCAACTCCGCCTCAATTGCAAAATGATTGGAACTCAGTGGCAGTGGACGAAATTTTGGCGTCTCGTGCGGCAGCGCCCAGCTTGAGCACAATGGCTGCTGAAGCAGGCGTGGAGCTGGATGTCTGAATCCACTGCACCCACGGTTTCCCAATTTCCCTGCTCGCCTGGGCACATGTGGTTCTTGCTTCGGTTGAACTGCAGTGGTGCCACTGGCATCCGCTGCGGTTTCCCTCCACCGCGACTTCAACTTTGGACTCGGAGTCGCCAGGGGGCACAGCACGGGCAGTTATTTTACCCTAGAGTTGCCCTCCTGGCCCCAGTTAGTTGCTATGCAAAGTAAGGTATTGTTGGATCTGTCTGGTATGTTGGTACAATTGACCTAAAAATCATGCAAATACTCTCTCCTAATCTTGCTCTTACTCCCAAGCTGCGACATCCGGTAGATCGTCTAGCGAAATCGGGTGGAAGTGTTTCCTTAGGTGAGTTTTCTCACCCTCTGTTCCTGCATCGCTAGAGTGATCTTCCAACCCATCCCTGTCATTGAATTCAACCGCAATCTGCTCAACACCTTGAACGCCGTCATCACCCCCAGAGACGGTCGTCACTACAAGCTCTTCATGAGCTCTTATTGCACCTCGGTCACCCTTCCCATGGCGATGCCAGTCAACAAACCGGACCATCCGTGTCCACAGCATGATGATAGCCCTCGCGACCTGGGCGCACTCGTCGGCGGTAATGCGCCGTGACTGGTCCGGGTAGGACACCTTTTGCTCGAGTTTCCTGATAACCGGCTGCAACAACGTGCGAACCTTTTCCTGCCGTGGCGGGTTGGGGTACCGCTGGATCGCTTGCTCGTAGACAGCTTGGATCTGACTGGCACATGCTTCGAAGACTGCCTCGCGCTTTCGCTTTCCCGCTTCGAAGTGCTGAGCTGGGGTCTTGGGTGCCGGTCCGGGGATACTGACCTTGGCAATCAGGACTTCGAGCAGCGTCGTGTAGTTGCCGAGCCTAATGACAACTTCTCGGGGTTCCAATCCTGGATGATCGCACCTGTCGAGGAATCCGCCGAAGTCGTAAAACGCGTGGCGGTTCTTCATACGAGTCAGGAGGTCCAGGCCGAATAGTCTGAGCTGGCCACTACTAGCTCCGGTCTTCTCCTGAATGTCGCACAGCACGAGCTCCATGAGTCGATCGAGCCGCTCAATATCCTTTGCCCCTATGACTACCCTCACCATTGGAGCTGTGTTGCCGTCGTCTCCGCTGACTCTTTCAAGTTTCCCGCCCAGGGTAAAAGCCACGGCGCTAACAAGATTCTGCATCGCCGCGGGCACGAGACCGCCAAAGGCGATACCTGCCACGGCGTGCCATAACGTGCCCGATTCGTACCATTTCTTTCTGCCGTGAGAATCTTTCTCTAGGCGGTAGAGGCAGCCGTGCATCCGCCGCGTGGACGTGCCGTCCGGGTACTTGAGGTCCAAAGTGTCCTTCAGCTCCGCATAATAGAAATTGATGTCGGCGCCAGGCATGTGGGTGAGTGTCCAGCATGCCGGGTGCGCCCACCTCCAACGCGCAGCGTGGTCACTCTGGTCGCAAAACGATTTTCCGCGGGTAATCAAATCCAGCACATCCGAGGTGACCCCCAAGGTTTGTACCATGCCCCGCACGGTCGAGAAGGGGAGGCAGCTGCAGGCAATATATTTGGCGTAGAGAGTAGAATACCCCCCATATATTCCCCGCCGTCCATTGCCGTCTCCGTAGTCAACATGCAACGTCGTCATCCCTTTGCTGAGATCGGAAACGAGAAGCAGACCGAATCCAGCACGGCCGCTCGGTTGGTATTCACGCACGCATTGTAGATCGGCCCCGAGAAACAGCGAGAGTGTAGCGATGTCTTTATCGGACATTTCAACGGCCGGCCGTCCTTCATGGATCCAAACGCCTTGATAGCGTACCGTCTCGTCGGGGTTTCCTTCTTCGGGGCTGTCAGGGTTGGCGTCGCTCAGCTCATCTAGCTGCCTCAGGCTCGACACGAGGATTGGGTCGACTTCTTTCGGGTAGCTTGGTTGCCTCGCTCCGCTTTCGGTTTGGCCGTCGATAACAGTCCGACTTCGCCAGGCCGTCTTGTGCTGGACTTGCCAGGGATAGTAGAAGAGGTGGTGATCCATCTCGTGAATATTCTCCGGCAGGGGGCGTATGATCTGCGAGTATCCAAAGAGCCATGGGAAAAGCCAGCCAAGCCAAGGGGCGAGCCTTGGTGTTCGTTTTGGGTCTTGTCCGAAGAGCGCGCAAAGGTGATGAAACTCCCAGAGCACCAATCGAGTGGGCCAGACGATACAGAGTCGACACAGCTAGGCACGCAATTGTTAGATTGTAATAATTCCCCACAGGCTCAGTCAGGTATCAACTTACCCCGCGGAAAAATCGTTGAATAAACCCACAACATGACCGATCATGGTTCCGCTCCGCCCACCGTTTCTTCTCCCGGACGTCATATTCGGCCTTGTACAGGTATTCATAAAAGGCATCTGGTTGTGCTTTGGAAGGTAGCAGACCTTTATCCGCCGTCCAGACCTGCTCTTGGAAGAACGCCTCGTAAATCGGCCTCCACGAAACGTAAAAGTGACCCCGCTCGATGCCCGCGATCATAGCTGAGGTAAAGGCTCCCTTGTCGCCAGCGCTGATAATATCGCCAAAAGCAGGGACCTCGGGGACGCTGACGCGCCAGCCGTGGATGGGAGCGAGAATCCACCCAAGCCGAACTCTCATAGAAGGGACTGCGGCGAAATAGCCAGCCCGCTTCTTGTCCTGGATGACATCACCGAGATGTCGGGTTCCAAGGGTCGAACTGAGGACATACAATAGACGCCAAAAACCGACAACGGCGAAAAAAAACTGAATAATGTTCCGTATGAACGGCCAGGTGTCATCTTTCTCAGCCATGATTGATGAAGTATAGCGGTTCAAGTCAAATCAAGGAGTCTTGAGTTCCTTCCAAAAAGAAACGAGGTTGCGTTGCGTTGCGTTGCATCAGAAGAACCAGCCCATTTACCTCCCAAAACCTCGTTATCATCGAAGCTTATACGTGCGCCGAGAATCTCCCATCGGAAAAACCTGCAAGACATCTCCCCATTATCAGGAAAGCAATCAGTTCATACCTCATTATCAGGTGTTCACAAATAGGGAAAGCTGAATACCTAACCGCTTACGGGGTTGGGTGTGCAGTAGCTTGTTGGTTGAGCCAATGACAATTACGTGGCTTGATATTTCGGCCGATACCGCCGCGATGTTGCTCTCAGATCGAACGAGTTGGACTCGCCCAGTTAAACAGAAGAGAGACTCCAGAAGTGTCTTAAAAAATCAGTCAGAGACTGGGATCGTACCGGGTACTGCAGAGGTTGGCTCATGAGCACAGAACATACAACAGGGAATCGCTGGTCGTCAGCGACCCAACGACTTAAAACCTTCTCGGCGCGGAGGCGTGTTCACCTTGCTGCTGCCGTTTCAATAACCAAACTGGGACTTTGGGACTTAGATACTCAGGCTACCTCCTTGACGAAAAGATAATATCATCTACATTCTATCACCGCATTGAATTCATGTAACTTGGTAGTCCCTCTCCGAACACCAGTCCGCTGAATCATCTACCCCGAAATCTCTCCGACTTCGTCTTGAACATGGTCTTGATCGAGGTCATTAGCATTTCTTCTGAGACCACCAACATGCCATCCTGATACTCCCCATTACACCACACCTCGGGCTCAATCTGCAGCACTGTGTGCCGTGCGAGATGTTTAATTTCTGTGGCATTGCTCCAACTAAGAAGGGCTGACAAAATTTCTATCGCCTTGTAAAATCTCTGCTTTTCTGGGGACGTGGACAATGGACACATGATGCCTCTGGACCGTAGCGTCTTTTCCAGTAATGCGAGGCTCTCGTCCGAAGTGAGATTTTTGAAAGTGATCTCAAACGGGAAGAGTCTAGCGAACGTCTTTTGGGCAGGCACTCTGCGACAAAACTGGGGGTTTCACCAGGAGTCGAACCGCTGACTCCTTCAACTGCCGAGGAGGGCCTGCAGCTCATGCTCTCAGGCCTCCTTCTGAGCCCTGGAAGGCTCCATTACGCTACGAGAGTTTCACTGAATACGAATAGTAGTGTTCGGCGACCTCCTTCGGCTAGAATCAGGTCACCGAACCGGAGATTAGAAGGCTAGCCACCAACCTCCATCACAGTATAAAGAGAGCTTGGAATAGTCAACTCTCTTTGTTCTGTTTGGCAGAATCAGACCTATTCAATTGCCATCCTCTCTGTTTCGCTCCAGTGTGACAATATCAAAGATTAATTGTAGCCCATCAATTCCACAAATCCAGCATGTGCCTCTAATACAGGCAAATACTTTCAAATTCTACGCACTAATTACTCGGAGATAGCGGTTGCACAAACCTAGAATACGCGAGTACAGGCGATTAGGGGAGCGCAGCGATCCCGCGCTAGAAAATGGAGTTTGTGCCAGTCAGAGATAAATACGTGGCGGGAAAGCGCGTCAACTGAAAGGCTCAGAATCCGTCAAGTGGCGGCCCCACTTTATTCTCATTGGTGATACTTGCTGGTGGCTGGTAACCCCGCCGGCAACCAAAATCACCGACGACTTTGGAAACGGACCAGCTTGTGATGGTGCAAGAACTAAGATTTCCCACACCGACACCAAGATGCGACTACTCAACACGCACTCCCTCCGCGTCGCCGAATTCCTTGATGATGACAAGTACCCCCCCTACGCGATTCTGTCCCACACCTGGGGCCGCGATGAAGTCTCGTTGCAGGACATCCAGGACCCCGAGGTCGCCTGCACCCGCGAGGGGTTCGCCAAGGTCGACAGTGCACGCATGCTTGCCCTGTCGGAGGGGTTCGAGTATATCTGGATCGATACATGTTGCATCGACAAGACCAGCAGCTCGGAACTGTCGGAGGCGATAAATTCAATGTACCTCTGGTACCGCATGTCTACCGTCTGTTATGCCTATCTTGCCGACGTCACTCCAGAGTCAGACGAGTCTGGCTTTTGCGCCAGCCGGTGGTTCACCCGCGGTTGGACCCTTCAGGAACTAATTGCACCGCCCGTGGTTGCGTTCTACTCTTCAGACTGGCAGCTTCTGGGTTTCAAGTCGCAACGGACGAGACTTTTATCCCAAATCACGGGGATTGATACCAGCATTTTGACAGGCGGCGACATCTCGCAAATTAGTGTTGCGCGGAAAATGTCGTGGGCAGCGGACCGGCAGACTCGGAGAGTGGAAGACGTGGCGTACTCCCTGTTGGGAATCTTCTCCGTTAACATGCCGCTTATATATGGCGAAGGGAAGAAGGCATTCATCCGGCTGCAAGAAGAGATCATCAAAGCGACAGATGATCAGTCCATCTTCGCCTGGACGATCCCACCGCCCGACCACCAAGACGATGTCTTTTACGGACTGCTTGCCGAATCACCCGCCGCGTTCCGGGAGACTGGGAAACACGTGTTTCCTTTTCTCAGCAGCAGCGCTGGAAGACGCGTGACAACTCTGGCCGGGGACGGTGTCCGACTCGAAGTGCTGTTCTGGAATCTTGACATAGACATGGCGAATGAAGACCGGATACAGCACTTCCAGTCCCGCTCCAAGGGCTCGTCCACGTATTACAAGGCCGTACTGGACTGTCCGTTTGCCGGAAATGGCACGGTGAGTGCGCCGCCGCCGAGGTGGCGCTACATACTCCTGTGGCCATTGCGTGTTGACGATGGGTCGGGAGAACGACAGTTTGCCAGGGTGAATCCGTGGATGTTGGATGACCTCGAGGGTGCCAACCACCGCGCAGGCTTCATGATGGAGCCTTTACAGACTCTGCCATTTCAGGCCGGAGGAATTTCCCTGTTCTCACCCACGACATGGGCCGGTACGCCACTCTTCGGCTCTGCCAGGATGAATAGTAACGCTCACAAGGTGACACAGATTCTATCAAGTGCTGGCGTTCAGACTCCAGGGGCCTCGAAGCCCAATCCATCACGGTCCCCCACAGACCTCGTCAAAAAATCCCGCTAGGATTCCAGATCGTTCTCCAGGGCGATGTCCGTATCCGCCAGGTCTATCCAAGGAATCGGTGGTCCGACGCACACTTGCTACTTCGAAGAGACACCAAAGCCTCGCAGGAACAGCAATTTTCGGCCAGAGCTATCTTGGATGTGGATGTCAGGAGCTTGACAACTTATCTTGGCGATACTCAAGTCACACGAACTGTCGAAGGGATCATTGTGCTTATCGGAGGCTCGCAAGAGTACATCAATCTAGTAATCGGTCTTGATTTTCTAAAAAATGGTTCCTGGGATACCGTGACCTGGAATCGGGCGCCCTGGTGCCGATTGCAGCAAACGAGTATTGAGTCACTGTCCGGGGAAGATGAACCACGGTACCAAATTGACTGGACTGAATCGCAGGACGGCAATACCTTGAAGTTGGACAGTGGGAATCTGAGCGCGGTTGTTAATATGGATATCAACGGGTCTGGAGTGTATGAGGTATCCGTTTCTTGTGTGCCGGGGTGGCTGGATTTCATACTGTAGGGTCCTTCTGATGTTGACTCACACAATTGCCATCAGAGTTGAGTCGGGCACCCGCCACGTTGTAGTTTGTCGTGGTCTACCTTGTTAGTGAGATGTTCATCCCATACAAGGAGAGGGAGGTAATACACCTGCCACCCAGCCCCAGATATTTTAAAAGCAGCTGTGTTGTGTAGGTATTCCATTTCATTGCCCTTCGATACATCATTTACTTGCTGTCGAACTAGACCGCTGCACCAAAACACTGCAAAAGTGAATCCACTGATACTAGCATTTAGTAACAGCGACTACATCCATATTGTTCCACACACCCCCTAGTTGCTGGACTAAACGCCCAGTGCAGTTCTTGCAGCTTGATACACCATTAGTCATCAAACGGCTCAACACAGACTTGGTGATACAACGCTGACTAATCGCTCAAAATGCTCAAGAAACATGCCGACAACAGAGTTCGAACTGGTGACTTTAGCAGTAACGGGGAAGTTCCAGGCTTAGTAAGCCTCCCGGGCTCATAACTGTCGAACTAGACCGCTGCACCAAAACACTGCAAAAGTGAATCCACTGATACTAGCATTTAGTAACAGCGACTACATCCATATTGTTCCACAACTTAACATCATAGCTCCATCTCTCTTCTCGCTGTGGCAAGGCAGGAGGTAGACAGCGACCGGCTCCTCCAATACGGGCTCACGGCGGAGGACCTCGTTAAGCAAGACGAGCAGAGACTCTGTCTGGAATGGTCCATTTTGACATAGACAATCCACGATACGGTAAACAAACGATCGAGGGCATCCGAGTATCTGAAGACCAGTTTCACTTTTAGCTTTGACAAAACCCAAATCCTCTGGAATTATAGTCCGTCCATCGATAGCGTCGCCAGCTTGCAAGAATGTGATAAGTTCTTCACGTAGCGTATGTAGCGCCGCATAGTTGGTGTAGCTCCGATAAACGCCGTTGATGAGGCAGTGAGCGATGTATTTTCGGTATATGTGGTCGACTTTCCTGTCGAATGAGCCCGACAATAGGTTTGCTATGCCGTGGACGCCGTTGCAGGCGAGTGCGCCAACCAAGTCGGGACTCGGAAACGCAGAAGATGGCAAATTTCCAGGGTCGTGAAAGTAGGGAAAACAGCCGGTCCTATAGGTGCGATAGAACTGCCAAATTATAGCCTTGTAGTCATGGTACTCCGGCTGGATTTCGTCATCTTGGACGAGCTGCCAGAAAGAGTGCCCAAGGTTACAGAGCCACTTGGAAGCGTGATTCATATTTTCGTCATCTTCGCCAAACACCCCATATTCGACTGTGACAGGTGTGAACATGCGGGTGAGGACTAAACGGGCCCGCAGACAATTTAACGTGCGGTCGATGTTGGTAGAATGATCGCAGCTTAGTATCTGGGCCCCTTCCATTGTGGATGTAAGAAAGTCGGAGGCGGCCCGGTGTATGAACCGAACTTTCGTCAGCAAGAAGAAAGATACGGAATCGTACGGGCTGGGTGGAATGAAGAGGTCCGCGTAGGATTCTGTATAACACTCCAGAATGCCGGCACACCGTGTGCGTATATGAGTCGCGATTAACTCGCATTTTCGTATAAGCTCTTTGGTGGCGAATCCTTCCTCCAGATCCAAAAACGATCCTTCGGACGGATTCATCCAAAGCGATCATCATCTCCAGGATGCTGATGTCAACGCCGAGTTGGACGTCCCGTGAACTGAGGACCTGGTTAAAGTAGCGGGCTGCCTCAAGTTGGTAGAGTTCTTCATCGTCGCCGAGGCGTCTCCACATTTCTATGAACAGTTCATGCAGACCCCTTGGGAACGCTTGGGCCCGGTGTAAGAGGTCATCGAAGCTGTCACCATTCTCAAGGCCTCTCTGAAGACTGTTCAAGACGATTCGAACCCAAAGGAAAACCCCCTGGGCGGTATCACATATGTGGTCTGCTAGGTCACCGAGACTCGACTGCGATTTCTCGAGACCCGAAGTGAGGTACGGCTCCAGTGTTGCCCTCACAAAGCAGCGGATATCATGCTCGGTCAGGTCCTGAAGCTTCAGGTTTGGTCTTCGGCTTAAGCTTCTGTCAAACGCTGGCTCTGGACGACTTGAGACGCAAATTTTGACACCGGGTGTTTTCTGAAGCCTTGATATTAAACCGAGCAGCTTCATTGAACCATCGGAAGACAGGACCTCGTCGAGGCCATCGATAATGATAAAAGTCCCCATGGGTGCTGCCGACAAGGTTTGTTGAAGAAGATCTTCCAGCTCTGGCTCGGACCAGTCCGTGACAGCATCTTTAGTCATCGCTGCGGGAAAGTTTTGAATAATACGGCCGAAAAGATCCTCATCCATGAAGAGAATTTGGTATAGCAATGAGCAGAGTGTCCCCTTGACACTCTTCTGCAGGGGCTGACCGGCGCTCCACAAAAAATGGGAGAGTATACGCGCGCCTGGGCTCCAACTATCGAGTAGCTCGCGCGTGCGGGAATCTCTTGAAAGGAACGCCATGAATGTGCTTTTCCCAGCACCGGCCTTGCCCGATACCCAATAAAGCTCGTCATTCGACCGCAGCCAATCGGTAAGGCTATCCCAGGCGGTCACGTCCGGTCCTCTCTCGTCGGAAGACTCATGGGAAGAGTCTCCGAGGATAAAACGCCGGCTGTCTCGGAAGGCCCACTTGTATGTGTCTTCATGGTGGGTGCTGATCATGTTACGGCGTTCGTTCAAGCCGGCGTACTTGAGACCAGCAAGCAGCCGCGCACGAGCTGCTTCGTCTCGGGCTCTGGAAAATTCAGTCGAGACTTGTTGCCGCACCTTCGCGGCTAATAGCTCTGCAATGCGAGTCTCGCCGTTGGAGTATGCGGCAATGAATCTTTGAAGGGCCTCGTTCAGCGTGTGGAAATCTTGGCGGCTACAGAGCGCGTTGGCATCGGCCTGTGTACTGTTGACGAGTCAGCCAACCGAACCAGGGCAGACGAAAAGCTTGGTACTTATACGAACCATATTCTCAACAGAAGGCCGGACTCTAGCGTGGTTTGGTACGCACGCAGGTCCTTCTCCAAGCGTTCCAAGCGGCCTTTTCGGAGCCTCAGCTTCACGGCCGTCTTGATGGATTCGCGCAATTTCCCCCGGATTGCGGACCCGGCCAACTTGTCCAGCTCGCAGGAAAGCTCTTGCGCAGAGGTGTGGCATGACTTGGCGAGCCTCAGCAGCTGATGTTCGGCCTCGGTGTGGGGTTGGGAGATGGTTGCCAGCGACTCCTGCAGGCTCTTCGACAGAGCCTTGAGGGTAGTCGCGTTCTCGCCGAGACTTGGGTACGCATCGCCTGTCTCTAGCAGGCGCTTTGACAGTGAGTAGGTCTCATTTGCGGCGCTCAATATCTGCATGACATTACACGCAAGGCCAAGCACTGCGAGAGCCTCCATCTTTGGTTCGTGGGCAAGGGAGAGAGAGGTACCTCCGATTAGGAGAGACTAATCAATCACGGGGCTAGGTTTAAACGTCAAGCGCTGGGGCAATGCAACAAGGTTGACAGGAATCGTGACTCCTGCACAATCGAAGCGGAAAGAGCATGGTGCCTCATAGTTGCCTCAGCGATATCTCGAAAGCGGGGAACAAACCACTCACTCTACACGTGACACACACTACACGTGACACAATCTATGTGTCTCTGTCACCAAACCGCACCAAGCGGAATGGTTCCGAACCTAGTTGGATCACCTGGCCGAACCCCTAAATAGACTTAGTAAAAATGAATATTTCTAAGAAACAACAGGGTTAAAGTACAATCTAGAATGGCCCCTTATGCATCCTTAAGTCTCCCCCTGTTCGGCTTGAATCGGACCTTCCAGTTCTTCCAGTCGACCGCCACCTGCGCTGTGCCGGACGAAGCAAGAGTCCACTTCCAGGGGCTGGGGTCGAGGCAGCTTCTTACTTAGGGCCTACCCAGCTCTTTGCACTTCACGCCACGGCGCTGCTCTCCTGGATTCAGTCCAATGCTTGACTCAGGTTGTTGTGTTTGCGCATAGCCCTCGCCATCTCGCCGACTGAGATGCCGTCGGTCTTGTATTCCTCCATGTCAAGTGCTTTGGGAATTCTGTGGCAAGCTCAACCCGGCCCCCTCCAAGTCTTTCTCCCGCTAACTTTGTTTTCGCTTTCGTGAGAACTATGTGTCATCTACTCAGTACATGTTTGCATTATCGAATGGCCATGCCGAGATGCGCCCCAGTCAAACGATCACTGAATGGAAGATGTGGCAAACTTCAGATACTCCCATCGACGACGGCTCTTGAGGTCAGATACATGATTCAGGACAGCCGGGCTACATCTCTCAATGCACAGTGCCTTGTATTTCATGGCAAACGAATGGAAGACAATATATCGATGGTCAAAGAGTAGGTGATCCGAACAGCAAAAATCCTGTCACATTAACGACCTGCAACGTCACTGAAGTGAGTACAACACTGTCCAATTTCTTTGAATTAACTTTCACATCATGGCTTGCGGGCACGCAGAACAGGCTTGGGAATACTATCTTGAGAGTGAGATTCACTCATCCTCAAGCAACTAAACCTTCGTCCTCATATACATCCGTGAACTCGCAGCCGAGACGAACGGAGAACCCTCAACCTCCTCATACCCTACAGGGCGGATTACCGCGGCCTCTAGCAGCAGCTAGAAGACGACCGCAGCCACCGCGGATTCGACCCCAGAGCAGGCAAGCAGGCCGCTAAATGTCTTGCAGTAGTGGCGCGAAAAGCGCCCCGCGACATTTGGTTCACCACGTGGGTTGCAGCTTTCGGTGCGCTGCTAGTAGTTTAGCTTTAGTTGCGTTTACTGTAACAGGTGGTGCACTGCTGCATACGAGACGATCGCGACGCAGAAGAAGGACGTATCACGAACAGCTGAGCCACTGGAAATCCGGAAAGAAATCAAGGAAGGGTAAGGGGCCTACGATAAGTTTCTACTACCTGGTAGGGGAGGGGACTGAGAATTTGGGCCCACATGTCACGTACTCCCGCTTCTATGTTAGTACCAATAACAAGGTCCACGGCCACTCCGGGCCGAATGGTACCTTCACCCTACCGGCCATCAAAACCGCCGCCGCCCGGTGGGTTCAGAGGCTCCTTCGCGGCAACACGACGGCGGTTGTCTTTTCACGGATAACTCCGAGGTTACGGCGGCGGGGTGGACCCACAACCAGGACACGGAGAAAATGAGTTTGGTAAGTCACGTGACCGTCACTGGCCCCTGACTGGTTGCTGGGTCAAGATTCTTGACAGGGGGTGGGCGCGGCAAAGCTCTGCTCAGGGCATATTCGCCCATCCAATTAACGTAATCCACAGGGTTTCCGGCCACCCAGGCTTTCCGGCCACCTATTTGGGGTTAGCTTCAGCCACTAAATACGCCTTCCTCCACACCACAAACCACACTAATTATTCCGCCAAACTGCTGTAAATGCCTCTGTTCGAACGAATAGCCTTCAAATAATCGATTCGCGCGTAGATAGAATGAATCTAAATAGTTAATAGTAATCCACGCATATACCACACCTCCAGAAACCAACAGAGCCATAACCTCCTTACCCCTATCAAGTAAAGTAATTATACGTAACAGGCATCTCCTTCCACACCATTTTTATAAACTTTCCTTTACCGAACAACATAACCCTTTAAACCTTAACAGCCAGTTCGATATCCTCCTTTTCTTACCTCTCCTCTTACAGTTTTAAGGCCTCCTTAACAGTTAGAACCCTTACCTCTCTATAATGCTTACACGTAACCTTCCTCCAAATGTTCTTACTTTTATTAACCAGCTCCTAATTCAGTACCTAAGTGACCTATATCTTAGTTATAACCTTAAGGTAAACCTGGTGTATAAGGGTGATACTCCGCTTTAAGGGGGTAATAAAGGCGGTCAGGGAAGTAATAACTTAATTTATCTTAACCTGTAAGGTAGGGGCAGTAACAGAGTAGTCTAATACCTCCTAAGGTACCTCCTAAGCTTTCGTTACCTTATCTAATACCTTTTAAGGGTCCAGAGGTATAAGCCCTGCCCCCCTTTAAACACTAATAATATTATAACGTATCTCCCCCTTAACCTTTTAGTAAATTTAAAGGAACTGAAGGTTAATAATACGCTGTGCTCCAAACAGTGCCCCCTTACTAACTAGGGCCTTATATCACTTTACTAATAGGCTGAAGACTTTTACATTTAGGGGCTGGAGTAAATATATAGAGTAAGGAAGAAGGTAAAGAGTTATAATCTTATAATCTTTACAGTATTAGATAAAGTTAAAGGAGATATAGCTTAAGTGACTATTAAGGATAAGGAGCCAGTATTCTCTATATATATAACCTTAAGTATACTTATTAAAGTAATGTAACTAATCCAGGGTGATAACTTAGTTAGTTTAACCGTTTAAAGAGGGTTAAATAGTAAAAGAGGGATTAATAGTATCGTTAACCTAATTATATTAAATCCTAATACCTTTAAAGATAATAAACACTAGTAAAAGGAAGTTATTTACAGAGATAGCCTTTATAATAAAGACCTACTTATAATTACCTAACTGGTTTAAAAATAACTCTACTTCCTTACGTAAAACAATAACTGTAAAGGTATCACTAACCCCTTTTATACAGCCCTTCTTATCTATATTATAGGTATTATTATTAGTAACTAAATATAGGAGCTTTTAAGTGTTATAAAAGTTAAACTAATACTTTAAAGTCTTCTAATTTATAACATTACAGTAAGCCTAGTTTAATACATATAAACGGCAGGTATATAATTTAAGGTAACGGTATAGGAAATTATAATATTAGTTACACCTAATAAGCGTTATATCCCCCTTTTTAATAAACAGTTCCGTGGTTAACTAGTTAATAACCTTAACAGTTATTAACCAGCCTTAAGCATTAAGCTAGTAAATAACGTTAATAATAAACTCCTCCTCTTATATAGTTAATTACTGTAAATGTTATTTTAAAGCCTGTAACAGTGGTTTCCTATAATACCTATCTATTAAAGTACTCCTATAAACGTTATACAGCTTTACAGCTTACCGGAGGCTTAACCTATTATTATTAACTACCGTTAAGGCGTTTTAAAGTCGGTCTTCTTTTATAGGGTTGTAAGGGCGGCTTTTAGGCGCTGCCGGAGCCTTCCCCTTTCAATACTTAGGGAGCCTAGTAACGTACTAGGTAAAGGAGGTCACTGCTAGGCCGCTTAGAGGGGGGGTGGGGTGCTGCATGGCGTTCATCTTTGGTTTGTGGGCCGTGTAAGTGGGCGGGGTGTCTTAAAACTGGATCGATTCCAAAAGTCGTGATTCTTGATAAAATTAAGCGATTTAAACGCGGTAAAATTAGTACCGTTTAATTACTCTGATGATGGCGATTCAGAATTAGGAAGAAGAGAAGGAATCGCTGAAGGTTTGGTGTTGTTGTTTTGGTTCTGTTGCCAGGTTGTTCTTTTCTTTTTCCTTGAAGCCACACTGGAAATGAAAGTGGGGATGCTATGCCGCATGCGGCCGGAGAGCCAGGGTGACCGGAAACCCTGTGGATTACGTTAATTGTGTTGGGATGCGATTCGCCATTCACCATTTCCGACGCGAAGACGTTTCTCAATCCAGTGAGCACAAATTTAGCCACGCCATTACCACCAGGTCGACCGGTGTGATGACCCTGCCTGGTGGCGCCTGGCGCTGTCGAGAGACATGATCCAGACAGACCCACATGGATCCTCTAGCGCTTCCGTGCCGCAAAACAGGCCAAGGATCGAGTTCCACCCCGTTGGCTCCTTTTTGGATAGTAATTCATCCGTGATTAGTTTCTGGAGATATGCCATTGTGTGCTGCAAAGCTAGATTTCGGCCTCTGTGGTGGATTGTCTCCTTAGATGGCGGCCATCATTCCTGCCGCGGGCTGTATGAGCATGGGAATGCGAAATGATCTTTGCCGACACCGTGCATGCCCGCTATCATCCTATCAATCCTGGTCCCCGCGATAGCCGAGCTCGGCAGTCAAAAGGGGATGATGTTCCTAGCCCAAGTCGCCGGACCCCAGCAATCCAAGGTCCCAGCTAATTGCATCTAGGGACCGGGTTGTGACGGAACTCTCACGATTGCTTCCCCGGCGCTAGACCCCTGGAAAAGGAAGGTTGTCTGGCTCAGTTTGGCTTAGTTCGCCGCGCGTTAACGCGCTCTAGGCGAGGGCTAGTCGTTGATTCAAAAGATGCCGACGACTCTCCCCGCTCTCAACGGTCTGGCTCTTGGTCTCTGCCGTCACATTGGCAAAATCTGAGATGTCGGTGCGGAGTAGGTGCGCCGATGCTGCCGCCATGACTGGGTCCGGAGTGTCTCCGGATCTTTCGATCGGGACACGCACACTTACGGTCCTGTATCCCCTCTTCGCTGTGGCCCTCCTGGTCTATTCGGTCCGCATGTGGTCGCGCATGCGACCCAAACTCCGACTCAACGCTAGCGATTACACCGTGACAATTGCGTTTGTAAATACCCCCCCCCCCCGGTCTCGTGGTGACCCAATTTTGACCACAAACACAAACAGTTTGCGGAAATCCTATCGATTGCGCTTACCACCGCTGCAGTGGGCTACGGCTTCGGGCAGCCAGCCTCCTGCCTTTCGGCCGACGAAACCGAGATTATTGGAATAACGACCTTCATCGTCTTTGTCGTGTCGCTTTGGGCGTCCTCCTTTGCCCGTATCTCGGTTGCATGTTTGCTCCTGCAAATCACGCAAAAGCGGACATGGAAAGCGGTGCTCTGGTCCACCATCGTCCTCCAAGCGGCCATGCTCGTGGCTTGCGACATTGCCCAGCTTATCCAGTGTCGGCCGATCAGGGGCATCTGGGCCACCAACATCGGAGCGAAGTGTCTTCCCCCCGAAAATATCTGGGCAATGGCATATGCATTCATCGGTGGGTCCACCCGGTACTGCCGACTCTCGGTAACTTGGGCTAACCCGGTACCCGCCCCGGAAAGGCATCGGCATGGTCAGCGATGCCGTCTTCGCCGTGCTTCCCGCTCTAATCATCTGGAAGCTCAGCCGCTCGCCTGTAGAGAAGGGACTGCTCACCGCTCTCATGGGATTCGGACTGTTCGCAATGGTAGCCGGCGTCTTCAAAATCATGACAGTCAAGACGTTCGACCCCACGTCCGCAAACGTTGTTGGCGACATGATGCCCTCGTATCTGTGGTATGTTATCGCTCCACGGGGCCTATTGGATATCTAACGAGACCACCGAACAGGACGCGCATCGAAGAAATTCTCCTGATTATCGCGGCTTGCGCGCCGCTCCTTAAGTCTCCCATCGAAAATCTACTGCATCGTCGATTCGGGCTTCCCAGGTTCGCCCCAAGGGAGAGGGGACTCAATACTGTTCATTCCCTTCCAATCTCGTCGACCAGGGCCAAGTATTTTGAGTGGCATGGAGGCTCGCGACTTCCATCGACAAAGGATGAATCCGGTGGGTCGACCATGGTATCGGGTAACACCAGTACCTCTTGAATAGCTTGCAAGATCTCTTGAAACGAAGGCTGTCTTCGGCCTCGCAGGACTGGAAAGCCTCGGCTCTACTCAAGTCACCTCTCTCAGCCACCTCCAGATCCCAACCGGGCAGACTCCCATAGTTCCGGGTGAATTCCGACGGTTGAACGGACCTAACATGGAGCAAATGCCGACCCAAGTACAGGTACTCACTGCCGCTTCGCAAGTTCGCAGCAGGAGCCACACTGGTCGGCAGGTCTCTCGCAAGCTATGGCATGATCTGGATCTCGGTGAAAAGCTGCGAGATAGGCAATATTACCCGTACGATCCCCTACAAGTTGAATATGTCGCCTGCACGGCGTCCCAGAATACGTGTGTGAATGGAGACACCCTAGCCAAAACCCGGCTGCCTCGAATAACTTCGCCGTGATAACAGCCTGGTTGTCTGCGACGAATCTGGGCATACGAAATTTCCTTTTTCGCTCGAAATCCTGAGCTAGGGTGAGCTAGGGTGAGCTGTGGCTGATTTGTCCTGAGCTTCCCCTGATTCTTCCCTGAGTTAGGGTGATCCCATACACCGCCGCCGCACAGTCTCAGAGGCCCCTTTTCAGTCCCCCCCGGCTAAAGTTTCCTATCAATAGAAAGCAGATGACGCGTAATCTCTAGGGATAGCCCTAAACAGCACGCACTAGCTTTCCTTATCCTTATCGCCTCGAATCAAGCCGTGGGCGGTCGACGGGACCTGTGGCCATTACAGACACAAGTTCCTTTGCCGTGCCTTGCCCTCCAACGCGGAATTAACCACGTTTTTGGATAGCGAATTGTTTTTGACACAATTAGTGAAAATGTCAGTAAGCGTCGGCGGTGACGCGTACTTGGAGCAAATACCTTTTCTACGAGGTGACGATAACCCCGAATTCTCCGAGCGCGACTCGGCAGTGCTGGATAAGCACCGCGAGCAAACAGGACACTCGAGACTGGCGCTAACAGTCCTGGCGGTTGGTGATCTCAGCAAGCTCAGACCCTTTTTAGCGATGTACTATTTGGGCCCACTGTAACAAGCGAGCCACTGGACCAATCACACACCCGCCCCCCCCCCCCACACAAGCACCGCTCAAGGATCTGAGGGTCACTTGAACGAAAGTCTCTAAGGTCACTAAATTTAATACTATTACTTTCAAAACCTTGCATCCAGCTAACCACATAACCAAAATTTATGATATGGGCTTGTTGGAAAGTCCTGATTCTGGGCTTCTTAACGGTATTATTTTTATTATAATGTACACACTATTGCATATAGAATTAAGGAGTGTTTAAGTGGATAAATAATATCCCATATAAACCAACCCCCTTTCCGAAAAACTACTCCTAACGACAGCCTTCAAAGCCTTGCATCCAGCTAGCCATTAGGCCAAAACTTGAATATAAGGCCTTGTTGGGAGGCTCTAGATTAGGGCTATTTTCTAGTATTTTCTTTTAACCTAATATTAACTTAGGTGTGACGACCCTGCAGGTGCAGGTCGTAATATTAGGGCAGTGGAGGCTCTAGTTGTTGTGGTCTGTGCGTACGCGACTCCTTTAAGTTTTCAATTACGTACGCTCTCTGAACTTAGAAAATCAATCGTTTTCCCCCACTCAATTCAGGATCAACAATAGTGACCTTCGGCACAGCCGTTTTTGTAATGTATGGTTCGTTTTGTTTGTTTTTGCGGCCCTCGCGCCACAGTAATTCAATATACAGTTAAAATGGTAAGATTTTAAAAAGTATAAAAAGCTTTATATTATTACTATTATTAATTTAATAAATTTTTTAAAAATGATTGAATATTTCTATTAAATTAGCCTTACTATAGCCATTCTAATGATATAAGCTTTATTAGGGTACATAGATCACATTTTATTACAAAGTAAGAAATCATTTTCAAATTTTCGAAAAATATTCTAAAAAAGGATTACTATTATAGAAAAGTCCAAAATTATAATAATAGTTTAAAAAGGCATCTCGGAGGCCAGACTTATAAAAACGAAGCTTCACAATAAATTTTAGATTACTGACCCCCTTAGGAGTGGTTGTGGTATAGCTAATCCTATCTAGATTTGTGATTTTGTTTTTCTTTTTTCTTTTTTCTATTTAAATTACATCTCTACTAATATTGCTTCAAATTAAAATCTGACTTTAGATCTGGAATCCTTGACTTCACTTCATCTTTAGCATAATCTTTTAAACCTTTTCAAGCTATTTGGGGTCTGGCAATTAAGGAGTGTTTACAGTAGAAATGGGCTGTGACCGTGAAGTCACTTTCGTTCAAGTGGGCCACAGACTCTTTTTTTGAGCATTCAGGTTGGGCCCACTTATACATTGGCATGGGCCACTTGCGGGTCGGGGGTGCGCGCAGCGCCAGCACGAAGCGCTGCGCTCAAAAAACAGAGTCTGCTTGCAGAGATAACTTGGCTACATAGGTCGAGGCTTCCATTACATGTGACTGCATAGGTGCAAGCCAGCTTCAGAAAAGTGCGCTCTTGCGGGCGTGAGCTGCGAATTTGACAAACTGCCTTTGTCATGACCGTTGCCGCCACGCTCAAGGAGACCCCGCGTCCCACCCGCACCTCACCTCGCACTTCGCGAGCTAGTGCTGCGGCTGAACATCTCAGAAAACGATAAATGACGGCAGAATTTAGTTAGCTAATAGGATGATGTGGTTTACGCCATAGTGAACTCTTGTACCACCATAGCGACTTGGGGTGGCCTGCGCGCCTCGGAAGGCTACGCCCGGCAAGACTGTGAAACAACTTCATGATCTCGGAAGTTGCCGTAGATCGAAAATTCTTGCCATATCGAGGAATCCGCAGAAAACGCGTTGTCGGCCTCTAGAATTATAAACCATGTCCAGATGAGCAGAAGTCATGCAAGTGAAGGCGGCCCAGGCTTTTAGGCCACCAGTACGTAACTTTTATCACTAATAGATAACAGACCGAAGTCATGACCGTGAGTCGTGTCACCTCCGAAACTTATCTTGGCGGGCGGGGAGATGGGGGCCCGGAAGGGGTCAAGGGGAGTATAAGATCGCGAAGAGGCCGCGATATATCCACCAGCTACAAGACCCCTTGACATGAAAATTAGCCTACCTCAGATCACTATCTACAACATGAAGCGCGCGACCTTCCTAGCCTTTCTGTTCGGTACATCACCGGTACTCTCGGCCGCGGATATGATCCCCACCAAGCGGCAGAGCCTCGAGGTCACCACCGATCAATACCTTTTCAGTCTCGCTTTGCCCCAATTCACGGCGAAACGCAATGCCCGCGACCCGGCGACGCTAGATTGGACGACCGATGACTGCACGTTGTCGCCCGACAACCCGCTTGGATTCCCCTTCGCTCCTGCGTGCCACCGTCACGACTTTGGATACCAAAACTATGGTAGCCAAAGCCGCTTCACCGCAGCCGCGAGGCTTAGGATTGACGACAAGTTCAAGGCCGAGTCAATTCTATCCACTTAACCCCAGCAAGCGGACGTAATGCTGATATATACGTTTCAGTCTGTATTACCAATGCAACACGGTGTCCTTCATACTCAGGCGCCTGTGCGAGGCCCTGGCAGATGTCTACTACATTGGCGTGAGGATCTTTGGGGGGTCAGATGCGACCAAGCGCGACGGGGATCTCCTGCGAGAGTTTGAGGAGAAGGTAGCCATCTATAACGCCCTTGTGCAGGTGGCACAACGCTACGGGGATGTGCCGGCTGGAACTGGATCAATCTGAATCGCATACAAACCAGCAATTCCTGTAGGCCGGCTTGGACTTGGTTGAACTTTTTTCCAGTTCCAGGTAGCAGATAGACTACTTTAATTTGAATACATTTGCTGCCTACCATATCTTTACAAGCACAGACTGAAGTCCGAGAATGGCAGTACGTCAGTCACACTGTAATTAATCTGTGATATTGTTCCATACATTTCCAAGAATTTCAGTCCATAACCACATCCCTTAGGGCTCGTAATACAAGGGAATGTTTACTGAGTAAATTTTTATGATAGTACATCCTAGCAGCATCCAATTTTGGCTCTGGGAGAATTCCCAAGACACCCACCATCCTCACCGTGCTCATTTTGGGCCAGTGCCGCTGCCGTGCATGCATGCAGTCATCCGAATCGGTCCACCATCGCCCCTTCTGCGTTCTGACTGCTGTATATTGCCGCGTCTGAGGAGCTGGGGATAGCTTTGCGTATTCATGAGAATGAGCAAATGAGTGTAAATTCCACAAAAGTACCACGGCAGAAGGACTATGGTCAGACGACTGCCGATTTTCCGACAATCGAAGACCGAAAGTGCATACAAGATGGGGTTGATAGCGTCACACAGGAAAGGTAACTATCTCAATCCCAACTTTGCGCTATCGCCAACTCATTCCAGAGAGGTCGTCGTCCAGATTCCCTCGCCAATGCGGGGTCAGGCCTTCCAGCCTCTCGCGCGGGGACGCCGGAATACACCCATGAGCGTAGGGTTGTGTATGTACATGCTGGAATCTGCGAAGCTGAACCGGACGAATCCGAATGAGGACCTGCAGCCAATCAACACCCCAACACGCATTATCAATTCCCCGCGCCCTTATCATTCCCTTCTCGAATCCGTACATCCGACCGAGCGGCACAGTACAACGCGCTGCGTTTATCCTATCCCACGGCCTGCACATGATCCCCACATTCCATTGCATGTTCCTAGGCATGACCATATGAAGCAGGCAGCCCCTTACACCCTCACCACATGTGACACCACGGCCCCTCCGATCCGGCCACCCAACGTCCCCGATGCCACATACATAAGCCCAGCCTACCACCCACAGGCTTCGCGTCTCATAGCTGTTATGCTGACCCCCACCTCCAGAAAGATTTATTGGGCAGCCGTCCGCTTACCTCCTAAACGGTGTACCTTGCCTCTATATTGCATAATCTGGCTGAAAGGAGACACCAGTTGGCCAGCCGATCTTTACCAGTAAGTACCCCCCTTAACAAATTCGCATGGTTGGCTTCATGGCCGTGGCC
>Ga0247780_1000557_pt1 | contig 33857 bp, 32 predicted proteins | sample UWRJL079202R5_FD_179927 | JGI IMG/M metagenome (GOLD analysis project Ga0247780, IMG submission 179927) | Plant litter microbial communities from Arlington Agricultural Research Station in Wisconsin, United States - UWRJ-L079-202R-5 | ecosystem: Environmental > Terrestrial > Plant litter >...
CACCCTCGGCCCGGACATCCAGCAGTCCAAAGACCTCTACATCCTCGCCGCCGAGGTCAAGAAGATGCGCACCTTTGTCCAGCCCATCGAAAACATCATCAACACCATCCGCGAGCATAAATCCCCGCCCGCCTCCCTCCCCCCCAACGAAGACGACCTCGTCGCCTACCTCCGCAACCCAGAGCAGGGCGTCATCATCACCCCCATCACAGCCATGTACCTCGGCGACGTGCTCGACCACTGCCTGCTGATTCGCGACAACTTGTGGGAGATCACCAAGGCCGCGGACGATCTGATAGACCTGGTGTTCAACACGATTGCGGCGCACCAGAACGAGACGGTCACGCAGCTGACGATTGCAACGATTGTGTTTCTGCCGCTGACGTTTCTGACGGGGTATTTTGGCCAGAATTTCGTGCCGTTTCCCGAGCTGGATGCGGGGATTACGCTGTTGTGAGTGCCTCTGTCTGCCTTACCAAATCGGGGTTTGATGAGATGAGGAATCCGGAGAGTTGATACTGACTTTTTGGGGGTAGCTGGAAGATTGCCGCGCCGATCGTGGTTGGGACGATTCTGCTATTGCAGAGGTCGATGATTTTTAGGTATGTTAAGTCGTTGTTTCAGAGGCGGCGGATATCGAATTGGAGAAGGTTGGTGAAGGAGCGGAGGAGTGGGAGCAGCGACTGAAGTTATGTGATCACATGTTTGATGTACGGAGTACTATTAGATTGGGATGGGATATGCGATTCTTTCACTGCTGTCTTCATTGCGTTGTTGGATTATGAGACTGCATGAGGGAGGCATCCCTCACAACCATCGTATCATTATTTAAACAACAGGATACGGGCCTGGGTCCGATCAACACCACTTGAGAACAACATCGGCGAGCTTCTCGGGCACGCTCAGGAACGGATAGTGCCCCGACTCGACAGTCTCCTCATCCACATGAATCCCACTGCTCTTATGGGCCGCCACCAGGGCCTGCTGCACCACGTACGGAAACGCATTGTCCTCTGTGCAGTACACAAACGTCGTCGGGATCTTGCCGTACGCCACGACCTTGGGCTTGTGGAACGACCCGGCCTTGGGATGCGGGACCGTCTGCGCCAGCTGCCGCTGCTGCTCCTCCTTGGGCAGGTCGTTGTACCACATGCCGGCTATATCGAAGCCTGGCAGGAACACCTTTTGGTCCCCCTCGTACCCCATCCACCCGATCTGGGACGCGGGTGCCGTGTCCTCGAGCGACTTGCCGACCTCGACCATGAAGGCGGTGATGTAGATGAGCCGCGTTACGCCGCCCTTGAGGTCCCGGGCGCGACGCTCCTCGAGGCCTAGGCCGTGCATGGCTTCGGTGCCGATGGCGCCGCCGTACGAGTGCATCACGCAGACGAATTCGCGGCCAGCGTCGGCGAGGTCGCGCGCGACGGAGGCGAAGTGAGTGATGTCATCGACGGGGGCGTTTGGGAGGGTTTTCCATGCCGGCGTGTTGGAAGGGAGCTGGGGAGTGAGGAGCTCATAGCCTCGAGAGCGTACGACGTCGAAGAAGGGATCGTACGCGGTGAAGGTGCGCCAGGCGCCCTCGATGAAGAGGATAGCGGGCTTTTGTTTCTGGGCTGAGGCCATGGTGAGTTTTGAAGACTGATCTCAGACTCGTGTTGAAGGGGAGAGTCGCCTGACAAGATAGATGCACAATGGACCCTTTAATATCTTATGTTGTACATGCTGCAACAACGAAATCAGTAATGTCGGGACAAGTGAGCCCATTCCCACCCAATGGGTAGCCGCCCAGATAAGTCATATCGGGATGGAGGCCTATCCGGGATGCCATCTCGAGTGAAGCTCGGCCCGGCAGTAAGCTGTGATTGATAAGCCAAATTCAACCTCACCAATCAGTGAAGAGTCCAAAAAGGGCGACACTTATCTCAGCAAGCTTGTCATCAAGCTCAGCCAACCAAGATCATGCCCACTGTTATGAGCTGACTGGCGTGTCAGCACAATCCCATCAAATTCGGGGTTGAATGACAGCAAAGAAGAAGAAAGAAGTGCCGCATGGGTGGCCGTGGCGTTTACGTGTGGCTTAGGATGCTGTCTCATGCGTTGGAGACGTCATACTATTGGGACACTTTGCGGGCATTGTCTATAAATCACTTTGTCTCCAGGCCGCCTGCGTTTGCTTGGGCTCTCACATCTTAGACTTTAACATCTCCCTATGTATACCTCATAATATTACGTCAATCGGAGCTGTATCCCGCGAAATCTTAGATTACCCCGAGCCGCACTGAGAGAGAATATTTTGGCACGCATGAGGGCAAGAGAGTGAGTGACATGTGTGTCGAATTCTCGGAGGCAAGGAAAGAAGGCGTTATTAAATAACTTCCTGCCACTTATCGCCTCACAGTTTAGTCCCTCGCATTTTTCGCCTGGCTGATACGCCACCACGCATTACTCGATTTGGACCTTGGCCCCTTCGTTGGACTCAGCCGCCTAGCTGAGACCGGGAACTGGTCGCGCGGGGAACACTGCTTTCACTACGCTAAAATCGACAGCACGAATTTCCTTTTCCTACTTCGGAACTGAGCAGCTGCCGCCTTAGCCTGAGCTAGCCTGAGCTAGACTGAGCGAAGGGCCACTATTCTGGGCTGCCTCGGGTATAGCTGCCACGGTCTAAAATAGCCGTGGTGTTGCGAGGACCCGTTTTTGGGGCCTCGCACAACCACCACCATTGAAGCACCTTTTGACTGTTTACGATCTACGTGATCAACCCCGTTCACACACTTCTTTTCCACCCTAGTTGACGCCCTCAAGACGCCTCTTGAGGCACGGACCATTGGTTCTTCGATTCCTCGAGCCTATTAAATTCCGCTTGTGGTTGCAGGTGGGGGGCTCCCAGCTTAGGCCGTGACAATAACCCAAATTAAAGACTGCTGTCATATATTGGTTCATAGTGTGGGATAGTTGTTGGCTAGGTACGCTGACAGGGGAGTGCTGAAGGAAGCAATGCAGTGAATCTGAATGAGTGGAATTGTTCTACTGATTGTTGCTTGGTTCAATCTAGATACAGGAGAGAAGAGGCCTTTATAGGTTGTAGTAGCTTTCTATAGCCTCCTATTACTAATACAAGAGTGGAATAGTATAGTACGCAACCCCCGTGGGCTTGCGTAAGCTTTTCCTCTGAGTCAGAGGGCGCTGGAAGCTTCCAGGGCTTCCAGGGGCTATATCTTAACAATAGTACATAGCACACTAGTTAATCCGTGGCACAGTACGTAATATCCTGGCTCCAAAACTGGGACGGTATTTAATATACCAGTATTGTGGAACGTTTTGGCTGAGGAACGAGGGGCTTAGGAGCAGCGGAAGTGCAGTTACAAAGTGACTTGATTTAGTAGAAAAGGGGAATGCGAAGCACTCCCCAGTTATATACAAATGGAAGCTCCCTGTGTGTGGGGAGAGCACATGATCCAAGGCCCCTGCGCTCCAGCTAAGCCTGGAGCGGTAAGGCGCTTACGCGCCTAAGCGCTAAGAACTGCCGCTGCAGTTCGACACACCCCCCAGGTGCTCAGAACGCAGTTCTAAGCGCCTAAACGTTTAAAAAGAAGTTCGCTGTAAATAGAAAATAATAAGGTCCGGAGGTTAGTTAAGCCTGTAATTTCTTAAATTATACTACTCGAGTTAGTGCGTGGTTACGTTTTCAGCACGCGTTAAACTGAAAGCAGTGAGCTTATATGGTAGTCTAAGCTTCTTAACTCTATGTTAAAAGCTTACAATCTTTCCCCGTTTGTTTACTTTCTTTAAGCGAATATAAAAATTAAGAACACCACCATTCTCACCCCCTACTCCCAGTTATTATAGCTAATATAAAGACCGTAAGCTTACGCTTTAAGAAAACGTAAATCTTACTCCTTCTGCTTAAAATAACTATTATTTCTATTTATTAACTTACTTTACGTATTTAATTCTTATTAAAAGTGTAATTAATCTTATCTGTAAGTGTTTCCACCACTCTTTCTTCTACTTTAATTCTAACTAACTGCAGTTAAAAGCTTTATAATAAGTAAAAAGTGTTTATAGTGTAAGTTTCACTTATTCTTATCGTTTAAAAGTAGCAGCTAATTTTAATTTAAATGTTAAGACACCTACGCCCTACACCCGCACCCTAACCCTGTCGCCTAAGCCGTTCGGCTTAATCTCGCTTACTTACTTACCCTCTTATTAAGAGGAGGATAAGGATAAGGAGCTTCCTATAACTCCTTATTACTCTGCTTATAATATAGCTAGTCTGTAAACCCTTATGTAAGCTGCTCTTTTCTTCTTAATAAATACTTAACTTACTAACTCTGAGATTAGTAAATCGGTTTAATTACCTACTTATTATACCCTTAAGTCCTTACACTCCGCCTTTACTAATAAGCGTGGTGAGGCTTGCTTTAGGTGCTTTAAGAGCGTTATTACTAGTAATAATGATAGCTGCTATTTCGACTATATAGGCACTTCAGCTCGCTATACTTATTATATAAGCGGACATTTCTATATAAAGGTGTATGTTCTCTATAGGCTTATTTACGTACTTTACTAACCTGCTGTTTAGTCCTTTCTTAATAAAGCCCTTTACTGGGAAGTTCCTTACTACTATAGTGGCTAATACGCTGGCTTCTGTAGGTACGGTATGTTTTATAAGCTGTTCTATTTTAACTACTTATCTTAAGAGCTTAAAAACAGAGGGTAATGCTACGCACGCTCTTTACAGAGCCTTTAGCTCTGTAGAGTAGAGAGGAGTTGGTTAAGGGTGTTGTTATTAGTGGTATGGAGAGCTCTAGCTCTTTTAAGGAGCAGGTTATAGCCTTAATTAGTAAGCTTATCGATCTAGCAAGCTGCGTTTAAATATACTATCTAGCTACCTGTCGTTTTTATTTTATTATTTATTACACCTTTAGGTATAGATGCGTTATTATACGTAAAGACTGTAGGATTAGTACTCCTTTAATCTTTTAACTTCCTTATAATAGTTCTTTTACTTTTATAACTAATGTAACTAATGTCCTTTAACTTTATAAGCGTTATAAAGTGCTTAAAGCGTTATTAAAAGAGTAATTTAGTAAGTTTATTAGTTAATATCTGTTATGTAGGCAGATATGTAACTTTAAATAAGCTTTTCACGTACTTTTAATAAACTTACATATTATAAATATCGACGTGCTAAAGCTTAATATTTACTCTTTTATTCTCTTTAACTACTAACTGTATTATTTACTAATTATTATAAAAGATCCTCTATACTAAGCTAAACTTTAAATAATATCTGTTATAAGCCTGTTAAACGTTATTATTTCCTTAACTAGGTATATAAGTGTAAGCAGCGTAACTTTAGTTAATAACATTATAACTGTATATTAATAAGCAGCTCTTTAGTTAATTACGTTATTAAAGAGCATTATAATGTACCCTTATAATAAATAGTATATCTTTATATTATCTATAAAAAAAGCGTTATTAGTAATTATAAGAACCTCTTACCCTGCTCCTCTATACTTAATCCCTACGTATTATAAGCTGTATAAGTACCTATTACAACCTGCACCCGACACAGGCCTCGAGAGGACTGGCACGGGTTAAGACAGAACGTATGGCAGGACGCCAACAGGTAAGGGGTGTTCCGAAGACGGCTTATTAAGCTAGCACTCCTAAATGGGGGTTCAATGTCACTGTAGGTCGCTATCACTATAATGCACAGAGGTGAATCTGAACAGTAGGACACAAATGAACAATTGAATACTAGCGTGAGGAACCAGAGTCCCTCACGGAGGTTGTGGGCACAACCATAGCTATCTATACTAACTAACAGCGAGGTACTTCGTACCTTGCTTAGTCTGTTGTGCTTGGTGGTGCACCACGCAGTTGCGGCTAAGCAGTTAACTGAGTGGTGCTTGGTATTGTTAGTCCTTGTGAGCCACTAAGCACTTTCTTACTGGTCGTAGGGGCTTCGGGTCTTTACACCCCTGGCCCAGTGCGTCTGGACAGTGTACACCGTCCTCCTGCACTGTTCCTTCTGCGGGGGATTCGTCGGGCCACCCCGGCCCAAGTGACGGCCTGCAGGGTCGTCACAGTACCTGATTGTCTGTTTTACTGCAGTTAAGTACTTTAAACTTAAGTTAATTAGAAACTGTAAGACGATAAAGGCTGAAAAGGTTACGTTTAGTTAAATTATAATTACTATATATAAGATAGATCTTATAAACTTTTAATACTCTTTAACTTCTACCTTTAACATACTTCCTGTTGGTTTCTAGCCCCAGTGGGTCCACTGGGTCGGCGCACTGCGCCGAACCCTCTGGAACCCCCTGGAATCAGGGGGGTTTCACCCCCTAAATTCCACCAGTGAGTCACATAAGCACTTACGTGGCCTACGGCCACTATTCCAATCCTGTATAGTAGATAGAAGGCTCTGGAAGCCGACTACAGCCTACAAAAGGCCCTCTCCTCTCCTGTATCTAGCCTTCTACTAAGCAAGCAATTCACACCACTCATTCAGTCATATACAGAGGCACTGCCTCTGTACCTCAGGCCTTCTTTTGCTTCCTACAGCGCTTCCAGCGCTGTAGTCGGTTTGGAACAGTACCGCTCTACTTCCTCTGAGCAACAGGCCTGTACTACAGGCCTGTAGAACCCTACTGTGCAACACTTCCTATATTCTTAAAGAGTTTTACATTAAGGAGGGGGATGTTTAGAAATATACCCTCTAAAAGGTTATACTATTTAGTAATCTTCTTAATGTACTAGTTATAAGTTAGTTAGAGTTTTCATTCACCTTAATCCCTAATTACTTAGATATTAATAAAGCTAGAGATCTTTTCCTTTTTATAGACTTTATACTATATGTAAAGCTTCTATATAATTATTTCTACAGCTTTACAGTGCTCCTTTATAAATATTATAAGGTAGTTATTTATATAAAAAAGTATAAATACAGTTTTACTCTTATTAAACGTAAGGTATAGCTCTTTATTTAATAAGGTAAGGCTAAGCTTTTTTAATATTAATGTAAACTCTTTATATTATAGTAATAATAAGTCTTATAAGCTATATAACGCTTATTTAAACTTATAATAGAAGCCTTCTTCCTTAAAGCTATTTAGGAGTTTATATATTATTAAGGAGTTATTATCTTATATAATATATAAGAAAGTTTAAACTATATTAAATTACTAAACATTTAAATTTTACTAAACAGTAAATATTATTATTATCTTAAATAAGTAAGTAGTTAAAGTTACTATATAAGTGTTTTAAAGTGTATTTACCTTCTAAAGGTCACCTTTTACGCAGATCTTAACTTTACATTTCTTAAGTGTATTATCTTCGCAGAACTTATAAGTAAACAGCTATTTAAGCGGGAATAGCTATAAGAGCGCTATAATACGTTTTATCTTATACTACGTTCCTTTATAAAAAAGGTGTTATATCTTAACTTAACACGCTTTTTTAAACTTAAGGTTAAGTGTGTGGTTTTTAAGATCCCTCTAATGCTTTAAAAGCTGTAATTTAAAGAGGTTATCTTTATAAAGGTAGGGTAAGCTTAAAGCCACGTTAAGCCTTACTTTTACTTAAAGCACTACTGTTAAAAATACAGTGTGTAATATCTTATATACTTTACTTCCTTTTTTAACAGCTGTTTACTAATTAAGTAAAAACGTTATAAAGAAGCCTGTAAAACCTTTATTAAAAACTGGATAGTTAATTTCAATTCTATTATAAATCTAAATAGTAAACGTATAAATTACTAACTTAAGTAATCCAGTAGGAGCTGGCTATCCTTATATTCTCTTACTCTATTTTAAAGTAAGAGGGTAGTTAATTTATAAGCGTTTATTATATGTTTTTAACTCCATTTCTATTATAATAATATCTTTAGCAGAATCTTTTAATAAGGTATCTTTATACTCCTTTAAAACTTTATACTTAAAAGTTATAAACGTTTTATTATAACTGTCCTCCTGTAAGTAACTACTTTCCTTAAGATATATATATAGCTTTATATTATTAATAAAAGCCTTATCTAACTATTTTAAAGTTTCTTATTATCTAAACCCTTATTTAGAAAGCTCTTTAATCTCTTTAAACTTATTACGATCTGTAAAAGGTAATCTAACACTCTTATTAGTTAAGTAAAGATATAAGCCCTAAGTTTAAGGTTAAATTTTAACCTTTAACGTTAACTTTAAAGTTAAAAGTTTAATTTAGTGCTTATAAAGCTTTCATTAAGCTTTATAAGCTTATCTTTAATCTAAAGGATTACTGCTTTATCTTTAAGTACACTTACCCATAAGTTTTAACCCTTAAGAGTATCTTTATTATTAATAAGTGCAGGTATAATATCTAAGTTTAAAATGTTAGTAAGAAGCTTAGGTATAGATAAAGTGTTCTATATCTACAGCTTAATTTTAATAAAGCTAAATAGCTGTTAAGTGACCTGTATTAACAGTACCTTTACTTCCTTATTCTCCTTTTTATAAAAGAGCTTTTTATTAAACATTACGTTACGTATTATAAACACTGTTTTTAATTATAGGTATTAAATATAGTAAATGTTAAAAGCTATATATTTAACTAAGTACTTAATATGCTTTTAAAGTTTAGTCTTAAAATTAAGCTTATTTTACTTTACCTTTTACCTTTTATTAAGAACGTAAGCTTAATATCTGTAAGTGTAAACCTTACTCTAGTCTAGGTAGTAATTATCTGTCAAGCTTTTACTAAACTTACCTAATAGTATGTATTACTAAAAGTACTATTTAAACTATTTATAAAGCTTTTTATTAAGTGATATTTAATCGTTTCGTTAGTTAAAGCTTATCTTATATGAGTAAGTAGTTACTTACATATATTTAAGCCAGATTAATTTAAAAAAGTTTACTCCCTTCTTTATTTTAATAGATTTTATAATCAGCTCCTAACTTATGTATTTACTTCTACTATTTAATTTATATATATGTGATAGAGTAGCTTTAATTTCGATTCCTTTTTTAATTACCTAAAGCTGATATAACGTGTATCTCCTAATTACAATTATTAAAATCTCTTAATCTTAGTGTATAATATATATAGTAAGCCTAAACTACTATTTCACCTAATTTATAAAGCTTTTAATAGTTTTAAACATTCTAGCCTTTTCTTATCCTTTAATGGATAATAAAAGAGCTTTCCACTATACTTATCTTTAACTATAAGTAAGTAAATTAATCTAATACTCTTTTAAAGTCGAAAAGATCTTAACTAATTTATAAGAATAGGTAATAAGAGAAACCTTTAAAATAACGTCTTAAAACGATTTGTTATAAGTGTATAAACGTGTAATATTTACAGTTAATAATCTTTATACCTGTAATTATAACGTTATATACTTATTTAATAAGTTTCTTAAGAGCTTCTAGCCTTAAGTGCTCTACTTAGGTGTGTTAAAGGTACTTTATATCTTCTGAAAGGTATAACTATTACTATAAATACCTTACTTCTTATTTTATTATAATTACTAACACAGTACTTACAGCGCTTACGGTAAAAGGTATTAGGAAGCTTAAATAAGCGAAAACAGGAATATATTATAAGAACATTAAATTATACTATTATTTAAGCTTCTTTAATATTATATTTTTTTTTATATTACTATAATAAAATATGTAATTAAACTTATAATACTAAGCTTTAGCTTTAATAATTAAAGCTTTAAGATAATATTAATGTAGAAACCTTTTATAACAGTTATATTATTAAATACTAAATCTTTATTATTAATTCACTTAAAGCTTATAAGTACCTTTAAGATTACTTACTTACTGTATTTAAAGATTAAGAATAAGCTAATCCTTACTTAGACGTAATCTTTAACTTTAATATACTGGAAGCTCCCCTTAACTAAAAGTGATTTATAATTAATAAGGTATATTACTTTATAATTATTAATTAAAGTACTGTTAAAGAGTAGGTACTTAATAAAACTTATAGTAAAGAATTACCTTATTACTTTAATAATCACTTTTATTATGTAAACGTTAATTACTATAACGTTAATAAATCTTAGGAACTTTAAAGTACTTAAGTAATCTTAGCCTTAAACGGTTAAAGTAACTTCTTATTTCTCTTAATAGGATTAATAAACTTTTAACTATTTAAAGCTTATAAATTACACTTTAATCTTCTCCCTTATCTTAAATCCTAGCATTTTAATACGTTTAATATAAGTAGGAGCGTTCAAAAGTAATTTAGTAATTATTAAATGTAAGATTTAGCAGTTTATAAGCTCTTATAAGTGTTTTCTTCTATAAGGACAGTCCTTTTTAAAACCTTAACTAATCTTATTAAGTGCTTTAAAGTAGTTACTAGTAAAGAAGACATCACTTTATTTATTACTGCTAATAACATATTTCGCTTTATAAATCTATATAAAGAGGATATAAGTATAATCTGTGATTTTAAGTGTTAAACGTTTTATAGTTTCTTACTTTACTAGTTTAAAAAGCTTTTAATTTACTTATTAAGGCGTTATATATATTGTAATAGTTCTTAGTTAGTCCTTAATAATTAAAGGCCCTTAAATCGCTATAATTTTAAGTACTTTTACTATATAATAAACTGTTTCCTAATCCTTAATCTATTACTCTTTTAACATATTAGTATTCTTAACCTATTCTATCATTATATAATATTCTTAATGGATCTAAGAGGTAAGGTTTATCTTACTAAGCTTAAATCGTTACTAGAGGAAGTGTATAAACGCTTAAACTATATATTTACTGTTTTAAATTATCTTTTACATAGCCAGTTCTTTAAAGCTTTTATTAACTATATAATTAACTTAATTCTAAATATATTAATATAAGTTAATAGTTTTAATAATAACTGTAATAAAAGCAACAGCTTTATTTACTAAGTATTTATATTCTTTCTTAATATCTTATTATATAATTATGTTAAACTTTAACTTATCCTTAACTATCTTTAAAAATAAGGCCGTTAACTCTTAATATTTATAAGTAAAGATATATAATTTAGTCGCCTTCTCTTAACGTTTACTAATAAGTTTATAAATTATTAAAACAATTAACTTAATATATAGATTAACTACATTAAGAGCAGTAAGATTAATAAGGTGTTAGATCCTTTAATTAATCGTGTGGTATTTAAGAGTTTTAAACTAAGAGGGTTACTTTTATACGCTTTTAAGCTTTTAACTGTCGGCTAGAATACCCTAGTAAAGGGCGCTTTCTTCTGTTATAATAAGCAATTTAAAGGATTAGTAAAAGGGTTTTACAGAGGGCGTTACTTATAAGCGTCTTAATTAATTAGTTTTACACTTTACTTAGTTAGATAAAGCTAAGCTTATAACTATGGAACGTTTTAGCTAAGGAACAAGGGGCTCAGGAGCAGCGGAAGTGGAGTTACAAAGTGACTTGATTTAGTAGAAAAGGGGAGTGCGAAGCACTCCCCAGTTATATATAAATAGAAGCTCCCTATATGTGGGGAGAGCACATGATCCAAGGCCCCTGCGCTCCAGCTAAGCTTGGAGCAGTAAGGCGCCTGCGCGCCTGAGCGCCAAGAACTGCCGCTGCAGTTCGACAAGTATATAATATTCTAGCCTGTAGTATACCAGTACATAGCAAACCAGCTCAGAATATACCAGTGCATAATATTCTAGCTTAAAGAATACCAGTATTGAATCGGTGCAAACGCATAACACCACAAACAAAACAACAGAAGTAGCTGTCTAGTTGGCGTCAGCTAGCTAAAAGGGACGGAAAACAAGTGTCAACTCTAAGATGGCAAAAACCAGATGATCCGGAAGATAATGCTAAAGAGTATAGTACACGCGTTAGAGTAGGAAAGCTAAGCACGTGCAAACACCCTACCTTCAAAAGCTGTACTGGTACGGCCGACTTGATATTTCCGCACCACCACTAATATAATTGCCTATATTAATAGCCTTTCTAAGCTTTTTATTGTCTTTAGGCAACATATCTTAACTTAAACAAAAACTGCTGGATAGCGATAGAAGCCTTCTGGCTTTTCTAGAGGGTACTATAGCAGAGCGTATTATAAACACGATGATGATACAATCTAAAGTGCTGTGGTTCCGACAAAAATACGTGGATCCTTACATATCTAACAAGGGGTAATTACTGCTATCAGCTTCCTTCTACCATCTCGACTGCTCCTCTGCCATTCTTACATCTGAAGGCATAGCTAGCATGCTGTACTTAATATTTACCGAAATGCTGCACCATGGGACTTACCGCCTCAGAATCCGCTTCTCCGCTATCTTCCTTCTCCCCATCGTCGCCGTAGCCGCTACCACCACCACTGTGGTCACGGTTGCCGCTGCCATTACTGTCAATCTACCGTGCCATTCTCATACAATGCGCATGCATTGCTGTGGTTGGGCGAAGGATCAGAATGGCTCCGCCAATTGCAGATTTCGCGCAGTTCGGAGTCTAGTACCACTACCAGATCAGTAAGATTTCATCCAGTTACCAGGACACAGACCGGTGAGTTTCTGAGACACGCTCTTAAGGTCGTGCTTCATAGTCTTCCCATACTTTCTGTTGTATGAATCAGTAAGGCAGAAACGCATCAGGACTACGGAGAACGCACATGATCTCAGCAGAAAGCGATGTTGAGATTGCAGACTTGTATTGCGCAGTATCGCTCACTAATGACCCAGCCTTGTCTCTTTTGAATTACCCAGTCAAGGCCGCCAGGAGGGAGTCTGTCTTGCGGTTTTGGTCGTTCTGGAGCCTCTGGCAGTATAAGCAGGGCGTACGGCGGACCACCACAGCAGGTAGCCTATCTTTGGGCGGTCGGCGAGGTTCGCATCGTGGATGTGTAGGCCGAGACCCTACTTGGTGGCTGCGCGTCGCTTGAGATACAGAACACATGACGGCGGGAAGAGGGGAAGTTACTCGCGATCTGTATCGCAGCGTGCACCGTCACGGGCAGTATGGTGATGGCGATGAAGCCTGTAGGGCGGTGGTCAGTTAGTCACGTGCATTGGCATGGGACAAGGGGAACGGGAAGGGGGCGGTCTCGCCATCGTCCCACCACAGCTGCCGCTTGATGAGCATATACCGAACCCCGAGTCTCACCGCAACCGCCAGCCAGGCCAGAGCCTGGAGGGTGATGGTGACGGCGATGACGACCCGCCGTCTGTCTTCTAAGACGTCACGAAACTGGCCATGTAGGACTGGTCATGGGGGAGCGGCTGTCGCCAGTGTAGCGTCGCGAATGCTTATGGGGAAGACGATAGAAGACCCCCGGATTTACGATAGATCGCAGCGGCAGATTCTGTGGCCCTCGGTGCGCTGCCGGGATCACCATGCCGGAAAGGTAAGATAACTCCATTTGGAAGAATTCAGCGATGACCGAGCGTGCCTTAGTAGCCGGCTGGGGGAACTATCCTGGGACGCCCATGGCCTGAGAGGGTGGTGGGTGGCGCTTGGGGTGGGCAGCTCTGGCCTAAAGTTCGCTGGCTGGTGCTTCTTAGGTGGCCAGATGGTATGTCATGTCTTTTTCTTTAACCCATACCACGCACCTGAATGATGGTCAATCAAAAAAAAGTAGGGACCCCCGTCGTAGACGGCCAGCTGCGCACTGCAGATAGCGTCCCGACAGACCAGTTGCTTCGACAAAACAACTTCAAGGGGATATCGGCCGACTCCAAACAGGTGTGCCCGACAGGCGCGCACATCGGCAAGATGAATCCGCGCAGCATCAACCGTGGTGACCAGAGCGCGATGGCCGATGGGCGGATCCTCCGCAAGGGCATCCCATACGGGACCCCCTACACGGGGGCCGGTCCCGACGGTGAGCGCGGGCTCTTGTTCGCGTGCTACCAGAGTACCACCGGCCTCGGCTTCCGGAGGATCAAGGCCGAATGGGCCAGTGACGTCAAGTTCCCGCTGGCGCGCACGAACCCCAAAGGACCCGGCCTGCACCCCTTCGTCGGCCAGTCAAAGTAGACTGCGCAGGACAAGCCGTTCGCCGTGGAGGAAGAGATGAAGCTGTTTCAAGCTCGTGTAAGGAAAGAATGAAAGAAAGACTACAACGACTGCAGAACCAGTCATAGCAGCATTTGGCCACGAATTGCACTGAAGCTGCAGCATCCAAAAGGTAGATGTTATGATCGGCAATCTGTAAACTACACAAGTACTGGGGGGGAGCCTCCCGCCGCAGAACAAAGTGCAGTGAAACATAGAAACGACTGATTAACTAGAATCGAAATCCCAAGTCGCTGACCAGTCAGGTTCTCAGACCCCTGTAACCATGCTCTGGCAAACCTTGTGTGAAATTTGCAACCCTACGTTCAATGCCCTGTCAGAGATTACTCTGGGGAGGAGAGCGCCTGGGCTTGACGGTCACATCCATCGTCATCATCTCGGCCGAATCCGAGATACCCGTAACTGAGACGGAAGTATCTTTTCTGCGGTAGTAAGACCGGCTGTTTGGGTTAGAATTGGCGTTGAACGTTGTGTTGTGGGTAGCTCCAGGGAATGGATCTCCGCGGTATTGGCTATCCATATCGGACTCCGTAGCTAGCTCATTCTTTCCGTCTGCTTGCATTAGTGCGACTTTGTAGTGACGCTCATTGTCGTTGTCTTCCATGTTCTCATCGACATGCCAAACTGGAGCGGCTCCGTTAGCATATATTCTTTAGCACGAAGCATTGGATGAGATATTGCCTACTAAAAAGCCCGCTTCCTGGGAGCTGAGCATCAAATTTCTTCTTCTGACGGTTCTCGAGCAAGAAGTACTCGGGGCTAGTCATATCCCCGTTTGTCCAGAGTCGATGAACCTCACGCGATTCTTTCACATCGGGGAGCCTGAGCGTGCCGTTCTCAGAGTGGCTGATGACAGACACCCACCCCTGGGTCGCCTTGCACCAGGCCGACGGATGGCAGGGCTTGGAGCCGGCTGGAGTCCCCAGCCACGAGCCACCAGCCATAAGACACCAGGGTCCGAGGCCTTGGGTAGGTACCGTGTCCCCGTCGTATAGATCGGGCCAACTAAAGACGAGGTGGCCGATCTCGTGGACAGTAACGCCCAGAAGAGCATCCTCTGGGATACTCAAGAAAGAGTAGACACCAACAGTGCTGCTAACGGAGATCGGGTCTCTATCAATGAACCACTGAAGTGACCAGAGCTTGTTCTTGTCCCCGCCTATCTCGGCACCAGAGCCGGCATGGACGATGACGAAGGCGTCAACAAGTCCATTACCATTGTTGTCATAGGGAGATAGGTCGTAGTTGGCGGCTTTGACGGCCTTGACCGTATCTCTAGCCATTGTCTGACTGTTTGGCTCAGCTTCGGTCGTGCCCGAATCGCCATTGGCGTACTCAGTCATCTTCCTTGGCAGAGTGAAAGGGCCGATGACCTCTCCTGAGAACGAGACTTTGCCACTGCTAACTTCTCGATAGTACTCATCGACGCTGCCCGAGGGTCCAAAAAAGAGATTGTCAAAGTACTGCGCTTTGCCATTGCCCATCTTCTTGTCAGGGAAATCAACAAGCATAACAATGGTCCTAAAATCGTGAGCATCTCATTCTTAATTTTACATGCGCTCCTTGAGGTGACCTACCGAATATTGTTTCTTAAGGGGGGCCGCTCCAGCGCTGCCTTCCTCATGGACCCGAGAGATGTATTCTTTGGAAATCGGGACGGGGGCAGGATAGCTCCATCGTTCAATCCTGGCCTTCGTGAGGTTAGGTTACCGAGCTCCGTTAGGGACAGAACTTGGAAACCTCCGCTGTCGCCGGGAGAGGAGGCGATGGCTTCGGCCCTGCGCCTAACAAGGTCAGGATACGGTGGGTAAGTCCACAGCCCCCCGATACGGTGGCCGTAAACCGATTTTATAATAGCTAGGTTGATCCTTCAGAGTCGTGACATTTAATTATTTGTAAGTGTGCGTCAAAAGTACAGTTAGGGATAAAAATGGTATGGATGGATTAGGGGAGATCTTCAGGCTTAAGGTTCGATAGGTATTACGTAATCACTCCTTTTAATACCCTACCTTATAGCGGATGCGGGGCTTATGGTTACTTCCACGGGGGCGACCTTTGCAGCTCTTATATAGGGTGTTAGTAGACGTAGAGTGATTGTGGCTTTATAATAAGTAAATTTATGCATGTAAATAGATTTCCACACCATCTCAGTGGTTTATGGCTGTCTTTTCTATCAGTACCTATCTCCTAAAGGTCCGCAATCTCCATCTAGTTATATAAGTTTAATAGCATATTTAGATAGATACTTAAACTTAATAAACAGATCTCCGTTATAATTCCCCCGATCTAAGAATCCCTCTACAGCTAAGTACCTGGTATAAATGCACTTTTTAGGGGGTTGTAATAAGGACTAGGCTCTAAGCATCTTAGAAGAGCTGGGCTGCTCTGTATAGCGTCGGGCTAAGAGAAACTTCTCGCGCCGGTTTAACCGCTATTTTACATCTCCAGTGGCAGATTAGAGAACTTTCACTCTTATCACACCATGATAATCTCAACCTATTTATCACATTTTTTTTTAAGGCAACTTCAGGCTCCCTGTATTAAGCCTTATAATAGTACAGTCTAAGTAGCAGCAGCAATTCTACTAGCTGGTGTACGGTATAGAGCACACACCTAGTAGAATTCTAAAACCCTAATCTAATAGTAAATAATATACTCTGGGTTTAAAGCGTGCTTTCCTAGTTAAAGGTAAGCTTAAGCTCACTATACCTACGTTTACACTAAAACCACTTCTAATCACTGATAAAAAGAAAAGGCTAGGTATTAAATGCCGCGTTAGGTTATATATTAAAGGAAGCTTTAATTTATAAGATACAGTCTGCCATCTCAGTAAACAGCCTGTACATTATTACCACCTTTACGTTCTACCTTAATATTAACCTTAATATACACTGAAGAGAGAGAGATAGGGAGAGGAGAGAGGTTAAGAAAGGAGGGAAGAGAGAGAGTAGGGTATAAAGGATAACTTATAACGGAAGTGTTTGTGAAAACGCTAAGCTAGTTAGCATAATCAATCGCAGCGTTAGAGCTAAAATGCCAGAAAGGCCCCCACGTTATCGTCTATGGATTCACTAAGTCCAGTTCTACAGCAAAGTTTCCTGCTCCAGCGTGGACACGGCCTTAGGGACCCTCCATGGACATGGTGTTGAAAATCCCGTCATTTAGGCTCTCTGTCTTCGCCCGGGACGTTAATTCCCCCGGCGTGCGGGTTTTAGAACTGTAATACTACTACCCTTACCGCCAGAAGCACCCCTCCTCTGAGATGCGCCTTTAACGAACTGTTTATTATAGATCCATTGGAACGGAATACTAAGCACTTAGCGACTTAGATGCGTCACGATCCGTATTAGTGGTCAAACGACCCTAATGTGCTGATATGTCGCTCCTTAGCGACGCACATGACGAACAGCGCTAATAGGTCAAACATTTCTTCAGGCGTGCATATTATCTCTGCTAACTCCGAAGGCTGAAGGAGTTATACGATTTAAACGCTATTCCAGGTTTTAGAGAGCTTAGCAGTCTCTACTTGCAGCGAAGGGAAACCTCCTGCACTACAGTTGGCTGGCGATGGCCACACCATTGCGTGCCACACCCAAAACACCTTATAACCGAGACAGTAAGGGGCATAGCCGCAAGAGAAACGTTACATCCAATTACATGGCATCGCAAATCGTGTCCAGCTTCCCACTAAGGTTCCTTACAGCTCTAAAACGTTCTAATGTGGAAGTTATTAGTAAGGCTCCGGGTGAAGACGGAGACGGCCAAGAAGGTGCCAAATTAAAGGAAAGCTAGTTCAATCTTCTGCAAATAACGGCAGGTGCTGAGCCAATTAGAGAGAAAGTAAATAAGAGGTTGCTTAGGTAGTAAGGGCTATTGCGGGTGCGAATGTCCCAATTCTGGGCCCTTTGCTTACACGGGACCATATTTGGGCCCTTCGGCTAAAACTGCACCTTCTCGGGATGCTGTGCTGTTCAATGGGCAGATATTAGGCGAAGCTGAGCCGGAGCTGATCTGGACTGATCGAACGTGACGAAGAGTCACGGGATTATGAGCATGGGTGTTCGTCGATTTTAGGGCCGTGAAACAGCACAGCCTCCTAGGCGCTCATGACCTCGATGAGTTTGGCCTCGTGTCTTTGCAGGGCGAGCAACTGCGCTCCAAAAGGATGCCCGCTGATCTTAGCGTACCCCAACGGAACCGTTGCTGCTGGCGTCTCTGGGGAAGGGGGGAATTTGTGGTTAGTGTTACATCATTCCATGAAGGGCAGGACCGCGCTTACTACTCCCCGTCGAGACGGACTGCACCGGACTATCGACGGGGACAACAATTACGTCCAAGTTGTGGTCATGAACCGTCTTCTCGACACCATCTTTGCCTTATTTTGTGTAGAAAAGGTCGCGCAGGAAGGGTAAGTCTTCCTCCTTGGGGCTGCTCTCCGTCGCGGTAATCAAGCCATCTTGCCCAGGGTTTTGTGGCGGTAGGTCAATGTCTGGGTTTGCTTTGTTGAACTCAATAATGTCGTCTAGGCTCTTGACGGCTGAGCTCTCCAAAGAGGCTGTATACTGGTTGAAGCACATTTCGACCTCGGCGTCCGTGGGGTTATCAGTAGTGAAAAGGTAGAAAGGGATAGGGATAAAATACTTGTTATATGAGACGAATCTGGGCACACAGAATTTCCTTTTTGCACGTGGCACTGCTCACCCCGGCTCCAAATCATCATCTCAAACTCCAAAAAAGTAAGTACCCACCAGAAAACACACCAGGACTATCACTCACCTCCCTCCCATCCACAGCTCCCAAGATCAAAATGCACCTCCCCACCCTCCTCCTCACCACCCTCCTCACCACCTCCACCACCGCGATCCACATAACCATCATTACCCGCCAAGGCGGCCAAGGCATTGGATCGCTCGACTTCGACTTCCAAGGCACCTGGCACGAAGGCGGCCAAGTCTACACGCTCGGCTTCGCCGCGGGCTGCGGCCGCGACACCAACGTGCCAAACGTCGTGGATCTCTGCATAGACGGCGACAACGCCCGCAGACACGCCATCCGAGGGGACGGGGCAAAGCTTTGCTTTCGCAAATTCGCTGATGTCCCTGTGGGTTCTTGTTATCAGGGGTTGTGCTATATCTCGAGGTGGCATGAGCATCCTTGCTAGGGGGGCATGGCATGGTTATGGAGAACTTTTTGGACTTGCGTAACAACTAGTAGATACTGTTAGGTACCATGCTGTGGTGAGCTGTGTCTTGGGTGTGTGAATAAGAGGATGCATCATTTACACGGGCCGTCAAGCCAGGTACAATTACCAGATTTCAAGCCTCTCAGGTCCATTGGATCGACCCACAGCCGGATTCACCCTGACAAGTCTAAAAGTAGTCATTATTATGACAAGTGCTAACGTGCCAGCCAAACTGTCAACAGGAGGCTTCAAGTATCTCCATTCTACCTCAGACTCAAAACCCAAGCTTGAGACAACTATCATCACCCTCACTTCAGCCAAGTCCACAACCACTCAAGAACCGCCCTCCCCTTCCGTACGGTGAGCCCCTTCTCCCTGGGCAGCACAAGAACACCACGCCGATGCTTCATTCCGCAGAACTTGCATGTCTCCCGGCTATTTGGATCCACAACGACAAGAGGACCAACCGCCTCCAAGCCGATAAGTTTGCTCGTGTTGACGTGCCAGGTCGACGGTCTGAAGCCCCTGGTTTTGAAAAAGTAGAGTACCCCCAGGATAATAAAGAGGAGGACCTGTGTTACGCGTATTAGTTTTCTTGCTCAGTCTATCTCCAGAGGGCGCTACTGAGCGTAAAGACTTATAATGATATACGAAGCGATAAAGTTGTTGATTGTAGCAGGGGGGATGAGAGTCCTCCAACTCTGGAAGATAATTAACAAAAAGCAAAACACTAAACTGTACAGGGCGCGGATCCACTGGAGGTGGGAGCGGTACGGATAGTGTTTGGCAGATCGCCGGTATCGGTTTCGCATTTCCGGCAAGATGCCGAGTTCGTCGTCTCTCTCGCCGCATATTGCCAGGTTGGTTCTGCAGAGGGTGGCGTCTGTCAGCAAAACCTTACCTGTAGATTTGTGTGGGTATTAACACTTACTCTTGGAAGAACTTAAGAAAGGCAAAGTAGTTCACGGCGTACACGATGATCCTCCCCAAGGTCTGCAACAATCATTAGTCATCTGCAAAGCAGGTATCACAAGCTATCTTACTTACCTCTGCAGATTGACTATTACCAGATGAGAAAACAATAAAGCCGAAAAGCCAGCTGACGAAAATGGCGTTCATGGGAAACCCCCAGTCAGGTCCTCTCTAGCCATAACCGGATGCTCTCTATCCACAGCGATTCCGGCCAGGCATCCTGAAGACTGGCGACAGCGTATAGGAGTCTAGAAGCAGCGTAAAGTGAGTTAATTCCCGTGGTGTATATTACAAAGATAAAAACCAGTTAAGGACGTAAGGCAAGCTAACGACGTGCTCCCGGATGGTGGTGAGGATAAAAGCGCTAGTGTAGCCACCCCAGACGCCGTTAATAGTTAGGTTATAAAGGCCACCGTCAGTGTAGGGAATGTTAAGCCTAACAGCGAACACTGCTAGTATAATATGTAAAGGATAATAACACATAGGGTAATTTTATGAGTGGAAATCTTAATGGTCTTGTCTTGTTAAAGATACCAGTTCTTAGGCGCTGTTAAAAGGATAATGTCCCAGCGTATACGGGAGAAAAAAGATGTGACTATTATCGTTTAAAACGTAGTAAACTACCCGGTTGATCTTAAATAGACAATCTGCAGCTGCCTGTCTTAAGTTACTCCCCTTATAATAAAGTTAGTAATAGTAAACCCCTATAACGGTTTTTAAGTCCAGAAAGGTGTTTAATGAAATTATTAACACATACTTAAGATAAAATTAATTATAATTAAATATATAAGAAGCGTAATTTTAAAAGCTTATAAACTAAGCGTACCCTATAGCAGTTAATATAACATAAACTGAGCTATAGCTTATAAATCATTAATAAGCAATTGGCTATAACTATACTGCATACCCTGCAGCCATAACTGCGTACCTTATAGCTATAAATATTATTCCATTTCTGGAATTCCTAGGCTAAAAGTCTAGAGGATTAAAAGTTATGTAAACTGTAATTTAAGGGTTAATATAGCCAAGGGTGTTCAGGCTAAAAAAAAAGTATAAAACTTATATATAACTTTATTTGATATAAGCTTTTCCTATCTTTTGATTTATAATAAGGTTTTCGCTATCAAGGTTAACGGCACGTTTCTCTCGGAGATAACGGTAATAACGGCCCTCGATTGCCCACTTTTCGGGATCAACAAACCCAATGCGAAGACCAGTGAAGTCCTTGCACAGAGAGGACATCAGTGGTTGCCGAGGTTTCTCAGCCTCTGGTTCCTTGCTTTTTGGCAACAGATCACTTAATATCGCAACCTCCTCGACCGTCTTAGCGAAGCCGCCGATAGCGCCCCACTCGACAGTGATCCTGAAGATATCCTGCATATTTACGGTCCCCGGCGTAAGCTTGAGCGCGTAAACTCCAGCGCGGCCTGCCGCCGTAATCAAGGATCCAAAAGTTTCGGTACCGATGGACAAGGGGACGAAGCCGGCAGCCACTGCGTGTGCGGAACCGGTGGAAGAGCCGCCTAGCGCCTACGAAGAGGTTAGTTGGAAACAGGTTTCTCCAGCACTAATAACAGCGCAAGGAAGCAAGGAGGGGAGACGAGGGGGGGAAATCGCACAGTTGGGTCTCAAGGAGGGTTACCGTCCTTCAGACCCCCTTCAACCCACGGGGATTAACCCTGGCCGCCAACGGCGGACCATCCAACATTGCCTCTACTACTATGTGTTAGAAACGCCATCTCAGCTATTGAGGAAGCGGGCCGGAACGTACTTGCAATTATAAAATTTCTTGAAGTTATAGTCATTAGCACCGAATCACATTTACAGAGGTGGTGTATTGCCAAAAGAAACGGATGCGTCTAGATACTCGGGTGACAAAAATGAAGAATGGGAACGTACCGAAAGATTGCTCTTTCTAATCAGGATTATGCTCGCTGCTATAAGTTGCCCTGCGTGTTAGAACAATGCCATCGAACTTCGAGTTGAATGGCAGGCAAGAAGAAGGAAGAGTTACTTACCGCATCGATGGCCGCGGCGTTCGCGCGTGGCTTAGAGTCCTTGAACGCAAACGACCCCACAGTGGTTTACAGGCCGAGGCCTGGCGCCGTGGCGTAGGCGTCTTTTACGAGGAACGGGAGTCCATGAAATGGGCTACGGAGGTTGCCGGCCTTTCGATCCTCGTCCCTCTGCCGCGCGTCGGCGAGCAATTGATCATGTTCGCGCAAGGAAATGACGAGATTGAGCTTGGAATCGTACCGCTTGATTTGAGCCAGATATGCGGTCACAATCTCATTGCTGGTGAGGGTGCCATTCTGGAGCTGGTCACACAGCTCAAGCGCGTTTGTCGACAGGACGTCGAACTTCGGGAAGGCGGGGTGGGGGGATATGAGGGGTCCATCATGTGGAACTTGTTGAATGACGCGAAGCTGGACGGAAGTTCAAGGAGGGTGCGCAATGCCAACGACGAAGTAACTCGGAGCTGGAAAAGCCACAGCTGGGATTGCCAGGGTGTGCGCCGCGAGAAAACCGAAACGGTCCAGGTCCCTTCTGTTGCGCATGCGGCTGCTGGGCTCTTTCCGGGCCATAATATTTCATCGTAATTCCGCCTACGGAGCCACGGGCAATGAAACGATTGGAGCCCCCCCCAAAAAGTAGAAAGGGCTTCTAAATATGTAGTAGGTCGATGGACGCTTCTCCCCCGTTAGCTGTCGTGGATAAGAATTGGCTGTCCTCCCGCCTTGCCTTTTAATTGGAATAAATATTCCCTGCTTCGTATGATCCGGAAGACGAGTGCTACCAAAGAGTTCTCCCCTCCTACAACCTTCCAGCCCCACCTTACGGCTGGAGAAAAATATGTTGGCGGGGAATGCCCATGGCCGTGCCCAACCAAGCCAGGGTGATGCTGTATTAGTCGGTGCTCTAGCTGGGTCCGAATGTAGTCATCTGGCCTCTTTATCAACCGCTTTCATCAATGGTATAAGATATTGAGGACCAGCTATCCTAATTAAAGATATTCATCACCGCCTGCCCCGTGTTCGTTCTACTGCCGAACCACCGAGGAGGTTGACACAATGCTCGAAAGGCTCATCAGCAATATTAACCCTATCTAGAAACTATCGTACCTAGATAGTTCGACATCTGGTGGCTTTCCGCGCGCCCTGGATCGGAAAAAGTTGCCGCGTTCAAGTCACTTTGACCGGCCACTATAGCGTTGCCACACGAGTACTAAAACTTGCTTTCTGTGTGAAAAGTTGTTCCCAAGATAGAGTTTGAAAAGAGGTTTGGGTTTCGAGCTCCATTCGTGACACCCCCGTCTCTATCCCAATTGGCGTGTGCCTGTGTTTACGGTCTTGATCGGAAAAAATTGTCTGTGACGAGGTGCGTTGTGCTCCTGAACTGCTGATGTATTATTCGATGATACCTAACCTTGGGCACATAGACCTAGCTCCCTGGAAGCGAACATGTAGCAGGCCACGAGTTTCAAGGGCTTGCTAAGCTATGGCGGCGTTGTAACTGGTGGCTTTGTGATAATTGATCAAGGCAATCAATGTTTGTGCTAAGATTGGATTTTCTTTCTCAGAATAGTTCTTGGTATTATCAACTACAGAACCCGGGCAGTTACCACAACAGAAATTTGCAGCGCACTCTCTTACTAGCTTTCTCACTGCGAGCCACTGATATTCCACCAACCCTGGCACCAGAGCGTTTCCCATTACCCAGATCAGAGGGGTCCAGGCAGAGCGTATTTGGGTCCCTTCGCTCCCTGTGTGTTAACTTCAACTTTGAACGGAGTATCCTTTGGAAACAATTCGAGGCTGTCGGAGTACACTCCTAGACCCCCATTAGACCCCTTCCCATCTTTGTTCAGCACACCATGAAACTCCGCCGTCTGGTTCGTCGGGGCTGTTCTTTTTGTCATCGCGCGGCGGACCTGTCTCCTCGTGCAGATCATCCCACTCCTCGCCAACTAGTCGAGCAACGACTAGGATTTAGTCATCCGGGGCGCCCAGTCGAGCTGCCATATTACGCAGCGCTTGACAGCCATTATCGTTGGTTGGTGGGAGGGATGACCTCCCTGACTCGTGCGTCGGAGACGTCATACCATCGAGAGACTTTGGGGCCATTGTCCCATTGTTACGTCTCCACCAGGCCGCTCTCGCCCGTCCGGGTTCTTCCAACTTGGATTTCACCATCTTCCCAAAGGCGAGGATATTGTTCATAGCCTTTTCCCTCCATATGGGGTCCGTGTGTGGTGATTCGTATTGTTTCCATAGTACAGACAGTGTTTTCTCGTAGTTGTGGCGCTCTTCGTCGGTGAGCAGGGACATCGAGCGCATCATTTCTGGGAGATACCACTTGATGTTGTGCCTGGTGCGACCTGTGCCGGAAGGCCTTGAAGTGTTGGTGTGGGTGGAGTGTGAAAGGGGGGCGGGCCGTGATTGCCCAGGCCCCCACCTGCTGAAGGGATCGGCAAAGATACTGGGAAGAGAGCCCACTGATGCCCGGCAGTCTCTGCACAGCCAAATATCTGGATCATATTGTTAGCCGTAGACCGAACAGATTAGGAACAGGATCTGGAATGAAACCCACCTCCCAACCATCCTGAAGGCTCAACGTCTCCTTGAACACACTGTATATGCAACCAGACCCGGGTACAGTGGACGCCGTTGCATTTTACCAGGGCACCATCGCCTACCAGGCCGCAGAAACAGTTTTGTCCGCTCTGTCTCAGGTCCTCGTCATGAGTATGTTCTAGCCCGCCTGAGTCGTTGAGTCTCGTGCGCTTAACTGGAGGGCTGCGCTGGCCCTCTTGGACAAGAGAGTGCTCATTGGGAACCGCTTTTACCGGCACTCGGGGTCTATCGACTATCGGAGTCGAGTACGGGTCGTCCTCGTTGTCACGTTCCTCTCGATCGCGCTTCCCCAAGGCGCAGAGGCGCCGAGTGTGCACAGCTCGCTCCTGGGTACAGTCTTGCGATATCGTGTGGCTGATAGAAACGTGAAGTCTGCTGCTCGGGTGTCGGGATGTCTGCGAGAATGACGTGGCCGACCCTGAGGCCGCTGAAAAGCCGGGGCCGAGGGGTGTGTTTCCGACTTGAAGCCTCCCTCTTTCCATCGTGGGTGTCGATCGCGCGGGTTGCTTCGAAGGGGTTGCGTTGCTATTTATCGCGAAAGAGAGTTGACAGCGATCCGGCTGATGCTATGGAGAAACCCTAGGGCGCGAAAAGATTTTCGGAGGTTGCCAACGCAGAACGCCTGCATGTGCGCCCGAGTCGAATTGGGGCGGAGCACTGCATCTTTCCCCCCAATAGAAGGTACATATAACACCTCCCAATTGCTTTCCTTCCTTCCACCAAGCGCCGCAAGATATTGCCTGAGGCTTCTACCCCCTGTGGTGTGCCTGGTTTGCTCTGCTCGCCTCCCCAGATCTCTAACATTTTAGAGGCCCTAACAGAAGTGTTTGGAAGAGATGGTAGGAGATAGGCGGAGTTCCGGATTCACGGCGTCACCCTCTCGCAGCTCGTGACCTAGAATCCCGCCGTCGGGAAGGACTGCACCTCCCTCTAGCTCAACACTAACCTGTGTGTGGGCCTCATCGGCAGCACCACAATCACCAAACCAAGCACGACCACCAAACCGAGCAAAACAACCACCACCACCACCGGGAACAGCATCCCCACACCATCCCCAATTCAGGACGGCATGGTCAAGAACTGCGACCGCTTCCACAAAGTCGTAGCCAACGACCAATGCGGCAACATCGCCACAAAGTACAACATCCCACTCGCCCAATTTTACACCTGGAACCCCGCCGTAGGCAATACCTGCGCAAGCCTGTGGCTGAACACCAACGTCGGCGTGCGTACAATCGGGTACGTCGCCCCAAAGACGACGACAACAACGACAGCGAAGCCTACCACGATCACGACAGGGAATGGGGTCACTACGCCGACGCCGACGCAGGCGGGGATGGTGGCGAATTGCAATAAGTTTCATAAGGTTGCGGCGAATGATCAGTGTGGGACAGTTGCGACGAAGTACTCGATTTCGTTGGCGAACTTTTATAGCTGGAATGCGGCGGTGGGGAATAATTGTGGGAGTGTGTGGTTGGGGTATTACTGCTGTGTGGGAAAGAAGTAATTTGGAGAGACTACGTACCTAGGTACCTGAATAATTTCTACCTCTCGTCCAGGATCTCTGAGGTTGCGGTCTCGGAGGTCGGTGTTGAAGGCAAGTGATTCATGATGGCCTCGGAGACAGCCGTTGAACGAGTTCGGAGAGCCCACGTGTGCGGTGCGGTGTCTTTCTCGAGAAATTCTTTTCCCCGTCTGTTACTTTCCCTTACTTCGACAACCCTCTGCATTCTCTCTTTGGCAAGTCTTTGCATTCTTACTCCCCACGCGGAAAGAACCATGCGGGGCGTGATGTCTTTTCCACGCAGCACGGGGGCGAACGCATCCACGATTGCGCCTCGATCAGTCAGCTCTTGGGCTAGCGGCGCAAGCTCGTCACTTTCACCTGGCCATGTTCGCGACCGACCATGGTTTAGCGGACACGAATTAAGTGAATGTGGTGTCCATGAAGCGAGCGAGTGTAGTGGCGTCCAATTCTCCGCCGTGATCACGTCCGCACGAGCACCATGCCGCAGCAAGAGTCTGGCCATGTCGACGGTGTCAGACGCCTGACGATGGAACGACGGCATCAAAGCGCATACAAGCGGCGTCCAGCCGTTATTACTGACCGCATTGACGTCGAGACCGCGGCTGAGGAGAAACTCGACGACGTCGCCATGCTTACCCATAGCAGCGTAGTGAAGCAGTGTCTCCCCATGGATGTTGCGCTGGCGGAGTGCTGCGTCTTGGTCGTAGCAATAATCCAAAAAGAGCATCACATCATTCAGGTCTCCTCCCATCGCAATCGTAGGCATCGGAGTCTCACCTTCGTCATCACCCAGCTCCGGTGACGCTCCGTGCTGCAGGAGGGCCTCCGCGGTCGCGATAGTTGCCGGCACAGGCCCAATGGAAGCTAGGTATTGGCGTAGGGGTGTCATCCCGTCGTAACCGCGCTGGACGTTAGGATCCGCGCCCTTGTCAAGGAGTGCCCTCAGCACACCGAGATGGCCCGACGAAGTTGCACGAATAAGCATTTGTTGATAACGGCTGGGGCAATTCCAATCATCCCCTGCGGCGTCGACAAGTTGGCAGACCGTAGCGTACTGTTTCCCAATGGCATCGTCGTCGCAACTGGAATTCTCGAGTGTTTCCCCCGGCGCTCGCTGGACAACTTTAGTGGGAAGCGTCCCCTTTGCCAGGAGCAGGGAAACAATACCGTCGCTACAATCCCGCGCAGCCCGAGTCAGCGTGTGGCGCAGATCCTCATCCATCCAAGGGCACCACTCCAGGAAATCCGATACCAGCGCAGCATGCCTGTGTTTCGCGGCAATCTCGATAGGTGAGATGTGGCGGTACGCTGGGTCGTCGTAGATGAAGTGGTAGTCGAGTCCTCCGCGCTCCCAAAGTAAACGAGCGATCTCGCGTTGGCCATGTTTGGCTGCTGTGAGGAGGGGCGTGTATTCCTGACCGCAGTCCTGTACCATGCGCAACAATAAAATACACCACAAACGGCCACTGCAAGCTGCCCTTCCCCGGCGCCTCGCATATCTTTCCCTCGGGGATATGCACCGTCCCCTCGACCACATACTCCATCAGCTCGTCCAGCAAGGGTTTCGCGCCGCGAAAGGTGCCGCCCTGCTCGAGAAGGAGGTAGATCAGGTGGGTGGGATATTGCATGTCGGGGGGCAGGGGGTGAGAAAGGGAGCGGGTTATGGTGCGGAGGGCGTTGGATTGTGCTTCTTCCAGGATTAAGGTGGCTGGGGCGCTGCTGTTACTGAGCAGCGCGGAGAGCAGGTGCAGAGCCCAGTAGTCGATGCCGTAGGTGTATTCGATGGGGATGGTCTCGCGGTGGCCGGGGGCGCGGGGGTTGATTTCGATGAGGAATACGGATGGCTCCGGGGATGAGGGTGGAGAGTTCGGCGAATGACTCGTCATTCTGGGTGCCGGGAAGAGAGTAAGGAGTTCCGTCGGAGCAGGTGTCTGCGGTGGAGAGGAAGTCGTCGTTGACCTCGCTGAAGAGGAGCTCGCCGTCCATGAGGACGAAGTTGGCGTCGACTTCGGGGCCGGAGATGTAGCTCTCGATCAGGGAGCGCGTGCCGGGGAATTTCTGCGAGTTTTCCGGACGGCGTCGAAGAGCCCCTCCTCAGATGCGACTTTCACGACGCCTTCTGAGGAGACTCCGACGTTGGGCTTGACGATTAGGGGGTACTTGAGGGGTAAGGTGTGGGAGATGTGGGCCTTGAGATCGTCGGTGCTCTCCACGGAGAAGAAGACTCCTTTGACTGCGAGCGCAAAGGCACGAGTGCGGTCTTTCTTGTGGCTGATATCGCATGCTTCGGGTTGGTGTGGAAGCCCATCATCTCTGCCGCTCTGGCGACGGAGGGGACCATCTTGTCGGAGAAGGTGGTGATGCCGTCGACTGTGTGCTTGGCTTTGGACAGGGCGGCGACAATGCGGTTGGGTAAGCCGTCGTCGAGTGTCAAATCGCATGCGATGAAATCGTCCCGCCACTCGGATGCAGTGGCATCGTCCTAGGCCCAGTTGCCATGGTGATCAACGAGGACAAGATCGATGCTCAGAGAGAGGGTGAACTAAGCACCCTCCCCAGTATGCCTCGTTTTCCAGGATGTCAACAAAAATGTGAAAGGGAAGAAATGTCGAAAATGACCATATGACCAAGAATAGGGCGGAGACCCCGCCACTGGTACCAGCGCGCTTCATCTCTGGCCCGTTTCTACTCTCAGGGTTCGGCAAATTGGCTGTGTTTTCCAACTAGCCGCCGAGGAAGGGGTGGAGGTCGACGAGTGAGTCCCCGTCATCTCTCATTCTAGTCGTTGTTTGGGGCCGAGGGGCTGGATGTCCGATGAACTGAAATGATAAGAACAGTCCGTTTGGCACAACGCTCAGGGTGCGCGTTGACACAAACACTCAGCACTGGATCAAGGGATTCCAACCGATTTCTAACGTCTGAGGAAGTTAAACGTACACAGCTTACAAGTAACATCCCAATGTAAGCCTCCAATTTACTATTTGTTTCTATTGATACGCCACCTGCCTTTCAGATCCCGCTTCTACTTCGTCGACGGGTTTGGCGACGCGGTCTTGTTGGGGAACTTCCTGAACATGTCGGCAATGTGATCGATAGGCGCTGCCAACATGGCCATAGCCGACTCAAAATACGGGTGCTCTCTCGCGCTGAGGTGAGACCGTGACGGAACAAACGCGTTCGTGAGGCCAAATTTGGACGCCATCTTCTCCGGCTCGCCCTCCACCGCCTTTAGGGCTTGCTCGAGCGCGGGTAGACTGTGTTCCTTATCCTCCTTGATGTGCTTGGACAGCACCTGCCACAGCTCCTTGAGCTTCGGGACGTAGTCAACGGACTCGGCGTGCATGTTCTGAAATTCCTTGAGGAGGTTCTTGACCTGGTGGTGCTGCTTCCGATCTTCCTCGGCCATCTGGTGTCCCTTCTCGCCCATGTGACGCTCGAAGGCCGGGTAGACGATCAGCTCCTCGGCCACGGAATGGCGTGCCAGTTCCCGGAGCGCTGCTGGTGGCCATGATCGGAGGAATCGGTGATTTCGTTGTACTACTGCTCAAGCTCGCGGTGGTCTTTCTCGATAGCGGCAGAAATGGTCTAATTTAGGCGGGCAGCGACTGCGAGGGTGGGAGCTGAAGCGGGTAGGAACTGTTGCCGAAAGACTACCCTCGAGGGTGTCATTAGGATGGGACGAAGTCCAAACATGGCGGAGGGGGTCTAGATTATCGCCGCGATCTTTGGGGTGCAGTGCTGTTGTCGAGGAAGCAGTAACACTTGGAGTTTGGTCGAACTCTGGCCTCCAAATCCCCGCGATTGAAGGACTTATGTACCGTCAGCAATGAGTGAGTTGATATATTTGGTGCACAGTATGACCAAATTGTGACGCTTTGGTCCTCCGCAACGGTTATCAACATTGAATGTCAACCATTCGAAGCGAGTAGTCTGACGTCATCGGCATTTTCGTTTGCGGGAGAGATATTCATCGGCACGCTCATTGTGAAACCCCACATCCGTGGGGCCGCCTCCGCGCACCTGCTCGCCTCTCACTTTAGCTTTCGGCAGTGTTTGTGCCCGAGAGCTCCCTCCTCTCCTCGTGGTTTTCTTCCCGTGCCCAGAGCACCCGACCACGTTATCATCTCCATTCGCCCAACTGTATTCCCTACGCAAAACCGACATACATACCGGAACAGATTCTACCTCTGCCCAGCCAACAAGCCGACGCCGAAAACATGTTGAGCCGCGTTGCCCCTCGAGCCCGGCAGCAGTTACTGCGCGGTACGCAATCGCGCTCGTACACGGCCAAAAAAGGCGCCGAAAGCAGCGCCGCATCAGGCCACAGTCGACCGGTCTGGCTGTAAGTCCCTCCGGAACTCTCTGTGAAAATGCAAATCCCTGATGTATGTGCAGAATCATCGGAGGCGCGGCGGTCGTCGTCAGTGGCATTTATGGCACCTTGATCGGCAGCCCTCGCAAGGTGGCGGAGATGCAACACAAGATGGATCCCGATACGGTTGCCCATATGAATCCAAAGCAAGGCGGGACGACGGAGAAATGAAGAACTTGACGTCCCTGTGGTGTTGATCGGTCAAATCACACCATGGGCTGTGATGGAGACTCCAGGAGCTGGATGCAAAGTGGAGGGAGAGGCATCGTGAGAGGCCTGGCAAAGTGCTAATTATCTGCGTACGAGAAGAGCATGGAACTTGAGTATCGGAGTTGGCAGAGGTTCAGACTGTTGGGAGGCGGGTTGAGGCAAGTTTCGCTAAAATCAATATTACCTTACCTTCGCACTGGCACTAGGTGATGCTGATGAGAAGAAGAAACGTTGAACGAGCAACTGGCACTTGCACAAATTGGGGCGAAGCACTGCAACTGCACGCCTGCCCCGCCAAGAGAAGTTGTGTCTCCCACCACCCAATTGGTGATCGTCCCTTCCTTGCAAGCTACGAGCTGGATCTCTTAGCAGAAGCATACTCCCGACCGCCTGGTCGACCACATGGTCAATCCAGCGTGTCGCCTTTCCTGGATCGCCGAGCCGTACAGCGACTGGTGGCGGTCGGCGGCGGGATCAAACAAGCCCCGCGATCTCGAGTCAAATAAGCTGCGCGCAGTCCGTCGGAATTCCCGAAAACGGGATCTGGGCGCTGGAAACTCTGATTGTCGCTATGCTGTCGATCGATCGCCTGGATGAGAGGCGTGATTCTAGTGATGCTGGCAGTCACCAGGCCTGGTCTCGAAGGTTCAGAGTCGGCCGTTGGCAGCGTTCGCCTTGGCAATACCCTCTCATGGGCACCCAACCTTGGCGGTCAATGTTCTGCGAGAATGGGTCCTTGAGGCTCGAATCTTGCCTCTGGCGTAGCGGTAGTAGTATCTGGTGGAGCCAAAGTCCTTGAACTTGTCGTCGCAACGCAGGCGAATGATCGCGAATCGAGCCTTAGCGCAGTACTCGTGGAGGTCGACCTCTAGGTCTTCGAGGGAAGCACACTTGTGCGTGAGGAGACTGCGGCCTGGCGGAGGGTTGGAGACAGAACCACATCGTCGCGATCGCTTGCATGAATCCGAGTCGCTGCAGCCGTTCCACTCGCTAGAATCGTCCGGATCGATCGCGGAAGATTCCGTCCCCATGAAAGATTAGTAAGGCTTTTCGGCTTACTGCAGCGATGTTTTGCCAGTGCGCGGCGTGGTTGAGGCTTGCAATTGTGACGATGATGGTCGTGTGGGATGGGGGGTGGTGGTTTTGGATGTGGGCGAAACTCTTTTCGTGCGTGCAGATGCTGGCTGCTATCTATCTGCCGACGGAAGATTCAGCTCTGGATGGCTTTGATCTGCCCCACTTCTCTTTTTCTCTTTCTTCTCCTGCAGCCCTCTTTCATGATTTTGCCCCTCTTCTTTTTAGCTCCCTGCACACCCACATCCTTCTCCTCCCACGCCCCACTCACAGCGAAAAACTCATCTGTCTTCCCACACCCTTCTTATTCTCACGCCCCCAACCTTTCTTCACACGCCCCATCACAACACCTTTTCTTCTTCCCCCCAACTGGAACCCAATTTTGTAAGTCTCCCCATCCACAACACCTACAATCTAATCGCCAACAATGGCCAAAGACGATCCTCCCCCGCCGCCGTATTCAGCAACGGCAACAATGGCGCCTATCGAAATTCCTCTCGAGGACCTCGAGGCTGGCCACCAACCCTTGGTGGACGGCCCAGTGATTCGATTTCACCACAGCGGAAATAGCCGCCGAATCGTCGAGTGCGACAACGGCTGCAGCTGCAATATCTGCACCGGCGCTTTCTTCCTACCGAATGTGTGCGATGGCTGCAGTATCAATTGGGGCGGCACGGTGGTTCTTTTCGCCATCATGGTCACCATCACTTTGATCTTCTGGTTCCAGTCCAAGAAGGCCTAATCGGTACGTTTGCTCGTTTCCTCTCTTACAGGTATCAATCTAACCGCACTAGATTGGCATTTAAGAGGGCATGCGCATTGCGATTGGCGCTTGGGACGGCATTGAGGCGATTGGCGTTTGGGACGGCACCTCATTGAGGCGATTGGCGTTTGGGAGGGCAGGGACATAGGCATTGCGATTGGTATTTCGACAGGGACATGAGAAGTGCATCAGTACATGGAGCATATTCCGACAGAGCATTGGGATGGCGGCAGATGTGTATCATACGAACGAACCTTAGGCGATTGCTTCCCTTAATCAACCGGCGCATTTATCTGGCAACTGGAGGCCTGCGTGATGTTGTGGAACGGCGGTAGATTCGTCGCGCGCTCGAGAGGAGCGCTCGCGCTGCGCGGTAGGTGGTCATTTGCGGTTTGAATCTCCCTGCTGGGCCGCATGTCCGAAGCGGGCAGACAGACAGTGACCGGAAGCAGCTGTCCTTTCTGACCTCGATCTCTCTCGTCAGACGCGGTAGGTTCGTCAAGTCGCGGCGTGCCGAGATGTCCACCTATGATCACACCGTTGGAGGGGCAGAGGAAAGACCACCACATTGAGGAGGCGAACGCATTTGTTCCTGGAACACCCAACCACGTTTGCACAGCATTCCACGGTAATTTTCGCAACTAGCTGACTTGACAGGGGCGTATTTGCGACTTTCCTGACGCCTCTTCCCCAGGGTCAAAACAGGTATTGCGTGGTTCTTCCATAGCACACTAGGGCCCTTGGATGTTCTACCAGGATTCAGAGCAGGTACCTCAGTTGAGAAAATTACGGTGGAATGCTGTACGCGTTCCACACGTCTTACATTTATCATCTCGATTCGCTCAATTATATTCCCTGCGCAAGTCTGACATACAGTCAAACCCCCTGTTTCCGCAAGGATTCCAGACCGGAAAACCGCTTGCATTTTGTGGGTGGCTTGCACAAAAGGGGGTCCCAGAGGACCCACTTTTCTTGATTTTCCAACAATTGGTTCCAGGCTTGAAAACACTATGATCACACTAAACGCAGTAAAAATACAGGCTATTTACAGAGCCAACCAGTTATCCAGAGTCTTCTGCT